>Ga0070706_100000261_pt1 | contig 64138 bp, 60 predicted proteins | sample KBSK5501metaG_FD_65476 | JGI IMG/M metagenome (GOLD analysis project Ga0070706, IMG submission 65476) | Corn, switchgrass and miscanthus rhizosphere microbial communities from Kellogg Biological Station, Michigan, USA - KBS K5-50-1 metaG | ecosystem: Host-associated > Plants > Roots >...
GTCGCGGCAGTCGCGGCAGTCGCGGCAGTCGCGGCAGTCGCGGCAGTCGCGGCAGTCGCGGCAGTCGCGGGCGCCGTCAAGTCGCCATCTGATGCACCGGGCATGTTATAATCTGTCGGGACTTTCCGGCCGCGGAATGGCTGGGAGGCGGGGCGAGGCGAAGCATGTCAAAGAAACTCCAAAGCACCCTGATGCTGTTCATCATTGGCATCGGATTCGGCATTTTCAGTGTGTACAGCCTGGCCCACGCTCGCGTGCAAGACGACGTGATTCAGGCGCTGCTGTACATGATACCCGCGTTGGCGGCGTTCGGCGCGTTGATCCTGCTGCCCTTCCGGCAGGCGCCGTAAAGCGAGCAAAGCGATGGTCCAGTTAGAGCGCCAGCCGGCCGGCATATCCCACCAGGATCCGTCGCCGCGCACGCCCAGGATTCCTGGTGGCTTCCCCGCACGGCGGCCGCGACGCCTGCGCCGCAGCGAGGGACTGCGCCAGTTGGTGCGCGAGACGCACCTCGATCCCGCCGACTTCATCTATCCCCTGTTCGTCAGCGAGACGATTTCACGGCCAATCCCGATCACCTCGATGCCCGGCCAGTTCCAGTATCCCCTGAGCGCGCTCGGCGAACAGGCGATTGCGGCGGCGGAGCTGGGGCTTGGCGGTGTGCTGCTTTTCGGCATCCCGGAGGTGAAGGACGCGCTTGGCTCCGGCGCCTACGCGGCGGACGGCGTCGTCCAGCGCGCCATCCGCGCCATTAAGGACGCCGCGCCGGACCTGTTGGTGGTCACGGACGTGTGCTTGTGCGAATACACCAGCCATGGCCACTGCGGCTTCGTACGTGACGGCGAGGTGCAGAACGACGAGACCCTCGAGCTCTTGGCGCGCGAGGCCGTCTCGCATGCTGCGGCCGGCGCGGACGTGGTGGCGCCGTCGGACATGATGGACGGGCGTGTGGCAGCGCTGCGCGACGCACTCGACGCGGAGGGATATGCCACGACCCCCATCATGGCGTACTCGGCGAAGTTCGCCTCGGTTTTCTACGGGCCTTTCCGCGAGGCAGCCGAGTCCGCCCCGCAGTTCGGCGACCGCCGCGCCTATCAGATGGACCCCGCCAACGGACGCGAGGCGCTGCGCGAGGTCGAGCAAGACATCCTGGAAGGCGCCGATATCATCATGGTGAAGCCGGCCTTGCCGTATCTGGACGTGCTGGCGCGCGTGCGCGACCGCTGGGAGCTGCCCCTGGCCGCCTACAATGTCAGCGGCGAGTACGCCATGCTGAAGGCCGCTGCCGCCAACGGCTGGCTGGACGAGCGGCGTGCCACGCTGGAGACGCTTACGAGTATCAAGCGCGCTGGCGCCGACATCATCATCACCTACCATGCGCTCGACGCCGCCCGTTGGCTGGCGGAGCGGTAGGAACGGTTGGGCGTGAAGGGCGCGACGACACCTGAGAGCCTTCGCCCGCAGATCCTGCGGGCAACGCGAGCGAGCCGCACGCAGCTCCGCCGCTGGCTACCGCTGCCCGCCGGTGAGCCAGCCGCGCGGCTCACGCTGCTCGGCCTTGTCATCTTCCTGCAGAATGCGCTCGAGTTCCCACGCTCCGGGGTGACGCAGGCGTTGGGGCAACCGCTTTCGAACGTGCTGGTGGTGCTGGCGCTGGCCGGCTCGCTGGCCTTGCTGCTGGCGGCACTGCGCGAGCGCGTCCCCACCTGGCGCTGGCTACGCTCGCGGCGCGTACAGGCCGCCGTGCTCGCGGTGACGCTGCTGGCATGCCTGCCGGGCATTCATCAGGTGGGGACGGCGCTGACCGCAGGCTTCCGGCCGCCGGATTATCCCAACGACGGCACGACGCTGGACCACTACGCGGCGCAGCAAGTGCTCGCGGCCCGCAATCCCTACGTCACCGTCAACATTGTGGCGGCGAACTTGCTCTATCATCAGAATCCCACGCACACGACGCCACTGCGCTGCGGCGTCTTCGGCGCGCGCCCTTGGTCCAGCTATCCCTCCAATACGGAGCTGCGGAGCGCGTTCGCGGCGGCCGAAGCCGGCATCTCGGCCGCACAGTGCACCTTCGAGTCGCATGTCAGCTATCCTGCGCTGGCCTTCCTGCCGCTGGTACCGCTGGTCTGGGCCGGGTCGCCCAGCGTCGTGCCGTTCTTCGCGCTCTGTGCCCTCGTGCTCGTCTTCCTGCTGCTGCGTGCGGCCCCGCCGGGACTGCGGCCCTGGCTGCTCGTGCTGGCACTGGCGGATACCCCGCTGTGGGATGCGACGGTCGGCGGCGTGCTCGATGTCTTTTACGTGCTGCTGCTGTTCGTGGCCTGGCACTGGTGGCGGAAACCGCTCGTCTCAACGCTCTTTCTCGGCCTGGCGCTCGCGGCGAAGCAGCTGGCATGGTTCTTCGTGCCCGTGTATGCGATTCTCATCTGGCGAGAGCGCGGCTGGCGCGCCGCGCTCGGGCGGGTTGTCGGGGCGGGCGCGATCTTTGCCGCGATCAACCTGCCGTTCTTTGTAAATAATCCGCGGGCGTGGCTGGCGGGCGTGTTGGCGCCGCAGGTAGACCCAATGTTCCCACTCGGTAGTGGCCTAGTGAAGCTTTCGCTGCCGGGGCCATTCTCTCTCGCGCCCCAGCCGGTCTACACCGCGCTTGAAGTGCTCGCCTTCGTCGGATGCGTGGCATGGTACTGGCGGTTCGGGAAGACGTTGCCAGAAGCCGGATTCGTGTTGGCCGTGCTGCCGTTGTTCTTCGCGTGGCGCAGCCTGACGACCTATTTCTACTTCATTGCCCTGCCGGCAACGGCGCTGTTGCTGGCACGGCAGTGGCGAGAGGAAACATCGGCGGCATCTGTAGTATCTGAGCCGGCGCTGGCAACACCGGCCATCGAGCACACGAGCGCCAGGGCACGCGTGCTGGTGCCGCCACGCCGGCGGCGCCGGAGACACATCAAGTGAACAATAATACTGCGGTCGCCAGTGGACCACCGGCGATGTGGCAAGGCGCTCGCCGTTGGTTAAGCGCGCTCGAGGCCGATCCGCTGGTCGCTAGCCGCGTGCTCGTCTGGGCGTGGGTGCTCACCCGCTCACTACTCGTGCTGGCACTGCTGGTGGGGCGAGGCTATGCCGACCCGGCGTTCTACAGCGACGCAGGCCAGCTGGCGCTCGGGCGCCTGCCCTATCGGGACGTGAGCGTCGAGTACCCGCCGCTGGCGATGCTGCTCATCCTTATGCCCGCGATCCCGCTGCTGCCATTCCCGGCATGGGCGCCGCGGCCCATCCTCGATCTTCACACGTCGCCGTTCCTGCCCCAGCCCGATCCAGTACGCTACCGCGCCTATGGCATCAGCTTTGGCGTCGAGATGCTGCTGCTCGATGCGCTCACGCTGTGGCTAGTGCGGCGCGCGGCCATGCGGCTCGCGCCCGGTGATCCAACGGGCCTGCGCTCGGGACTGCTGTACCTCGTGCTCGTGCTGGCGAGCGGCGCCCTGCTGCAGAAGTTTGACCTGGTGATGGGGACGTTGTGTCTCCTGGCCGTGCTGGCGCTCTCGGAGCGGCGCGTGCGGCTGTCCGGCGCCGCCGTTGCGCTCGCGGTGCTGACGAAGGGATTCCCGCTGCTAGTGGTGCCCGCGCTGGTGGTGGCGCAGCTGGCCGGGGCACCGGCGCGCTCGCTGGCGCAAGCGGTGTCTGCGCGCTGGGCACAGCTACGCGACGGCGTGCTGGCGGGGGCGGCCGTGCTGGCGGGGGCGACGCTGCTGGTGGTGCTGTTCGCCGGCTGGGAACCCGTGTGGCACACGCTGACGTATCATACACAGCGGGGCACGGAGATCGAGAGCCTGTATGGCAACGTCGAGCTAGCGCTGGGGTGGGTGCCGGGCCTGCGCGCCACCACGGTCTATTCGCCGGCCGATCTCTCGCGCATCGTGCGCTCGCCCCTCGATGCCGCCGTCGGCACGGCGACGCTGTTGCTCACAGCGTCGCTGCTGGCTCTGGTGTATCTTGCGCTCTGGCGGACGCTGGCGCGCGGCTGGCGGGCAGCGACGCCCGTAGCCCACACGGGCCAGCTCGCGCTGGCGGGCAGTACGGCCGCGCTACTCGCCTTCGAGCTTGGATTTCGCGCGCTGCCCGCGCACTACGTGCTGGTGATCGTGCCGCTGGCGGCGGCATTGCGGCTGCCCGACCCAGCATACCAGCGGAACTTTTTGGCAAGCCTGATCGTGATAACACTGGGAGGGCAGCTCGTTGCGGTGCCCGCCATCTGGGACGCTCTGCGTCACCTGGCGCCGTGGGCGGTGCTCCTGCTCAGCCTGAGGAATATCGCCTGGGTGGTAGCTTTTACGACGCTCGTCATGGCATCATGCCTATGGGCGTATGATTGGTATCAAACACGGGCGTGGGAGAAGCTGTCATGAAGACAGGCGCGCGACTGGAGAAGCCGCGCGAAAAGACCAAGCCGCCGCAAGGGCAGCCCGCACGCGCTGCCCCGCCACCCGCGACGATTCCTGGCTTTTCGCCGCGCTCCGAGGATGCCGTCGCGCGTTTCGTGCGCGCCATTCCCCCGGAGCGGCTGACCCTGGGCGCCGGCCTTGTCTCGCTGCTCATCTACATCGGGTTCATCCTCGCGTTCCCTATCACGAAGTGGTGGAACCATCCACACGTCGACAGCAACGCCCAGCTCATCAACGATATGGGCCGGATTACCGGATATAGTCCGGTCGCCGCCATCGCCTTCGTGCTCGCGGTGCTCGCGCTCTTCGCCTGCCAATTCCTTGCTTTGATTGCCGTTGCGAAGGTTGGGCAAACAGAGAGCACGGCCTCCCAGCGTGACCGGCGAGTGCACTACATCATCTTCCTCGCCCCGCTCATCTTCGCCGCGGTGATGATCTGGATGCAGCCCGTCACCACGACGGACCTCTATGGGTATGTTGCCCGCGGCTACCTGTACGCGCAGCAGCATATCAATCCCATGACCAATAAGGCACTTACCCTGCCCGGAGGTCTGACGGTGGACCGGCCGGCGGCGCCCTACGGTCCGCTCTGGCTGCTGATTACGGGCCTCGTCTCACGCCTGGCTGGTAGCAATCTGCTGCTGAACATGCTGGCGTTTAAGGTGATCGCGCTGGCGGCCATGGGCGCGGCGCTGGCGCTGGTAGATCGGCTGGCCTGCAAGTTGTACCCCGAGCGGCGGCTGCGCATCTACATCTTGTTCGGCTGGAGCCCGCTGCTCCTCTTCGAGACGATCGGCAACGGGCACAACGACATTGTGATGGTGGTCTGCGTCCTCGCGGCCTTTGCGCTGATGCTGCGCGGGAACGCGCGCCTGGCGTTCGCCTTGTTCGTCCTGGGAGCGCTCATCAAGTACGTCTCAGCCGTGTTCGTGCCGCTCTGGCTCGTCTACGAGCTGCGCCGTCGCGTGCGCAAGCCGGTTACCGGCGTGGCGCTGGAGGCTGCGCTCGAGCGCCCAGTCACAAGCAAAGATCGGCTGAGTCTGCGCGTCTGGGGGCAGGTGGCGCTGCGCACGTTGAACGAGCTCGACCGGGGTGCCGCAATCGGGCTGCTCCTCAGTGCGGCACTCATCGGCATTGGCCTCACGGCGGCATGTTACGCCCCCTTCTGGGACGGCCTGAACACGTTCACCGGTCTGGGGCAGCAGCTGCGCCCGCTGTACTACAACAGCTCGATCATTGGCTTCGTGACAGGACCGTTCGTGCTGATCGTGCCCGCCGCCCACCAGGCCTCCGTGGACAAGACGGTACGGCTAATCTTCTACGCGATCTTCGCCATCTATGCGTATCTCCAGACGCAGCGGCTGTGGGTGCTCGGCCCGGCGGCAACGCTCCGCGAGGTCATTACCGCGGCCGCCAAGATTATGTTCGCCGCGCTAATTCTCATTACCTTCTGGTATCAGCCCTGGTACGTCGTCTGGCTGTTGCCGCTGGCGGCGCTCTCCATGGAGCCGTTCGTGCGCCGGCAGAGTACAATCCTTGCCGCCGGCGCGCTCCTGACCTATGCCGTCGGCAATTTCGTGCTGGTGGGCGAGCCGGGCATCGGGCGCGACCTGTTCGTGCAGTTCTTCGAGATACTCATCGCATTCGCGCCGTTGCTGCTCTTGCGCACCGCGCCGCAGGAGCAGGGATGGCAAGGCATTTTGCGCCGCTATGCGGGGTTGATCGGCGCGGGATTCCGCCGCCCCATCATCGTCGAGCGCGTCATGCTGGTGCTGATCTTGATCGTCGCGGCGCTGTTGCGGCTGGTGCGTCTGGGAGGCCTCTTCGACGCCGCCCAGCCGGGCAGTTCCCAGGCCAGTATCCTGCGCCAGGTGAGCGGCGACCTCAAGGTCTACCTGTCGGACCCGCAAGGCCTAAACGGCCCATTCGTCTGGTTGCAAGGGCTGCTGGTACAGCTCTTTGGCCCAACCCCTTTTGCCGCGCTGCTGCCTTCCGCCGTCGTCGGGTCGCTGACGGTGCTAATGATCTACCTGGTCACCACCGAGATCATGCGCCAGCGCGGGCAGACCCGTGGCCGCGCTGTCGGCCTGCTAGCGGCGCTGCTCGCCGCCACATCGCACTGGCATGTCTCGCTCAGCCGCTCGGGCACAGAGGTCGTGCTGCTTCCGCTGCTGCTCTGCCTCGCGGTGTACGCGTTGCTCGTCGCGCTGCGCATCGGCACGGAGATTCAACAGCCGGCGTTCATGCCCGCCATGCAGCGCCCGGCGGCGGCCGGCGGCTCTCACCGCAGGAGCCGGCATCGCCGGCATCAAATCGCGCGGATGCAGGCAGTCGCGCAGGATCCGACGATCGAGCGGCGCCGCCTCCTGCTGTTCGCACTGTGCGGCCTCTGTTCGGGACTCGCGTGTGATCTAGCGCCGGGGCTGTGGCTGGTGCCGCTGGTGGTGATCGGTGTGTTATTGCTCTGGCGCTGGCACGAGCCACAGGGTGCCGGCATCACGCGACGTCGGCTGGGGCTCCTGTCGCTGAGCGCGGTGCTCGCTGGCATTCCCACCATCTGGCACTTCGTCAGCCGCGGCATCGGCTTTCCGGTGGGCAGCGACTTCCTTGCGCGCACCGGCACCCAGTTCACCAGCGGACCACAGCCCTTGTCGCTGCCATTCTGGGGTCAGGCGGCGCGCAACGCGGGTGACGTCTTGCATCTGCTCGCCTCGCAGGACTACAGCGCGGGCTACCCGTCCGCCGGCGGCGCGCCGATCATTCCAGCGCTACTTGGCCCGTTCTTCTACCTGGGCCTATTCATTACGCTGGTGCGGTGGCGCGAGTTCTCTTCACACGCACTCCTCTTGCTGGTAGCGCTGCCGCTGCTCGCCAGTATCGCCGTCGGCGCGCCTACCGGCGTCATCGAGGCGGCGAGCGTGCTGCCTGCCATGTGCATCTTGCCGGCAGTTGCGATCTATGAGATTGGCGTGTGGCTCGGCCACCTGCCCATCGCGCTCGATCGTGCCAATGGCGTGCGCGTCTTCATCACTCCGGAGCAAATTGGCCGTGTGCTGCTCTTCGTCTTCTTGCTCGTGAGCACCATCCGCACGTTCTATTGGTATTTCGAGGTAACGCTGCCCACCAGCACCCCCAACCAGTACATCCCTTCCTGATTGCGCGCCGCCGGTCCCATTCCGCTGCGGCGCAGCCTTATGCGCGTTGTATTCTGAAAGGGGCAGCGCCGTGGCCGATTTGCGGCCGCGCACCACGCGGGAGCGTAGAGCGTGGGCGTGGGCGTGCGCCGTGAGACTGGGCGCAGGCACGGGGCGCTCGCGGGCAACCAGGGATACAGGAGGGGTGGATGTCGAACCAGTTGGCACAGCCGACGGCGGCCGAGCGTGCGCGCGCAGCCGAGATCGTGGCACGGTTGCGCGCCGCATATCCAGACGCGCGCACGTCGCTGAACTTCACGACGCCGCTGGAGCTGCTCGTCGCCACCATGCTGTCGGCGCAGTGCACGGACGAGCGCGTCAACGCCGTTACCGTGCGGCTGTTTCAGAAGTATCGCAGCGCCGCGGACTATGCGAATGCCGCGCCCGAAGAGCTCGAACAGGATATCAAGCAGACCGGCTTCTACCACAACAAAGCCAAGCATATCCGCGCGGCCGCACAGATGCTGGTGGAGCGGTTCGGCGGCGAAGTGCCCAAGACGATGGCCGAGCTGACCTCACTGCCCGGCGTCGCGCGCAAGACCGCCAACGTCGTGATGGGCAACGCCTATGGCATCGTCGAAGGCGTAGTCGTCGATACGCACGTGGGACGCGTGGCTAAGCGCCTCGGCCAAACGGCGAGCGACGACCCGGTCCGCGTGGAGCAGGACCTGATGGCGCTGCTGCCGCAACGCGACTGGCTGGACTATTCGCACCTGCTCATCTATCATGGGCGGGCAGTGTGCCAGGCGCGCCGGCCGCTGTGCGAGGTGTGCCAGCTTGCCGATCTCTGCCCAACCGGGCAAATCAACCTGCGGGCTGCGCAGGCCAAGCCGATAGTGGCGCCCACCGCGCGGCGCGCCGGCCGCGCCAAGAAGTAGCGCGAGACGCCGGAAGGGCCTGCCTGTGGCGACGACGAATGACACCCAGGCGCCGCTGTTCGCGCGACTGCGCCGGCGCGCCACATCTGCCGGCGAGCGCGGACGAAGTCGCAGGCCGCCCAGCACCGCCGGGCTTTTACTGCTGCTCGTGGTGATCTGCGCGGCGTACTTCGTGCCGCGGGGCATTTCCTGGAACCCGGATACCCACATTTTCCTCACGGCGAGCATTGTCGATCGCGGCACACTGAACATCGACCCATTAGCGCCCTACACGGGCGACGTGGCATTTGCCAACGGGCACTATTACGCGGATAAAGCGCCGGGGCTCTCGCTGGCGGCGATTCCCGTCTATGCGCTGCTAAAATGGACGCTGTTGGGCGGCCATCCGTACACCGCCCTCTTCAGCGTGCCGGCGGCACAGCGCAGCGACTTTCTAGTGCGCTACCTGCTCGCCATCGTCCATGCCGCGCTACCCACCGGCCTGCTTGCTGGGCTGCTGTTCGGCTTCCTGGCGCGCTTCGGCTTGGGCTCGCAGTGGCGGGCCGGCGTCGCGCTCACCTACGCGCTCGGCACGTTCGCGCGACCGTTTGCCGCCGAGTTCTTCAGCCATCAACTGGCGGCACTGCTAGTCTTCGGCGCGTTTCTCGTTCTGTTCCGGGTGCGCCGCGAAGAGCTGCGCGACGGCTTCGCCGTAGGCGCCGGTCTGCTGCTCGGCTACGCCGTCATCACGGAGTATCCAACGGCGTTGATTGCAGCGGTGCTCGCCGCCTATGCCCTTACCACGCGCGGACGCGGGTGGCGCCTTGGCGGCCTGCTCGCGGCGGGGGCGTCAGCGCCGCTGCTGGTGGGTGCGCTGTACAACACGCTCGCGTTCGGCGGCCCACTTAGCCAGGGCTACGCGCACCTGGCAGGCCCGGAGCAGTTTCGCGTCGGGCAGGCGAGCGGGGTCATGGGCATCACCTATCCCCACCTGGAGGCGCTCTGGCAGACGACCTTTGGTCCCTATCGCGGCATGTTCCTGTTCGCGCCCGTGCTGCTCCTGGCGATCCCCGGATTCGTCGCGCTGTGGCGCATGGCAGGGTGGCGCGCCGAGACGCTGCTCTGGCTCGCGATCGTCGGCGGGTACTTCCTCTTCAGCATCTCCTACTTTCAATGGGACGGCGGCTTCAGCATGGGCCCGCGCCAGTTTCTGCCGGCGCTGCCGTTCGTCATGCTGCCAGTGGCGGCGCTGCTGCGCGCAGGAGCGGATCGTCGCTGGCGCCTCGTGGCGCTCGCACTCGGCGCCTGGTCGCTCCTGGTAGTGGAGCTGGCGACAGCGGTCGGCGCTCTCTTCAACCCAATTTACAACTCGCCGCTGACCGAGTGGGTGTTGCCGCGTCTGGCGGGTTATGCGCCAGGCAGCGGCACGCCCGTGCCAACCGGTGGCGCGTTGGTCGTCACCCTCATTCAGCATGCGCCGCTCTTCCTCACGGCTCGGCTCGACAACAACTGGGGTCTGGTGTTCGGGCTGCCCGGGCTGCTTCAGCTGCTGCCGCTCGCGCTTCTCTGCACTGTGCTGATTTTCTGGCACTGGCGCCGAACGCTCAGCTATTGTAGACTAGCAACGGCACGGCGCGAGGCTACGGTTGAGGAGAGCGGTGAGGCATGGGAACGTGGCGCTCGGGCCAGATCCGCTGGATCGCCCGACTCCTGACACTGGCCGGGAGTTTGTTGCTGCTGGCCGGCGCGGCCGTTGGATGGCTGCTGCCTGGCCTGGCCCGCGCGGTGTCAGCCCTGGCCTTTGGAGATGCGCCGCTCGCGCGGTCCGCGATCGACAGTAGCTCCTACCTCGGCGCGGACATCACGGCGCTCGCCGTCATCATTGCCGTCGTCATCGGCTTCAACGCCACCACCCTGCAAATCGCCGGACAGACGCACTCACTGGCGCTGGTGCGCGCGATTCTGCTCTCGCTGACACCTTTCCTCGCCTGCTGGAGCCTGACCACCGCGGTGGCCCTGCTGTACTTCCTCTTACCCCCAGTGTTTGTCGTCCAGCTCTGGCAGATGCTCTGCTGGTTCGGCGCGACCGTCCTGTTGATGGTGGCGTACCTGTGGGATCTGCCGTGGCGCCTTTCCGGCCAATACGTCGGCCTGTGGGCCATCCGCGGGCTGGCACGGCGACCTATTCGCGAGTGGGAGTCACTCGATGGCTTTTCCGCGCTGCAGACTTCGGTCGCCTCGGCAAGTCTGCGCGGCGATCTAGGCACCGTCCGCGCCATCGCACGGGTGCTCGGCCGCTTTCTCGTGGGCGTGCGCGATGCCAAGGCCGAAGCCGAGAATACGTACGACCGCGGGCGCTATCGCGCGATCAAGAACCTGCTGGGGGGCTGCGCGCAAAATATGGCGCAGGCGCCAAACTCGGTGGCGTACTATCTTGGCTTCATCGAGGCTGGTGTGCTGCTACAGGCAGTCGCCATGGGGCACGTGGTGGACGACCCTGACCATGATCTGTTCTCCAGCGTCCTGCGCGCGGCACGCGGCGCACCGGAGCGGCTGAATGCCCTGTGGACCGGCCTGCGCCATGCGCTCTGTCGTGGCGTCGAGCACGACGAGCCTTTTCTGCTCCACTACTGGTTCGCTCGGCCGCGCTGGACCTCCGATGATCCGCGGCGCGCCACGGATGTGGCAGAGGGACTGGCGTGGTTCCATTCGCGCTGCTGGCGCGAGCTGCGTGCGGTGTGGCCGGCGGCGGAGGCAGATAACGAGGCATTGCAGATGCTAGACGACCTCTATCGCGACATTGCCGTCAACCTGGCCAAACACGTCGCCCGCGAGCGTCGGCAGCTGCACGGCGTCCGCCTGACTGATCTGCCGCTCACGCTCCTCGACAAGGTCCACGCGACAGTGTTGCGCACTTGGCCAATGGAGAACGCGGAGAGCGTCCGCGTCTCCGTCGTAAACGCCTACGAGGCGCGCCGCGAGCAGCTGCTCGCCCTGTTTGGGCCGGCGCGCTAAGCGCCGCCTACCGTGCGCGCGGCGGATTGACAGCGGCGGGCTGCGCCAGACAGTTGCGCACGACGGTCAGAATGTCGCTGGGCGTGGCCTCCGCCAGGATGATGAGGATCGTGCCCAGCGCGTCGCCGGTCTGCGCGCTGCGTACGAGCTTGAGGGCGCTGGAGTCGATCTCAGGGGCGACCCAGGCTGGCAGCAGCAGGCGCGCCATGCCTTCGCGGCGCGGCGGAACGAGCTTCGCCAGCGGCCGGTCGCCTTCCGCGCCGGCCGCGTAGTAGTTGACGCCGGCGGCGTCCACCAGCGCGCGCAGGCCAGCTTCGCGCAGCCCCTCGTGGAGCGCGCGCAACACGCGATTGCCGGCGAGCCAGCCAGGTAGCTCCGAGGCCGTGACGGCAGCGCGCATGAGCGCTGGCTGCGGCCACTGCGCCGGCACGAGCAATGGTGGCAGTTCCTGGCCGTGGTCGAGTGCCCGGCAGACCTCATGCAGCAGGCGGATGCCCTCCGCATACAACACGGCGGCCGGCTCCTTCTGCGTCTGGAAGGACAGCCGAATGAACAGCGCCGTCGCCGCCGCAAGCCAGAGACGCTGCTTCCAGCTGGCATCCTCCTGTTCAGCGGCAAACTCCGCGATGGCCTTGAGCATGTGCTCCTGGAGCACTACCGTCGCCGGACGACCGAGCGCCGGGTAGCGCACCGTGATCTCGGCGGTGCTCGGCTCGCTGGAGCGCGAGATGAACAGAATGTCTTCGCGCGCCAGCCCGAACTCACGCCCTGGCTCCGCCACACGCCGGTAGACGCACACATCCGTGAGCAGGTGCGCCAGATCGGCCACGAAGTCGCCGGACCAGCTTAACTTATCGAGGTCGATCAGCTTGAACTGCGTGCAGGCGCGGTCGAGCATGACGTTGCGCGCGTGCAGATCGCCGTGCGTCAGGCCCAGTGAGCGCGGCTGCAATAGCGTCGCGTGGCGCGAGATGACGCCCAGGTAATACTCCAGCGCCTTGTAGCGCTGATCGCCGACGACATACCCCTGCAGCGGATTCTTGAGCCAGGGCACGCGTGCGATGGCACGCGCCAACTTGCCCTCGATGGGCGAGAGGTAGAGCCGGGCGATCTGCGTGCCGGGAAAGCCCGTGCGGCCGCTCTGGGTTTGCCGGAACAGCGTGAAGGACGCCTGGCAGATCAGGTCACTCGCGCTACGCAGCAGGCGGATATGAGCCTCGTGCATGGCGCGCTGATCCCACTCGTTGAGCAGCTGCTCGAAGGTGCTCAAGTTGTCCAGGTCTTCCATCGTGAGGTAGTACGCCGACGAGCGCTCGGACTTATAGACCTGCATCTCGGACGGCTGGCGCACGAAGAAGTCGCGGACCGCCGGCGGCAGCAGGCGGTAGTTTTCGGTGGCGGTATGAAAGGCGTCGCTCGTGCTGCGCTTGATGATGACCGACGCCTCGTGCACGCGGCGCAGCCCGGCCGGGCGACTGCCGTCGTAGCCCGGCATGGGATACCAGTAGCCAAAGGGCACGCGAAAGATCTGATCGGTGGTGAAACCACCAGAAAGCTCGGTGATGGCGCCAAACTCGATCTCGACCCGCTCGCGAATGACCTGCTTGAGCTCCGTCTCAAGGGTGTTGCGCGCGGCGCTCCTACGCCGCTCGGCGCTGCGCAGCAGGCACGCCACGATATTCTGCGACAGCGCCGCCTCGCCGTAGTAAGAAAGCAGCAGCCGGAGCACCTGGGCGTGATTGGCGAGATCCCACCGCCGCATCTCGTCGGGCTTGGCATAGGTCAGCCGCAGCTCCGCCAGCAGCCCCCGCAGCGCGTGCTGCACGTCCTCATCCCCAAGGCAGTGTTCCGCCAGCTGCAGCGCGGCATAGAGCACCTGCACGAGGTCGCTGCCGCGCGCCTTGTCGCGCTGGTGGATAGTACCGGCGAGATAGCTCGTTGCGGCGGCCACCTGGCGCGGCGCGAGGTGCGCGCCGTCTGCTGAGAGCAGCAAGCCGAGCACGTAGCTCAGGTCGCGCGGTAGCACGATTTCCGATGCCAGCGTGATCCGCCGGGCGACGCGTGCCGAGGCGCCGGTGGCAGCATGGGGATTGCGCTTCACGCGGCTCGGCGCGCCGGCGGGACGCCAGCGCTGGAAGTGCTGGCGCAGCGCGCGAATGATGCCGGCATAGCGTTCGTCGGGGCAGACCGCGCGGCGGCGGCCCTGTCGCTCCAGGGTGACAAGCGTGTCCAGCACGATGCACGTGGTGAGGATGTCTGACTCCGTCACGCCGCGGATCATGCCGCCAACCTCCTGCCCCAGCAGGTCGGCGAAGTCTCGCTGCACGAAGTCGTCGTCGAAGCGACGGATGTAGGCTAGCGTCTTGAAGCGGCTCGGATACAGGCGTACCTGGGTGCGCTCGGCTTGCTGCATCCGGTCTGAGATGGGGAGGTTGATGAGCCAGTTGCCAGCTTCGTGGGCCATCGCGGCGGAGTCGGCGTCGAGGTTCAGACGGTACAGCACTTCGACGGCGTGGCACGTCTGCCGCAACGTGTCGTGCTCGTCGCGGCCGCGCCAGCAGCCGCCCTCGCCGTCGAACGAGGCGCGCAGCGCGAAATGCACCGCCGCAGCCAGCGCCGCATCTACATCGGCGGGTGTGTCGCCATCGAGCTCCAAAAGCGCCTGCGCGAACGTATCCTCTCCGTTCATCCCGCCCCTCCCTTCCACCCCCACTATTCTGCCCACTCCTTTCAGTGTATCACCGGTCGCAACGTCTCCCCTCCATGCCTCCATGCCCGCGGGCGGCAGAAGTGCCGCTTGCGGTGTACAATGAACACGGCTGCGGCGCTGCACACCTAGGTATCTGCGCCGCGGCACAGGATCAACTGTCCGTCCCCGCTGCCCCAACGCGCGGGGCGGTGCGCTCGAAGGAGAGTGCCGCATATGGTGACCGCAGACCTTCCCTCATTGGCGACGCTCGCCCCGTTCTCGAACACGCCGTTTACCGACTTCAGCAAGCCGGAAAACGTCCGGGCGCAACATGAGGCGCTGCGCCAGGTGGAGGCCGAGTTCGGCCAGACGTATCCGCTCATCATCGGCGCGGAGCGGCGCAGCAAAGCCGACATCTTCACGACGTTCAATCCGGCGCAGTCAGAACAGGCTCTGGCTCATTTCGTCAAGGCGGACGTGAAGGACGCGCACGACGCCATTCAGGCGGCATGGGAACGCTTCCGCACCTGGCAATACACCTCGGCGGCCGAGCGTGCCGGCTACTTGTTCCGCGCCGCGGAGCTGCTGCGCCAGCGACGCTTCTACTTCAATGCGCTGATGATCTATGAGGTGAGCAAGACCTGGCCAGAGGCGGACGGCGACACCGCTGAGGCGATCGACTTCCTGGAGTTCTACGGCCGTGAGGCGCTGCGTCTCGCCGAGGAGCAGCCGCTCACCAAGATTGCCGGCGAAGAAAACCAGCTGGTATACGTGCCGCTGGGCGTGGGCGCGGTGATTCCACCGTGGAATTTCGCCTGCGCGATCATGGCTGGCCTCACAACGTCGGCTATCGTGGCCGGCAACACCATCGTGCTCAAACCGGCCAGTACTGCCGCACTGGTGGCGGCGCGCTTCGTAGACCTCCTGCACGAGACGGGTCTGCCGGACGGCGTCGTGAACTTCCTACCCGGCCCCGGCGGCATCGTCGGCGATGCGCTGGTGGAGCATCCCCTGACGCGCTTCGTCTCGTTCACTGGCTCGCGCGACGTCGGCCTGCGCATCAACGAGCTGGCGGCCAAGCCGCGCCCGGGCCAGAAGTGGATCAAGCGCACCATCCTCGAGATGGGGGGCAAGGATTCGATCATCGTGGATGAGACGGCGGATGTCGAGGCGGCGGCGAACGCCATCGTCACCTCCGCGTTCGGCTTCCAGGGGCAGAAGTGCTCGGCCTGCTCGCGAGCGATTCTGGTCGAGGGCGTGTATGACGCCGTGCTCGAGAAGGTCGTCGAGAAGGCGCGCCTGCTGACCGTTGGCGACCCGACCGAGCCGGAGAATGACCTGGGTGCGGTAATCGACGAGAACGCCTATCGCAAGATCCAGAGCTATATCGAGATTGGCAAGCGGGAAGGACGCCTGGTGCTGGGCGGGGAGCCACTACGGCGCGAGGGCTATTTCGTGCCGCCGACGGTATTCGCCGACGTGCCGCCTGCCGCACGCATCTCGACGGAGGAGATCTTCGGCCCGGTACTGGCGGTCGTCAAGGCCTACGACTTCGACGAAGCGATGGAGATCGCCAACAACACCGAGTACGGGCTGACCGGCTCGCTCTTCTCAGCGAACCGGGAGCGGATCGCGCGGGCAGAGCGCGAGTTCCAGGCCGGCAACCTCTACATCAATCGCAAATGCACGGGCGCGCTGGTGGGCGTCCATCCATTCGGCGGGTTCAACATGTCGGGCACCGACTCGAAGGCCGGCGGCCGCGACTATTTGCTGCTGTTCACGCAGGCGAAGGCGATCTCCGAGAAAGTGTCGTAGCTCGCCCGCATATTTCCCCCGTCACGCCAACCCGGCGAAGGCAGCCTTCGCCGGGTTGGCTCTTGCCGCCCAGCCGCCGTACCGCTATACTCGCGACAGCGCAGCGTCTGGTGGCTTGGGGAGCGGGACAGTGGCGAGACGGACAGGCGACGCGGGCATCTACGGTAGACTTGCACGGCTGGTGACGGCGCGTGGCTACGTGCCACTTTCGTTGGCGGTGATGGTCGTGCTGCTGATTGGCCTCACCGCCGAAACGCTGGTGCGCAGTGGCCGCTGGCCCCTGGCCGCTCGCCATTGCCCAGCCGCATCCGACAGTCGCCATCACGGGACCGGGGGTAGATGTCCCCGCGACTCTCCAGGCGGCGGTGCTGGGCGCGGTGCGCTCGCCCAGCAGATACACGCTGCCGGCTGGCGCGCATGTCGCCGACCTCATCGAGGTTGCCGGCGGGGTACTCACCAGCGCTGATCTCACGCGTGTCAATCTCACCGCGACGCTCGCGGACGGCCAAAGCGTGTACGTGCCACTCAAGGACGAGGTGGTGCCCTTCGAGCGCGGCGGGAAGATTGACCTGAACGCCGCCTCGGCGGACGAGCTGCACCGCGCGCTTGGCATCTCGCTGACCATCGCCAGGCGTATCGTAGCCTACCGCGCAGCACATGGCGCCTTCGGCGCCGTGAGCCAGCTGCTGCTCGTGCCGGTCAGCAAGACGACGTATGATCGCATCAAAGACTTGGTGAGCGTCTAGTTCTCAGCCCCGACCGGCCATGTCAGAGACGGAATGCTGAGCGGAAATGTGAAGGCGTCCTCCCTCACGTTTCCCATTCTCATAGTGCTCGGCGACGATCATCGTGTCCACCTTCCCGCGCCTGCTCTTGCGTCAGACTGCATGTTTCACTGAGTCACGTGAGAGGACACGGGGTGCCGAAGAGGTTGGAAGAGACAGGCCATGCGCAATTTTCGCCGCTTGCTGCCGCTCTTGCGCGTGGCGAGCCTGTTGGGGCTGCTCTTTCCTCTCGCCTCCCTTGCGTTGCTGGTTCCCCTGTTGGTCACGAGCCTGCGGTCGTTCCCACACTCGCCCCCGGACTTCGGTCGTCGTGGGATCATTGCGCTGAATCTCGCCCTGCTGGGCGGCGCCTGTAGCGTCGCTGTGGCCACCTACAGCACGCGCTTTCGCCGGCCGGAAAGGGGGCCATTCCCGCTCAGTTCGTGGCAGAGCCAAGTGCGGGCAATTGTATTAGTGGCAGTGCTGCCGAGCTGTGCGCTGGCGTTGGCGCTCTTGGCCCCTATTATCCCGCTGCCTCTCGCCTTCGTGTTCGTGGTCGTCGCGTGGATCTCCCTGCTCGCTGCGCTCGTGTTGGTCGTTGTCTCTCCCTGGGCAGTCATGCGAGCGACAGCACTAAACTAGCGTAGACACCACGAACATCGGCGTCGTGAGAACTCGCTCACCTTCTGCTCAGTTAACAAAATCTTGGACTGACTACAAGCGTGTGGCGGTCCCGTCGCTCCTCGCTCGCACCTCCACCCCACGCGAGCGTACTATATTTCCATGGACCGAGTAGCTGTGAACATCGAAGACATGAGCCCGGAGCGCGTCCTCGTAACCGGCGTCGTGCTGGCCGGCGGCGCCAGTGCGCGCATGGGGCGCAGCAAAGCGGCGCTGGAGCTGCGCGGGGAGCCGCTGCTGCGCCGGGTAGTGCGCCGCCTACGGCTCGCGCTGCCGAACGTGCTCGTCGTTGGCCCGCTCGACCTAGCCACGCTTGTGCCGGGCGCGAACGTGCGGCCTGATCTCACGCTGGGGACCGGTCCACTCGGCGGCCTTCACACCGCGCTGCGCGCTGTCACGACACCATGGGCCTTCGTCGTTGCCTGCGACATGCCCTTTGTAGCGCCTGCGCTTGTGTGCGCGATGGCGCGGCTGGCCACCGAGCACGGCGATGCCGACGCTGTCGCCCTGCGCACGACGCACGGCGTCGAGCCCCTGCACGCGGTCTACCAGCGGTCCTGCTTGACCGCGGTGGAGCAACGCATCGGGACCAGCAACCATTCGATGGCAGGGCTGCTGAGCACCTTGACGGTCCACGTGTTCGAGCCGGCCGAGGCAGCGCGCTACGACCCCTCTGGACACTCGGCCTTCAACGCCAACACCCCCGCAGAGTGGCACGAGGCGCAGGCGCTGGCCGCGACCGAAGACCCCTACTGAGGCCATACCCCGCGCGTATGCCGCCGGCGGCGAGCGCACTTGGGTATTGGGGCACGCATCAGCTATACTCGCAGAGGCAGAATCGTTTGACCGATGCCTCGCCTTCGTGCATCGGCTCGTGATGACCGCACAGATGCGCGCCGCGGCGCGGTCCAGGTGGTTCTCGCGTGTACGCTCCCAGGAGACGGGCTCATGGCATCCATTCGCCTGGAAATCTTGATCGAGGCCACGCCTGAGCAGGTGTGGGCAGCGGTGCGCGATGTCGGTGCAGTGCATCTGCGCCTCGTGCCGGGCCAGGTCGTCGACACACGCCTTGAGGGAGACAGCAGAACCCTCACCTTCGCCAACGGCGCGGTGGTCCGTGAGCTGATCGTCGCTGTGGATGACGAGGCGCGACGGCTGGCCTACGTGGTGGTCGAGGGGCGCATGCCGCTCCTGCATCACCACGCCTCGTTCCAGGTGTTTGCCGACGGCGCGGGCCACAGCCGGCTCGTCTGGATCACCGATGTGCTCCCGCACGCGCTCGCCGGGGAAGTCCGCCTGCGTGTCGAGCGGGGAGCAGCCATCATGAAGCAGGCACTGGAGGCCGCGGTCGCGCGCGGCTAGCCGACCAAATATAGTGGCGTGCGGACTCCTAGCAAAGGCGAAAGAGGTTTATGCAACACAAGCCCTCCTCAGAGCCACCCCCCGCGAGCTGAATCCCGCCCGCCTGGAAGCCTTCAGCGACGGGGTGCTCGCCGTAATCATCACCATCATGGTGCTGGAGCTCCGGCCCCCGCGCAACGACACACTCGAGGAGCTCCGGAACCTGATCCCAGGGCTGCTGATCTACCTGCTCAGCTTCACGGCCATCAGCATTTTCTGGGTCAATCACCTTCACCTACTGCGGGCCACCCGCCGCATCAGCGGCGCCGCCATGTGGGCTAACCTCCACCTGCTGTTCTGGCTCTCGCTGGTGCCCGTGGTCACTGCCTGGGTCGGCGAACAGCATGCGCGCAAGTGGCCCACTGCCATCTACGGCGCGGTGGTCTTCCTGGCGAGCATCGCCTATGTGCTCCTGACGCTGACCCTGCGCGCCGCGAACCCCGATACGCGCCTCAACGCGCTGTTGGGGCGGGATACCAAGGCGAAGGTGTCGCTGGCGCTGTACCTGCTGGGTATCTCCCTCGCCCTCGTCTTCGTCGAGCCGCTGGGGCCGCTGCTGGCGTTTGGCGCCTACGCGCTGAACTCGCTCATCTGGTTCATCCCCGATCGCCGGTTCGCCACATCGGGCAACGAACCGGACTGAAGTCGGACTGAGCGACTGAGCATGAGCCGGCGGCTGTCCGTCTTCCTCCAGTGGTACGGCCGGCACCAGCAAATAAGCTGCGTGCCATCCACAGCGAACATGAGCTGTAACTCTTGACCCGCCAGGTAAGGTAATGCTAATATCCGAGTGGACAGGTCGGATATAGGAGCGAAGGTCGCTGCGCCCCCGGTAGCGACTCGCGTGAGGAAAGAGCACTCGGATGATCGCGGCGTTCGTACTTTTTCTGCGCGAAGGGCTTGAGGCCAGCCTGATCGTGAGCATTCTCTTTGCCGCACTGCGCCAGCTTGGCCAGACCCAGCACATGCGCGCCGTGTGGACGGGCGTGGCGCTGGCGGTGCTGGGCTCGCTGGTGGGTGGCATCGTTGTCTATACCACCGTGCGCGAGTTCGGCAACCTCTCCTTCGAGCCGATCTTCGAGGCCGCGACATTCCTGGCCGCGGTGGTGTTGCTGACGACGATGACGTTCTGGATGCAGCAGCACAGCCGCACGCTGAAGAAAGAGATCACCAGCAAGGCGGCCACGGCGGGATCAGGGGTCGCGCTCGGGCTGCTCGCATTCACGACCGTCGGACGCGAGGGTATCGAGACGGCCGTCTTCATGGTCGCGTTCGCCTTCCAGACCAACGCCGTGCTGCTGCTCCTGGGGGCGGCGCTGGGGCTGCTCGCCGCTGTCGGCCTGTGCGTGATGATCTATCGCCTGGGCTACCGCCTCGATTTCCGCGTGTTCTTCCGCGTTATGGGCATCCTGCTGCTGTTCTTCGCGGCTGGCCTGCTCGGCAACGCGGTCCACGAGCTACAAGAAGTAGGCTGGCTCCCATTTGGCACGGCCCACCTGTGGAATACCTCCGCGCTCCTCAGCGACGAGACTTCCAACCTTGGCGCGCTGCTGCACGGACTCATCGGCTACTCCGCTCAGCCGACGGTGCTCCAGGGCATTTGCTACCTTACCTACCTCGCGGTTGCCGGCTGGCTGTTTTGGCGCATCACGCGCAAGCCGGTGGCGGTGGACCGCGCCGCTCCCTCCACGCCCAGCGCCGCCCTGCCCGGGCACGCCTAGACGAAGAGCCAGGCCACATCCCCTCTCCCCTGAACTCGCGTGATGAATGTGTCCCTGCGCGCGTCACACTGAGCATGAGGCCGTGCGACTCGCGGGTGCGCCGGCACGAGCCCTCGCGAGGGGTGCGCGGAACAGGCAGGCGACGCGATGGAGGGGGGAGCACAGCTTGTGACAGGCTCGGCTCCGTCGGGTACGCCCGGCGAGCCACCGCAATCCACAGCTGAAGACTCCGCGGACACTAGCGCACTGGTGCGGCTCGCGCGCGACGGCGACGCCGGCGCATTCGAACACCTGGTGTGGCGCTTTCAGACGCCCTTGCGCATCTATCTCGCGCGGCTCACGGGCGATGAGGAGCAGGCGCGCGACCTGGCGCAAGATGTCTTTTGGCAGGCATGGCGGCGCCTGCATGGGCTGCGCGATCCCGCACTGTTTCGCGCCTGGCTGTACCGCATCGCCACCAATCAGGGCCGCTCCTGGCTGCGGCGAAAGCGCTTGATCGCCATGGTTTCGCTGGAATGGCTCAGCAGTGAGCCGGACGAATCCTCACTACAACGCGAGCCGAGCGCGCGCGACCTAGCGGCGCTACGCGCTCCCGAATCAGGCTTCGAAGAGCGCATGGCGGACACGCAGATGGTAGAGCGAGCGCTGCGACGCGTGCCCGTCGACTACCGCACCGCCCTGTTGCTGCACGTGAGCCTTGGGTTCACCGTCGCCGAGGTAGCCGAGCAGCTGGGCATCACGCCAGGCGCCGTCCGCATGCGGCTTTGCCGCGGGCTGGCGTTCCTGCGCGCGTCGTACCGGGAGGAGCGGGCATGAAGCGCAGGCTAAGCGCGCGCCGCGCGCCAAATAGACCTACCCCATCCTGCGGCCACGACGACGAGCTGATGGAGGCGGCGGCGCTGGACCTCTTGGAGCCAGCAGAGCAAGGCCTGCTGGCCGAGCGGCTGTCGGAATGCCCAGAGTGTCGCGCGCGATTCGCGGATGCGTCGTCGCTCGCCGGAGCGCTGCGGCAGCTCATACCCGCCGAGACGGGCGACGTGGCCCACGCGGCGGAGGAGAGCGCATTTGTCGCCGACTTTCGCGCGCGACGTGCGGCCGACGAGCAAAGACATGGCGGGGAGGAAGCCGTCGCGCCCAGCGGTTCACGGCCCGCCAGGCTCGGCAGCCGCCGACGCGCGCCGGTAGGTGCGGTGCGCCTGGTAAACGTCGTGAACGGGCTCGCAGCCGCGCTGCTGTTGCTCGTGCTGCTCGGCGGCTTCTGGTTCCTCGGTCCCGGTCGCGGGCACGTCGGCTCGGTAGGGGGCACACGGCCCAGGCCAACAGCAACCGCGACCCCAGCTTTTCCGCACATTCCCTATCTCCCAGGCGGCATCCCGACAACCTGTGCCAATCTCGCCACCACGTCCTTGGTCGGGCAGCTGAGCGGCGCAGTCGGCCAGTCACCGTTCTTGGTCGGCGGCTTTCAGCGCCCGCAGGCCACCATCTTCCTCGGCGACGCGCAGGTCAAGCACGTGCCGTATGGGTGGCCCGGTACCCTGACCTGGGCAGCGCAGGCGGGCCTCACGGGGAAGATCACCGTGACCGGCGTCAACATGAGTGGCGGGGATCAATTGTGGTTCCAGGCATCCGGCGGCACGGCGCGCTTGGTGGTCCTCGATCCCGTCACGGCCCCGCCCCTCTCGCTAGGAGGCGAAGCCTGGGCGACCGGCACCTTCATAGTCTTTGTGCCGCGCGGCGGCTGTTATGCCCTGCAAGCCACCTGGCCTGGTGGCGGCTTGCACATTGCGTTTGCCGCGGGGAACCCGAGTGAGGCGATTGCCACAGTGCAGCCGACGCCATAGCGCGGCCTCAGGCGTCGAGCACGGCGGCGGCGCCCTCACCGGCGAGGAGCCCCGCGACGCCTGCCTGGATCACGCCCTGGCTCTGCCCCGGCCCGTCACCCGCGACGAAGAGGCCAGGGACCGACGTTTGCAGGTGCTCGTCGGTCGGGAAGTGCCAAAATCGCTCTTCCGCCGGCGCATAGATCAGCGTGTCTGCCGCGCTCGTGCCCGGCGCCAGCTGCTCGATCCGCAACAACAGCTCCGTCACGGCGTCCCAATACTGCTCAGGATACCGCTCCTGCACGGGGGCTGGCTGCGCCTCCGTAGCCGTCGGCTGGATGCTGTTCGACAGCAGCGCCTGCGCGGTCGTCGCGCGCCCGGCGCGCACGTCGCCAAGTCGCTGCAGCGCCAGCCGGCCCGGGACCCGCTCATTGACCTGGCGCGCCGCCGCCGCGCCGTCGCGCCAGATGCCGACGGCCACCTCGGCTCCTGGCTGCACCAGCACCGCGAACGTGGTAGCAGGGCCTCGCTGACCCACCGGCCGCGGTACGCCGCTCGCCACCAGACGCCCGTAGCGTGTCACACCAGCCACTCGCCCGCCCGGGCACGTGGCGTAGGTCTTTATGAGGGTGTCGCCGCGTTGGAGCTGCAGCCGTGGATCGGGGTTGACGTCAGTCAGCGGCGCGTACGCTGCCGCGGACACCTCGAGCCGCACGCCAAATGCGCTTGGCAGCGCGATCATGCGCGCACCTAGCGCGCTTGCCACACCCACCAGCCACTCCAGGCCATAGCGGCCCGGCGCGAGTATGAGTGTGCGCGACCACACCGTGCGCGGCACCGCGCCCGCGTCCCCGGATGGGAACAGCGCGAGGCGGAAGCCGTCTCCATCTCTTGCCACCGTGCCGACCCGTGTCCCAAACGCCAGCTGTACACCTGCCGTCTCCAATGCCGTCAACAGCCCGCGCAGCACCGCCTCGCGCTCAGCCGGTGGCAACAGCCGCGCAGGATAACTGGTGACGTAGTCGAGGCCGGCGCTGCCGGCGGCCGCAACGGCAGCGGCCAGCGCACGCGATGGCGCCGCTTGCGGAGCGACGTGGACGCCGAGCCGGGTAAAGAGGGAATCGACCTGCGCCATGCGGTCGGTATATGCTGACCCCTGCAACACCGCTCCCACGCCCGCCGGCAGCGTGAGCGATGGAAACACCGGAATGGTGGTCGGACCAACGTACAGCCTGCCGCCAAGGTAGAGGCCGGCCCCGCCGTAGCCGACCATCTGGCTGACGCCGGCCTGTTGACGCGCGCCCAATGCCAGACCCGCGTCGACTAGTAGGATGCGCCTCCTTCGCCTCGTCGTGCCTGCCGTATGTGCGGCGAGCAGTCCAGCGGCGCCGCCGCCAACGACGACGACGTCGAACCGGTCGCGCGGGGGCACAGCGCGGGGGCCGCTGTCGGCACCCAGGTGGATGCAGGCGAGTTGATGGTCGAACATACAAGAGATTGTGGCAAGTCCAGAAGTTTCCCGTCAAGTAGTGACAGGCCGGCTAGTTATAGCCTGCATGTTATCGCGCGCTTTTGCGTACGCAAATTGGGGACTTGCAAGGGGAGTGGGTGTCCGCTATACTGGCGACGCTCAATCGCCTCGCAACGTGAGGCACTGTCTTCGGTTGTCGTCCGCTAGAACAGGAGTGGATACCCATGTTGGAGCATCTCTTCAGCCGGCGTTCCGGCCAGGGCCTCGTGGAGTACGCCCTGATCCTCGCGCTCGTCGCCATCGTCGTGATCGCCACACTCGTCCTGCTTGGGCCGCAAATCGCCACCATCTTCCAGAACATTTCCAACAATCTCTAGTGCGTCCAGCGTCTGGCTCGACACACGTGCAATGTCTGCACATGCAGCGCGCTGTCGAGCCAGCCTACTACTTGGCACGCTCACGACACTTCACGCTACTTCATCTCGCCTCACTGTACTTCATCTCACTTCACCTCACCAAAACGGCGTGGCGAGCAGCAGCGCGAGCACCGCTCCGACCGCGAGAAAGACGCCGTACGGGATGTAGGTGCGGCGCGTCGCGCTGCCCAGTCCCAGCAGGAGCACGCTGATAGCGGCGCCGAACAGCGCGGCGAACATGAGTGTCTGGATGACCGCCGGCCATCCCACGAGCAGCCCAATGAACGCCGCAAGCTTGACGTCGCCGAAACCAAGCGCCTCCTGCCGATAGAGTAAGTGCCCAAGGCCATAGAACAGGAGAAACAGCCCGCCGCAGAGCACGACGCCAAACAGCATGCCCGCGAACGCCTTGTGATCAAAGAACAGCGCTATCAGCAGCAGCAGCAGCGCGGCGGGATAGAGTGCCACATCCAGTATCAGGTGATGCTCCAGATCCACCGCGAACACGAAAGCGAGCACTGCGCAGCCGGCCGCGTCGATCGCGAAGAGTGCCCAGGGGCTCAGCCGGACAGCGCTTGCTGGCTCCCACAGGTGCGCCAGCAACAGGGGGAACACGATCGCCAGCGCGATCTCGAGCGCTGGGCAGCGAAGAGAGGTAGGCTGCCCACAGCTCGCGCAGGCGCGGCGCGACCGGCTGAGGCTCAGGAATGGCATGCGTCGCGCGGCGAGCAGCGGCTTGCCACATTTGCGACATGTGGAGGCCCGCCAGGGCGGCTCCTCGTCGCCAGCCACCTGGTCCGCCAATGCGTTGACCGCCACGCCGCAGACGAGGCCCAGCAGCGTGACGGCCAGATAGAGCGCGACTTGAACGAAGGGACTGAGCGCGGGCAAGGCAACTCCACCATTTCCGTGCGGCGTTATGCGGGCGGCGCCTCTTCCGCAGCAGATCCCGCAGCCTCCTCCTGCGCCGCCTCGGTCGCGGCGACGGGCACCTCGACCGCCTCGACTACACGTGGCGGCTCGACCTTGGCTAGGAGTTCCGCTTCGTCCGCCATTACCTTAACGCCGGGAGGCGCATGCAAGTCACTGACGTGGACGGCATCATTGAGGTGTTCGAGATGCGAGACATCCACCGTGAGCACGTCCGGCAGGGCGCCGGGAAGCGCCTCAACCTCCACCGTGTCGGAAAGCTGTAGCAACACACCGTCGCTGAGCTTCACTGCCGGCGCTTCGCCTTCGAGACGCACGGGAATGCGCGCGCGAATCGGCTCGTTCATTTCGACATGCATGAAGTCTACATGAACGATGTCGCCGGTGCGCGGATCATGCTCGACGTGACGCACCAACGCGGTGTCGGCCACGCCGTCGCTCAGCGTGAGCCGGATCAGCGTCGTAGGCGCGTGCCGCCGCAGAAAACGGTTGAACTCCAACCCGTTGATCTGAATCGGCAGCGACGCTCGATGGCGCCCGAAAATATTGGCCGGGATCAACCCTTGTTGGCGCAATCGCTTGACCTTCTTGCGCATCACCGTGCGCCGTTCTGCGGCGAACGGTACTTGCTCCGGCATCTCTTCTCGCTCCCTTCAACACATTGCCCCGGCATGTGCGCCCGCGCTCGGCAAACCAGGGCACGCGGCCAGCGGTGATAGCTCCCATTCAGCAGCACGCACCGTGCCGCATCCCTTGTCTGCTGGACAGCGGACGCCGTGGCGGACGCCTGGGTGTGCTGCACCACGATTGCCCGGCGGTCGCAGTGGACAGTACGTAACACTCAATGAGCCTATCACATTCACGGCGACGGCAACACGCTCGCCGCCGGAAGTTGAAACCGCCGCCGCGTTCCCAATGTCGAGGCGGGCGGCGGCCGCGAGAGGGATGGGCGACCGGCCGTGAGCTCGCACGCAGCTGCGCTAGCCCTTTGGCGGGGCTGCTGCTACAATAGGCGCAGGCGCGGCGCCGTGCTGGTGTCGCGCCGCTGGCGTTGTGAAGGGCGGTGCGTCACGACATGTGCGCTCGCTGCACCCTGCGAATCATGGCGTTGCACGTCCGCTGTGGGTGGGTTGCCGTACGGCATCCACTCGCCGGACATAACCTGGCAAAGCGACTCATGGACACTGTAGACCATCAGCATCAAGCGGACGAACTCGACGGACAACTCACTGCGACGGACGTTTCGGCCGCGGGAGCGGACGGTGCGAAGCCGCAGCCGCCCATGCGGCTCATCTTGCTCGTGCGCCACGGCGAAACGACCTTCAACGTGGAGGGGCGCCTGCCGGGGCAATTACCCGGCGTGCCGTTGACCGACGAGGGGCGGCGGCAGGCGCACCAGGCGGCGGTGGCCCTTGCGGCCATGCCGCTCAGCGCGGTGATCTCCAGTCCGCTCGATCGTGCGCGCGACACCGCCGAGATCCTCGCACGCGGCTGGGGTGTCAGCGTCCGGCTGGACGACCGGCTGAAGGACACAGACGTCCAGCGGTGGGCGGGCCAAAAGATCGCCGACGTCGCGCGGGACGATCCGCTGTGGAAGGCCTTCGTGGAGCGGCCAACCGAGCCGCCGGATGGCGCGGAGAGTCTTGCCGACGTTCAGGCGCGCTCCGTGGCCGTTGTCGAGGACGTGCTACGCACGCCCGAGCTTGGCAACTACATCGCGATCGTGGCACACGCGGACGTGGTGAAGGTGATCGTGGCGCACTATGCGGGCATCGCGCTGCACGGCGTGCGCTATCTGCACATTGCCAACGCCTCGATTACGGCGCTGGCCTTCACCGGCGACGAGCCGCCGCACGTGCTGGCCCTGAACTGGACACCGGCGCCCGGCTGGCTGGTCCCGCCTCTGCCCAAGCCGGCGGAGCCGCCCGCGGCGGCGTCCGCGAACTGCGCCACGGCACCAACCAGCGCCGAGCCTGCCACCGCACCTTCGTCCGAAACGTAACATCAGTGCGACTCTCCGCAACCGCCCGACGAGGCGGGCATCTTGCGGCGCTTTGAAGAGAGCGAGACCCGCGATGTTCGACCCACATAGCCCCTATCATCGCCGCATGTGGCATTACGATTCCGACCGGCCGCTCTCCGCGGCACAGCTGGTCGCGCTCGGCAGCCTGGATGCGCGCACGGCCGCGTTGCTCTGGCTGCTGGTCGAGCGGCATCACTCGCTGATCGTGTCCGGCCCCACCGATCCGATGCCCGGGGTGGGCAAGACGACGACACTCAACGCCCTGCTGGGGTTCTTGCCGCTGGGCTCGACGCTCGTGTACACCACGGGCATGTACGAGGACTTCGACTTCAAGGACCAGGTGACGCCGGAGACGACCTGCGTGCTGGCCAACGAAGTAAGCGACCACCTGTCCATCTATATGTGGGGGCGCGTCGCGCGCACGCTGCTGCGGCTGCCGCAGGAAGGCTACGCCGTCGCGACCTCGTGCCATGCCGATGCCATCGACGACGTGCTGGACATGCTCACGCGCGACCTGCGACTGGCGCCCGCCGACGTCGCACAGCTCGGCGTCATCGTGAATATCGGCCTGGTTGGCCGCGCCTGGCCGCCGCGTCGTCGCTTCCTCACGGTCAACTTCGTCAGTCCGGAGCTACCTGAGCCGAAAGGGAACAGGAAAGCGGATAGCGCCAGTGTCCGGCTGCTGCCGCTGGCCACCTGGGACAGCGCCGCCGACACCTTCCTTCCCGCCACCGCCGCGGACCTCCGCACGCTCGCCGGCATCACAGGCATGACTGCGGAAGACTTCCTGGCCGCGCTGGAGCGACGTCAGGCGTGCATTGAATCGCTGGCAAAGGATCGCGGTGCGGGCATACGCGCCATGCGCCAGGCGGTGGATACGCTGGCAGCCTCCGAGCGAGAGGGGCCGTCGACCGCGGGAGATATGGAAGCGGCAGAGTGAGGCGAGCGAGCGCCGACGACTCGGCATGGCAGTTGCTACTGGAGATGGCGGAACCGCCTCCCTCCACCGAGAGCATGTACCACAAGTCCGTCCCTGGCGCCGTGCCACCGGCGTCAGTTTCGAATAGAGAGAGACCAGCATGGCTACCGACACCCGCGCCACCCGCGCCACACGTACCACACGTACCACACGCAAGCGCCCCCACCTCACCATCGCCGATCTCTGCCAGGCAATCGAAGCCAGGGCGGTCCCGTTCGTGCGCGACGGTGACACGTATGAAATCTCGGCGCTGGACATTCGCCGCCTGCGCCGTGCATCTGGCGCGCCGCTGCGGCTGTCTGATACGCCCCTGCTCGCACTTGACTGCGCGTGCGGCGCGAATTAGGGAACCGTATCGCTCGTGCCGACCTTCGCGGCGATCGCAGCGGCATAGTATCGGCTGGCCGGCGCCTGCGCGCGAACGCCCGCCAGGAAGCGGCTGGCTTCCACCACGGCATCCAGCTTGACGCCGGTTGCGATGCCCAGCCCATGCAGCATGTACAGCAAATCCTCGGTCGCGAGGTTGCCCGAGGCGCCAGGGGCATACGGGCAACCGCCCAGGCCGCCCGCCGAGCTATCGAAGACACTGATGCCGAGCTGGAGCGCCGCGAGCACGTTCGCCAGCGCCGTTCCCCGCGTGTCGTGGAAGTGCATGGCAAGCTGCCCGATGGGTATGTGACCGGCCAGCAGCGTCGTGACCTCCACCACCTGGTTGGGCGTGGCGACGCCAATGGTGTCACCGAGCGAGACCTCGTCCACGCCGAGTGCGCGCAGGCGCAGTGCTACGTCCAGCACGGCGGCTGGTTTCACCTCGCCCTCATACGGGCAGCCGAAGACCGTCGAGATGTAGCCGCGCACGCGCAGCCCCGCCGCACGCGCCATCTCCACCACCGGACGAAAATTCTCGATGCTGCCAGCGATGGTCGTATTGATGTTGTGCTGGACAAACGTCTCCGAGGCGCCGGTAAAGACGGCCACCTCGCCCACACCCGCCGCCAGTGCGCGCTCCATGCCTTTGCGATTGGGCACGAGCGCGGCGTAGCGCGTGCCCGGCGCCCGCGCGATGCCCGCCATCACGTCGGTGGCGTCGGCCAGCTGCGGCACTGCCCGCGGGCTGACGAACGACGTCGCTTCGATCGCGGAGTAGCCGGCGGCGCTCAAGAGATCGATGAAGTGGATCTTGTCAGCGGTTGAGACGACACCGGACTCGTTCTGCAGCCCGTCGCGCGGGCCCACCTCCACCACCGTGACGCGCCGGGGCAACCCGGCGAGCACTGAATCTGACATGCTACGGCTCCTCCCTCAGCGGCTCAGCGACTCAAGCCGGCGCCTGCCCGGCGAGTGCCGCGCGTATCTGCGCCGCATGGTCGTGGGCGTGTGCCGCGTAGATTTCCAGCCACGTCTCGACGGTGTACCGTCCGCTCTCTTCGTGCGCCCCGGCGCGACCCCACTCCGCTTCCGAGAGGCGCTCCAAAATCTCTGCGCTCGTCGCGCGCGCGGCGCGCAACGCATCGAGTGAGGCGGCGATGGGCCGGTCATAGTAGAGCCGGCGGGCAAACGCTTCCTCGTCGTAGCTGGCGAGCACAGGCTGCTCCTCCGCCAGCAGCCGGCGCAGCCGCAGCGCAGACGTCATCTCGCTATCGGCCAGATGGTGCACGATCTGGCGCGGCGTCCAGCCGTCACCCGCCGGCGGCCTGGCGTCCAGTGCGGCGTCCGAGAGGCCCTGGACCGTAGCCGCAACTTCCTGATATCCCAGCTTGTAGCGCGCGAGAAGCGCTTTCCGCGTATCCGCATCCATCGTCGTCTGCTCCCTGCACTTAGCCTGCGTCGTCGTCCGCGGCAAGCTCGACCAGCAGCGCGCCGCCAGGCACCACATCGCCGGCGGCGTGCAGCAGCGCGACGACACGGCCGGCATGTGGCGCGACGATCGCATGCTCCATTTTCATCGCGCCGAGCACCACCAGCGTCTGGTACGCGGCAACGGCATCACCCTCTGCGACGTTCACCTTGATGACCGTGCCCGCCATCGGCGCGACGAGCTCCACGCGTCCGGCGACAGCCTGGTGCGCGTGCGACGTCGTCTCCACGTCCAGCGGGCGCGGCTTGCGCAAGGTGTAACTCTCGCCGTGCAGGCTCACCAGGACGCCATGCTCGCGGCGCGCGGCCCAGCCCGCAATGCGCCGAGCACCGATGCTGAGCGTGACTGCGCCATCGGCATGCAGCGCCGCCGACACAGGTGTATCCGCCGCGCCAGGGGCGCAGAACGGCGCCCCGTCCACCGTCACCGCGAATCCCTCCGCTCCGCCCAGCTGCGGCATGAGCACGACGCTGTGCTCGCCGTCTAGCGCGCTGTAGCGAAAGCGCCGCTCGCCGCCCTGCAACGCCGGCCCCTGGCTCGTCCACGGGTTGTACGGCGCTGCCCCCCGTGCCGGTGCGCCCGCCTCGTGCGTCAATGCTTCCCAGCAGGCAGCGAGCACGAGCACGGCTTGTGGCGGCGGCGTGCCTGCCGCGCCAGCGGTGGCGAACTCGTGTGTCTCCAGATAGGCGGTGGTCGTCTGGCCGGCGCGGAAATCCGGCTCGGCGGCGATGGCCCGCAAGAGCGGAAGATTGGTGGCGACGCCGAGCACGGCGGTGTGCTCGAGCGCCCACAGCAGTCGGTCGAGCGCCTGGAGGCGATCCGTGCCGGAGACGATCAGCTTGGCCAGCATCGGATCGTAGTGCATCGTCACCTCGTCGCCCGTCGCGATGCCGGCATCCACGCGCACGCCTGGCCCGCGAGGAGGTGCGAAGGTCAGCACGGTGCCGGTCGAAGGCAGAAAATCGCTGGCGGGGTCTTCGGCGTAGAGCCGCGCCTCGATGGCATGCCCGCGCGGGCCAATGGCCTCCTGGGCGACGGGCAGCCGCTCTCCCGCCGCGACGGCAAGCTGCAAGTGCACCAGGTCACGCCCCGTCACCAGCTCGGTGACGGGATGCTCGACCTGCAAGCGCGTATTCATCTCAAGAAAGTAATAGCGTCCGTCCGCGTCGAGCAGAAACTCGCATGTACCGGCGTTGACGTAGCCCGCCTGGCGCGCGGCGCGCACGGCGGCCGCGCCCATCTCGGCGCGCAGCTCAGCAGAGAGGGCGACGCTGGGGCTTTCTTCGATAATCTTCTGGTGGCGGCGCTGGATCGAGCACTCGCGCTCACCCAGATGCACGACGTTGCCATGCTGGTCGGCCAGAATCTGGAACTCGATGTGGCGCGGCGCGACGATCAGCTTTTCGATGAAAACGGCGTCATCGCCAAAGGCCGCCTGCGCCTCGCGCTGCGCCGCCGCCAGCGCCTCGCGAAACCTGTCGGGGCGCTCGACGACGCGCATACCCTTGCCGCCGCCGCCGGCCGCCGCCTTGAGCATTACGGGATAGCCGATGTGGGCGGCTTCGCGCTCGAGCGTGCGCGCGTCGCGCTTCTCACCAGAATAGCCGGGCACTGTTGGCACGCCCGCCGCCTCGGCGGTGCGCTTGGCCGCGATCTTGGACCCCATCAAGCGGATCACGCTCGCGGGTGGCCCGACGAAAACGATACCGGCCTGCGCACAGGCGTCGGCGAAATCCGCATTCTCGGAGAGGAACCCATAGCCGGGGTGGATGGCCTGCGCGCCACTGGCCTGCGCCGCCGCCACCATCGCGGCACTGTTGAGGTAGCTCTCGCGCGCCGCGGCGGGTCCGATACAGTACGCGGCATCGGCCAGGCGAACGTGCAGTGCGTCGCGGTCGACCTCCGAATAGACGGCGACCGCGCGGATGCCGAGCTCCTGGCAGGCCGTGATGACGCGCACGGCGATCTCGCCGCGATTGGCGATCAGCACGGACTCAAACATCGTCGCGCACCCATGAGGCCGTCCGCTTTTCCAGGAAGGCGCGGATGCCCTCCTGCCCCTCGGGTCCCACGCGCAGGCTGGTGATGGTCGCCGCCGTCATCTCGCGTGCGTCAGTATCGGGCAGCGCCGCCACGGTCTTGGCCATCAGCTTGGCCGCGCGCACGCCCGCCGGTCCGCTCTGCCCGATGTGCAGCAGAGCCTTCTCGACGGCCGCATCCAGTGCTGGCTCGGCGACGACGTGATGCACCAAACCGATCGCGAGCGCTCGCTCGGCGCCGAAGCGCTCGGCCGTTACGAAGAGGGCGCGGGCATGGCTCTGGCCGATCTTGCGCACCACGAAGGGCGAGATGACAGCCGGCGCGATGCCCAGGCGCGCCTCGGTAAAGCCAAAGCGCACGTTGTCGGCGGCGATGGCGATGTCGCAAACCGCGACAAGGCCCGATCCGCCGCCCAGAGCGGCGCCGTGGATGCGGCCGATGACGGGATGCCGGCAGTTATCTATGGCGCGGAACATGTCGGCCATGCGCAGCGCGTCGTTGACGTTGTCGTCGTGGCTGAAGTCCAGACTGGCGCGCATCCAGTGGAGGTCGGCCCCGGCGCAGAAGCTGGGGCCGTCGCCGCGCAGCACCACTGCGCGCACGCTATCGTCCGCGTCCAGCAGCGTGAAGACATCGCGCAGCTCGGCGATGAGCCGCTCGTTGAAGGCGTTGTGGACCTCGGGGCGAGCGAGCATGACATAGGCAGCAATACCGCGTCGCACGAGCCGCAGGTGCTGATAGTCTCCGCTGCGGCTCACGCCGCCATCTGGATCGGTCATTGAGAGGGCACCTCCTCGTGCCGGCGCGCGGCGCGCAACCCTCAGTGCTGCGTGGCGCACCCATTCGAAGTATGCTGCACGTGACGTGGCAGCGTCAACGGCGCATAGTTGCACGAGGGCGCGCTTCTGCCCGCAATCGGGTGTTTCTGCCCGCAATCGGGTGTTCAGGCACGTTGCGCGAATCCGCGCGGGTGCACGTGGGAAAGGTCAGGCCAGGGCAAGCGCGGCCACCGCCTCGGTCAGCCGGTCGATCTCCGCATGGGTGTTGTAGAAGCCGGTGGATACCCGATTGACGCCGAAGTCGTGAAGGTCGCGAATCAGAATGTCGCGCTCGCTCAGCTGCTTCGTGACCTCGGCAGGATCCACGCCCTCAACCGTAAAATGGACCAGCCCGGCCATCGCGTCGTGCGGGGTGTGCACGCTCACCCCCGGTATCTGCTCCAGGCGATCGTAGCAGTAGCGTCCGAGCGTTGCGATGCGGGCGAAGATCCAGTCCCAGCCAACCTCGTCGCTCAGCCAGCGCAGACTCGCCAGCAGACCAGCGACCGTAGGAGCAGAGTTCATCGCGTATTCGTAGCGGCGCGCGGCGGCCGGCGGTATGAAGTGGCCCTCCAGGTCGTGGTGCTCGGCGCCAAAATAGCCCATGAAAGTCTGGCCGAACGTGCTGAAGCGGTCGCTCCGCACGAACAGCCCGCCCGTTCCCTGCGGACCGCAGAGCCACTTTTGGCCCGAGCACGCATACGCGTCCACGCCTAGGTCATAGACAGATGAAGGCACCATTCCACAGGACTGCGCCGCGTCACAGATGAGCAGCGCGCCCGCCGCGTGTGCCAGGTCCGCGATCTCGCGCATCGGCAGCACGCGCCCCGAGGACCACGACACGTGCGAGAGTGCAACCGCCCGTGTCCGCGGCGTCAGCGCCCGCTGCAACGCTTCGATCGGGTCGACCTCGGGGGCGCCGATGTGTGTCGTGCGAACCGTGACGCCGTACCGCTGATGCAAGAGCAGGCATGGATACAGCCCACCGGGATGCTCCGTCGTCGCTGTAACAATCTCGTCGCGCGGCTGCCAGTCGATGCCCATCAGCGCGATATTCATCCCCTCTGTGGTGTTATGGGTCAGCGCCACCTCGTCCGCCGAGCAGCCCAGCATGCTCGCGAAGACAGCGCGCGACTCATCCATCGCTGCCAGGTATCGCTTGAAGCCTTCCATAGCAATGCGTCCCTCGACCAGCTCGCGTTCCGCCTCCTCCAGCATGGCGTTGTGGCTGGCACGCGGCACCGGTCCGTTCGTCCCGGCGTTGAAATAGGCGACGGCCTGCACCGCTGGCACGTCCTCCCGAATCTTCTGGACCTTCTGCTCGTCGGAAAGTGTCGGTTTCATACGGGTGAATGTCTCCTTCGGGCCGACTCGAATCGACGCTCATCGCCACGATTACAAGGCAACTTGGGTCTGTATGCAAGTATAGAACACGCGCCCGCGCCGCAGTGACGGCCTGGTGGATTGGGAAGAGAGCGCCACCAGCCGCGCAGGCGTAGTAAAATGGCAGCGCATGCGGCGCAGGCAGCGGAAAACGGGGGGAGCGACGAGCATGGTGCGGGAAACGGCGATCGTAGTCGGCGGCGGCGTGATGGGCCTGGCGGCGGGCAGTGCGCTGGCGGGCCGCGGCGTTGCGGTGACCCTGTTGGAACGGCACGAGATCGGGCACGACTGGGCTGCTTCCCATGGGCTTACCCGCGCGATTCGCCACGAATATGGCGCCGCCGCGCTCTACACCGACATGGTGGCGCGCAGCCTGCCGCTGTGGGATGAACTGGCGCGAGAGACCGCGCGCCACCTTTACACCGAAACCGGGGTACTCTCGCTCGGCCGCGCAGACGACGGCCACACACTGGCCGGTTTCGAAGTCATGCAGGCGGCGGGCTTGCCCATCGAGCAGCTGAGCGCCGAGGAGTGCGCGGCGCGCTTCCCCCAGTTCCGGCCGGAGGACTACGACGTCATCACATACAATCCAACCGGCGGCATGCTGCACGCGTCGGAGTGCGTGCGAGCGCTGGCCGCGCGGCTGCGGGCGCGCGGCGGCACGATCCGCGAAGGCATCCAGGTGCGGCGAGTCGAGACGGCGGGGGACGGCGGGCGGGTCGTGCTGGCCGACGGCTCGGCGCTCCATGCCGACACGGTGATCGTCGCGGCGGGTGCATGGGTCGCCGATGTGCTGCCGGAGGTCGCGCTGCCGATCCGTGTCACGCGCCAGCAGGTGTGCTACCTCGAAGGTCTCTCGCCGGAGCGCTTCGCGGTGGGCACGTTCCCGGTGTTCCTGGCGAGCATGGAATACTATGGCTTCCCGTTGCAAGGTGCCGGCTGGTTCAAGGTCGGCTCGCACGTCTTCGGCGACACCGTTGATCCCAACGTGGGCTACCCGCCGGATATGCAAGAGGTGGAGGCGGTGCGTGGCTTCCTGCGGCGCGTGATACCCGGCGCGGCCGAGGGGCGACTGGCGCTGGTAGACCGCTGCATGTACGACGTGACGCCCGATGAAGACTTCATCCTGGACCACCACCCTGGCGGCGAGGGCGTCGTCATCGCCTCGGGCTTCTCCGGCCACGGCTTCAAGTTCGGCATCCTGATCGGCGAGCTGCTGGCCGCGCTCGCGCTCCACGAGACGCCGCCGGTCCCTCTGGAGCGCTTTCGCCTCGCGCGCTTCGACAGCTAACGGGCGCCGCCGCGACGCGTCTGGTCAGGTATCCAGGCGACATGAGATTTGTCTTCATGCAGGCATGCGGCCGCCGCGAGGCGATGTTCCTGTGGATGCGCTCACCTGGCAGCAACGCCGGAGCTCGCTTCCGTACTTTGAGGAGAGACGCTTGATCCCCGATCAGCTCACCGGCTTTTTCAGCGCCGGCACCGGGGCCGTGGCCGCGCTGGTAGGCCTGCTCTTCGTCGCGATCTCGCTCACTCCGGAGCGCATCTTCGGTGGCACCTCGGCCACCCACGCGATTGTGACCAATACCTTCATCGCGCTGGCCGACGCCTTCTTCGTCTCGTTCGGCGCGCTTATCTCCGCTGGCACCTGCGGCTGGATCGCGCTGGGGATGGGGTTGTTCGCGCTGCTCGGCACGCTCGCGCTCGCGTACACGCTCCTGTATCAGGAGCTGAACCCGCGGCTGGTCAGGGCGCGCAGCGTGCTGGTGGCCGCCGGGGTGCTGATCTATGGCCTGCAATGCTGGTATGCCGCGCAGCTCTTGCTTGAGCCCAAAGCGACCTGGCCCGCGTATGGGCTGGCTCACACACTTCTCGCGGTGGTGGCGCTCGGCGTGCTGCGCGCCTATGGACTCATGGGTGCCCACTTCACCGGCCTACAGGCCTGGCTTGGGCCACGGCGCTATACCGAAGACAGCAAGACGCGGGGCGCAGAGGCCCAACACGGCGCCACACATCCCCCTGCCAACCAGCGTCCAGCGAGCCAGTAGAGGCGGTTGCGAAACACTAGCGGGAAATCAGCCTGGTTGCATGGGTGAGATTCATCTCACTGACAGGGAATTGAGCTTCATACGGTCGCTCGTGCCAAGACCCACTCACACCGGCTAAGCGACGTTTAGCACGTGGCGACCCAAGTAAGGAGTTGCCGCGTGTATCCGCCCGCAACCGCTTCGAGCTCCACCATCATCTTGCTCAACGGCATCTCGAGCGCCGGAAAGTCGAGCATCTCGAAGGTCCTCCAGCAGACCATGAACGAGCCCTACTTGCAGGTGTCGATTGACGCCTTCGAGGACATGCTCCCAGATCGGTACAAAGAAGAAGGAGCGTTCGCATGGCAGACCCTCTTTCCGAAGCTGCTCACCGGGTTCCACCGATCCATCGCCGCCCTAGCGGACGCAGGCACCAACCTGATCGTCGATCATGTCATGGTGTATCGCGAGGGCTGGGCGAGCACGCTTGCCGATTGTTTGACCGTGCTCGAGCCGTTTCCGGTGTATTTCGTTGGCGTGCACTGCTCAGTGGAGGAGGCGAAGCTTCGCGAGCAAGCCCGAAGCGATCGGTTCACTGGCACGGCGGAACGACAATTCCCGCGGTCCATCGCCACAACCTGTATGACGTGGAAGTGGATACGACCCACACCAGCCCAGAGGCGTGTGCCGAGCAGATACGGGCTTTCGTCGGCCGTCACGCCCCAACAGCCTTTGCCAATCTCCGCCAGATGCCGCGACAGTCCATCCCCTAGGAGATGGGCGTCTGGCAAGCGTGCAGAGACGGGCGTGCGCACCTGCGCTGTCATTCGTGTGGCGCCGCGCTGGGACTCGGCGCGGGCCACAGCAACGCGCTGGAGCACGGACCCTAGTTGGCCGCCAGCGGCTGCGTTGACACGCGCTTCGCGCCTCTCGTACCATGTACGCGACGGCAATCTCTCAGCCCTGCGGCCCTGTGGGCCGGCAGCGGCGCCGGAAAGGGCCACACGCCGGAGGTGGGATGAGCGAGCACGAGCGCCCGGAGATTTACACGGTCGGAATCGTCTACCGCGTGCGGTCGGTCGCGGCGGAAGAACTGGCACTCAGACTGGTGGACCGCATCAAGAAGGATGGCCGTGTTGCCTGGTGCGCACGGCGGGATGACGACGCCACCATTAGCGATCACCTGCCCGCGACCGACCTGCTGCTCGTGCTCGGCGGTGATGGTACGATTCTCTCCCTCGCGCGGCTCTGCGCGCCCCTGCATGTGCCACTCCTGGGCGTCAACTTTGGGCGGGTCGGCTTCCTCACGGAGCTCGAGCCGCAAGAAGTCGAAGAGAAACTGCCGCTGTATTTTAGCGGCGACTGCTGGCTGGATGAGCGCTCGATGCTGGAGGCTGAGGTGGCCGCCGAGGATGTCTACGCGCGGTATATCGCGCTCAACGACATCGTGCTCGTGCGCGGCGCGGAGCCGCGCGTGATCCAGATTCACGTGCTGATCGACGGGCATCACTACAACACAACGGTCGCCGACGGCATCATCGTCTCCACCGCCACCGGCTCGACCGCCTACAATCTGGCCGCGGGCGGGCCCATCCTGCATCCGCAGGTGCGCAGCGCCGTGCTCACGCCAGTTGCGCCGCACCTGGCCGCCGACCGCGCGCTCATCCTGGAGTCTAACGCCGTCATCACGCTCGAGCTGCACGCCGCATCAGCGCCCGCCGTGCTCTCCGCGGACGGCCAGAGCAATCGCACCATCACTGCCGGCACCAAGGTGGTGGTGCGCAGCAACACGCACGTGACGACGTTTCTGCGCCGCCGCCCGCCCACCTACTTCTACCGCGTGCTGACAGCCAAGCTGCGGGAAAACTTGTAAATGTTAGACGAGCTCTCCATCACCAACTTTGCCATCATTGACGAGCTGCACGTGAGCTTCGGCCCGCATCTCAACGTCTTCACCGGCGAGACCGGCGCCGGAAAGTCTATCATCGTGGACGCGCTGTCGGCGCTCGTCGGCGAGCGAGCGGGCGGCGACGTGGTGCGCGCCGGCGCCGAGCGCGCCATCGTCGAGGGCGTCTTCGACATTGCCAGTCTGCTGAACCGCGGCGCCGCGGACATAACGCCACCACCCAAGGATGGCGCGGACGGGGCGAGCGAGACGGCGGAGAGTGGCTCGCTCGCCGCCGTGCTGGCCGAGCTCGGCATCGAGTCTGAGGACGGGACCCTGATCTTAACGCGCGAGATTCAGCAGAACGGCCGCGGCATCGCCCGTGTCAACCGACGCGCCGTCCCGCTCTCCGCCTTGCAGCGCATCGCGCGATTCTTGATCGATATCCACGGCCAGAGCGCGCACCTCGCCCTCTTACGCCCCGAACAACATGTGTTCTACCTGGACCGCTATGCCGGCATCGAAGAGCTGCAAGCACAGGTTGCAGCGCTGGTGTCGCAGTGGCGCGCGGCGCGGCGCGAGCTCGATCGCATGCGCCAGGACGAGCGCGAGATCGCTCGGCGCGTCGAATTGTTGCGCTTTCAGGTGGACGAGATCGAGGCCGCCCGGCTCGTGCCCGGCGAGCTGGATCAACTCGAAATGGAGCGCCGCCGGCTGGCGAATGCCGAGCGACTTGGCGTGCTGGCGGCGACGATACACTCCGCGCTCGCCGGCGACGACGCGGGCGAGCGCGTCGGCGCCCTCGACACCCTCGGCGCGGCCCAACACGCCTTCGGCGAGTTGCTGCGGCTGGACGATTCGCTGCGCGCGCAAGAAGAGACGCTAGAGCAAGGTATGTTCCTCTTGCAAGACGTCGCCTCGGCCATACGCGCCTATCAAGATGAGATTGCCGCCGACCCAGCACGGCAGGCGGAGGTGGAGGAGCGGCTGGATCTGCTGGCGAAGCTGCGGCGCAAATATGGCGCGACCGTCGAAGAGATCCTGGCGTACGGCACGGAGGCGGCCAACGAGCTTGACGAGCTGCTGCACCGCGAGGAGCGCGCTAGCGCATTGACGGAGCGCGAGCTTGAGCTCAAGCGGACGATCGGGCAGCTCTCCACGCAGCTATCGGCGCGGCGGCGCACGGCCGCTGGGCAGCTCTCTGCCGCGATGGAGCGCGAGCTGGATGAGCTGAACATGCGCCGCGCACGCTTCCAGGTGCAGCTGGCGCAGCGCGCTGATCCTGATGGGGCGCCTGTGCCCGAGGATGCCGGCAAGCTCACCACCGGGTCCGACCTCACCAAGGGAGGCACGTATGCCTTCGGTCCCACCGGCATCGATCAGGTGGAGTTCCTCATCGCGCCAAACCAGGGCGAGCCATTCAAGCCGTTGGCCCGCATCGCGTCGGGCGGCGAGACCTCACGCCTGATGCTGGCGCTCAAGTCCATCCTCTCGCGCGCCGATGTCATTCCCATCCTTATCTTCGACGAAATAGACGCGGGGATCAGTGGCCGCACCGGTCAGACTGTCGGCGAGAAGCTGTGGCAGCTCGCCCGCGCCCATCAGGTGCTGTGCGTGACACACTTGCCGCAGATCGCCGCCGCCGCCGATTGCCACTTCCGCGTCGCCAAGTCGGTGAGCGCCGAGCGCACCACCACGCACGTGGAGCCGCTGCGCGACGACTCGCGTACCGGCGAGCTTGCGCAAATGCTGGGCGGCGCCAGCACCGCCGCATCGCGCGCCAACGCACAAGAGCTGTTGCATCGCGCCGAGACATGGAAACAGCGTGGCGCGACGCGGAACACAGCAGCGTCCCATTCCGCTTGACAGGGCCAATGGCCGCCGCTATGATGCCTGCGTACGCCGAAGCGAATCGCCGGGCCCACCCCACAGCACGACAGGACCGTAGGCAGGGCAGACACGCTCGGTGCCCTCCGGGAAGCCCCAACCGCGCCGCGGGGTGGGGCTGCGTCACGGTTGTCATGGAAAACGAGCAGACATGATCTTCTGTCAACAATGCTATCATGAGCTGCCGGACGGAACGATGTTCTGCGACCTGTGCGGCACATCGCTTATCCCAGAGGCAGTACACGTGAGCGTAGCGCCGTCTCTGGCGCCAGCCGCGGTCGCGCCTCAAGCGCCAGCAGCGGCACCAGCGCGGCCACCTGTCCTGCCGCCAGCCCTGTCGGATAGCGATGCGCTCACGCCGTCGATGCCACCGCAGATCATGCCGCACCCATTTCGCGCTCCACGCACCGGTGACGCAGTGTCGTTCGCCGACATGGAGGGCACACCGCGGCGCGTACGCCTGAGGCTCAGCAATGGCAAGACCTTCGAGCTGAGCGGGAAGGCAGAATACCTGATTGGCCGCCGCGATCCAGGCACCAACACGCTGCCGGATGTTGATCTGGCGGATTGGAATGGCGCGGCGAGCGGGGTCTCACGGGAGCACGCCGCCATCTACGTCGGTCCGGACGGCGTCTTCATCGAGGATCGAGAGAGCCTGAACGAAACGATTCGCAATGACTTTCGGCTGCTCCCGCGACAACTGTATCCGTTGAAGGACGGTGACGAGCTGCGTCTTGGCACCCTCATGTTGCTGGTCGTCATCTCCTAGGGGCAGACGGGCGTCCGCTGGAGCGCTGCCCACATCGAAAGGTCAGGTCACCCGTGGCCATCCGCGTCGTGGTGCATGTCAGAAATTCCGATCCATTCGTCGCCGACATGGAGTCGATGCCGAAAGAAAACGCCACCATCATCTTCGTGAAGAATCCACAAACCCGCGAGGGGCGTCCGGTCCCCTGGGCACAAGGCTACACCAACGGCTATCTCTTTCCGCTCTCCCAAATCTCCTTCATCGAGTTCCCCGTCACGGGTGCAGAGCTCGACAGTGTCGAGTACTACGTGAGGGAAAAGAACGCCCGCGGCTAGGCCTCCTTCGTCGTCACGAGACTCCGTAGCCTCTGAAAAGATACGGAGTCCCGGTTGCGCGCCGCGCCCCGAGCGTCAGGTTGTTGGCCCGCTCTCCGCCGACTCCCCTCCCCATTAGCGCAGAGCAGGAGACGGCGCCGCCGCGCGTGGAGGGGGAAAGACGCCGCCGTGCGGTGGCTGGCCGACGTCTATCACGACATCGTGATATGCAATCGGTGTCAGACGCCGTTCGCGAGCCGCTGCGCCAGTTTCTCCGAGAGTCCGTAGCTGGCGATCTTGCGCTGGGTGGCGCCAATGTCGTAGGGCACTCGGCGAAACTCGAAGCCAAGCGCGCTGTCGTAGATGACGTAAGACGCACGCGCATCGCCGTCGCGCGGCTGGCCGACGCTCCCCGGATTGATAATGGCGCGATAGCCGCGGGGCAGCATCCACAAGCCAGGAGCAGGCATCAACCGCTCGCAGTGCGCCCAGCGCTTGTCCGTAGTCTGCTCGCCGTTCCCACGGTCGATGGCGCCCCAGGACGGGCCGCCAGGCGTCGCCATGGCCAGCATCGCCTGCTCGCGGATGTTCGCGCGAGCGGCCACGGCCGCGGCGGCAACGACCTGGCGCGACGCCGGCTGGAGGAAGATAGTAGGCACATGCGTGTGGCCGACGACGCAGAACAGCGTTTCGAATGCGGAGAAATTGGGCGCTGCCTCACGCGCGGAGATCAGATATTCCCAAATTGGATTGAGCGGACTGGCATGGGCCAGGGTAAAGTCGCCGACGCGTGTCAGCTCCGGCAGTGACCTCAGGTAGAGCCGCTCGTCCGGCTGCAAGCGTGCCCGCGTCCATTCGGCGGACTGCGCGGCGCTCTCACTGAAGTCGCCAAGATCCAGCTTTCCCACCACTGCCCAGTCATGATTACCGGAGATAGTAATGTCGGTCCGGGCCCGGATGCGTCGCACGCAATCGCCCGGCTCTGGACCATAGCCGACCACATCGCCAAGACACCAAATCTGATCGACGCGCGTGCCACGTTCCTCGCTCCAGTGGTCGAGATCTTCGAAGACGGCGCGCAAGGCTACATCATTGCCATGGACATCAGACAGAATTGCATAACGCATGAACAGCTCGGTTTCTATAAAGACACTGGCTCATCACGACAGAGCGGGCGCATGGTTCTTCGCCCAGCCGAGGCGACGTGGAGTGGACGCGCCCACAGGCCCGCGGGGAAATGGGGCACAGGCAACGCAGCATGGCAGGTCCGCCATCCCGACGCCACTGCGCGAAGTATACTGCACGGCGGAGCCGCTGGGAACCACTTGATGCCGCATGCCTGCCCTCGCGCGCATGAACGATGCATGACGCCTGTCCGGACGGGCAGGACTTCTGTCCGCGCCTGTGTAGTACCAATCGGTCCTATGCAGTTGTGACGCGCAAGCATCGTTAGTGGTCTATATATCAAGAGGCAGGCGGCGCGCGCAATGGTTGAGCGATTTTGCCGGTGCGATCTCGCATGATATACTGTGAGCAGTGTGCAATGCGCTCACTCACTGGAGAGGTGGAGCGCACCGACTATATCCGCGAAGGAGGGCCGCGTTCTGGAGCCTGCTGAGATTGCGAAGACCATCGTCGATGCCGCCGCCGATAAGAAGGCCGGCGACATTGCCCTGCTGGACATCCGCGAGCTGTCCGTCATTGCCGACTATTTTGTGATCTGCACTGGCAATAATGCGCGGCAGATTCAGGCAATCGCTGCGGCGATTGGAGACAAGATGGCCGAGCTAGGCATACACTCTCGCGGTCACGAGGGGAACGCGGATAGCGGTTGGCTGCTGATGGATTTTGGTGATGTCATCGTACACATCTTTGGGCCGATGGAGCGCGATTTCTATCGTCTCGAACGCCTGTGGAGCGAGGCTCCGACGGTCGTCTATTTGCAGTGACAGCACACAGAAGGGTAACGGCGATGGCGACGGTACGCAACCGGTTCTTTGTTGAGGGCATCTTGTTCGGCGGCTTGTGTGGTGTCGTGCTCGGCTCCTTGATCGCGTTTCAAGTGGGCAACGAACGGGTTTCCGCCGCCCGTCGTGTTGTCGAGAGCTTCGTGCGCCGCCGCGAGCCGCAAATCAACTTCGAGCTGCTTTACCAATAACCTCCCACTTCGCCCCGGACGAATTCTGAGGCTCGCGGTCTCCGTGCGTGCTGCGCCGGTGGCCGCGAATTTTATGCGCCGACTTCAGGTTGCCTGCTCTTGCGGTGCGCTGGCGACAGCAGCCAGATCTGTCATGGCTGCGCGAACATTGGCGATCCGTGGCGCAACGCGCCAGGTGCGCGCGGTAGACGCGTCACTTCGAGTCGCGGCCACCAAGTCCGGCGGGCGGTAGCGTCGAGCGCGGTTTCTCCACTCGCTCGCTCGCGATGGTGTAGTCGAAGGGGCCGGGCACCCAGGTGGCCGCGGCGCCACGATACTCCAGCCCGGCCCGGCGTGCCAAGACGGGGTGCGTCGCGATCTTGGCCTCGACGAACTGCGAAAAGCGGCGCAGGAATCGCTGGGTATCGAACTCTTCGGCATGACGCCGGATGGCGTGTGGGTCGAAGTATTCGTCACGGAAGCTGGTGACGACTTCAGCCAGGGACTCCGGCGTCTGCTGGTTGAAGAACAGTCCCGTGCTGCCCTCCACAACCGTCGCCAGCGCGCCGCCAGCCCCATACGCGATCACAGGGCGCCCACTTGCCTGCGCCTCGACGGGCGTGATGCCGAAGTCTTCCTCGCCTGGGAAGACCAGCGCCCGGCAGCGCGCCATCTGCGAGCGCATCTCGTCGTCCGAGAGGTGCCCGAGGAAGCGAATGTTCTTGCCCGCCATGCGGCGCAAGCGGCGCTCGTCCCGTCCCTCGCCGACGATGCGCAGCGGCAGCTCCAACATCGTAAACGCCTTCACAGCCAGGTCGATGCGCTTGTAGGGCACCAGCCGCGAGACGATGAGGAAGTAGTCTTCATGCTGAGGCGCTTCATAGAAATGCGAGGTATCAACTGGTGGCGGGATGAAGACTGCCTCGCGCCGATAGTATTTGGCGATGCGCGCGGCCACCGTCGGCGAATTGGCGACGAAATAGTCCACCCGCGCCGCCGTGGCATAGTCCCATTGCCGCAGCCAGGTGATGAACGGTGGCAGTAGCATACGCGCCGTTGCGCCCAGCCGCTCGCGCTCGACGTAATCCTCGTAATTCCACGCCCAGCGCATTGGCGTGTGACAGTAGCAGACGTGCAGGGCATCTGGCCGCGTGATGACGCCCTTGGCAAAGGCGCTGCTGTCGCTGATGACCAGGTCGTAGGGGCGCAGATCGAGCCGCTCGAAGGCGAAGGGGTAGAGTGGCAAGAAGGGCTGGTGGCGTCGCTTCACGAACGGCACACGCTGCATAAAGGTGGTGCGAATGTCCATCGAGCGGAAGCGCCGGTCTACGGACCGCGGCTCATACATGGACGTGTAGATCGGCGCTTGCGGAAACAGCTCGTGCAGCGACAGCAGCACCTTTTCCGCGCCGCCCATCTGATTCAAATAGTCGTGTACCAGAGCTACCCGCACTGCACCGCTCCTCAGCTCTCGCCCGCCGCGCGCTAGTAGGCGCCGCGGCGACTGAGCACCGCGGGAATCGTCTGGAGCATAATCTGCGCGTCGAGTCGCAGGCTCCAGTTTTCGATGTAGTACAAGTCCATCAGCACCATCTCGTCGAAGTCAATGTCGCTGCGGCCACGCACCTGCCAAAGACCGGTGATACCCGGCGTGATCTCCAGCCGCGCCTTCTCCCAGTCCTCATAGCGCTCGTACTCCGTCGGCAGCGGAGGTCGCGGCCCGACCAGGCTCATATCACCAGAGATCACATTGAGAAACTGGGGGAGCTCATCCAGGCTCATACGTCGAATGATGCGGCCGACACGCGTGCGGCGCGGGTCGTGCCTGAGCTTGAATTTGCCGCGCTCGGTGTCTGGCATCTGCGGGCGTATGTGGTCCAGCAGCTCTTCCGCGTTCACGTGCATCGAGCGAAACTTGTAGCAGGTGAACGGCTGGCCCCGGTAGCCAAGCCGCGTCTGCCGGAGCAGCACTGGTCCCGGTGAGTCCAGCTTGATGGCGAGTGAGATGAGCGCCCAAACAGGTGCTGAGAGTAGCAATATCAGTGACCCAACCACCAGATCGATCACGCGCTTCACGTGATACTGCCAGGAGTTGGTGAGGCTGCGGCGCAGGCCGATCAGCGGGATGCCCTCGATCGCGTCCACATCAATGCGCGAGAGGCTCAGCTCGTAGAGATCGGGCACCAGCTTGAAATCAGCGCCCGCGCGCTCGCAGACGCGCACCGTGCGCAGAATCTGCTGATGTTGGTGCGAGGGCAGCGCGATGATGACCTCAGGGATACGGTTTTCGCGGATCACGGCGTCCAGATCACGCATGGTGCCGAGGGCCTTGAAGCGCCCGAAGTCAGCCGGCTCGCCGTCCAGGTCATGGATGAAGCCCGCCACATGATAGCCGAGGTTCGGACTGGCGGCGATCTGCTGCATCATCAGCTTACCCAGCCGGCCGGAGCCGACCACGAGCAGATTGGTGAGGCCGACGCCGCGCCGATAGAGCGAGCTCAGCGTGGACGAGACCAGCAGCCGGGCGACGCTCACGACGACGATCACCGCCACCCACGTGAACGCGACGAGCGCGCGCGTCTGGCTGACGAAAAAATCAGTCGAGCGAAAGACGTACGTGTATGCCGACAAGACGGCGAAGGCCATCGTCGTCGCACCAGCGATGGTCCAGAATTGTTTGAACCAGGTTCCGGTGGCGCGCAGACGATACAAGCCGCGAAGTGAGAAGGTGAGGAGCATGCCGAACGTCACGGCGATCTCGAGGCTGCGGAACGAGGCCAGCGTCTGCGGCACGAATCCGGTCGGCGTAAACACGACGCCCGCCAGGATAACATAGCGCAGGTAGTAGGCGGCAAAAAAGGCCACGTTGAGCATGACGGCATCCAGCAGGAAGAGGCACACGCGTCCCGCGAGCACGCGGGCATTGCGCTGTCGCACCCGCTCGTCGACACTATAGACGGGCAGGACCGGGCGCGCCTGCGCTGCCGGCCACTGTGCCGCCGCACTTTGAGATGGCGCCCTCGTGGCGGCCTGCAAGTGCTGCTGATCTATGTCCACCACACTACCTTCCCCGCTTCCCCGACCGTGTACGTCCCAAGGTGGCTGCGTCGTGATACACCTCGACATAGGCCGCGCTCATGTTTGCCAGCGAGAACCGGGCAGCGAATCGCGGTCCTTCGCGGTGGCTCCGCTCGCGCAGGCTGGTGTTTGCGAGTGCACTCTGCATGGCATGTGCCAAGCCATCCACGTCGCCTGGTTGCACGAGGGTTGCGATGGAACCGCCCGCTTCCGGCATGCTCGAGACCGATGACGTGATCGTCGGCGTGCCGCAGGCCAGTGCCTCGGCCACTGGCAGTCCGAACCCTTCATAGAATGAAGGGTACACGAAGAACTCTGCGGCAGCGTACCACAACGGCTGCTCTTTGCGGGAAATATAGCCCGCAAAGGTGATGTGCTCTTCCATACCTAACGTACGGACGCGCGCGAATACAGCCTCATGGTACCAGCCCTTCGCGCCCGCGATGACGAGCGGCGGCGCCAGCGGATCCAGCGCGCGGAGCCGCGCGTAGGCCTCGACCAGCCCCAGCAGGTTTTTGCGCGGCTCGAGCGTGCCCAAAAACAGCAGATAGCGTTCGGGCAGGTGATGCTCTGCCCGGAAGCGCGCGAGCTCATCGGGCCTTTCCACTGGCTGAAAATCCGCGTCGACGGCGGGGTAGATCACGCGTACGCGCTCCTCCGGCACGTGGAAGCGCTCGACGAGATCGCGCTTGGTGCTCTCGGAGACGGCGACCACAAGGGTCGCGGCACGCGTGCTCTCGGCGGTGAACACACGCTGGTAGAGGCGGCGGGCGGGCCGAAAATAGTGGGGATAGTAGATGAACGCGAGATCGTGCACCGTCACGACTGAGGCGCACGGCACGCCGCGTGGCAAGACATTGACCGGCGAGTGAAAGACGTCTACCTTGCGCTGGCGCAGCGCCCACGGCAGCGCGACCTGCTCCCAGAAGATCCGCTCCGGCGGGCGCGCAGTGGGCCAGGCGCTGGGCACCAGCCGCAGCCGCGCCGCGGCACTGAGCGGGCTGCGAGCCGCCGCCGCGGCTTCATGGCCGTTGACGAACGCGGTATAGTGCAGGTCCGCGTTGGCGTGGCTGAGGCCGTCTAGCAGCGAGTAGGTGTAGCGACTGACGCCCGCGTTGCGATACGTTTCAGAGAATGAGACAAGCTGCGCGTTGATGGCCACGTGCAAAGTCGCGTCGTCCACGCAAATGCCTCGCTCCTGCAATACGTGCGCATCCTGCCTATCAGCTAAACGTCCGCGAGAGAACGCAGGTAACGCCACCCAACTCACCATAACGACATGCACGCAGCTGCGTGTCTGCACAGCCGCACGCCGGCTAGGCGCGCCCGAGCAGGCGCCGCGCGAGCGGCAGCCCGCCCTCCCATGCGCGGTACAGCCACGGGCGATAGACGGCGTCGAAGGGGCCGATCCAGCTCGTCTCCGCCGGACCGAATCCCTGCTTAAACTGCGCGATGCCCTCGTTGACGCGCCCGTTCAGATCATAGACCGCGTAGCCAGCGGCCTTCATGTGCTGGATCGCATGCCACTTCAGCAAGTAATTGCTTTTCCACTCCTGCCCCGCGTCGGCGACGCCGCCGTAAAACTCGACCGCCAGCCGGCCCGCGCAGACCATCCATAGAAATGACAACGCCGTTCCATGGCGAAACGCGACATAGAGATGCTGGCGGGCGGCGGGAAAGTGCTGGAACAGGTCATCGTAGTAGGCGCGTGGGTGGAGGCCGAAGCGTGCGCGGCGCGCCGTCTCCTCGTACATGCGATAACACACCGCGAGGTGCTCGCCGGAGGTATCCTGGACGATCTCGGTCTCTTCGCGCTCGGCCTTGCGGATGTATTGGCGTGTCTTCGAGCGCATGGCGCCCAGCAAGGCGTCCTCGGGCTGCGTCAGGTCAATCGTGTAGGTCTCGGTCACCTGTACAGGCGAGGCGCTGGGGCGAAAGTCTGCGCCGGCGAGCGCGTGTGACGAGCCGCACGGCCAGGCGGGATCCACCTTGCAGAAAATGGCGCGCTCGCGGCTGGCGTGGCGGCGCAGCCCTGCGGCGAGCGCACGCAGCGCCGCGGTGTCATCCGGCGCCGCCACGGGTCCGCGCGGCGCGTAGAGCATGGTGAGCGGCATGCCCGGCACCAGCCGGGTGAGCACCTGCGCCCCAGCGCGGAACGTGTCGCCCTCGAAGACGGCGAGACGGTGTGCCCGCCAGCCCGAGCGGCCCTTGACCTCGCCCCAGCCCCAGCATTGCAGTGGGTGCCCGTAGGCGTGGTCCGCCACCAGCGCGTCCCACTGCGCCGCCTCGGTCACCTCACGAAGCTCCATCGGATCCTCATTCCCCGTCGCCTTGCGGCAGCCACTCGTGTCCTAGGGTACTGTATCACCGGAATACCACGCAACATTGCCGTACTCGAACGGGCGTGCTATCATCGAGCGCATCAGTAGCGAGGCAAACGCCGCGGCTGGCGGGTGGGAAAGGACTGCGCGCATGCCAAAAGAGACGCGACCCGCCACCAGCCACGAGCAAGCGCTGCCCACACTGCCCGCCGCGAACGAGGACGAGGACGAACACGCCCACACAGACGCCGACGCCGACGCCGACGCATCGCCGGCCGAGCCAGCGGCGAGCCGTGCACTCTTGCGGCGCGCGCGCGACCTGCTGAACGAACGCGGGCAGCCGCTCACGCGGGCGGAGCTTGCCCGGCATATGTTCGGCAGCGCCGCACTGCCAGACGCGCTCGCCGCCCCGTGGGAGAAGCTGGTGGACCGGCTGCTGCGTCCCTCGCCTCTCTTCACCAGCGATGATGGCGGCGTGTGGCGGCTGGCGGCCTGGGATGCCGGCGCGCTGCCCCTCGACCGCGCCGAGTTCGCCGTGGTTGACGTGGAAACGACCGGCCTAGCGCCGGGCCGTCACCGGCTGATCGAGGTCGGGGCGGTGATCGTGCGCGGCGGCGAGCTCTTCGACACGTTCTCGCAGCTGATCAATCCGGAGCGGCGCATCCCGCAATTCATTACCCAGTTTACCGGCATCAGCCACAAGATGCTGGCGCGCGCGCCGCTGGCAGCGACGGTGTTGCCGAAGCTGCGCGACTTCATCGCCGAGCGCCCCATCGTCGGCCATAACATCGGCTTCGACCTGAATTTCCTAAACTATGAGGCCGACCGCTGCAACCTGTCGCCGGCGTTCCCCACTAGCGGCGTGGACACCATCACGCTCGGGCGGCGCTACGTGACGGGCATGCGCCGCGCCAGACTGGATCGCCTGGCGGCGGCGCTCCACGTGCCGGTTAGCAACCGTCACCGCGCTCTTGGCGACGCGCGCATCACGGCGCAGATCTTCGCGCTGTTGCTGGCACGCGCACGCGCAGAAGGCTGCGCGACGCTGGCGGATCTCTTTCGCGTACTGGACGGCTTGGCGCCGGACCACACGAGCTTGCCGGCGGCACGACCCACCGGCAGCATCTACCTCAACCCGGCGTGGCGGCAGAGCTTCCCCAGCCAGCCGGGCGTCTACCTGATGAAGGACGAGCACGGCGAGGTGGTCTACGTCGGCAAGGCGAAGAGCCTGAAGGATCGGCTGGCCTCGTATTACAGCCAGCCGCTCGGCTATACACGTAAAATGGACGGCCTGCTGCAGGCGGTGCGTGCGATCGAGACACGCGTGCTCGGCTCGGAGCTGGAGGCGCTGCTGACCGAGTCGCGGCTCATCAAGGAGCTGCAGCCGCGCTACAACGTGCAGCTGCGCAACTTCGAGCACTACCCCTTCATCAAAGTGGACATCCAGCACAGTTTCCCGCGCTTCTACGCGACCCGCGAGGTGGCCGCCGACGGCGCGCGCTACTTCGGCCCGTTCCGCAGCGGGCGCATCGTGGACGCCACGCTGGAGTTGATCCAGAAGGTGTTTCCGATTCGCACCTGCACGCGCGGGCTGCCGCCGGCCGCCAAGCCGAGCGACCCCTGCCTGCGCTACCACCTCAAGCGCTGCCCCGGCCCGTGTCGCGGCGAGCTGGACGCGACGGCGACGCAGGCGTATCGCGCAGCCGTGGACGAGGCCTGCGCGTTTCTGGGCGGCGAGCGCGACGACCTGATCGACCGGCTCAAGCGCGAGATGTTCGAGGCGGCGGCGCATCAAGATTTCGAGCGCGCGGCGCGGCTGCGCGACGCCCTCCGCGATGCCGACCAGGTGCTGCTCGGCCAGCGGCTGATCACCGGCGCCGTCGAGGCCAACAACCTGCTGATCGTCTATCCCTCCGCTGAGCCGGGCCATTTTGAGCTGTATCTGGTGCGGCACGGACGGCTGGTGGCGCAGCACCGCGCCTCCGAGGAGGCGGCGGAATTAGGCGTCGCGCTGCGCGCACTGGTGAAGACGGCGCGGACCTTCGGCAGACCTCCAGATCGTGTCGGCAAGGAGGAGGTCGACCAGATCAACATCATTGCCCGCTGGATCCACCACCACAGTGAGGAGGACGAGCGTTCCTTCTTCCCGCTGCCGCGTGATCTGGCCGCTCCCGCCGGCGATGACGCCTTCGAGCAGCACGTGCTCACCATGCTGCTCGCGCCGCCCGCGCCGCCGGATGTGCCCGGCGCGGAGGCCGAGCCGGCGCCGGCGAAGCGCAAGCGCCGCCACGAGGAGCGCGGGCTGTCGGATGAGGAGATCGCGGCGGAGCTCTGATGCCGGCTACTCCGGCGCGAGATTGCGCAGCGCCAGCATGATGAGGTCCTCAAGATTGCCATCGGCGCTTTCGGGCAGGGTGCGCACGGCGGCGGTCGCCTGCACCGTGGTGTAGCCGAGGCCGGTCAGTGCCTCGATCACCTGCGCGCGCACGTTGCTCGGCCCGCCGGAGACGACCGCGACGGCCCCACGCAGCGGCGACATCTTCTCGAAGCGCGGGCGCAGCTCCAGGCAGAGCCGCTGCGCCAGCTTTTTGCCCACACCCGGCGCCATCGTCAGTCGGTCGAGATCCTCATTCAACACGGCTTCGTAGAGTGCCTGCGCATTCAAGCCGGAGAGCAGCGCCAGGCCGATGCGCGGGCCGACGCCGCCAACGCTGAGCAGCTGATCGAACATGTCGCGGTCTTCCGCGGTCGCGAAGCCGTACAGCGCCAGCACGTCTTCGCGCACCAGCAGATAGGTGTGCAGCGCGACGGGCTCGCCGACATTGAGCCGGCTGAGCGTGGTGAGCGGCGCCAGCACACGCAGCGTCACGCCGCCCACGGCGATGAGCGCGCTATCGAGTGTCTTGCCTTCGAGGGTGCCCCGTACCGCCGCGATCAAATGAACTCTCCTCTACAGCCACCGCGCATTCCGCGCCCCATCCAAGTTCCCCAGTAGGCCTTACGCCAGCACGTCGAGGTGTGAGGTGTGCAGGTGACAGATGGCGATGGCGGCGGCGTCCGCCGCGTCGTCTGGCCGCGGAATGGCGGAGAGACCAAGCAGCACCCGTACCATCTCGCCGACCTGCTCCTTCTTCGCCAGGCCGTACCCGTGCACTGCCTGCTTCACCTGCATCGGCTTGTACTCGCACACGCGCAGGTCCGCCTCCGCGCCGACCAGCATCGCGATGCCGCGCGCCTGCCCTACGCTGATGACGGTCGTGGCATTCTTCGCGAAGAAGAGCTCTTCGATGGCCATCTCGCGCGGCGCAAGCTCGCGCACGAGGCGCGAGAGCTCGTGGTAGAGCCGTAGCAGGCGCTGCGGCATCGGCACGCCGGCCGGTGTCTCGATCACGCCACAGCTGATGAGGGTGAGCGCGCCGCGCTGCTCCTCAACCACGGCGTACCCCAGGCGCGCGGTGCCAGGATCGATGCCGATCGCGCGCCGTGCGCTGGGCGCCTTCGCAGCTCGCTCCGCCATATGCTCCGTCGCGCTCCCGTTAGCCCTCGTACTTCTCCGCCACTTCGTCCGAGATATCGGCGTTGGTGTAGACATTCTGGACGTCGTCCAGATCTTCAAGCCGGTCGATTAGCCGCAACGTCTGGATGCCTTCCTTCTCGCCTAGCTCCACCTTGGTCTTCGGCACGAGCGTGCTTTCGGCGCGCACGACCTCGACCTTCTTGGCGGTCAGCGCCTGCCGCACCGCGTCCAGGTCGGACGGCTCGGTATAGATCGTCGCGGTATCGTCGCCATCTTCCAGCGGCGCCACATCCTCAGCGCCCGCTTCGGCGGCATCGAGCATGAGCTCATCCTCGTCGCGCCCGTCCACCTTGACTTCGATCACGCCACGTGGCTCGAAGATCCAGTCGACGCAGCCCACTTCGCCCAGATTGCCGGCATTCTTGTTGAATGTATTGCGAATCTCGGCGGCGGTGCGGTTGCGATTGTCGGTCACGACCTGCACCATGATCGCCGCGCCCCCGGGTGCGTAGCCTTCGTAGTTGATCTCCTCAAGCTGCATGCCTTCGCCACCGCCGGCCGCCCGCTTGACGGTTCGGTCGATGTTCTCCATGGGCATGTTGGCATCACGTGCGCGCTGGATCGCCATGCGCAGCCGGAAGTTTGCCTCGGGGTCGGGCCCGCCGCCCTCGCGCACCGCCACGACGAGCTCACGGCCGAGCCGCGTGAAGAGCTGCCCTCGCTTGGCGTCGTTGACGCCTTTCTGACGCCGAATTTGATGCCATTTTGAGTGTCCTGACATCGCTCCACCGTCCCCTTGCCGAACTCGCGCCGCCGTACTGTTCCTGGCAACGTGCACGCATTGTACCACCTGGCCCAGATGCTACCAAACCGACGCCGTGCCAAGGCTCGCGGACGGAGATGAGACCGCCCGAGAATCCAAGCCGGGTCACGCGCGGCCGCACGCAGGCCACCAGTAGGACGCTAAACCAGCGTCAAGCCGCAACCTCGGCCACAAAGCTGAGCAGCGCCGCCAGCAGCGCATGCGCCTCCGCTGCCGCGGCCGCGTCTGCGGCTGCCTGATCCAGCGCGCGGCGTGCCAACGCCACCTGCTCGCGCAGCGCCTCAGTTGCACGCTCGCGGGCGCCTGTCTGCTCCAAAATCGTCAGCGCCTCCGCGAGAAGCGCGTCGCTCGGCTCCTGCGGTTGGGCAAAGAGGCGCGTCAACGTGCGCCGGTCGCGCGCCGCGGCGTTTTCGCGCGCGTGAATGATCGGCAAGCTCATCTTGCGGCGCCGCAGGTCGCCCGCCGCAGACTTGCCGAGCTCCGACGCGGCCCAGATGCCCAGCACGTCATCGCGCAGCTGGAAGGCCATGCCGAGCGCCCGGCCAAACTCCGCCATCAACGCGCCGGTGCGCTCATCGGCGTCGCCTATCCGAGCTCCTAGCTCGGTGGAGCTCGCCATCAGCGCCGCGGTCTTGCGCCCGATCATGTCCAGATACATCGCAGCCGTCACGTCGGCCCGGCCTTCGAAGGTCATGTCCAGATACTGGCCCTCGCACAGCTCCAAGCAGGTCCGGTCCACCACCGCCGCCAGCCGGACGATGGCCGTCGCCGGCACTCCGCGCTCGGCCAGCTGCCACAGCCCGAAGCGCGCCATCGAGAACAGCCCGTCGCCCAGGTTGATGGCTTGCGGCACGCCCCACAGCTTCCAGAGCGTAGGCCGGTAACGCCGCTCTTCGTCGCCGTCCTCGATGTCGTCGTGGATCAAGGAAAAGTTGTGGATCAGCTCCACGCACACACCCGCCGGCACCGCCCGCCACGCTGCCGCCTGTCGCTGCTCTGGTCCCGCGCCAGCGCGCCCCGCCGCCAGCTCCGCCGCCAGCAAGACGAGCGTCGGACGCAGCAGCTTGCCAGGATAGGTTGTCACCGCGCTGAGATCAGCCTGCCGCCAGCCCAGGTGATACTCGATCTGGCGGTGGAACGTCTCGAGCAGGGCAGCGGTCGCGGGCGCTGGGAGCGTCGCCGGCCGCGCCGCTGCGAGCGTTTCGCGCAGCCCCGCGGTGAGCAGCGCGCGATGGCGGGCCAGCACCGTCTCCACCGTACCGACCGCGTCAGAGGATTGTAAATTGGCCACGACTTTCTCCTCCGCCTCGTGGCGCTGCGAGTCCATGCCTCAGTGCAGCACGACGAAGGCGGCGATAGTGCCTACGATCACCACGCCGGCACCTACCAAGCCGGCGCCGATCAATCCGCCGACCGCGCGCAAGGGGGCACACATGCCACAATAGCGCCTGGTCACGTGGTAGCGATGGCTGCGGACTCCATCCATCGTCAGCTCGACCACCTCGTAGCGCAGCGCCGTATGCTGCTCGTCGCAGATGTAGCGCCGGCAGCCCTGACATCTACTGGAATCAATATAGTGTGCGAAGAGGGTCGCGGACCACTGTTGCGGCTGGACGGGGGCGCCACAGACGTAACAGACCGTCGTGGCCGCCCGCTGGCGTCCGCGTTCGGCGCACGGCTGGTGATCTTCGAGGCCGAAATGGTCCATGCAGAGGTGGCGATGGCAGGTCGGGCACCTCCCGGCGGACGCCAGCCCGCACTCTACACAGGTTGGTATCGGATACACAGTAGGCAGCGGCATGCGACATACTCCCATCGTCTCTGCAAGCACAGCCGAGTATAACAGCGCGCCTATGAGAGGGTCAATTCGCCGTGCGACTTCACGGGCCCGCTCCGTCTGCTACAATGCGAGTGCGCGCGGCCGAACGCGCAGACACTTTGGCGGGGAGGAAGGAAAAAGGCATGGCGGCGGAGCAGCCTACGGCGATTGTCTTACTCTCGGGCGGTCTGGATTCTTCGACCGCGCTGGCATTGGCCGCGGAACAAGGATTCGCGCTCTACGCACTCTCCTTCCGCTATGGCCAGCGGCATGCGCGCGAGCTGGAGGCCTCCGCGCGACTCGCGCGTCATTTCGGCTGCCGCGAGCACAAAATCGTCGACATAGACCTGCGCGCCTTCGGCGGCAGCGCGCTCACGTCCGACGAGATTGCTGTGCCGCACGGTCGCTCTGACGCGGAGATCGGGACGGGGATCCCCGTCACGTATGTGCCGGCGCGCAATCTCATCTTCCTCTCGTTTGCTACGGCCTACGCCGAGGTGACCGGCGCCAATGACATCTTCCTCGGCATAAACAGCCTCGACTACAGTGTGAGCGGGGATGCACGAATATGGGTGCGCAGTCCACACTGGACGCGCCTGATGCCAATTGAGGCATGTTGGCAGTTGCCTGAAGGCGACTACGAGACGATGGCCGTCGACCCACTGTCGTTGCAGCTCGTGTGGCGTCGTGTCACTGGGCGATTCCGTCATGAGTCCAGTTGGAAACGATGCTTTCACATCACCCTTGAGCGAGGGCAGCGCATCACCATCACTGAAGACCACTCGCTCTACACGATTGACGAGACCACGGCCGCGCTTACCCCAGTATGTGGCAAACAAATCAGAGCAGGAATGCCCATTATCACGCCGTTCAACCTGTCCGCGTGCGCCGACGCGTGGTCACAAGATTTAGCTGTCTTAGATTTGCGCAATATGCCGGCACAACGCGAAGGCCGAACTATGAGCTCATCGATCGTCCGAGATGGCGCCTACTTCGTCAATCGACTTCGCCGAAGTAGGATACCTGTCGAGTTTCCGGTGACAGACGACTTTTTGTACGTGGTGGGGCTGTGGCTAGCCGAAGGCGGCAAGTCCATCACTTCCCAAAACGTAACCTTGAGGTTCTCAATCGGAGGCACACTTGGAGCTGTTGACACCTTGTCCACGTTCTTCGATTCCTTTGGTGTCAAACTCTGCAAATCACCCGCCAACGTCTTTGACTTTGACGTTTGCTCCTCCCTATTTGATGCGATTTTCCATTATCTTGGACTCTTTGGAACCGCGAAGAAAGGTGACAAGCGGTTCCCTCTATTCTTCTGGGATCTGTCTCAGCGACAGAGGCGCATAGTAGTTGCAGGTCTATGGGATGGCGATGGCAGCCATGTGCTGAACGGCGAGGCCGTCATAGCACAGAAGTCGCATAGAATTGTCGAAGAGTTGTACCACTGCCTGACGCTGGACGGCATCTTTCCCGTCGTCAAGAAGGGGAAGCATGCTCAGAAGAAGCTTGTATTGGGTCGTGCTAAAGACTTTGCAGCGTTTGCCGACCTGTATCCTCTGCGTCATACGACGAAACTCGCCTCCTTGGAGGCGGCCGGCGCTTTGCAAGGTAAAGACAAAGTCACTGGGCTGTGGAAGTGCGAAGGCATTTGGGACGCGGTGTCAGCGGCCGCTTTGCCTGTAGGAAGCAAGACAGTTGTTTACAACAGCGGCGGAAAATATGACGATAGTGTCCGCGCTCAAAGGTCGGCATTCATGACGGTCCCAGCTCTGCAAGCGCTAGCGATGTCTATGCTTGCGTTCCTGCGCGTCGTTGACATCGAAGAAACGTCCGCCAGCCACATGTACGACCTCTCGGTCGAGGGGGCGGAAAACTTCATTGCAAATGGCATTTTGGCCCATAATAGTGGCTATCCTGATTGCCGCCCAGAGTTTCTAGAGTCCTTCGCAGAGACCGCCAACCTCGCCACCAAAGCTGGCACGCAGGACCAGCGCCAGCTACGCTTTCACGCGCCGCTCGTGCGCATGACGAAAGCCGACATCGTGCGCGAAGGCACGCGGCTAGGGGTGCCGTGGGAACAAACCTGGAGCTGTTACGAGGGCGGCGAGCAGGCATGCGGTGAGTGCGACAGTTGTCTGCTCCGCCTCAAGGGGTTCGCCGAGGCGGGGCTGACCGATCCCCTGCCATACGCGCACCGCTGAGCGCGTGTTCGGCCAATTACGTTTCATGGCAGCCTGGCCCACGGGTGGTGCGCCTATACGAATCGTCGGCGCTTCCCGTAGATCGGTCAGCCAGGCGGTCCACCAACCGAACGCGCAAGTGAAAGAGGAAAGCGATGACAGACCACGACCCGGCTCAGCGCCCACCGCGGGACTTCCCCGCCATCGCCGACTTGCCGCCGGCCGGCGCCTGGCTTGAGGCACTCGGGATGATCCTTGATGAGACCAGCGGCACGCGGGTGACGGCCCATCTCGACCTCGGCCCCCAGCACCACACCCCCTGGGGCGTCGTCCATGGCGGCATCTACACCACCCTCATCGAGAGCGTCGCCAGTGTCGGCGCCTCTGCCGCCGTTTTCGAGCGCGGGGAGTTCGCGGTTGGCGTCAACAACGCGACCGACTTCCTGCGCTCCATGCGCGCGGGTCGGGTGGATATCATCGCTGAGCCGGTCATCCAGGGACGCGTGCAGCAGCTGTGGCAGGTCACTGTCACCCGGCACGACGACGGCAAAGCCATCGCCCAGGGGCGTGTCCGCCTGCAGAACGTGCCGCTGGCACAGCCACAGTGATCGCTCGCCGGAATCGCCAGGTGCATCTGAACGAGAGCATCCTGGAATCAGGATCAGCGCAAGCACTCAACTGGGCCACGCTCGGCCGGCAGATGCTGCTCCAGCGCGAGGCGCTCGACATCGTCGCCTCCGCCGTGCATCAACCGAACGTGAAGGCAAACGCTTCCACGCCTGGATCGAGGAATTCGACTTCGAACAGGCGGTCGGCGATGGGCTGCGGCTGCCGGATCAGCTGAAAGAGCCGCTGGTCGCTCACCGTACCGTTGCCCTGTTCGTCAATGTCGCTCCCGTGCGCGGCGCCCGCTGGCCTTCCATCGATGAACACGTGAAAGCGCACGGACGTGCCTCGAACGGCCGGCCCCATGACAAGATTCACATCGCGGGCATGAAAGCGATACGCGATCCGCCCATTGGCCGCGTTCACCGCAGCGAACCCTCGCTCCACCGTCCAATTCCCCGAGAGCGCCCACTCATTGCGGCTCAGTTGCGCGGGAGCAGTGTAGACGCGGTGCTCACCCAGGGCCGCGCCGCCGGAAGACGCGAAGTTCTCGGCGCGCTCATAGCCCAGATAGGTTTCCCCAGACGCCAGATGCTCCCAGTCGGCGGCCACTTCCGGGCCACGGGCGTCGACTGCGACCAGGTCATGACCGGCGCGGTCGTCTCCCGCCTCGGCCAGCAACTGTTGAATGCCCCGTTCCGCCTGTTCGTAGTCACCCTCCCCGAATTGGTGATGGCGAATGCGCCCCTGCGCATCGACGAGGTAGAGGGCCGGCCAATAGTGGTTGCTGAACGCGCTCCAGACCGCGTACTCATTGTCGATCGCGATGGGATACGCGACCCGCATGTCCTGCGCGGCGCGGCGCACGTTCTCGATGTCGTGTTCGAAGGGGAATTCCGGTGTGTGAACGCCGATCACCACCAATCCCTGGTCCTTGTATTTCTCGGCCCAGGCGCGGACATAGGGCAGCGTGCGCAGCCAATTGATGCAGGTATAGGTCCAGAAGTCGACGAGGACGACGTGTCCGCGCAGCTCACCTGCCGTCAAGGGCGGCGAGTTGAGCCAGGCCGTGGCGCCGTCCAGAGACGGCATTCTGCCTTCGAATGTGGCGTCAATGCTTGATGTTGGGTTCGCGGCATCACGGATGCTGAAGTCGGAGGAGGCAAGCGTGATGGACGAAGCGTCCACCAAGCCGTGGCGACGATAGTTGATCTGGTCTGACATGCCTAATCTTTCCTCTCTGGTGGAGAGCGTGAGGCCATCCACTGCGTGTATGCAGCGAACGCCGCTCAAAAGCCCGCGACATCGACCACCGCTTGGGCAAACGCCTGCGGGGCTTCCTGCGGCAGGTTGTGCCCGACGCCACCCGTGATGAGCCGACGCTCGTATTTTGCGGTGAATTTGCTGCGATAGGCGCTGCTGTCCGGGTGTGGTGCACCATTGGCATCGCCTTCAAGGGTGATAGTGGGCACGGCGATGAAGGGGCCTGTGGCCAGCCGCTGCTCCAGCGCGTCATTGCGTGACTCGCCCGCGGCCAGGCCGAGCCGCCAGCGGTAATTGTGGATGACGACAACGCTGTAGATGTCGTAGGGCCAGCCATGGAGCAGCACGGCCACCGGACCATTGGCGGGGCCAGCTTCCGCGTAGCCGACATTCAGGAGGCCGGCATCGACCTGCTTGAGTGAGGCGAACGATGTGTTCGTCCCCAGCCTCATCGGAGGCATTGCTGCCGCCTTTGTCGTAGTGACGTCTCCCGACATATGTCTTGCCTCTATTTCCATCGCCGGATCACTGCTGTCGTGGGTCAACCGCACATGAAAGCAAGCGCCTCGACGCGTGCATTGAGAGACGCGATGCCGAACAGGCGATTCGCGACGGGCTCCGGCTGGCGAATCCGCTCATACACAAACTGTCGAGCCGTTACCATTTGCCTGCTTCAGCGAGCGACGCGGCTCGGAAGGCGATCAGTAGGCGATCGGCGAGTGGCCGCTGCAGACCGCCTGCCTAGCCGGTGGCGATGGACGCGACCGCGCGCAGGATCACATCCGCAACAACTCGTGGCTGTGAGATCATGATCACATGGGAGCCCGCGACCTCCGTGATCGTCGCCCCGGCACGCTGGACCATGGAGCGGATGACATCGCTCCCGGCCGCCTTGTCGCCGCTCGCGACCACCGCCCAACTGGGCAGGGTCTTCCAGGCGGGCTCCCCGGACGGCTCGGAGAACGCTAACTCGGCAACCGGGCGCTGGGTGACGGCCATCACGGCGGCCTGCTCGGTGGGCAGGTCGGCGGCGAAAGCATCATGGAAGTGCGCCGGATCGATCGCAAACTCCACGGCGGTCTCCGTGCCCTTGCCTGTCGGATACCGGAGCGGGACCAGGGCCGTGCTCAGGACGCTGTCCTTCGAGGTGGCTCCAACCTCCCCCAGGCGCTCACCGTCGTCCGGGGCGAAGGCGGCAACGTAGACCAGGCCGACGACGTTCCTAGATTTGGTGGCGGCGTTGGTGATCACAGCACCTGCGTACGAGTGGCCGACGGCGAGGACGGGTCCGGGAATCTGGTCGAACACACTGGCGAGGTAGGCAGAGTCATGGGAGAGGCCACGGAGCGGATTTGCGGGGGCAGTCAACTGAACCCCGCCTGCCTGCAGCCGCTGAATCACGCCGGTCCAGCTTGACGCATCGGCACATGCGCCGTGTACGAGTACGACGGTCAGAGGAGCACCAGGATTGGGGGCTGTCTGAGACATAAGAGCTCCTTGCTCGGCTGAGAGTGACGACAAACCGATCCACGAGGTCGCTCGACCAGCTCGAACGCCTCGTGCCACAAGCGCTCAAGCCGAAAAGCCGGCAAAGCCGCGGATCAATCGGGCGATCTCGTCTGCGGCCGTGTCCACGGCGAAATGGCCGGCGGCGAGCACATGCACTTCAGCGTTTGGCACATCGCGGCGATAGGCGTCGGGCTCCGAGAGCTCGAACGAGAGGTCATACCGACCCCAGATCACCAGCAAGCGAGGCTGCGTCTCGCGCAGCCATGCCTGCCACCTCGGGTACGCCTCAACGTTGGTCCGATAATCGTAGAAGAGGTCGCTCTGAATCTCAGCCTGACCGGGCTGGCTGAGAAAAGCGAATTCATCGGTCCAGAGATCCGGGTCATAGCGTTCCACGTTAGGGTCGTTCCCAACATGGCGCGTCCGTGTTGTGGCTAGCGACAGGAGATTGGTGCGCAGCGCGCTTTCGTTCGCGGCGCGGTCGGCCCACGGCCCAAAAGGCCCGCCGCGACTGCCAGTTCGCCCCCAGGCCCTCGTTGTGCGCCACCGCGTCCTGAACGATGAGCGCCTCGATCCGGTCTGGATGAGCCAAGGTCATGCGAAAACCCACCGGGCCGCCATAATCCTGCATGTACAGGGTGTAGCGCGCGAGCCCGAGCGCCTCGGTGAAGTGCGTCATGATCTCGGTGAGGTGATCGAACGTATACGCGAATGTCTGCGGATCTGGCCAATCGCTGTGCCCGAAGCCCGGGTAATCGGGGGCGACAAGGTGATAGCGATCGGAGAGCCGGGCGAAGAGCGGCTCGAACATGCGCGATGAGGAGGGCAGTCCGTGCAGCAGGAGCAGCGTCGGCGCGTCTTGCGGGCCGGCCTCTCGGTAAAAGATGGAGAGCCCATCGATTGGTATCGTGCGGTAAAAAGTCGGGTGTTCCACGCGACGCTCCTTCTCCTCGAGCACGGGCCAGCACGTGACATGATACGAGTATCACAGGGCGTTGAGCCACTGTGAGCCCCTGCATCACGAAGCCTCTCTTACCCCGCCACCTCGAAAATCACTTCCAGCTCGACGGGGGTGCCGAGCGGAAGGCTGGCGACACCATACACCAGGCGACATGGACTCTTGTCTTTGCCGAAAACATCTTGCAGCAGCTCCGAAGCCGCGTCAGCGACTTGCGGCTGATCGCGGACATCACCCACAGTGGCCACCGACACGCCCAGCCGGACGACACGTGTCACGTTGTCGAGCGATCCCAAATGCTGCCGCGCGACAGCGAGGACGTTGAGCGCCGCGAGGAACGCCGCCCTGCGCCCTGCTTCTACATCGAGCTCCGCGCCGACACGCCCAATGAATCTCGCCTCGTGGCCCTCTGTGGGCAGCATCCCGCTCAGGAAAAGCAGGTTGCCCGTCTGCGCCGCTTCCACATAGGTGCCGAACGGCTCAGGCGGCGCTGGGAGCGTGATGCCCAGTTGCTTCAACCGCTGCTCGGCGCTGGCTGGCCGAGAGCCTTCGTGTGTTCCCACTCGCTCGTTCGCATCTGTAGGCATTCGTTCTCGCTCCAATCAGTGTCACAGATATGGTGCCAGATATGCCGATTAATGCCCGGCGCGCTACAGGCTTGTTGTCTACCATTTACCTACGTGCGCGCCGCCATCAACGTACAGCACCTCCCCGGTAATGTGTGGCGCCTCAGCCAGGAACACGACCGCATCAACAATTTCCTGAGCATCCGAGATGCTCCCCATGGGGGAAAGCGTGCGCAGAAAGTCTTTTGGATTGTCTTTATTCAGCGGCGTATCGACTTCGCCAGGAGCGACGGCATTGAAGCGAATGCCTTCTTTCGCATATTCCATCGCCAGGTTTTTCGAGATAGACTCGATGCCGCCTTTGGTCATCATCGGCACGGAGGCCGTCACCCCAGCTATGGGGTGTTCCGCCAGGAAGGCCGAGATGCTCACCACGCTGCCCCCCGTTTTCTGCTTCAGCATCTGCGTGACGACAACCTGGCTGAGATAGATGAAGCCGTAGAGGTTGGTCGAACACAGCTTCCCGATGTCTTCAGCTGTGTACGCGGGAAATGGCTTGATAAAGTAAATCCCGGCATTGTTCACCAGCGTGTCGATGCCGCCGAATCGTTCGACAGCCGTTTCCGCGATCTGCTTGGCCGTGCTCGCCTCGCCGATATCACCGTCAACCAGTGCAAGCTGCTTCGACGCTTGAAAGCCGGATTTCGCCATGCTGCGCGCGGTGGCGACAACGTTGTACCGGCGCTCTAGAAGGGTCTTTACGAGGCATGCGCCAATGCCCTGAGAGGCACCAGTAACGATGGCTGTTTTTCCCGTTTTCATAGGCGTCCCCCTATTCTGTCGCTCGCATCGGCTGCGCCTCGATGGTGCCGCGTGTGGTGTGCGACTACGGGCACAGTGACAGCGTGTGCCCGTAGTCCGCTTCTCGCCGATTAGCGCAGTGACCTGAACCCCGCGCGAACCTCTTCCGTGAAGGCTTGCGGCTGCTCCCACGCCGCGAAGTGCCCCCCTTTGGGAAGCCGATTGTACTGAATCAGTTTGGGATACGCGCGCTCTGCCCAGCTGCGCGGGGCTGCATAGATCTCATCCGGAAAGACGCTCACGGCCACCGGAATGGCGACGCCTTTCGGGGCGAAAAAGGCAAGCTTGCTTTCCCAATAGAGCCGCGCTGAAGAGACCGCCGTGTTCGTCAACCAGTAGAGCGTGATGTTATCGAGGATGTCGTCGCGCGTCAGGCCCTCGGGCTGACCATCAAAGACGCGCGCGAAGAGCTCGTAACTGCTCGCGTCGTGATCGAGCATCCAGGCGGCCAGGCCGACAGGCGAATCCGCAATCGCGTAAAGCGTCTGCGGGCGGTTCCCCATCTCGGTGGCGTAGCCCAGACCGTGCTTGTAGAAGAAGTCGAGCCGATCCCACGCGCGCTTCTCCTCAGCGGAGAGGCCGGATGGCGGTGGCTCGCCGAACTGGAGTGCCTTGGCAATGTTGGCTGGTATGGTGGCCGGCATGTTGGTGTGGATGCCGATCAATTCTGGTGGCGCCTGCAGAGCCATCTGCTCCGTGACCGCATTCCCCCAATCGCCGCCTTGCGCCACAAATCGCGTATAGCCGAGCCGCTTCATCAGCATGGTCCAGGCGCGCGCGGTGCGAATAGGATCCCAGCCCGTCGTGGTCGGCTTGCCCGAAAAGCCGTAGCCCGGCAGCGACGGGATCACCAGATGGAAGGCGTCCGCCGCGCTCGCGCCATAGGCTGTTGGATTCGTCAGTGGATCGATGATCTTCAGCTGTTCGATGACCGAGCCGGGCCAGCCGTGCGTGACGATGAGCGGCAACGCGCCATCATGCTGCGAGCGCACGTGAATGAAATGGATGTCGAGCCCGTCGATCTCAGTCATGAACTGCGGCAGGGCGTTCAGTCGCGCCTCCACCGTGCGCCAATCGTAGTCCGACGCCCAGTAGCGCGCGAGCTCCCGCATCGTCGCGAGCGGCACGCCCTGCGACGCATCGGCGACGGTCTCCTTTTCGGGCCAGTGCATGGCCGCGATGCGGCGGCGCAGGTCGGCGAGCGCCTCGTCCGAAGCGGTGAAGCTGAAGGGACGGACGTCAGGATGGGTCATGGCAGGTTGGGCCAGAGGAGGTTGGTTCATCATGGGTTGGTCCATCGAGGGTTGGGTCATGCTGGTCTCCTT
>Ga0070706_100000262_pt1 | contig 63811 bp, 53 predicted proteins | sample KBSK5501metaG_FD_65476 | JGI IMG/M metagenome (GOLD analysis project Ga0070706, IMG submission 65476) | Corn, switchgrass and miscanthus rhizosphere microbial communities from Kellogg Biological Station, Michigan, USA - KBS K5-50-1 metaG | ecosystem: Host-associated > Plants > Roots >...
TCCAGCGGATGTTCGTCCACGCGGACGTCTGGGACACCTTCATGCCGAAGCTGATCGAGGGCGCGCGGGCGCTCAAGCTCGGTGATCCGCTCGATCCCCAGACCGACGTCGGGCCGATGGTCGACGGCAACGCCGCGTCGCGAACCCAGCGCTGGGTCGACGAGGCGCTCGCCGCCGGTGGCAAGGCCCTCCTCGGCGGCACCGCCAACGGCACCTTCTTCCCGCCGACGATCCTGACCGACGTCCCGGTCACGGCCGCGGTCTGCTCGAACGAGGCGTTCGCGCCGCTCGTGGTCGCCTTCAAGTTCACCGACATCGAGGACGCGATCCGTGGCGTGAACGACTCGATGTTCGGGCTCCAGACCGGCGTCTTCACGAACGATCTCGGGGCGGCCTGGCAATCGTTCAACGAGCTCGAGGTCGGCGGCGTGATCGTCAACGATGTCCCGACGTACCGGACCGATCACATGCCCTACGGCGGGGTCAAGGACTCCGGCCTGGGCCGCGAAGGGATCCGCTGGGCGATCGAGGACATGACGGAGCTCCGCATCATGGTCCTCGCCTGGCCAAGTTAGGCGGCGAGATCATCGACTGTCGCGCCTGAGCGCGCCATCGCCGCGTTGGACCCTGCGCTCCTCGCTTACGGGCGTTCACGCCCGCTCGCTCCGGTGCTCGGGTCCGCCTTGCACTGACGCACTCATGCGCGACGAACGCCGTCGGGCTCGAACGGCCATCCGCGACGAACGCGGTGGGGCTCGAACGGCCATCCGCGACGAATTCGGACGGGCTTGAAGCAGATGTCCGCGACGAACGCCGTCGAGGACCTCGGATCACGGCGTCGCGCGACCCGGGACGCCGGCCGCCGCCGGCTCTTGGGCCGGTCATCCTCGGGCGGTGGACGTCACCCTCAGCCCCGCCCAGCTCGAGCTCCAGGGGCGGGCGCGCGCCTACGTCGTCGACGTCCTCCAACCGCTCGAGGCTGAGTTCGAGCGCGCCGGCGGCCGGCTCCCGGCCGCGACGCGCAGCGAGCTGAAGTGGGCGGCGATCGACGCCCGTCTTCACGGCGGATCGTTTCCGGTGGAGCTCGGTGGCCAGGGCTGGACGGCGCTCGACCAGGTGATCGTCCACGAGCAGCTCGGTCAGGCGACCGGCGGGTTGTGGTCGTTCATCCCCGGCGCCTACAACGCCCTGATCCACGCCGACGAGGCGCAGCGCCGCCGCTACCTCGAGCCGAGCATGCGTGGCGAGCGCTTCGGCAGCTATGCGATCACCGAACCGAACGCGGGCTCTGATGCCCGATCCCTCGAGGCCCGTGCGGTCCGCGACACGGCGACCGGGGACTACATCCTCAACGGCGAGAAATGGTTCGTCACGGGCCCGCCCGACGAGACCGACTTCATGATCTTCCACTGCGTCGTCGGGGGCGACGACGCGGGACCGGGCGGCCTCGAGCCACAACCGACGCTCTTCCTCGTCGACTACGACATGCCGGGCCTGACGATGACGCACGACCCCGACTACACCCACACGTTCGCGGACCGGCACCCGCAGTTCGTCCTCGCGGACGTCCGGGTGCCCGCGTCGGCGATCCTCGGCGGGCTCGGCCGGGCGGACGAGCTGACGAACGAGTGGTTCATCGAGGAGCGGATCCACATCGCCGCGCGCTGCGCCGGGGCGATGGAGCGGCTCCTGGCCCTCGCCGTCGAATGGGCGACGCAGCGGGTCCAGTTCGGCCAGCGGATCTACGACTTCCAGGGCGTCTCGTTCCCGCTGGCGGACTCGGCCGCGGACGCCGCTGCGGCCCGCCTGCTCACCCGCGAGGCTGCCGCCCTCGCCGACGGCGGCGCCGATGCCCGGGTCGTCCACGCCAAGGCATCCTTGGCGAAGCTGTTCGCATCGGAGGCGGCATGGCGCTGCGCCGACCGGGTCGTCCAGGTGTTCGGAGGTCGCGGCTACATGCGCGAGTTCCCGGTCGAGCGATACCTCCGCGAGCTGCGCGTCGACCGGATCTGGGAGGGCACCTCGGAAATCCAGCGGATGATCGTCGCCCGGGCCCTCGATAAGCGAGGCGTCGGACGGGTCGTCGGGTGATCGACCCGGTGGCGGCGGATCCCGCCCGGCCGGCCGACGACACTCCCGCCGACCAGACGCGCGCCGTGAAAACGCGGCCGATCGACCTCGGTCCGCTGTTCGCCCCGCGTTCGATCGCGGTCGTCGGTGCGTCGGCCCGCGGCGGGATCGCCCGGACCGTCCGCAACAACCTCAGGGTCCTCGAGAGTGCGACGCGGTGCCACTTCGTGAACCCGAGATACGACGAGCTGGACGGCCAACCATGCTACCGATCGATCGCCGATCTGCCCGAGGTTCCGGACACGGTCGTGGTCGCGGTCAACCCGCTCCGAGCCGCCTCCGTGGTGGCCGACGCGGCAGCGGCCGGCGTGCCCGCCGTCATCGTCCCAGGCGGCGGCGTCGTCGAGGGCGGCGCGGCCGCGGCCCAGATGCAGCGCGACGTCCGCGAGATCGCGATCCGCGGCGGGATCGCCCTGCTCGGTCCGAACTGCATGGGGCTCGTCGACCTCACGACGAACTGTGCGACGTACATCGGCGACATCAACCCGTGGCTGCCCCGGGGCGGCGTCGCGGGCATCGCCCAGTCCGGTTCCGTGACCGACGCGTTCATCCATTCGGGCAACCGGATCGGGTTTTCGCGCATCGTCGGCTGCGGCAGCGAGGTCGTCCTCGACGTCTGCGACTTCCTGGCGCACGCGATCGACGACGACGAGACCGACGCGGTGATCCTGTTCGTCGAGGGCTTCAAACGGCCGGAGCGATTCCTTGCCCTGGCCGATCGGGCACTCCAGGTCGGCAAGCCGATCATGGCCGTCAAGGTCGGTCGGAGCCGCCAGGCGCAGGCGGCCTCGATCGCCCACTCGGGATCGCTGGCGGGCGAGACGCGCGCGACCGATGCGGCGCTCGCGGCGGCCGGGGTCATCGTCTGCGAGGACCTCGATCGGCTTCTCGAGACCGCCGAGCTCGTCGCGGGCTGCCGGCGCCTCGGGCGCCGCGTCGGGCGCGGGCGGACCGGCGTCGTGACCGTCTCGACGGGCGAGGCCTCGCTGATCGCCGACCTGGCTCCGCGGACCGGGATCGACCTGCCCAACGTGCCGGCGTCGGCGCGCGCCGCGATCCTGGCCGACCTGCCGACCCTCGGCTACATCGGCAACCCGCTCGACCCGTGGGGCGCCACCGATCCGCCGACCGCCTACGCCGCCGCCTTCGAGGCATTTGCCACCTCGGACGCCTTCGACGTCCTGGCGGTCGTGCACGACTTTCCGTATCGATCGTTGCCCTCTGAGGTCGAGACGGCCATGGACGTAGCCGGCCCGCTCGTGGCCGCGACCCGCGATCGCCCGAACATCCTGCCCGTCTTCGTCTCGCTCACCTCCGGCGAGCCGACCCCGGAGATCGTCGACGCGATGCGCGCGGCCGGCGGCGTCCCGGTCCTCCGTGGCGCGGCCGAGGCCTTCACCGCGATCGCGGCAGTTGCCCGCTGGGAGGCCCGCCAGGCGCGTCGTCGGCTGGGCGGACCCGTTCGAGCCGGCTGGCCGGAGCTTGCCGCGGATCGGACGCTGCTCGGTCACGATCCGGCGGTGCCGGGCCTGCTCGACGCGGACGATCACTCCGCCGCCGCCCAGCCCTCAGCGGCCGGGCGAGCCCTCGCCGAGACCGACAGCCTGGCCCGTCTCGAAGCGGCGGGACTGCCGGTCCTGCGGCCCAGGCTCGTGGCCGATCCCGATGATGCCGCCGCACAGGCTCGGTCCATCGGGTTCCCGGTTGTCCTCAAGCTCGACGCGGTCGGACTCGCGCACAAGTCCGACGTCGGCGGCGTCCGGCTCGGGTTGGCGGACGACGGCGCCGTGCGGAATGCCGCTCGCGAGCTGCTCGACCTGGCACTCCCCGGGGGCGCGGTCCAGCGCGGCCTTCTCGTGAGTCGCCAGCTCCAGGGTGTCGAGCTGATCCTGGGCGGCCGGCGCGATCCCCTGTTCGGGCCGCTGGTCGTCGTCGGGCTCGGCGGAATCCTCGCCGAGGTGCTCGACGACGTCGCCATCCGCCTGGCGCCGGTCGACCAAGCCGAGGCCGCGGCGATGCTGGACGAGCTGCGCGCCGTCGCGGTGCTCGCCGGGGCCCGGGGCCGCCCCGGCGTGGATCGACCCGCCGTCATCGATGCGATCGTCCGGCTCGGGCAGCTCCTGGTGGACGACCCGACGGTTCTCGAGGTCGACGTCAACCCCGTGATTTCGGGCCCCTCCGGGACCGCCGCCGTCGATGCCCTCGTCGTCGTGGATGACGGGGTCGGCCGGCGATGAGCCCTGACGAGTCGGTCCTGCTCCGCGAATCGCAGGCATGGGGCGTTCGCCTCACCCTCAACCGTCCGGCGAAGCTGAATGCCATCAGCGCCGAGCTTCGCGACGCCCTGACCGACGCGATCGCGGACGCCACGGCCGACGAGCGGGTCCGAGTCGTCGTCATCGCCGGGGCGGGCCGGGCGTTCTGCTCCGGCTACGACCTCGCCGAGGCCGCTCCGGCGACCGCCTGGGATTGGCGCGACGTCCTTGCCCGCGACGTCGCGGCGACGCTGGCGATCTGGTCTTGCCCGAAGCCGGTGATCGCCCAGGTCCACGGGTACGCACTCGCCGGCGGTCTCGAGCTGGCGATGGCCTGCGACCTGATCGTCGCGGCCGAGGACGCCCAGCTGGGCGAGCCCGAGATCCGGTTCGGTTCGGCGCCGGTGACCCTGTTGATGCCGTACGTGATCGGCCAGAAACGGACGCGCGAGCTGCTCATGACCGGCGACCTGATCGGCGCCGCCGAGGCGGAGCGGATCGGTCTCGTCAATCGAGTCGTGCCCGTCGAACGCCTCGTCGCCGAGGTCGATGCGCTCGCCGAGAAGCTGGCGCGTGTGCCGCCGGACGTGATGGCGCCGACGAAGCTGATGCTGAACCGGGCCATGGATGCCGCCGGATTCGCGGCAGCCGTCGAGGCGGGGCTCGACCTCCAGTCCTTCGTCAACATGAGCGCGACTGCCCGCGAGTTCGACACGATCGTCCGCAGCGATGGGCTGAAGGCGGCCCTGGCGTGGCGCGACCGACGATACGAGGAGCGGCTCGCCAGAGGCGGAGGCGACTGAGAGCCCAGGCATCGGTCGCTAGAAAATCCCACAGCCACTCCGGTCGGGACCTTCGTCCCTGTCCAGGCAGGACGGTGGACGACGAAGGACTTCAAGCTCGACGATCTCGCCATCCAGGTGACAAACACCCCCTGCGCGCGGAGGGCCGGCGGATCGAGCCGACGCCGCTGCAGGCATCGGCCGGGCAGGTCATCATCGTCGGACCGCCCCGCATCGGGCGACCGCCAGATCGGAGCCCGTCGTTGCGACTACGCAATCGCTCGGACGCCTCGCCCGACCCGCCCGGCGGGCGGGATCCGGTCGCCTGGAGGACCGATCCGTCGGGAACGCCGATGATCGCGGATTCGTTCGCGGCACGGCTCGCGAGCCACTCCACCTGCCCGAACTGCGGCGCACGGCGGGTCGCCAGCATCCGGTTCTGCCAGGGATGCGGGCTGGATTTCGACGCGGATATCGACTCCCCGCGTGCCCGCGGCTGGAGCGTCCGCCGGCGGGCGCCAGCGACGATGTCGGGGCGGCCTCTCGACCGTATCGACGAACGCGCCGATCGCGACCTCGCAGTCGCGACCGGATCCGAACCACGCTGGCGGACCGTGGTTGGAGCGGGGGCGTTCGAACTCAGCCGGCGCCAGGTCGTGGCACTCGGGGTGGGGATCGGTCTGGCGGCTGCGGCGCTGATCCAGCTCGTCGACCGCTGACATTCCCGGGCGCGACCGACGCGTCGTACCGGTCACTCGGGTCAGTCGGGGCTGTCGGGTTCCCGATGCGCGGACCGCGGCGCTCGTTCACGTTGGCCGCTCGCCTTCGGACGACGGGCCACGTTGGCCCCGTCCGCACTCGATCGAGCCTTTTGCGGCGTTGCTTTCGAGGGCGGGCTGACGGGTGAGCCGTCCGCCGAGCTCTTGGCGAGCGGCGCGTCGACGATTCCGGCCAACGGCACGGGGGCACCGGTGCTGCCGTTACCCTTGGATGCAGACCGTGCTCGTCGTCGGCGTGGCGCAGGATCGGTCGGCCCGGTCGTCGGGAACGACCCGGGAGGGGTCGCCGTGGCGTCGACGGGTACAGCTGGATGGGCTTTCGCGACCTCGGCCGCAGGGACGATGACTGGCGGCGGGGGCGTAGTCGCGGCCGGAGCCGCCGGAGCCGCGGCCGCGGGAACCGCCGCCCGCGCCGGAACCACCGCCGTCGTGACGACCGCGGGGCTCGGCGGCCTCGCCGGGGCTGGGACGGCCGTCGGGCTCGGCGACCGCGCAGGCGTCGGCGGCGCGGAACGATCCAGGGTGGACGCGCTCGACGAGGGCGGCATTGCCGGATCGGCCACCCTGACCGTGATCGGACCAGGTCTCGCAGGCGACACTGGCCTGGCGACCGATGCCGGCATCGCGGAGCCAGCGGCCGGCCAGGTGGACGGTCTCGGTGACGGAACGACAGACGTCGAATGGGAAACCGCGCCGGCCCCTCGTTCGGACGTGATCACGATCCGCGGCGCGGTCGGCGATGGCGCGGTCGGCGATGGCGCCGACAGTACCGGCCGGAGCATCGTCTGACTCAGCGGCGTCGCGGCGGGGGCGGCGGGGTGAGCGTACGGCGAGTTCCGCAACTGACCCTCGGCCGAGGGCGTCGAGCCGACGGATCGGTCGCCGCGCAGGGGCGCGGCGTCTGTGACCGTGACACCCTCGGACGGTCCCGGCGGCGTTCGACCGGCCGTCCCGACCCCCCGCCCGACACTCTGCACGCCGCGACCGAGGTTTTCGACGAAGAACGCCAGGCTGATCGACAGGAGGATGCCGACCGCCCCTCCGAGCGCCGTTCGGAAGACGATCCCGAGTCCTTCGGGGACGCGCGGCGGCACCGCCGGGTCGACCACGGCCAGGGAAACGTGGAGAGCGGAGATCTGGTCTGCGCCATGGGCCTGGTACTGCTCGAGCTCGGCGGCGATCGCATTGGCGAGCGCAGCCGCGGTGTCCGGATCCCGGTGGGTGACCGAAATGTCGATCAGGCTGGTCCCGACCGGAACATGAGTCGACACCGTCTTCGCCAGTGCCTCAGGGTCGAGATCGACCTTCGTGTCCGCGATCACGCGCTGGAGCACCGGGGTCGTGGTCGACAGCTCGGCGAATGTCGGGGCGAGGGCCTGGGTAACCTCCACGTCGCCGAAGGTGATCCCGGTCGTCGACGAGAAGGGCGTCACGATCAGCGTGACCTTGCTGAGGTAGGTCGGCGGTGTCACGAGGCCCGCGGCAAGGCTTACTGCGGCGCCGACGATCGCCCCGAGGATGATCAGGCCAAGCCATGCTCGAACGGTCGCGAAGAAGCCGATGGGTGGCAGGGGGAGTCCCTCGATTCCAGTGGATGGCGGGATCGAACGCTTGCCATCTTCGCATCCCACGCCAATCGGTGACGGACGTCGGTGCGGAACGCCAGCGCGACCCCGGTCACATCGACCGGGGCAACGCCTGTTCGCGGGCTACTGCCAGGTGTTGCCGCCGCCCGAGGTCATCCACGAGCTGTTGATGCTGACGCCGTAGGACTTGGTGCCGTGGAGATTCCGGAAGACGCCGTGCGACTGATGGAAGCTGACCGACGCGTCGCCCTGCCCGGTGTCGTTGATCGACCAGCCGTCGAGGACGAGGTCGGTCGTCGGGACGTTCTCGTAGAAGGCGTAGTCGAGGTGGCTCAGGGTCATGTTCGTCAGGTGGATCGCGGCCGCGCTCGTGCCGCTGTCGATCTGGATCCCGCTCCAGTCGCGGTTGACGCCGGTGATCGTCCAGCCGTCGGCCGTGAAGGTGGTGTTGCTGACGCTGATGTAGCAGGCCCACGTCTTGTAGGCCCGGTCGGAGTAGGTGGTGTCGCGCGTGATGTTCCGGATCGTCATGTCGTTGAGGGTGATGTGGTCGGTCTGGCGGATCTCGAAGATGCCCGCCTGGGCCAGCAGGTAGCCGTCGAAGGTGAAGCCGCTCATCGTGATCCAGCGAGCCCGGCTCTTGAGTCCGAAGAAGAACTGGCCCGACGCGGTCGGGTCTCCCGAGCCCGCGAACGTGACCGCGGCACCGGCTGCCGGACGGATCGTCAGCGGCCGGTTCGTCCGGTCGACGTCAAAGTAGACCGCCGTCCCCAGGTGGTACGTGCCGGCGGTCAGCTCGATGACGTCGATCGTCATGTTCTTGGCCGCCGCCTGAAGCGTCGCCGCCGTCAGGGTCGGGCCGTACGTCACGACGACCGCCCCGCTCGGGCTCGGCGTTGGCGTCGACGTCGGAGCCGGGGTTGCCGTCGGAGCCGGTGTCGCGGTCGGAGTCGCCACGGCCGTCGGCGACGGCGTTGGGGATGAGGTCGGAACAGGCGTGGGGGTCAGGGTCGGGCTCGGGGTCGGGATCGATGTCGGGACCGGGGTTGCCGTCGGAACCGGCGTCGGCGAGGGATCGACCGGTGGAACCTGCTCGAGCATGAAGACCGTCGAGCCGAGGATCCCGGACAGGTAGGATGACCGGCCGCCCTTCTGCGAGGCGACCGCCGACAGGGTGTGCGGCCCGTCGGCGGCTGTTGGAATCGTGACCGAGACACTGAATGCGCCGCGGCTGTTCACGGCCGCGGACGGCATGCCGGACGTGGCGCCATCCCATTCGATCTGGACGCGGCTCCGCGAGCTGAAGTTGGAGCCGGTGATCAGCACGGTCGTTCCGGCAGGCCCGGTGCTGGGCGAGAGCGCGATCGTCGGTGCGACCGTGGCCGCGCTGACCAGCGTGAACGGAAGGACGAGAGTCGCCAGAGTCACCGAGAGGGCCAACGCCGAGGTGACGTCACGTCGCCGCTTGACTTGCCGCTGTGCCTGAGGGGTGACGTCGTCGACCCAGCGCGAACCATCCCAGAACGCCAACGCGGTACTCCATTCGGCAACCCGGCTGACTTCGAGAGTCCCGTGGCTTTGCGGCCCCGCCTCGCGACGGGTGTGCCTGTTCGTGGCAGCCCGTTCATGGCGGACGGGGAGCCGTTGACGGTCGAGCCGCCCGAGCGGGGCGGGTCGAGTCGGAAGTGCCAGAACTGTATGGCGAAGCCGACGATTCGCCTATGACGACGTCGTTCCGTGTTCTCCCACCGAAGTACCGCGTCACGCGTCATTCGTGCGACGTAGACGCGGGCGCGACGCGGTGCCGAGCAGTTTCCGGTGCACGCGAACACCGTTCTGCAGCTCCGGTGAACCCTCGGGACGATTCGGGCCGTCGCCCGCCCCTAGAACGCCCGGCGGGCGCCGATCAACTCGGCGATCCCGGCATTGAGGTCGATGCTGGGTCGCCAGCCGAGGGTCCGCAGCCGTGCGGACGAGATCGCCGACCGCCTGACGTCGCCCTCGCGTCGCGGCGCGACACGCCGCCCGAGCGACCGGCCCGCTGCGCGTTCGACGATCGCGGCGAGTTGGCCGATCGTGATCGCCCGGCCCGTTGACACGTTCCATCGGCCGCTCGGCGTCTCCGGCCGGCCGAGGAGCAGCAAGGCGTCCGTCACGTCGCGGACGTGGACGAAGTCGCGCGACTGGCGGCCGTCGCCATGGATGGTCAACGAACCGCTGCCGAGCGCCTGATCGACGAACGCGGCGACGACCGCGCCCTCGAGGCCCGCAGCCTGGCGCGGGCCGTAGACGTTCGACGGCCGGGCGATCGCGAAGGGCAGCCCAGCCCGCGCGACGTGACCCTCGGCGGCGAGTTTGTGGACCCCGTAAGGCGAGATCGGCGCGGGTCGATTCCGCTCCGATGCCGCCCGCGGCGTTTCCCCATAGATCGCCCCCCCCGACGAGACGAAGATCAGGCGATCGACACGGCCAGCGCGGGACGCGCTCGCAATTCGCTGGGTGCCGGAGTCGTTCACCGCGAAGTCCCGGGCGGGGTCGTCGATCGATCGGGGAACGCTCGATTGGGCTGCGAGATGGTAGACCTCGCGGGGACGCCAGGTCCTCACAACGCGGTCCAGATCGGCTGTCGCGACATCGAGTTGTTCGAGGCGGGCCTCGCCGGCGAGGTTCGATGGGCGGCCCGTCGAAAGATCGTCGACGACGAGGACGTCGCGCCCGTCGGCGATCAATCGGTCGACGAGGTGGCTCCCGATGAAGCCGGCTCCGCCGGTAACGAGGGCGCGCGGCCGGCGCCCGGTCGGCGTCGATCGGGTCGCGCTCACAAACTGCGGCCGAGATGCGTCGCCATCACGCCGAGTCGCCCGCTGCGCTGCGGTAGATCTCGATGAGACGGGCAGCGTTGCCGTCGACGCTGTGCGACTCCGTCACGTGCGCAGCCAGGCGTTCAGCTGCCTGCGCGGCGCTGGGGCGATCCTGGGCGAAGCGCCGCAGGGACGCCGCGACGGCCGGCCCGGAGATCTCCGTCAGGATCGTGCCGCGATCGGAACCGAGCAGCTCGGGCACGCCGCCGACGCGGCTGGCGATCACGGGAACGCGCAATGAGCCGGCTTCGACGAGCACCGTCGGAAGCCCTTCGCGGTGCGATGGAAGGACGAGGACGTCCGCCGCCGACAGGTACGTGGCGACATCGTCGTGCGGTCTCGCCCCGGCGTACACGAGGCGCCCCGCGGCGCGCGGGTCGGACAGTCCGTAGCCGGATTCCGGGCCGCTGCCGACGAGGACGCCGAACCACGGATCGCCCGCCTCCAGAAGCCCGTCGACCAGCTCGCGGACCCCCTTGGCAAGCTTCAGGTGGCCAACGAACAGCGCGATCACACGATGTTCCGGCAGTCCGAGACGGCGCCGCGCCTCGTCACGGGAGAGGGCTCCGCCGCGCAGGGCGGCGTGGTCGCTGCCGAGCGGCAGGTGGACCGCGGTCACGCCCGTCAGTGCCAGGATCCGTTCGGCCAGCGCGGCGCTCACGGCGATCACGGCTCGGGCGTCACGAGCGGCGGCGCGAAGGTCGGCCAGCCGTTCGGGATGCTGGTCGGGCCATGCGTTGATGTCGCTCCCATGGAAGGTCAGGACGAGCGGGAGCCGGGCCCGTCTGGCAACCCGCCACGCGGCCAGGCCCGTGATCGCGTAGTGGCCGTGGACGAGAGCCGCGCCGGACCATCGATTCCTGACGCGCCAGACGGCGCGGGCAATCAGCCGGTCCGGCATCGCCCATGACGGTTCGCCCGGCACGTTGAGGTAGCGAGGTCGGTCGACCCGGACGATGCCGTCCTCGGCAGCCCGCGGCGACGCCGCGAGGGTCCTCCAATGGGGCCGGAGCAACGGCAGTGGCCACGGCGCCCAGGGCGTTGGGCAGACGACGGTCGGCACTCGGCCGAGACGGGCGATCGCCTGGGCCTGAGTCCGGTAGAAGACGCCGCCTGCGGGATCGCCGGACCACGGGTAGCCCGGTGTGACCCACAACACGTCGGTCATCCGTGACGGGAGCCTGCCGCGGCTTGGCCTGCGGTCGAGATCACGCCGGTCGCCACTGGGCTGACCGGCGAAGCGGGGATCGGAGGAGCGGAAAACTCATTCCCGAGCCGTTCGCGGGCGGCGAGGTAGGCGAGACCGCAGGCGAGCCCGATCAGCAGCCACAGCTGCTTGCGGTTGAGGATGTCGAGAAAGAGCCCTGTCGTCACCAGCGACGCCAAGGCTGCCTGGACGACAGCCGCGTCCGGTCCCCAGCCGCGACGGAACACCAGCGGTCCGAGCAGCGCCGCGAGGAGGGCGAGACCGAACGGGCCGAGCTCGGCGAGGGTGCCGAGCGCGATGTTGTGCGGCGCGCGATAGGCCGGGTTTTCGACCGAATAGATTCCCACGTCGGATTCACGCACGCGCTCCGGCGTGTAGGCGATCGGGAAGTTGGCGAGGCCGACGCCGGTCAGCGGCGCGGACTCGTAGATGGTCAGGCCGACCGTCCAGATGTCGGTTCGTCCGGCCCCGCCGGTTGACACCGCCAGGGCCGCTCGATCGACGATGAGCGTCATCACACCGGGGACCTGGACGACGCCAAGCGCCAGAGCCGCGGTCAGCCCGACCGTGGCGACCCGCCGGGCCGGCGTGAGCCGCGGCAGGATGAAGAGGAACACGACGAGGACGGCGCTGACCCAGGCTGCTCGCGTCCCCGAAGCGATGATCGCGCCGGCGGCGAGAACGGCGATCGAGGCGCTCAGGACCACGAGGCGGCCGCTGAGGAACTCGTGCAGACTGAAGACGAATGCGGGCAGCAGGATCGCGGCGTAGTAGGCCGGATTCTGCCCCTCGAGGGCCGCAGCACGATCGTTCGGGCCGGTCACATCGCCCGACGTGAGGAACGCCACGAGCCCAACGACCGCCATGACCCCGGCCGACATCGTGTACGTCCAGAGAAGCGGCCGGACGACGGCCGGCCGTTCGGTCACGAGCGCGGCGAGCACGACGGCGGTCGCAAAGAGGAGGCCCAGGATCGGCAGCTCCGTCATGGTTGCCGACCCGTCGACGGCCCAGGCGAGGCTCAGGGTCGCCCAGGCGACGTAACCCCACGCCGCGGCCGGCATCGCTCGGATTCTCAGGCGCCCGAGTCGGGGCAGACCATACGCGGCGATGAACAGGATCTCTGCGTAGCGGCTGAGCGATCCGAGCGGGCCGATGACGACGACCTCCTCGATCGGCGTCAGCAGGGCGAATGCGAACAGCGGGATCAGGGGCCAGCGGAAGCTCGCCAGGACGACCGGCAACGCGGCCGCAACGCCGAGAACCGGCACCACGCTGCCCGTCCTCGTTGCGACGCCTGCGACCATGCCGATGACGGACATGGCGGCCAGGAGCACCGTGCCCACCGCCCGATCTCCGATGCCGAGGACCAGGCCCATCCGCTGAGCTGTCGAGCGGACGCCCTCGGCGACGGCAGCAAGCTCGTGGCGCGGCGCCCGTCCAATCACGTGGTCTCGATTCACCGGAGTCCGGTCCTCGCGCGACGCCGGCAAACGCACGGACACGAGCGCCGAAGCCGGATCGGCAGCATAGCCGATGCTCCCGCGGCGGCCCGGGTCGCCAACCATCCGGCCACGGCCGGACCGACAGATCAGTTCAGGCTGTCATTCCTGAGCGTCAGCCCGGGCGGGTGGTCGCCCTGCGTGCTGAAGAACCCCTGGCTGCCCGACCCGGTCGAGGTGATATTGGTGAGGAGGATGCCGGTGCTCCCGACGGATTCGAAGCGAACCGCATAGCGCAGGACGTCGCTGATCGTTACCGTGTCGATCCGGATGTTCCGGAGCTTGTCTGCCCAGAGGATGATCGCCTGCTGAGTCCCGATGACCTGGAGCCGGCGGATCGTGACCCGCGTGGCGTTCGGGTTGGCGCTGTCCCCGTGAAAGAAGTGAAAGGCACTGGCCAGGCCGCCGCGACCGTCGACCGTGATGTCCTCGAAGAGGAGGTCATGAGGGCCGACGCCGGCGGCGTCCGAGATATAGAACGCGTGGTCGACGGTCGGGGCCGTTTCGCTCGTCGCGCTCCCGGTGCATGTCCGCTGAATCGTGATGTGGCGCAGCGTGATGTGGTGCGGCGTCCGGCGCGGGACGTAGCCCCCGACCTCCACGATTCCCGATTCCTGGGCCGCCATGTTGGCAAAGACGAAGCCATCCCAGACCTGGTCGTGGACGCCGTCCTCGAAGCTCAGTCCTCCGTAGTCGGTACCGCCGCCGCCGTCGAAGGTGACCCCGCCGATCGTCTGCGCCCGCACCGTGACCGGTCGCGTTCGGGCCGCGTACTCCGAGCCGATCCACAGCGAATCGGATCTGACTGCGTTCGATGGGCTGACGTGATAGGTCCCATCGGCAACGACGATCTCGTCGACGGCGTTGTCCTTCAGCGTCGCCAGGAGAGCCGGGATGGACGACACGGTCACCGTGTCGGGCCCGCCGGGCACCGTGGTAGTCGGCGACTCGATGGGACTCGTGGTCGCGCTGTCTTCCGGCGAAGCCGTTTCCGCGGCAACCTGGTCCGATGACCCATCGCTCGTTGTGCTGTCCGATGGCCCGGCCACGCCGAATGCAATGGGCGAGGAGCTGCCGATCGCCGGCACGAGGCTCAGCACCGCGATCACGAGCACGAGGAGGTCGAGGCGCGGCCTCCTTGGCCGTCGGGCCGGTCGGTCGGCCGGGCCGGGCTGCAACAAGCGGCGCCTCCCTGCTTGGCTCATCCGATCAGGCGCCGGTCGCCGACCGCCGAGCAAACGCCCTGACCGCCGCTCCGACCGGTCCGGCATTGCCGTTGACGGGAGGGTCGCTCGGGCTCGTCGTTCCCCGGCTCCGGCGGATCGCGCGATGTGGCAACACGCGATGCGACGGCGAGGCCAGAGTATCCCCGAACGCCGATCCGTGCGCCCTCCGTCATCGGTCGGAGACCTGGTCGCTCTATCAGGCCTCGGCTGCTTCGCGCGGTCGGCTCGATGGCGGCGCCGGAGGCATCAGGGCTCGTGCCCGACCCTGGCGGGATCGACGGTGACCTCCTGGCCGCGGATCGAGGCGACGAGATCGAGGTCGTCGATCCGACGGCTGATGTATTCGAAGTCGTCCTCCTGCCCCGTGCGCCGCAGGTAGGTGACGCTCGCCCCGGCCGAGAGGGCGTCGACCGGCACGCCCCGCCAATGGTCGACGATCCGCTGCGTCTCCTCGGACTCCGGGCTGTACCCTGCCTCCAGCAGCCAGTCGCCGATCCTGGCGCAGCACATCTGGTCCTCCTCGCGGAACTCGCCACGGCTGCCGGCGCCAATAAGGGCGACGCGCCGATGCCGACCGATCAGGTGGCGGGCGCTCGCCCGGGCATTTCGCAGGCAGGCGACCTCCGCGCCACCGGGGATGAGGCCCGCCTGAAGCATGAGCGGCGCACCCGAGCTGGAAACCATGATGATGGGCCGCTCGACGTCGGTCCGGCGATCGAGCTCCGCCGGGCTGTTGTTCATCTCGAAGCCGTCCGGCTTGTCGCCCGCGATCTCGCCAGCGAGGACCGCCGGCCCGATGCGAGCCTTGAGGTCGCGGGCCTGCTCCGCTGTCGAAGCGATGAAACAGCGGCGGCCCTGGGCAACTGCGGTGATCGCGAGCGTTGTCGCCCGGATGACATCGACGACCACCACCCGGTGATCGTCGCGATGCCGGGCGACCGCCTCGGGAAAGCAGTCGATGACAAAGCTGTTCGGGCCGGCTTGCCTCACCGTGGCGCGGGCGGTCTGAGGTTGGCGTGCTCGAATGCATCCGAGTGCAGGCCGCGCCGGTAGATCTCGACCCGGAGGATCTCCTCGAGCCTGATATTGCACAGCCGGACGTCGCGCCCGAAATGGTTCAGAAGGGCAAACTGGCTGGGCTTGTTCGGCGCCTCGAACATGCATCGATCAAGGCCGAATGCCGCGGCGAACCGGTCGGCCAAGGCCGCGTTGAAGCGTCCCTCGGCGTCGAAGCAGCCCACGCCCACCGCGCTCTCACGGGCCTCGATCACGACCTCCTTGGCGCCGCCGTCCAACCACCGACGGCCCTGGTCGATCAGTTCGCTCACCACGTCGCCGGTGAACGCGCCGCCGTGCTTCTTGCCGAGCTCGAACTGGACCTCCAGGCCGCGCGCCTCAGCGGCTCCGATGACCTCGCCTGGTGTCAGGCGCATGTCGGTGAATCCTTCGCCGGCTTCGATTCTCGTGAAGCCGAAGTCCGCGACGAGGTCGAGGTACAAGGGCAGGTGGCCCTGCTGGACGGCGATCTCGAACGGTCCGCCGCCTGTGACCGTGGGAACCCCGTAGGTCCTGCAGGCGGCCGCCTTCCAGCGAGCTGTCGCCTCGTCGCAGATCTGCCAGGTGGCCATCGATATCTTCATCTGGGCCATCAGGTGGCCGCTCTGGACCAGGTGGCCGGCGAACGTGAACGGATCGTAGCCAGGATCGAACGGGGCGGTCGCCGGAGCGATCGTCGGGACGCCGATCGCCGCCAGGTAGGCGGACGCGTGAACGGAACCAGAAGGCACGTCGATCGGCCGTCCGAGCTGCGGCAGATCATTCATCAATCTCGATCCTCCGTAGCCCATTCGACCGAACTCCCCCATGTCTCAACGACCGATTGATGTCGGCGGATCGGCCTCGCCCCAGCCGAGCCGGCGCCGTACGGATTCGGTGACGACCCGCCTGAACGGCCCGATGTCGTCGTGTGCGAAGTAGGCAGCCTCGCGAACGCCCCGGAGCGAGGCGAGCCAGCCTCGGGTCGTCACGACGCCCTCGCGACGATAGCGCAGGAAGGAGTCGAGGTCGCCCCCCTCGACGATCCATTTGCGGCCCTCGATCGAGTCGGCCACGGGAACGGGCTGGCCGGTCAGGTCCAAGTACAGCGCCCGGGCGACGTCCATGCCGTTACTCGCCACGAACAGGCGGAACGTCGCGCCGATCCTGGGATTCGCGTCGAGGACCTTGTATCGGCCGTCGCGAGCGTCGTATCGATAGCCGATGTCCAGGATCCCGCGGTAGCCGAGCTCTTTCATCCAGCGCCGCGTCATCTCATCGACTGTCGGGTTGGCAAGACAGATCCCGAGGCTCGTGACCCCGACATGCGGCGGCGTCTGGCGGAGCTTCCGGCCGGTGAAACCGACGAGGCAGTCCGACGCCTCGTCGAAGTAACCATTGAACATCCAGATCGTGTCGTCGCCGCCGGGGATGTACTCCTGGAGCATCAGGTTCGGATTCGCCGGATCCTCCATCTCGACGTAGCTCCGAATCAGTGCGTCGGCGTCGACCACGATCTCCATCTTCCGGCCCGTCCGACGCTTCAGGCGGTTACCGTCGATGCCCTTGAGCATGACCGGAAAGACCGCTCCTGCGGCGAACGCCCGGACGTCGTCCACGCTCTCCGGAAAGGTCACGTCGGGCGTCGGGACGTCATGGTCTCGGGCCAGGCGGACCATCTCCTTCTTGCTGGTCAGCGATGCGACGAGGCCGTCGGGTTGACGAGGCATGAGGTAGTCCAGGCTGAGGACGTCGAAGGCGTCCGAGGCAAGCCTGGCGGTCTCGTCCCAGGTGGGAATGAGGATCGGCCGCGTGCCGATCGAGCGGGCGACGCCGCGGAGATGGTCGATGGTCGCGTCGGGGGCGGCCGTACCGAGGTCGAACGGGAATCGGCCAGCCAGGTACCGCGAATAGGACGCCGGTCGCCGCGGATCCGGGTCGACGGCGAACACCGGGACGCCGAGTCGGCCAAGACTTCGAACGATCCCGAGGCTGCCGTAGCTCTGGGCGCTCAGCACCACCACCGGGGTCCGGTGATCGATGTCGTCGATGGTCGACGGGCGGCCGGTCTCGGGCTCGCCGCCCGTGCCCGCGCTAGGAGCCTGCGCCACGACTTTGCCACAGGCGGCGGCCGAGCGTGGTGATCGTGTCGGCGGTGAACCGGACGTCGCTCCAGCGCGGGATCCAGAAGTCGAGCCAGCCGACCCGGGCGAGCCGCCCGGCAATCACCGTGAACAGCATCGAGGACGCGGTGTAGGAGACGAGCGATGCCGTCGCCGCGCCGAGGATCCCGTAGCTTGGGATCAGGATCAGGTTGAGAGCCGCGTTCAAGACGAAGGACGCGATGCTCACCCCGGACGTCAGGCCGGTTCGGCCGAGGCCGTTCAGGTAGCCCGTCAGGACCTTGGTGACACTGAGGGTCACGACCCCGGGCAGGAGGATGTACAGCGCCGGCAGGGCAGGGGTGAAGGCCGGCAGGAGCACGGAGATCAAGGCGGTCGCGATCGGCGCGAGAGCGATCGCCACCGCAGCCGTGAGCAGCAGGGTCACGCGCGAGACCGTCGGCACCTGGCGATCCGCGTCCTCGCGATCCGAGCCCGCGACATGGGGGAAGAACAGGATCGAGACGGCGTTGGGAAAGAAGAAGACCATCTCGGCCATCGACACCCCCATGCTGTAGTAGCCGAGCGGGGCCGAGGGGTGGGCCAGGAGAGCGGCCAGCAGGAAGACGTCGACGCGGTAGCTGAAGAACTGCGTGATCGTGGCCGGATAGATCCGGAGTCCGTACCGGAACAGGTCGCGGATGCCGACGGCCGCCTGGGTCGTGGCGCCCGCTGTCGCCCGTGCGGATCCGAGGAGGAAGCCGCCCGCCTGGAGGCCCAGAACGATCAGGTACACCACGAGCGCGCCGACCAACCCGGTGCCCAGGACGCCCACGATCACGATCATGAGCACCGTGTACGCGAGAACCTGGCCGATACTCACGGCGGCATACCAGCGAACGGCCTGCCGGCCGAGGACGATGCCGGTGGTGAACGTCGCGTTCAGGGCGATCGGCAGGGCCAGGAGCGCGAACACGATCAAACCGTGATCCAGGTGGCCAAGGAACGACGACTCGAGAACGGGCAGGAGCGCGACCGTGACGGCGAAGGCCGGTGTCGCGAGGGCGGCGGTCAGCACGAGTGTCTTTCTGGTCAGCCCGGTGGTCTCGTCGCGCGCCGCATGGAAGCCGAAGCCCTGTGGCAAGCCGAGCTGGATGGCAACCATGATCGTCGTCGGCAGCAGGGTCAGGAGGTAGTAGTCGCCCTTCGCGCTCGGGCCCAGAAGTCGGGCGAGGACGAATCCATTGAGGATGCCGACCCCTGCGGTCACGACCTGAGTGAGAAACAGCACGACCACCCGGTCCGAGAACGGTCGACCGATCGAATCGGCCTGCCGTTGATCGGTCATGCGGTCCGCCTCGATCGGGGCCGCGACTCGGCACGACCGATCAGGCGGCCGTCGAGGCTTCGGAACGGCGCGGTCGGCGAGGCGCCCGCGCACACCTCCAGGCCGGGCGCATGGCTCTCGAGTCCGGCTGGGCGCGTCATCTCGGGCTCGTTGTCCTCTGGTAGCAGGGGAGGCGATATAGTCGCGACGTTCGATTGGCCCAGATCGCGCGCCCGACGATCGGGCCGATGGCGGCCGCAGGAGCCGCCGACGCGATATGGATGCAGCGCCCACCCGCAACGATCCGAACGATCGCCGGCCTGCCCTCTGGATCGTAAACCAGTACGCCGGTTCACCTCATCATGGCATGGAGTTCCGTCACTACGAGCTTGGTCGAGAGCTGAGCGCGGCCGGCTGGGACATCGTCGTGATCTCTGGGTCGTACTCCCACCTCCTCACGAAGCCCCCGATCGTCAGCGGCACGTACACGATCGAGAACGTCGACGGGTTGACGTACTGCTGGGTTCGCCTACCGAGCTACGGGCGGGCCACGGGGCTCGGCCGGCTCGTCAACATGGTGGTCTTCCTGGCTCGCCTGTACCGACTCCCGCGTCACCGCTTACCGCGACCGGACGCGATCGTCGTGTCGTCGCCGTCGCCGTTCCCCGTCTTGCCGGCGCAACGCTGGGCCCGTCAGACGGGCGCCCGACTCGTGTTCGAGGTTCGCGACATCTGGCCGCTCACGCTCCAGGAGCTCGGCGGCCTGTCGAGCCGTCACCCCCTGGTCGTCCTCCTCGGCTGGTTCGAGCGACGTGCGTACCGGGCCGCCGACGCCGTCGTCTCCGTGCTGCCGGCTGCCCGGAGTCACCTCGAGACGCACGGAATGAGCCCCACCAAGCTGACCGTCGTCCCGAATGGAATCGGCGCGGAGGCGCTTCGCGAACCCACGATGGACCCGCCCGGTGACGTCCGCCGGGCGGCGAGCCGAGCGGGTTTCAACGTTGGCTTCGTGGGGACGCTCGGGATCGCCAACGCGCTCGAGACCCTGGTCGAGGCCGCCCGGCTGCTGCGCGAGGAGGACATCGGCTTCGTCCTTGTGGGCCACGGGCCCGAGGAGCGACGGCTGCGCGAGCTGGCGGCGGGCCTGGACCGGGTGGCGTTCCCCGGTTCGGTCGAGAAGGCCGACGTCCCGGCCACGTTGCGCCTCTTCGACTGCTGCTATGTCGGTTATCACCGCAGCGCGCTGTATCGGTTCGGGATCGCCCCGAACAAGGTCTACGACTACCTCGCGGCCGGTCGACCGGTCATCCTGGCCGCAGAAGCGTCCAATGACGTCGTCGCTGAGGCAGGAGCCGGATTGACCGTCCAACCGGACGATCCGCCCGCCCTGGCAGAAGCCATCCGCTCGATTCGGGCGATGTCTGCCGCGGACCGGGCGGTGCTGGGATCAAGCGGGCGGGCGTTCGTCGAGCGCGAGCACACGTATCGAAGCCTGGCCGGGCGCTATCTGCCGGTCCTGATCGGCGATCGTGCATGACACCGGATCCGCGCGAACTCTTTCGCGGCAGGATCGCCGCACATCTCGGCCTCAAGGCGGACCAGGTGAGCCTGTTCGCGAAGGGCCGCGTCGCGCTCTACGCGATCCTTCGCGCCCTCGACGTCGGTCCCGGCGACGAGGTCATCCTGCCAGCGTTCACCTGTGTCGCGGTTCCCAATGCGATCCTCTATGCGGGCGCGCGGCCCATCTACGTCGACATCGACGCCGCCTCGTTCACGATCGATCCGACGGCGACCGCGAACGCGATCGGCCCGCGGACGCGGGTCATCCTGGCCCAGAACACCTTCGGTCTCGCGGCCGACCTCGACAGTCTCGAGGCGATCGCCGCAGGGCGCGGAGCGACCGTCGTCGACGACTGCACGCACGGGCTCGGCGGCCATGTCGGGGGTCGCCCGACCGGTTCGACGGCGCCCGCCTCGTTCTTCTCGACCCAGTGGAGCAAACCGCTGTCGACCGGTCTCGGGGGGTTCGCCGTAGCGCTGGACGACTCGCTCGCGGCCCGCGTCCGTGACCTCGAGGAGACCGCCCGCGAACCGCCTGCCGCGCGGGTGGCACTGCTTCGTGTCCTCGTGCGCGGTCGGGATCGCGCCGGCAACGGCCGGCTGCTCCGGGCTGGCAGAGCGGCCTACCGACTGCTGAGTCGGGCGGGGATGGTTCCGGCGTCGTCGAACCGCGACGAGCTCGAAGGGGTGGCGATGCCGGCGGGCTTCCTGACCCGCCTATCGGCTTGGCAGGCCTCCCTCGGCGCAGCTCGGCTTGATCGGGTCGTGCCCGATCTCGAGGCCCGTCGCTCCATCGCCCGCCGGTATTCGGCGTGGCTCGCAGACAACGGGCGGATCGGGGCCCTGGAACGTCCGGGCTCGATCCACACGTTCCTCCGCTACCCGATCCGGGTGCACGACCGGCCGGCATTCGAGGCCGCCGCTGCGAAGGCCCGGGTCGACCTCGGTGACTGGTTCGTGTCGCCGATTCACCCGGTGACCGCAGGCTGGGCCCGGTGGGGCTATGAGGCCGGCACGGCCCCGACCGCCGAGGCCGCCTGCGCCGAAATCGTCAACCTGCCGGTCGCGGCGACGATGTCGCCCGCGGAGGTCGATCGGGTCATTCGGTTCCTGGACGCAACGAGCGATCTCATCCGGTGACGAGCGCGCCACTCGCCGCGGGTAGGATCCTTCGGTGACCGACGTCGACTCGACCCCGGCCCACCTGCGATTCGCGGTCGCCACGGAGTTCCCGCTCGCCGAGTGGCAGGCCCGCTGTGTCGACGCGCTGACCGGCGTGACCGGCGTGACGGTCCAGCGCTGGATCAAGGTCGAGCCGGGTCCGATGTCTCATGCCGGAACCGGGCGCGTCGCCTTCGCGCGAGCCGTGACGCCGCCCGGACTGACCCGCCTCGAGCCGGACGCAGGGCAGGTCGTCGCGGGGCCAGCGCCATCGACCGACGACCACGTGGATGTCCTGCTCGACCTGACGCGAACCGGCGTGCCGGCAGCTGGCCGGTGGGCGGCCGAAACCTGGCGCTTCCGCTACGGCTCGGGCTTGTCGACCGATCCGATCCGGGCCGCCCTCGTCGACTTCATCCGGACTCCGGGCCAGACGCACGCCGTGCTCGCCACCGACCCAGGCCGGCGCGTCCTCCGCGAGGGTTGGCTCTCCTGGACGCGCGGCGAGCAGCTCGACCGGATCTTGCTCGACACCACCGACTGGCCGGCCACCGTCGCCCTCGATCGGACGAGCCCATCGGACGGTGCCGAACCGGGGCAGGCGATGCCGGGATCCGCCGGGACGACCGGCAGGCCGCCCGGAGCGCGTTCGCGCGCCGTCGCTGCCGTGCCGCGGCGAGCCCTCCGTGCCGCCGCGACGACCCGTCGCGTGCTGCGAGTGGCGGACACTGTCCTTCGTCACGACGACTGGCGCATCGGGGTCATCGAAGCGCCGATCCGCGAAGTCGTCGACGCCGCTGGCCGCCTGCCGATTCGCTGGCTCGCGGCGTCGAACGGTCGGTTCGCTGCGGACCCGTTCGGGCTCGAACGCGACGGGGTGCTCCACGTGTTCTTCGAGGAATACGACCATGCCCTCTCGCGCGGCATCATCAGCCATCTGGCGATCGCCGCGGACGGAACGGCCTCCGAGCCCGAGGCGGTCCTCGATGCTGGTGTCCACGCGTCATACCCATTCGTGGTCGAGGACGGAGGCTCGACGTTCCTCTTGCCGGAGACGGCTGCAGCCGGTCGGCTGACCCTGTACGAGGCGGTCGAGTTTCCCCGCCGCTGGCGACCCGCTGCGACGCTGCTTGACGGCGTGCCAGCCGTCGACGCCACGATCGTTCAGCACGATGGCCGCTGGTGGCTCTTCGCCACGCGTCTCGATCGGGGCGCCAATCACAACCTGTTCGTCTGGCATGCCCCCGAGCTGCTTGGCCCGTGGACCGCTCATCAGGCCAACCCGGTCAAGACCGACGCCCGCTCGGCGCGGCCCGGCGGCACGCCGTACGCCCACGATGGGCGGCTGTTTCGGCCCGCTCAGGACGATTCATTCGCGTACGGCGGCCGAATCGTCGTCAACGAGGTCGATGTCCTGACCCCGCGGTTGTTCCACGAGCGATCGATCCAGGTCGTAGCACCCGAGCCCGGCTCGCCGTTTCCGGACGGCCTGCACACGCTGTCAGCGGCGGCCGGCCGGACGCTCATCGACGGCAATCGGCGGCGCTTCGTGCGCAAGCAGTTCATCCACGACATGTGGCTGCTGGTCGAGTCCCTGCGGAGCGGCCGGGGCAGCTGACGATGCGCCTGGGATCCATCGCCGAACGGCTGTACGCGGACTTCCTCATGCCATCGCGGCTCGCCGCCTACGAAGCGCTCCTCGACCATGCGCTCCGGGGAGGCTATCGAATCACGTCAATCGAACGCTTCCGTGACGTCGTCATCGTCGGCGGACGGGAGCCGTCGGATCGCTACCTCATCCTTCGCCACGACGTCGACACTGATCCGCGGACCGCGGCGGCGATGTGGGCCATCGAACGGCGCCACGGGATCGACAGCTCGTGGTTCTTCCGGCTGTCGACAGTCGACCTCGATCTGATCCGCTCGATCGCCGAGAGCGGAGGGCAGGCGAGCTATCACTTCGAGGAGCTCGCGGCGATGGCCAAGCGTCGCCGTCTTAGGACGGCCGCCGATGTCATGGCCCACCTCCCCGAGGCGCGGGCGGACTTCCGGGCCAACCTCGCCCGGCTCCGGGCCGCCACGGGCTTGCCGATGCGCGTGGTCGCCTCGCACGGCGACTTCGTCAACAGGGCCGTCGGGATCGCCAACCGGGCGATCCTCGACGATCCGGCGTTTCGGGCCGAGGTCGGCATCGACCTCGAGGCCTACGACGACGCCGTCCTCGGCCGAGCAACCAGCCGTCATTCCGACACGCACCACCCCCGGTACTGGGTCGCCGAGGATCCGCTCGCTGCCATCGATCGCGGGGAGCCGGTCGTTCACGTGCTCGTCCATCCGCGCCATTGGTACGCTCGACGCGGGACCAATGTGGCCGACGACGTCCGCCGGATCTGGGAAGGAATCGCCTACCGGTTGCCGATCATCGCCCTTCGGCGAATGGCGCCACGCCGGTCCGGACAGTCGACCGTCGATGGGCCTTCGTCCAACCCGCGACCGGCTCAGGACGGGACACCCGACTCGGCGTCGGGGCTTCGCGTCGCAATGGCCCTGTACGCCGACATCACCTTCGACAGCCGGGTCCAGCGCGAAGCCGAGGCGCTTGCGCTTGCCGGCCACCGCGTAACGGTCTTCTGCCTCGGCGGCGCCGCACCCATCGGCGCGTCCTTCCGGGTCGTTGCCGAGCGGCCGTCGGCGTCCGACATCCGGCCGGACGGCAGCAGCCCGTTCCTGCGCGGCAGTTCCGGCGGCCAACTCGGTCGAATCGCGAGCCGGATCCGCTGGATGGTGGGATACCTGCGCAACCTTCGGGCGTGGGGTCGCTGGGCCGTGGCGGCGGCCGCGGACGTCGACGTCTGGCATGCCCACGACCTGACCGGCCTCATCGCCGTCGGTCCGCTGGTCCGATCGCCGGCCGTCCTCGTCTACGACAGCCACGAGATCTTCCTGGAGACTGGAACGGCTGCACGCCTGCCGGCGAGCCTGCGCCGGGTCCTGTCGGCCTACGAGCGGCGGCTGGCCGGGCGGGCCGCCGCGCTCGTGACGGTCAACGACCAATACGGGGCTGTCCTGACCCGGCGGCTTGCCCCTCATCGGGTGGTGATCGTTCGCAACTGTGCGCCGCGCTGGACGCCGCCGAAGCGGGCGCGATCGCTGCTGCGCAACGCGGCAGGTGCGCCACCGTCCGCTCCGATCGTTCTGTACCACGGCAGCTTCACGATCAACCGCGGGATCGAGCAGCTCGCCGAGGCGATGCTCGAGCCGGGCGTCGAATCGGCCCATCTCGTGCTCCTCGGCTTCGGTGGCGCACGCGGCGAGCTGGTGGAGCTGGCCGCACGGGATCGGTTCGGCGGTCGGATCCATGTGCTCGATGCGGTCGCACCGTCAGAACTCCTCGACTGGGTGGCCGGCGCCGACGTCGACGTGATCCCGCTCCAGCGGTCGTCCCTGAACCACTGGCTCTGCACACCGAACAAGCTGTGGGAGAGCCTCGCCGCCGGCGTTCCAGTGGTCGTCAGCGACTTCCCGGCCATGCGGCCGATCGTTCTCGACGATCCACTCGGGCCGCTCGGTTCGGTCTGTGCACCGGCCGACCCCGCGTCGATCGGGACGGCCGTCGCGGCAATCCTGGCGGCGCCGCCCGCGAGACGGACCGCCCTCCGTCGACGGTGCCTGGCGGCCGCTCATGAACGGTGGAGTTGGGAGCGGGAGGCGGCGACCCTGGTCGAGCTCTACCGGACGCTCGGGTCCAGATCCGGACCTCCGCCTGGGTCTCCTGTACCGTAGCCCGGCAACCCGACCCAGACGCGAGCCGCCGAATGACCAAGCCGCCTCCCGAGCCATACCTGCCGTTCGCCCGGCCGTCGATCACGGAACGGGAGAAGGCGGCTGTGATTGAGGTCCTCGACTCGGGCTGGCTCACGACGGGCGCGCGGACGAAGGCGTTCGAGGAGGCCTTCGCAGCAAAAGTCGGAAGCGGTCACGCGATCGCCCTGAACTCCGCGACAGCCGCCCTCCACCTGGCACTCGAGGCCCTCGGGGTCGGACCGCAGCACGAGGTCATCGTCCCCACGTGGACGTTCGCGGCGAGTGCCGAGGTTGCCGCTTATCTCGGCGCTCGACCCATCCTCGTCGACATCGACGCCGGGACGCTCAACGCCACGCCGGAGCTGATCGCGGCGGCGATTACGCCGCGAACCAGGGCCGTCGTCGTCGTCCATGTCGCCGGTCGGCCGATGGCCATGGACCGCCTGGGCGAGCTGCTGGCCGGGACGGGCGTCGCGGTCGTCGAGGATGCGGCACACGCCTTTCCGAGCATTGTTGGTGGGTTCGGCGGACGGTATGCGGGCACATTCGGCAGCGCCGGCGCCTATTCGTTCTATGCGACGAAGACGATCACCACGGGCGAGGGCGGGATGCTGGTCACCGACGACCGGGCGATCGCCGATCGTGTCCGCCTGATGTCGCTCCACGGGATCAGCCGCACCGCGTGGAACCGCTATGCCGCCGCCGGCTCATGGTCCTACGAGATCGAGGACGTCGGCTTCAAGTACAACATGACCGACGTCGCGGCGGCCCTCGGGCTGGTCCAGCTGGACCGGGCCGAGGAGCTGCTGGCCGCGCGTCGGGCGATCGCCGCAGCCTACACCGCCTGTTTCCACGCGTCCTCGATCGTCGATCTCGTCGAGACGCCGACCGACGAGCCCGACGGCTCGCATGCCTGGCACCTCTACGTCCTGCGGCTTGACCTCGGACGGCTCACGATCGGCCGCGGGGAGGTCATCGATGCGCTCAAGACCCGCGGGATCGGGACGAGCGTCCACTTCATCCCGCTCCACCTCCACCCGTACTACCGCCGCCGGTGGGGTTACCGGCCGGCCGACCTGCCGATCGCCGCGCGCGAGTTCGAGCGGGTGATCTCGCTGCCGATCTGGCCCGGGATGACCGAACGCGACATCGAACGAGTCGTCGAGGGATTGGTCGCGACGGTCGGCGCGGCGCGTCGCTGAGTGGCCTACCCGTCGATCGCTGTTCGACGAACTGACGCCCGATGCGCGTGACCATTCGTGAGATCGCGGAGTATCTCGCCGACTTCGCCCTCTTCTGGCCGGGCGTCGCCATCTCGATCGCGATCAGCCTGACCCTGGCCGGCCGGGTGGCCCGCCGGATCGGGGCCGCCCGGCCGACCGGCGCGTTGCTCGTATTCTCGATCGGGTTGATCGCATCGGCAACGCTGACGCCGAGCCGCGAAGCCCTGCGCTTCGGCTTGGTCGGGAGCGGGATGTGCGACCTCAGCAGAATGGGGTTCGCCCAGATCCACGACCTCCTCGAGCTGGACGATCCGGGCTTCAACGTCCTGCTCTTCATCCCGCTCGGCATGGCGATCGGACTGATCCCGCGATCCGCCATCCGTCTCGGCCTGGCCGTGTCCGCACTCCTCCTGTCGCCGGCGATCGAGCTCGTCCAGCTCGTCGTCACTCCCCTCGACCGGGCGTGTCAGAGCTCGGACGTCTTCGACAACGTGACGGGACTCGTCGTCGGCCTCGTCCTCGGCCTGCTGATCGGGCTTGTCGCCCGGATCGTCGGCGTGGGCCCTCGGCGGAAGGCCAGGCCCGGAACCGGAACCGGCGGAGGACCCGGCCGGGAACCCTAGGCCGCCGGAGGGGGGCCGGCCGCGCGACCGCGACCGAGGACGGTGCCGGCCGTTCGGAGGAGGATCTCGACGTCGAGACGAAGCGAGCGCCGGTCCAGGTACTCGGCGTCGAGCCGCAGCTTGGCCGGGAGAACCTCCTCTCGATAGCGCAGTTCCGGGTCCGGCCCGACCAGGAGCCGCGCCTCGTCGTGGAACTCGAGCTGAGCCAGGCCGGTGATCCCCGGTCGGGCCGTGAACACTCGTCGATGGAGAGGGTTCGAGAAGTCGACGTAGGCAGGATCCTCCGGCCGCGGGCCGACGAGCGACATCTCGCCGCGGAGGACGTTGAGCAGCTGAGGGAGCTCGTCGAGGCGGAACCGGCGGAGCACGGCGCCGACCCGGGTCACCCGGGGGTCAATGAGCGTGGTCACCTTCAACCCGCCCGGGTCCTCGACCATCGTCCGAACCTTCAGGACGTTGAACGGCCGCCCGCCCTCGCCGACCCGGCGGGCGCGGTGCAGGAACGGCCCGCGATCGCCGGACATGCGCATCGCCAGTGCGATGGCAAGGAGGACGGGGGCGGATACCACGAGCCCGATCGACCCGAGGCCCAGGTCGAGGAAGCGTTTGGCGCTCAGCGGCCCGCTCCTCGGCGCAACCGGAGAGGGGACCGAGCCATCACTCGTCCCCCATCTCCCAATGAAACCGCTCGGTCCGCTCCGCGGCCGTCTCCAGCTGGTTGTAGATCCCGCCGTGGTAGAGGAGTGGCGGCGAATCCTGCGGGTTGAGCCAGACCGATCGGATGAGCCCGACGATGATCGTGTGGGACCAGGCCTCGTACGACCGGTCGACCGTGCATTCCAGGTGGGCCAGCGAGTCGGCCAGGCGCGGAGTCCCGTCCGCCGCGTCCGGCGCAAGCCACCGCGGGCGGAGACGCTTGTCGCGGCCGACGACGCTGCAGTACAGGGCGATCGGGCGCTGGCTGACGGCCAGGAGATTGACCCCGAACACGCCCCGTCCGGAGATCTCCGGATGGGCCCGGTTCTCCCGATTGATGCAGACGAGCAGCGTCGGTGGCTCGGCCGACAGCGAGCACATCGAGGTCGCGGTCATCCCGACCGGGGCGCCGGCGTCGTCCAGGTACGTCAGCACCGCGACGGTCGTGGCGTGCCGACGGAAGGCCTGCCGGAACAACTCCGCGCTGCTCATCGGGTATGGTCCGGGATGCCCCGTGCCGCGGAACCCCGCCGCACGATCGTTGTCGCCTGCAAGCCCCCGATTGCTCGCAGGTCCGGGAGGGAGTCCGCACGATGCGCCGTGGAGCCGATTACCTGTCCGCCGTCAGTCGCGACGGTCGAACGGTGCTCCTCGACGGACAGGCGGTCGAGGACGTGACGACCCATCCGGGGTTCGCCGCGGCGGCTCGCGTCATCGCCGACCTGTACGACGGAGCGGCGGACCGGCCGGACCTCCGTTTCGTCGATGGCGACGCGTCGCACAGCGCGATGTGGCTCGTGCCCGGCACCGCCGAGGACCTCGCGCGGCGGACGCGGGTCCACCGCTACTGGGCGGAAGGCAGCTTCGGCCTCATGGGCCGGACGCCGGATCACGTCGCGGCGCTCATCACCGCATTCGCTGCATCGCGCCACGTCTTCGACCGCGACGGTGCCCGATTCGGCGACAACGTCGAGGCGTTCTATCGCGAGGCGCGTGAGCACGACTGGCACATCTCGTATGCGGTCACCCCGCCGCAGGTCGATCGATCCAAGCCTGCTCATCAGCAACCGGAGCCCTTTCTCTATCCAGGCATCGTAGACGAGCGGGACGACGGGATCATCGTCCGCGGAGCCCAGATGATCGGGACGTCGGCCGCCCTTGCCGACTGGCTCCTCGTCAGCTACATCGCGCCGATGCAACCGGGCGACGAGGACTACGCGATCTCGATCGTCATGCCCCTCGCCACCGACGGCCTTCGGATCTACCCCCGACGGCCGTACGCGACGATGGCCACGAGCACGTTCGACTACCCGCTGTCGTCCCGCTTCGACGAGTCCGACGCCCTGGTCGTCCTGCGCGACATCTTCGTCCCGTGGGAGTACGTGTTCGTCCATCGGAACATCAGTCTCGTCACCGCTCAGTTCTTCGAGACGGGTGCCCATGTCCTCGCCAACTACCAGGCGCTGGTCCGGTTCCTCGTCAAGCTCCAGTTCGCGTCCGGTCTCGCGATCGGCCTCGCGGACGCGCACGGCCTGTCGGCGATCCCTCCCGTTCAGGCGCAGCTCGGGGGCGACATCGCGGCGTTCTGTGCGGCCCTCGAAGCGATCGTCCTGGCGGCGGAGGCGCGCCCGGAGATGCGCGGCGGCCTGATGCTTCCCGGGCCCTCGTTCGTGTACGCCGGCGTCAGCCTCCAACGCCGCTGGGTCGTCGACCTCATGCGCGCCCTGCGCGAGCTTGGCGGCGGGGGGCTCATCGCGATGGCATCGGCCGCGGGGTTCGCCTCGGCCGAGACGGCCGACGACGTCGCCCGCTACTACCGGTCGGTCTCGATGCCAGCCGCCGAGCGGGTGAAGCTCCTGCGCGTCATGTGGGACCTCGTCGGGACGGAGTTCGCGGGCCGCCAGCTCCAGTACGAGATGTTCTACTCGGCCGCCCAGCACGTGGCGGATCGCCAGGTCTTCCGCTCGTTCGACTGGTCGGTCGGCCGACGGCTCGTCCGCCGCAGCCTCGACGGGGACTAGCGCCGGCGACCCGGGACGGAGACCCACTCGGGTCGCGGTCAGCGCGCCGGGTCCTCCCGCTTCAGCGCGACGTAATGGAGCTCGGCCGATTCCGCCGCGGACTCGCCCGGGGCGACCGAGCCGCCCTGGAGATCGAGGCACTCGAGGAGGTCGAACCCATGCTCCTCGAGCTGGCGCTGCTGCGCGTCGCGGTCGATGTAGTAGTGGAGGAGCGTGAAGTCGTGGGCGCTGTCGTTGAGGATCGCGTAGCCGGGTTCGCTGCGCTCGAACGGTAGCAAGCGGTGCCGATTGCGTCGCCAGGCGGGGTAGCGGATCAGGAGCTCGGCGAGCCCGACCAGCGATCGGCCGCGCAATGCGAACGGGTGGGCCACCTTCGCCGCCACTGCCCGGTTGTGCGAGGACAGGATCAGCAGGCCGCCCGGTGCGAGCACCTCGTGGATGGCGTCGAGGACCGCCAGGCGAGCCTCGTCGCCGAGGACGTCGAGGACGTTGAACCCGGCGATGACGGCGTCGACCGACGCGCGGCCCGTGGCGGCGACGTCGCGAAGGTCGCCGACATCGAACGTCGCCCGCGGATAGCGGCGACGGCAGAAGGCGACCATCTCGGGCGAGAGGTCGATGCCGTGCACCGATCGGCCGATCTCCGCCAGGTAACCAGTCAGCCGCCCCGCGCCACAGCCGAGCTCGAGGACCCGTTCGGTCAGCCTGTCCCGGTACCGGACGAGCAGGACGACCTCGACGGGCCGGAGGTCGCGGTTAGCGTATGACGCCACCAGGCGTCCGCCACGCCAAGCGCTATCGTTCGTCGCACGCTGGACGGCCTCGGTTGCGCCCGGCGTCCCCGGCACGGTCGCAGGGTCGGTCACGCTGCACCGATCCCCGTGCCGCGATCGGCGACCTCGCGCGCGAGCTCCCGGTCGAGCAGAGTGTGGACGGCTTCCTGGGCGACGATCGGGCGGACCGTGTGGTCCCGCCCCGGGAGGTCCTCGAGCACGACGTTCGGCGCGGCCGCGAACTGCGCCATGCTGCCGTCACGGACGAGCTCATCACGGAGCACCTCGTCCCCGGAGAACGCAATGACGAGACGCCCTCCGAGTCGCTGGGTCGCGGCAAGCAGGGCGGCAATCGAACGGGTTTCGTCGCCGCCAGGACCTCGGACGACATTCCGGGACCGCGCCGTGGCCACCGACCCGAGCCGCGCGACCGCCGCCCGGCCAACCGAGCGAACCCGCCCGATCTCGACCTGGCCGCGGATCGCCCGGAGCCACCACCCACGCTGGAGGACACCGCCGATCCGGCGAGCTTCGCGGCGCGTCTCGAGGCCGGTGTCCCAGACCAGGGCCCTGGAGTTCAGCAGGATCGCGCTCGTGACCCGGCGATCGGTCGCGGCGAACTGGAACGCCCAGTAGGCTCCGGCGCAAAGGCCGACGAGCATGACCCGTTCCACACCGGTAGCGACGATCGTGTCGATCGCGGTCGCGACGCCGGCGCCCTGCTCGGCGGTGTAGAACTCCCCGACATCCCGGAAGCGGTCGGCGTCACCGTCCGAATCACCGATCGCTGCGAGGTCGACCCGGATCGACGCGACCCCGCGGGCAGCCCAGCGCCTCGCCGCCTCGACCCAGATCCGGTTCGGACCGATCCGCCGGACCGCGCCCGCGTTCAGGAACACGACGCCCGTCCGCCGACGGGCGGTCTCGTCCGTGGTCACGGCCGGCTCGGCGGGCTCGGCGGGCTCCGCGGGCTCCGCGAGGATCGCGAAGGTGCGCCCAGTCGGGCTCGGGAGCCAGAGCGGGCGTTCACGGATCGCAGCGCCATCGACCCGCAGCTCGACGATCGGCTCCATCCTCCCGCCTTCTGGCCCGGGGGCCTTCGCGGGCGCGTCAACCGCCTCGCGGCGCTCCGAGTCGAACCATGCAATGACGCGGTCGATCACCTCGTTCGGCGGGGCATACCGCTCCGGGTGGAAGCACATCGCCTCCCAGCCGGGCCCGGCCTCGACCTTGGTCTCGGCACCGCCATCGACCACGTGTTGGCGTAGGGCGGGATCGACCGGGATCCCGTCTCGCCCCAGGAGGAGGGCCCGCCGGACGCTGACTCGATCGAGTCCGCCGATGGTCAATCCCTCCAATGCGCGAATCGTCTCTCCGGACAGGACGAACCCGCCGATCTCCATGCCGCCGTCGGGCAGGAACTCGAGCTCCGGCCCACCCAGAAGGCTCGAGCGCGAGGTCTGGAGGCTCGCGAACGCGCGCTGGCTCCGGACGAATGCCCGGCCGCCGGCGGGCGTCGCCCACAGGACCAAGTCCTCGACCGAGGTTCCCGAGGCGACCGCCGCGACCGCGATCAGGCCGCCCACCCCGAGACCGACGATCGCAACGCGGCTGGCGGTCCGCGCCCGGAGCCAGGCGACCGCCGCGTCGACAGACGCGGTCCAGGCCGCCATCAGGGCGGCGTCCCCCGGCAGCCCGGCGCTGTCACCCGTGGCGGGGAAGTCCAACCGGAGCGTCGGATTGCCGGCCGCTGCGAGCCGCCCGGCCCATTCGCGCCGCGCCCGGTACGAGGCAATCTCCTCCCAGCCCCACGGCGGGCAGATGAGCACCGCCGTGCCGAATGATCGCCCGCCGCGGGCCTGGTGGAACTGGCCGAAAGTCGTGGTGGGTCCACTCCCGATGTAGATCGGCTCTGATGCTCCGGTCGCTGGCATGGGTCAGTCGCCGACCGCAACGGCGGCCGTTCGCGGGAGCGAAACGTGCCCGTCGAGGTTCAATGCCGTGAGCGTGCCGCCCTGATAGACCGCACCAGGTCGCGTCGGCACGAGGAGGATGTTGTGTGATCCGCCGGGCTCGATCGCGAAGGAATCGTCTGATGGCCGGAAACCCGCGACATGCACCCGGACCCCGTACGAGAGTCGATCGCTCGAGATGGTGAGACCGATGCCGGCGGAACCGATCCGTGGGCGTTCCGCGGTCAGTCCGATCCGCTCGGCCGGCAGGCGTGACGACGGCCGGCCGCTCGGGAAGCGAATCGCCTGTGACAGGATCTCGGTCGCGCCGCCCGAGTCGCGCTCGAGGCTGGCCACGATCAGGTCCTGGGCGGGCGGCCCGAACCGGTACGCGTACGAGGCGTCGACGAACCGGCCGACAATCGCCTCCGTGTCCCGAGTCAGCTGTCCGTGCGGCGGCACCACGACCTCCTCCACCCCTCCGCCGACTCGCTGCGCATGATCGTGGTACAGGCCGATCCGCAGCCGACCGGTCATCTCGATCGGACCGTCGTTCGCGACATGGACGCCAATCCCGTTGAGGCCGTCGTCTGTCGTCCACACGGCGATCGGGGCGAGCGCCCGACGAAGGGAATACCAGGCGGCCTTCGGCTCGCCGCGCTCGTCGATGACGCCCCATCCCGCGCCGGCGACGAGATCGCGCAGCCAGAGGATCAGGCCACCGCCACATGGTGACGCCGACCGCCGCCACTCACCGAACACCTCGGCCATGACCTCGCCGGAAACCGCCCGCGACAGCTCGAGGTAGCGATCCGGATCGGACATTCGAAGCCCGGCAGGGTCGACGCCGTACAGCAGCGCCAGATAATGATCCCGGACATCGTCGAAGTCCCACTCCGCGCCCGCATCGCGCGGGACCCCGGCCTTCCAGCGGGGATCATCGAAGAGGTCTCCGGTCAGATCAGGCACGATCGACTCGAGCAGGTCCTCGTCTGGCACGTTGGCCAGGGCGAGGCACTCGGCGGCGAACCGCACGCCGGCGGCCCGGGCGTCGGCGAGAGGCCGGAGGTAGGCCCCCACCCCGAAGTAGTTCGCGACGCCGCGATCCGTCCGGAAGGGCAGGGCGCCACCACTCGGTGCCGATGGGACCCACGCGGCATCGCACTCGGCGGCCGCCATGAGGGCCGGCAACGTCTCGCGAAAGAACTCGTCTCTTCCGATGCCGCCGTCCAGGCCGAGCATCGCAACCTGTTGCTCGATCTCGCTGTTGCCGCACAGGACGGCGAGGCTTGGCCGCCCGGCCAGCTCGTCCAGGACGGCCGCAGCCTCAAGCTCGACCATGGACCGGAACGCCTCGTCTGCGAACGGGTAGTCGAGATTCGCGAACATGAAGTCCTGCCAGACGAGGATCCCGAGCTCGTCGCAGAGATCGTGGAAAGCGGGATCCTCGTACGCGCCGATCCCCGGGACGCGAAGCATGTTCATGCCCGCCAAGCGGACCGCTTCCAGGGCTCGGCGAAGCTCGTCCTCGGTCGGCGCCAGCCCGACCGGATCGACGGGCGTCCAGACCGCACCCCGGCAGAAGACACGCTCCCCATTGACGTGCAGATCGATGCCGTCGCGCTCGACATCGTGGGCGGGTTCAGGGCCCGCCGAAAGCGTTCGGAACCCGACTCGACCGGCGTCAACCATCATGACCGCGGGCCCCATCTGGACTGCCAGCTCGACGCGATGGAGCGCGGGCTCACCGTGGGTGTGGGGCCACCAGCGGCTCACCGCCGGCACGCCCAGCTCGCCGCTCGCGATGATGTGATCGGCACCGCGCGCAACGTCGAGCGCGATCACATGCTCGCCCGAGGGACCGTCGAGCCGCGCGTCCACATGATCGGGCAGCGGCCCGCCGAATCCGCGCAGTCGGGCGCTCACGGTGAGGACGCCGTCATCGCCCGCGAGTCGCGGGCGAAGGCTGATCGCCTCCACCGCAAGACCTCGCCGTCGCTCGAGCCAGATCGGCCGCCAGGGGCCGACGGCTGCCGGACCCGGAGCGAACCCGGGTGCACGCCCGATGAGCATCGTCCGGAACCAGCGCAGGCTGCCATCGGAGACCAGGCGCGTTCGCCAACGGGCCCGTGGCCTGCGCGGCACGCTGAAGCGTGGGCCGAGGGCACGGCAGCGGATCAGCAGCACGTTGCTCGCACGCAGCGACGCCCCGACGTCGACGTCATGCCGAGCGAACATCGACTCGCTCGAAAGGATCAGCTCCCCGTTGAGGTACACCTCGGCAACCGTCGCGATGCCATCGAGGTGCAGGACGACCTCCTCGCCCAGGCGGGCCGCTTCCGCCTCGAATCGAGTCCGAAACCACCAGTCCTCCGCGTCGAGATCGCCGGTCCAGGTCCGCGCGGCGTCGCGGAGGACGCCGGCGGCCGTCCCGGGCACGCGGGCGGGCAGCCAATCGAGGCCGTCCGGTGGCGCGGACGGACCCGCGTCGAGCGGTGCCGGCGCCGTGGAAGCGGCCTCCCACGCCGCGTCGAGCAGCGTGACTTCGTGCCCGACCACACGGGCTCTGCCAGGCGAGGCCGCGTTCATCGGTCAGCCGACGACGTCGTTGAGCGCGCCCAGCCCTTCGCTCCACGCCTCGCTCAGCGTCCGCAGGGCCGGCTCGGGGTCGAAGGGCCGGCGGCGCGCCAGCTTGAAACCCAGGACCTTCGTCCCCTCGACGATCCGGCCAAAGGCAGCCGCCGCCGTCGCGCTCGACTCGCCCAGCAGCCAGTCGACATGCGAGGCGAGGAGCTCGAACCCTGCTCCGGCCATCCGGACCGTGGCGAACGCGTATGCGTGGTACGCCGCGGCGTCACCCTCCAGGAGGCTCGGCAGGTCGGCGATGAGGCGCTCGGTGAACCGGTCGAACGGGTTGCCGGGAGGGACGCGGTCGAGGTGGCCGCGCAGGGTGGCCCGAGCCGCTTCCCGCAGAGCCGCGCCGGAGAGCCGCGCTCCGGTGTCGAAGCGGACGAGCTCCGTGTACGGCGGCAGGACGTCGCCCGGCCACGTGCCCTCGATCCGGAAGACGCCACGGTAGTTCTCGCCCGAGAGCTCGTGGAGCGAGGTGTTGTGGTAGTAGCGCAGCACCTCGGCGGACGGATCGATCGCCTCGACCGCGACCGAGGTCTTGACGTGCTCCGTCTGGTAGCTCGTTGCGGCCGTGTCCGGCAGGTACCACGCATCGAGCTCGACGATCAGCGTCCGACCGTTGCCGATCTGCTCCGCGATCTGGACCGGCAGCGGTCGATAGGGCTGCATCTCGTGGATGTCCACGCCGAACAGCCTCTCGAGGTCCTCGGGCGGCGGCTTGAAGAAGGTCCACTGGTCGCCCTCGAAGTCCTGGCGGACCGTCACCGCGAGTGCGGCAAGCGGCTCGTCGCCGCGGGCGTGGAGGAGCTCGATCAGGATGTCCGTGTAGCAGTTCGTCTCCGGATACGTCCGCTCCGGCCCATGGACGGCATGCGGCTGGTAGGTCGCCGGGTCGTGCCCGAACAGGCTGATCAGGCCGGCCATCCGGGTGCTCACGGCCACAGCGCGGCGGCGACGTCGCGGGGCCAGCGAGCGGGATCAAGCCCGTGGGCTCGGAACAGGGCGAGGCTGATCCGCTCGAGCCCGAAGCCGAGGCAAGCGGTGTGTGCCACACCTCCATCGGCCATCGCGATCCCGAACGTATGGGTGAAGTGGTCCTGGTGATAGTTGAACGACGCGACGGCTGTCGGCTCCGGGCCGGCGATCGGGACGAGGACCTCGAACTTCAACTGCTGGGCCCGCTGATTGGCGGCGAGCATCCGCCCGGATCGGCCGAAGAACGGGTCGGTCGCGATGTCCAGCTGTGCGTCGAGCCCGACCCGCCGGAGGAGGCTCACCGCACGATCGCGCCAGGCGTCGCGCCAGGACTCGACCGTCGCCGGCTCGCCGAGCCGGACCATCTCCCGCTGGTGGAACATCTGGAGGCGCGCCGGGTCGCCCGACGGCTCATGACGGAACACGTAGGCGCCGCCAGCGTCGATCGTCCGGCCGCCGGCCGGAAGCGGCCCGCGCCGGGCGACCGACGGATAGACCGGGTAGCACGCCGCCGGCAGGAGCACGAGGTCGGTCATCGATTGGAAGCCGCTCCAATCCTCGTGCGCGTTCGCCCGCTCGTCGAGGGCCAAAGCGTCGGCCTCGTCGCCGTCGAAGGCGAAGACGGTCCCCGCGAGGTGCGGAAAGGATCGGAGGTAGCCGCTCGATTCGAGCTGGCGGCGGGGCAGCAGGGGCGGGAACCGGACCGTTTCGGCCGCGTCCACCGCCGCCTCCCGTGTCACGAGACCGTCGAACCCCGTCCGGACATCCTCCAGCACACCGTTCCGCCCGTACACCCCGGGGGTGCCCGTCTCGAGCAGGAGACCCGCGTCGATGAGCTCAGCGAGGAACGCCGCCTGCTCGGGAGTGCCCGCCCGGAACTCCGCCACTTAGACGTCCTTGGCGATCAGCAGCAGGCTCGCGTTCGTCTGGTGGATCCGCTCGTTCGCGATCATCAGGCAGGCCGACATCGTGTCCCGGAGGTGGCGGCCGACGCTGAACGGCGTGTCGTTCTTGTAGCCGACGATGCCGCAGACGCCCATGGCGTCCTGGCAGACCCGTGGCGCCTGCTCGGAAGCGGCGATCTTCAGGTTGTTGAACCGGAGGACCGTCGCGAGCTCGGACAGGCGCGCCCGATCCGGGCTGGCCGAAGCGTCGCCGAAGTCGCGCAGGCCAGAGCTGACCTCGGCCCGGAGGAGCGACAGCTGGCTCATCAGGTGAGAGAGGCGAATGGCCGTCGGTGGCGTCTGGTCCGGCCGCTGTCGGGCCGAGGCGCGGACGAACGCTCGGGCCCGGTCGAACGCGTCGGTCGCGATCCCGAGCCACAGGTGTGACCACAGGATGTGCGAGATCGGGACCATGGACTCCGTGGCGACCTTCGGGAACGGCGTCGGCAGGATCTGGTCGACCGGGAACTCCGCCCGGACGACGTAGCCCGGCGAGCACGTGCCTCGCATGCCGAGCGGGTCCCACGTCCCGGTCTGTTCGAGCTTCGTCTGGTCACGCCGGGTGAGCACCCAGACCTGGTCGCCGGCCTCCGCATCGGGCGAGCGACGGAGCGTCGTGAAGAAGTCGTCGGCGTTCGCGCCGTAGGACACGGTCGGCGCCTGCTTCTCGAACGTCGCCAGGCCGTTGCCGTCCGGGATCACGGCCGCGATCGATCGACCGAGATCCCCGCCGGTCCCGACCTCCGACGTCACCGACGCGATGAGCCGCTGCTCGCGGGCGACGGCCCCGAGATAGTCCGCGAACCAGGTCGCGTGCTCGAGATGGCGGGCGATGGACGCGACCTGGATCTGGTGCATCGCGAAGACCATCGCGCTCGAGCCGCACCGACGGCCGAGCTCGAAGGACGCCGCGGCGATCGCCTCGAACGACACGCCCCCGCCGCCGAGCTCGGTCGGCACGAGGGCCGACAGGGCGCCTTCGGCTCGCAGGGCGTCGATCGTCTCGGCCGGAAAGCGGGCCTCGCGGTCCACGTCGTCGGCGTGCGGGGCGGCGACGTCGTCGGCGACCTTCCGGATCGCGTCGAGAAAGGCCAGGTCGCGATCGACCGCGATGCTCATGAGGCGACCGCGCCGAGCTCGCTGAGGGCTGTCGCGATCGAGTCGACGCTCTGGAACACGCTTCGCCGCAGCATCGCGTCCGGGAACTCGACATCGAACGCCGCCTCGAGCGCGAGCATCAGGTTGACGCTGGCGTGGGACGTCATTCCGGCCTCGTACAGATCGGCGTCGACCGGGAGCGTTTCGATGTCCGCCGGCAGCCGACCGTGATCCTTGATGACGGCCCGGATCTTCCGGTCCAGGCCCGATGTCTCGCTCATGATCAACGCGATGTTCCCTCGTCTGAATGCGTCGCGAACGCCGTCGGCGCAGGATACTTCAATCACCCGATCCCGCCCGTTCGACCCGACGATCCGGATCGGTCGCCGCGGTCGAAGGGTCCATTTCGCTCATGCGCCAGCGGCGCCATCGCGAACTCGGGACCCCTGACCGAAGCCTACCCGTCCCCTGGGTATCGGCGTTGCTTATGTGCACCAAATTTGACACTCCAAATAGGGATAAGTACCTATTCAGACCTCACCAAACTGTCTACCCTTCGGTCGACGGGAACCGGCGGGGGCCGTGATTCGGGCGACCGCGCGATTGCGGACAAAGGGGGATCGGGGACGTGATCAGCGACGCGTCGATCAGGACGTCGACGGGGCGTTGCTGCTGCCCCATCCGGCCGGTCAGCTCTGATCGTCGCCGCTCCAATCCAATCCTCGCTCATCTCGATGCCCTCGGAAGGACAGAATGACATCGCGTGAAGCAGTCCTTGCCGGCAGGGGCGTCGCAGCGGCCCTTCAGCGCGGGCTCGTCCATCGTCTCGCCGCGACGATCCTGAGCCTCCGGGGCCGGCACCTGCTCGGCCTCGACCTCCTGCTGATCGCGATCGCGACGCTGGTGACCCTCCAGATCCGGCATGACGGTTTGATCACGCCCAGTCTCGTTGCGTCGCTCGCGCCCGCCGTCGCCCTTCCGCTCGCGATCCGCCCGTTTGTGAACTTCCATTTCGGCCTGTATCGGCGGCTGTGGCGCCACGCCAGCGTCAACGAGCTCGGCCAGGTCGTCCTGGCCATCGGAGTCGGGACGGCGATCGCCTTGGCGGCGGCCATCGGCATCGAGCTCATTCCGGGGTCGACGGCAGCTCGCCTTCCGCTGTCGTTCTGGCTGCTCGAGTTCGTCCTGAGCCTGGCGTTGCTGGGCGGGCTCCGCTTCTCGATCCGCGCTGGTAGCGACCTCGGATCCCGGGCGATCGTCGCCGGCGCCACGGTGTCGATGACACCGACGCTCCTCTTCGGGGCCGGCCGTGTCGGGGCGATGATGGCCCGGTCCGCGCATCGCGAGGCGGCCGCCGGGGTCAAGCCCGTCGGGTTCCTGGATGACGACCCGGCCAAACGCGGCAACACGGTCGCCGGCCTCACGGTCCTGGGCGGGCTCGATCGGCTGCCCGAGGCGATCCGCCTGACCGGCGCGCGGATGCTCCTCATCACTCTCGAGAATCCGTCCGGCGAGACGATCCGGCGGGTCATGGACGAGGCGATCGACGCCGGCCTCCAGGTCCGCACCGTGCCTCCGGTCCGCGGCCTCTTCGACGGCAGCGCGAACCCGCGTCGGGTCCGCGACATCCGGATCGAGGATCTCCTGACGCGCGAGCAGGTGACCGTCCACGCGCCCGGTGTCGCCGAGTCCATCCGCGACCAGGTCGTGATGGTCACCGGCGCCGGTGGCTCGATCGGGTCGGAGCTGGCTCGCCAGGTGTTCGGGTTCCGGCCGAAGCAGCTCGTTCTGGTCGACCGCGCCGAGAGCCCGCTGTACATGATCCAGCGAGAGCTCGAGCTGCGCCGCCTCAGCGGCCGCGGCGACGGTGAGCTGTCGGTCCACCTGGCCAACGTCGCCAGTCGGGCGGTGATGACCCGGTTGATCGGTCAGACCCGTCCATCGGTCATCTTCCATGCCGCCGCCTACAAGCACGTGCCGATGATGGAGGAGCACCCGTCGGAGGGCGTCCAGGTCAATGTCGGCGGGACCATGGCCGTCCTGTCCGCGGCAGTCGAGGCCGGCGTGCCGCGCTTCGTCCTCGTGTCGACCGACAAGGCGGTCGAGCCGTCGAGCGTCATGGGCGCGACCAAGCGGCTGGCCGAATGGCTCGTGGCCGACGCGGCGAGGGTGACCGGGCGGTCGTATGTCGCGGTCCGGTTCGGCAACGTCCTTGGATCCGCCGGCAGCGTCCTGCCCATCTTCGAGGCCCAGCTCGAGAACGGTGAGCCGATCACGATCACCCACCCCGACATGACCCGCTACTTCATGACGATGCAGGAGGCCGGCTGGCTCATCCTCGACGCGGCCGCGATCGGCCAACCGGGCGACCTGTTCGTCCTCGACATGGGCGAGCCCGTCCGGATCGTCGACATGGCCCGCGACCTGGTCCGCCTCACCGGTCGCGGTGACGACAGCGTTCCGATCCGGTTCACCGGTCTCCGTCCCGGCGAGAAGCTGCACGAGCGGCTCTTCTACACGACGGAGTCGGTCGACAGGACCGAGGTCGACAAGATCCTGCGGGTGACCGACACCGCCGCGCCCCCGGAGCTGATCGCCAGCGCCCGACGACTGCTCGAGCTGGCTCTCGGCGATCGGGACGACGACCTCCGGACGGCACTCTTCGAGATCGTCGGGGGCTGGCCGGTGTCAGTCGAGGATGATGCCGCCACCGACTCGACCGGGCCGCGGCACACGCGCTGGCAGCCCCCGATGGCGGCCGCGCGTACGGCTCCGAGCGCCCCGGAGCCCGCCGCTTCGTCCGACGGGGTTCCGGTCCTCACTTGACGACCGGCGGCCCGTTCCGTCCCGCCTGACGGTCCAGCCCGATCGGCATCCGGTCGCTGCCGCGACCGCGCTCAAGACAAATTGCTGACACTCCGATCACAGCACGATCACGGGCGCGAAGTACCCCCTTGACGTAGTACGAAAGGACTATCACTATCCCGACCTACCGATGCCGCCGGCCGGGGGGCCACGAGCGCATCGGTGACCGTCAATCTCGGGGACGTCAGGGAGTGGCTGCGCGCCTAGGCAGCGCGGCCGAACGGCCCGATTCGGGCTGCATTGTTCCGGGGAGCATCCACATGCCGGGGGGCAGGGGATCCGGATTGCCGTTCGACGGCACGTGTCACGAACACGAATCCTGTAGTTCCGCGACCGCGGCACGCCTCGCGCTGCCCGGCCGCCACTTCACCTTGCGGTCCCCGAGACCGGGCGTGAGCCCGCCGTGCCCTGAACACGGCGGGCTCGCGTCGTTTCATGTCGGCGCACCCAGTGGCGCCAGTCCAGCGTCCCCGCGAGCCGTGACAGGGGGTCACGGGCTCACCACCTAGGAGGCGAAGCACGAGACAGGGATCGAGCGCGCGGCGCGGCGCCGAGATCGAGGGGTTCGGTGCCGGCAGTTCGACGGGACGACCGAAGGTCGCACCCATCCATGACCGAGAAGGAGTTCCGAAATTGAGCGCTATCTGTACTGAAGAGAGGTACGTATCGTGTTAAGCCGCATCATCATCAAGAAGCAGCCTGGTCGGCGGTGGCTCAAGTACATCGCCGCCCTCGGCCTGCTCGTGGCCACGCTGGTCGTCGCGGGCATCGCGCTTGCGGTCCACGACCTGAAGTTCCAGCTCGACGGGGACGTCACTGCCAGCACCGGCACGAGCGTTGGCGGCCACGCCCAACCTTACGACTGGGACAGCCTGTTCAACGCCGACACGAGCAAGAAGACGCTTCCGGCCGGCTTCACCGCATCGGCATTCAGCAAAGATTTCAATACGACGGTCAACAAGAAGGGCGCCACCGTCTTCAGCACGTTTGACGGGACGACGTTCACGACCGGCAGCAAGGACACCCTGGACATCAACCCGGGCTGGCAGTGCGCCACGTCGAACAACGTCCTGAGCAAGAACGACATCATGAACGCGTACGCCGTGGCGTACACGGAAACCGCGACAGATCCGGATCCCGGGCACCAGATCCTCTACTTCGCCATCGAGCGCAACGCGAACACGGGCGACGCGAACGTCGCCTTCTGGTTCCTCCAGGACAGCGCGAGCTGCGACGATTCTGCCGGGACGGCCACATGGTCCGGCCACCACATGGACGGAGACATCCTGATCGTGTCGGCGTTCACGAACGGCGGCGGTGTCAGCGGCATCGACGCCTATCGGTGGAACGGTGGAGCGAGTGGGTCGCTGGGAACGACCTCCGTCGCTCACGGCGTCGACTGCCAGGGCACCAGCGGCGGCGACGCAATCTGCGCGACGACCAACGGCTCGGCATCGCCCGGCCTCGATGCGGCGATCACGACGCCGTGGCAGACCGCGAACGCCACGGATGGTCTTGGCTTTACCCTCCAGCCGTCGGAGTTCTTCGAGGGTGGGATCGACCTCACCGCGAAAGGCCTCGGCAACCATTGCTTCAACACGTTCGTCGGCGACACGCGCTCGTCGCAGTCGCTGACGGCGACCATCTTCGACTACGCCCTCGGCGTCCTCGGAGAGTGCACGTCGACCATAGTGACGACCCCCGTTGACTCGGCCAACCACCTGAATCCGCCCGCCTCGACGATCCCGGCGGACCCGAACGACGCCAAGGTTCAGGTCCAGGACCAGGCCGTGCTGACGGTTTCGGGCATCACGTCGTTCAGCGGCTCGATCTCCTACCACCTCTGTGGCGCAACCGCTTCGACGAGCACGGCGACATGCGATACCGGCGGCGTCGACGTCGGATCGACAACCGGTATCACCGCAAGCGGCACGTACTACTCGCCCGTGGTGACGGTCACCGCGGCAGGCAGGTATTGCTTCCGGGCAGATTTCTCGGGCGACTCGTCACTCGGCGTGCCCCCCAAGAGTGATCACAGCTCCGGAGAGTGCTTCACTGTGGCGCCGGTCCAGCCGACCCTGTCGACGCTGGCCATCACGGGCCCGGTCGACTTCGGTCAGAAGATCAGCGACACCGCCACCATCGGCACAACGGCGCATCAGCCTGGTACGGGTGGGCCGACAGGCGCCACGCCCGCAGGCAGCATCAACGCGACCTCGTTCGGCGGTGACGCCACAGGTACGATCTCGCTCACGGCCTTCGGTCCGGACAGCTGCTCGACGGTTGCATACGGCCCGGTGACCATCACCATCAGCGGCGACGGTACGTACGGCGGTACCGGCACGGCGTTCGAGTTCACACCGGGCGCCCCGGGCCAGTACGTGTTCGTCACCTCGTACAGCGGCGACTTGCCGAACACCAAGGCTGTCGCTGCAACAGCGTGCACAAGCCAGCCCAGCAACGAGAAGGTCACCGTTCGGCAGATCCCGACGTCGATCAAGACCAAGCAGGGCTTCGAACCGAACGATACGGCGACGGTCACCGCTTCCGCGGGCAACCTCGCCGGAGGCGGGACGGTTGTGTTCAGCCTCTATGCCTCGACCGACTGCTCGACGGCGGTTCTGTACACCGAGACCAAGACCCTGACCGGCGGAGCCCCGTCCGAGGAGGTCAGCACGAACAACGAGTCATTCGACATCACCACGGCCTATGCGGACGCCGCCGATAGCACGACCGGCGTCTACTCGTGGAAGGTCGTCTACACGCCGGCCGTCTCTGATACCGCTCACCTCGGCATCCAGAGCGCCTGCAACGCCGAACACTTCAACATCACGTACACGAACGACAACGGCCCAGGAACGGCCCTGCCGTAGAGTCGATCCCGTCGACTCACCGAAAAGAGGCCCCGCCGAAAGGCGGGGCCTCTTTCGTCATGACTTCCGCGATCGACTATGCGCTCACATGGAAGCTTGTCGACGCCAGCACCTTCCACTGCATGTGCCACTTCATGTCGAGGTTGGCCGTGCAATCGGCAGCCCCGCCGGTCCACTGCGGCGAATAGAGACGAAACGTTTGGTTGCCGAGAGCACCATCGAAGAATCCCGCCCATCCCTGTGCCACGAGGGCGCCGTTCTGGTAGCACAGGAGATTCACATACGGGTAGGCAGTCGCCGTCGTCGCGATATTGAACGTGATGGTGTCCCCGTACGTCGCCTCGACTGTGCCAGAGGTGGAGAGGCTGGCGGCCGTCACGACGACGAGATCGATGCTCGACGTCGAGGACTTGTTGGGTCCCGCTCCGCCGCTTGCAAACGCCGCCCCGGCCACGAGCCCGACCACGACCAACGCTAGGAGGCCGCCCTCGGCAAACGCCTGAATGCCGTGAACGAAGTTCGACTTGAGTCGCACGATAGTTCCTACCTCTCGAAGGTCCCGGCAGCGAACTTCGCTGAAAGCGGCGCCGTTCGGTAACCCGGCTGACTGGATCAGGTGCCCTGCACCCAGTCCCGTGGCTTTGCGTCCCCGGCTCGCGCCGGGTTTGCCTTTATCGATGGTCGTCCGCCGGCAGGGCGGGATGCGACTCCTCGAGCCTATTGGTGATTCCCCGCAGCGGGTACCCTCCCGTCCGTACCCGGAATGCGACGAATTCGTCCGAGGTGTCGCGACGCACCGCTCCGGCGAAAGAGTGGTGCCAACGACAAACGCCGAGGGCATTTGCGGCCCTCGGCGTTGATCCGTCTTGTTGGGTCGGGCGCTTGCGCCCTAGTTGTTACGCGTCGACGTGAAAGCTCGTGCTGGCGAGCCGACTCCAGGTCGGTGTGGTGAGGTACGCAATGCAATCGGCGGCGCCGCCAGTCCATTGAGGGGAATAGAGGCCGAACTTCGTGCCGGTGAGGGAGCCCACGAAATAGCCATCCCACCCCGTGGCAACGACGACACCGTTCTGCGAGCAGACGAGATTCACCCACGGCTGCGTCGTGGCTGTCGTCGAGACGTTGAACGCGACGAAGTCGCCCCAGTTCGGGGTGCCATTGCCATTGTTGTCCACGACGAGGGGAGCCAGGCTGATGGTTCCACCACCCGACGTTGAACCACCACCCTTGTTGCCGCCACCGCCCCCACCGCTGGCAGGCTTGGCCGCGAACGCCGTGCCGGCCACAAGGCCGACGACGAGCAGGGAGACGAGGGCGCCTTCGGCGACGACCTGGGCTGAGTGGCTGAAAACGGATCGAATCCGCACGATATGAGACCTCCTGGGTCGTCGGCAGCAGGAGCTCGCCCTGAACGAGCCGTCGCGTTCGGTAACCCGGCTAACTGGAATGGGTTGAAGCCCCCAGTCCCGTGGCTTTGCGTCCCCGGTTCGCACCGGGTTTGCCTTTTCGGTCGTCGTCCGCCAGCGCGGACGGATGCGATGACTGCGATCTTATGGAGACGCCACGGCTGGAGGTACCCGCCCTTGGGTACCGCGGCCCCGATCTATTGGTCCGAGTTGCCAGTGCGCAACACGGAGTAGCGATAGGGATCGAACGCGCGCGTCGCAGGGGAAGCGGGGCACTCTTGGGGAACGCGTGGGCTCGGCGGGGCGCGAAGCCGTGCATGGACTCCAATCTCCGGGCAGGAGCCAGCGGCCTTTCGTAAGGCGACACGCGGAAACGGCGACGAGGAAGCGCCTGGATCCTGCAACCCGGTCGGCCGGGTGTGACCTCACCCGAGCCTCGTGGTATTGCATCCCGAGGTACCCGAGATGCTTAGCCGATCTTTGGCCCGCCGGTTTGACGGACGTCTGGGATGGGCCGCGTGCACCGTCCGTGGTGCGTTCTGGGGGGAAGCGGCCTGACCAAACCCTAACCTAGGTCACGCTTGTTCTGCAAATCGCGCAGACGTTGAAGAGTGGCCGGGTCGCGTTGCAAAAACCTTTCAAGACCATCTCAGCCACGCATGCCGCCGGGATTCGCCTCGCGGACCGTTCCTGACCCGGGCCACGACTCGCGAGCTCAGCGCGGCTCCCGCTCCGGCGTGTCCACAGCCGAGGCCTGGGTCGGCTTGTCAGGGCGTGACGGTGAAGGTCGTGCTCGCCTGGATCCACCATCGGCCGGCAGCGGTGAACGTGCCGGATTCCGCGACACAGGTGGCCGCGCCGGATGTCCACCGCGGCGCAGGGCCCAGGGCCAAGCGGGCCCGATGGGCGGCGTCAGGTCGGACCCATACCGACTGAACGACGATCCCGGCCTGGGAGCACGTGGCGTGGATCCACGTCCCCGCCGCGCCCGGCGTCGCGGTCGCGACCGTGGTTCCGCCGAACCGACCGCCGGCAACGGTCAGGGATGCCGGATCACGCCCGGCCTGCGCCGATCCGATGAGGCCTCCCCCGGACGGGCCGGCACTGGCGAGGGTCATCGTGGCGAACCACACGAGGATGGCGATCAGGAGCGCCTCGAGCGCTGCGAGACCAGCGTGTCGCAGTGTTGCCACCCCAGCAGAACCTGTTCGCATGTGCGGATCCTGCAAGGGGATCCACCGGAGGGCCATGGGCAACAGGTCCGGGTCGTCCAACCGGAGGTCACACGCCGACCCCACCAGACCGGTCGGGACCGTGTCCCTATTCAAGGTCCGTGGTGCGCCCTCACACCGCGACCAAAAGCGCTTCAGCCCAGGGCGTTGCCCGGCGTCGTCACGTGAACGGCGACGTGGCCGAGACCCCGCTCCGCGAGGGCGGCCCGCAGCTGATCCGCCGTCCCCGCGAGCAGCCCGAAGGTCCCGTAGTGCATCGGCGCCACGTCGGACACACCGAGCAGCTCGACCGCCTGGGCCGCGGCGGTCGGATCCATCGTGAAGTGGCCGCCGATCGGAAGGAAGGCAAGGGTCGGCCGGTACCGCTCGGCGATCAGGCGCATGTCGGAGAACAGGTCGGTATCGCCGGCGAAGTAGAACCGGTAGCCGTCCTCGAGCTCGACGATGAACCCGACGGGCTCGCCGAGGTAGATCGGCGCGTCGGCGCCGGCATAGATGTCGCCGGCCGAGTGATCGGCGTGGACCATCGAGATCCGGAGCCCCGCGGCCTCGACCGTCCCGCCCTTGTTCATCCCGATCAGGCCGTCCTTGTGAGCGTAATTGCGGCCGAGCCAGAGGCTCATCTCGTGGATGCACGGCCAGATCGGGCGTGTCCGGCTGGCGATCGACACGGCGTCATGGAAGTGATCGTCGTGGCCGTGGGTGACGAGGAGAACGTCGCAGCGGTCGACCGCGCCGGGCGGGCGCGGGCTGAGCGGATTACCGAACCACGGGTCGAAGAGGACCGTCTTGCCGCCGGGCGTCGTCACCTCCCAGCAGGAGTGGCCGAACCAGGTGAAGGTGGTGCTGGGGTTGAGGGCCATGGTGGTCGCACCTCTCGTGAGCGTGGGCGGAGGGCTGTTGCCGCCGATCTTCGCCCGTTCGGCGCCCGACTGCACGGCCCGGCCCCGGGCGACTGGGTCGTGCCATTCACCATCGGGGGTTGTGCGTGTCGCGGGGAGACGGGCTTCGGTCGCGCCGGGCACCGCCTGACATGGTGGTTGACCGAAAGGGGGGGCAATTTCGGCCCATTCCGGCTGTTTCAGGCTGGTGTGAGTCGGAGCGCGTTGACTCCCACCACGTGGGATGGTGGACGCGGAGAGCGGGCCCGCGAAGACCGGGCGGACCATGAACGGAGGATCGAGGGCCCTCGGCTACACTCGGATCGTGCCCGCCGAACGGATCGCCGCGAACCTCGCGTTCATCAACTGGACCGTCCTCACGAGTCTGGCGTTCGGCTCATTTGCGGCCGTCGTCCTTGCCCGTCTGAGGACCGGCGCCACCCGCGGCTTCCTGTCCTTTACCGCCGCCTGCGCGGTCGCGATCGGGATCCTGGCGTTCCTGTCCGATCAGGCCCTGCCCGGCGCGGTCGCCGGCACACCGATCCGGATCGATCCCGCATTCGACCTGCCGCGACGGACCGCCCTCGGCGTGTTCTGCGTCCTGGCGGCCGGCTATGTCGTGGCGCTCGTGCAGCGCCGCCGCGCGCCGCTCCTGGCCGCGGCCGGACTGACCGCCGCGGTCGCCACCCTGGTCTCGGGAGCAATGGGCTGGGGCGGCAGCGTGCTGGTCGCGATCCCGCTGCTGCTCCAGCTGGCGGTGTTGACGATCGCGACGGGCGGCGTCTTCGCGGCGATGATCCTCGGCCACTGGTATCTGGTCACGCCGAAGCTGCCGGAAGCGCCCCTGATCCTGATCTCGCGGATCCTGCTCGGCGTCGTCGGCCTCCAGGTCGTCCTGTTCGCGGTCTGGGCGGCGACCGGGGCGGGCCCCGGCGGCGGCAGCCCGTTCGGGGTTCTGGTCGGACCGTGGGCGTTGTTCGTCTGGCTCCGCCTGATCGTCGGGCTGATCTTCCCGCTCATCGTGTCGTGGGCGGCGGTCCAGACGGCGCGCAGCCGGTCGATGGAATCGGCGACCGGCCTCCTCTACATCAACGTCGGGACGATCGCGGCAGGAACGATCCTTGCGGCCGGTCTGTATTTCGGGGCCGGCCTTCTCGTATGACCGCCCTCGTCACGACCCTCGCGCCGATCGGCGCCGGCCGGCCGGATCCGGAGGGACGATGAAGAACGACCAGCGATGGGTCCCCGGCGCTCGCGAGATGCGCTGGATCGAGGGCCTCACGATGCCCCTCCTGCCGGCGCTCGAGGCGATCGAGACGGCCGCCGCACCCGGCCACATCCCGATCCTCGATCGGGACAGCGGCCGCGTCCTTGCGACGCTCGCCGCCGGTCGCGGGCGGATCGTCGAGGTGGGCACGGCGTACGGCTATTCGACGCTCTGGATGGCCCTCGGCCAGCCGGCCGACGGGACGATCGTGACGATCGATCCGGACCGGGCCCGGACCGACCTGGCCCGCGGCTGGTGGCGTGAGGCCGGGATCTCCGACGAGCGGATCTCCGTCGTGACCGCGAAGGCGCTCGAGGCGTTCGCCGCCGGCGACCCCGCCCTTGCCGGCCCGTTCGACCTGGCGTTCATCGACGCCCTCAAGCCGGAATACCAGAGCTACTTCGACGCGCTCGTGCCGCGCCTCGCGCCCGGCGCGCTCGTCGTCGCCGACAACGTCCTGTGGAGCGGTCGCGTGACCGACGCTGCCCTGACCGATCCGGACACGAGCGCCCTCCGGGAATTCGACGCGGTCGTTCTCGGCGATCCGCGGTTCACCGCGACGATCCTGCCCGTCGGCGACGGACTCCTGATCGCCGGCCTGCGCGGCTAATTGCCGAGCAATCGAAGCGACCCGTCGATGCGCGTCCGAGTCCGCCTGTTCGCGATCCAGCGGGAGCTCGTCGGCGCTCGCGAGGTGCCGATCGAGCTCGGCGATGGGGCCACGGTCGAGGACGCGTGGCTGGCCGTGGTCCGGCGGTTCCCGGTCCTCGCCCCGGGTCGACCCTCGGTCCGGTTCGCGCGCAACGGCGACTACGCCGACCCCGAGACGCGTCTCGGCGACGGCGACGAGGTCGCGTTTATCCCGCCGGTGAGCGGCGGATCCGGAGACGCCACGGGCGACCCGATCGACGACGCCGCCGGCGGCGTCCCTGGTCGGCGCCGGATCCTCGAGCTTCATGTGGCGCCGTTCGCCCCGACGATCCTGGCCGACCTCGGCGCCCGCCTGGCGACCGATGAGGACGGCGCGGTCGTGGGGTTCGTCGGCCGGACGCGTGTCTCGCCGGGGACGCCGGCCCCGGGCCAGGAGGCGGAAGCCGCCCGGCACGTCGGACGGTCGGTCGAGTCGCTCGCCTACGAGGCCCACGACACGATGGCGATCCGCGTCCTGACGACGATTGCCGACGAGATCGCGGAACGATTCGGTGTGGTGCGTCTCGCGATCGTCCATCGGACGGGCGACGTCCCGCTCGGTGAGGCGAGCATCGTCGTCGTCGCGGTCGCGCCGCATCGAGACGCGGCCTTCCGCGCCGCCCGCTACGCGATCGACGAGACCAAGGCTCGCGCGCCGATCTGGAAGGCCGAGCGCTTTGCCGACGGCCACATCTGGATCGGCGCGCCGGCGCGGAGCGGGCCCGACCAGACATGATCGCGCAACGCCGGCCGCGCTGACCCCATACTTCGGTCGATGACGATCGACCTCGGGCCGCTCGACCGCATCCTCGACCGCGCGGAGACGCTCGCCGGCGCCTGGGCGGGCCGGGCCCGCGCGTCCACGACGGTCGGTCGCGAGCGGGCGATGCTGCGGCTCTTCGGTGTCAGCGGCCTCGACGCCGCCGGTCGACCGCTTGCCTGGTCGGTCGTCGATCGCTACCTCGGTGGCGGCCCGGACCGCCTCGGCGGCGGGGTCGCCCTGCCGTTCGCCATCGCGCTTGCCGAGTACGACCTCGACCCGCAGCGCCTCGCACTCGACGTCGCGTCCGGCGCGGTCGACCTCGGGATGGAGGCGGCGCTTCTGCGCGAACCGGACCGGCGGGCAATCGCGGAGGAGGAGGCCCGTCGCCTCGTTATTGCGGCGCTCGAGCGGATCGACGCCAACCGGACGGCACGAACCGAGCTCATCGCCCTGCTCGGCGAGCCGCACCGACCGTGGATCGGGGCGGCCGTTGGCGAGCCGGACCTGGCCGGGGCCCTGAACGAGGCCAGGGGCGCGGTCGAGGCGGGCGCAGATCTCCTCCAGATCGAGGTCCCGATCGGGCGGGAGCTGAGCGAGCGCCTGCGGCAGGCCGGTCGCGATGCGCCCGTCTGGCAGCCGCGCGGCGGCGTTCCCCGGTCCGATCCGGGGCTTCTCGAAGAGGCCCCGAGCGGGAGCCAGCGCGCGCTCGGGAGCCTTCGTCGCGACCTCGACGAAGCCGCTGCGCAGCGACGCGGGTACGTCCGGCTCGGGATCGTCCCGCCGGCCCTCGGGACCCCCGAAAGCGCGATCGTCGCGGGGTTCGAGCGGATCGACATTGCCGTATCGGATCCGCTCTCGGAGATCGTGGATGGCCATGTGGCCCCGGATCGAGCCCTGACCGATCATGCCTTCGGCCAGGCGCTCCTCGCTCGTGCCGGGGTCGTGGTCGTGCTGGGCGCCGGGCCGCTCGTGGTGGGTCCGGACCTCGCCCGGGGGGTGCCATCGAACCCGTCGTCGCGCGCGGGCCGGGCCCTGGCTCTGCAGCTGGTCGCGGTCGCGATCGCCCGCGGGAATGGCCTGCCGGACGACCAGATCCTGATCGGCGGACTCACGTCGTGGCTGGCCGGCGAGACCGAGCCGGTCGCGTTCGCGGCGGGCGAGATCGCCCTGCGTCGTGCGCTCCTGCCCTCGATCGGTCTCGTCCTCGAAGAGCCTCGTGCCGAAGGCCGGGCCACCGGCGATCTCTGGCCGGCGCTCGTCGCGGCCATCCAGCCGAGTGGGGCGACGGCTGCGATCCTGCGGCGGACTCCGACAGCCACCGAGATCCGCCACACGCGGATCGCGGCGTCGGTCGCGGCAGCGCTCGCCGCGTCGACCGAGCCGCCGATCCTGGCCGGCGCTGCCCTCGAGCATGCTCGGGCCACCGCCGCCGCGGCGTTGCAGACGCTGATTCGACTCGACGACGAGGGCTGGCGCGCCGTGATCGGCGTTGGACCTGCCGAAGCGATCGATCAGCACCTCGGCGCCGACGCGGTTGCCGAGCGGTCCGATCCGTTCGATCCCCTCGGCGCCGAGCTCGGCCGGGTCGGGTCGGCGAGCTAGCGATCCGTCGTTTGGCACCCGCGCCACGGCCAAGCGCGGGCGGCCGAAACGGCAGCGCTGCAGATGGCCAAATTCCCGCCCGAGGACCCTTCGGCACGATTGACCGGGCATTTTCGTGTCATCGCCGACGCTGGACCCCCATGGTCCGTGCGTGAACTCCCGCCGACTCGACGATTCGGGCCTCCATCGCGTCGCCCGACCATGCCCAGCGCTCCCCCGGCGGGAATTTGGCCAGGTACCTCGGTCCCCCGGGTTCATGCACCGCCGCGGCTAGCACAGTGGTCCGCCCGGCCCGATCGAATAGCCGAATATCGGTGTCAGGGCCAACGAATCCACGGCCTGGCGCTGGATCAGCCTCCCGAGACCGCCGGGATCACGTGGACGGTCGAGTCGGCGCGGAGCGGCGTGTCGAGCGACGCCTGGGTGCCGTCGACGAACACGTTGATGTGCTCGCGGAGCGTCGGGCCGCTGTCGACGAGGCGGTTGCGCAGACCGGGCGTCCGCTCGTCGAGGCAGTCGATCGCCTCGGCGACGGTCGTCGCGTCGACCTCGCTCGAACGGGCCGTGCCCGGGATCAGCGACACGAGCGACCGGGGCAGGATGACGGTGACCGCCACGACGTCAGTCGACCTCGACCGCCTGGACGCCCCAGATCGAGGGGAGGTGGTCCGCGATCGTCTGCCACGTGGCGCCCTCATCGATCGAGCCGAAGAGCTGGCCCGTGCTCGTGCCGATGTACACGCCGGCCGGATCGCCGCGGTCGACGGAGAGCGCCTCGCGCAGCACCGCGATGTAGGCGTGCTCCTGTGGGAGCCCGTCGCCATGTCGTTCCCAGCTGTCGCCGCGGTCGCGCGTCTTCCAGACGGCAAGAGCGCCGTCCGGCGCGGTCCGTCCCTCCTCCGGGTGGCTGAGCGGAACGACCCAGGCGGTTGCGGCATCGCGCGGGTGGGTCCCCATCACGAACCCGAACTCGGAGGAGAGCCCGGCGCTGATGTCCTCCCAGCTCCGGCCGGCGTCGCGCGAGCGGTACACGCCGCAGTGGTTCTGCTGGTACAGGCTGTCGGGCTCGCCGGCCGCCATGGCCAGCTTGTGGACGCATTGGCCCGTCTCCGGGTGCGGATTCGGGGAGTTGCAGTCCACGACGCCCTTGTTCCGCGCCTCCCACGACGCGCCGCCGTCCTCAGTCGCGAACGTCCCGACGGCGCTGATCGCGATCCACATCCGCTGGACGTCGGTCGGGTGAGGAACGATCGTGTGACAGATCAGGCCGCCGGCGCCCGGCTGCCAGCCCGGCCGGCTCGGATGGTCGCGGAGCGCCGAGACGTGCGCCCACGTCGCCCCGCCGTCATCGCTCCGGAACAACCCGGCCGGCTCGACGCCGGCATAGATCGAGCCGTGGGCCGGCGTCACGTTCCAGACCGTCGGGATCTTCGGGCCGTCGTCGCCGTACGTCATGCCCTCCGACGAGTGCGTCCAGCTCGACCCCAGGTCGTCGCTCCGGAACACGGCGGGGCCGAACCAGGATGAGCCGCCGCCGGCGTAGATCGAGCCGGTCGATGGGTCCCACTGGAGATCGTGGATCGGCCAGCCCTCGCACAGCGGATCGGACACCGACCAGGTCCGGCGGTCCGCCCCGCCGTCGAGGATGAAGGCGCCCTTGCGCGTGCCGACGAGGAGCAGCGTTCGGGTCATCGGGGTTCCTCCTGAGGAATTCGACTCATCGCACGATCAGACGACGCTCGGATCCGGTTCTCATCGCCGCAGGTTGCGGTGTCCGGTCAGTTGCCTGCCTTGAAGGGATAGACGACCCACCGATCGGTCGTCGCCACGTGGTGATCGGGGGCGCCGGGCACCACGGAATGAGCGGGCTTGTAGTGAAGGACCGCCGTCGTCGGCAAGCCACCGGCCTGGCGAACGCGCTCGGCGACCGCGTGGATCGTCGTGCCGCTATCCCAGACCTCGTCGACGATCAGGACCCGCTGTCCTCGGAGCTGCGGGTCGGCCGGAAATTGGAGGAACGTCGGCTTGGGACCGGGCCTCCCCTCGTCGTCGTAATACTCGACCGCCGCGACGAGGATGTTCCGCATTCCGAGCCGGTACGCGAGCATCCCGGCCGGAACGAGCCCGCCGCGGGTGATCGCAAGCATGACGTCGTACTCACCGTGGACCTTCGCGGCGAGCTCGGCGACCATGTCGGCGAGGGCATCCCAGGTGACGACGTCCTTCTCGATCGCAACGCTCATCGGTCGATCCCGCTCCTCATCGGTCCATGCCCGCGTTCAGCCGCCCGCCCCGCCGGTCGGCCCGGCCCGGCGGATCGCCTCGATCGTCGTCGGATCGTCGAGGGCCGACAGATCACCGGGATCGAGGCCCAGCCAGGCCGCCCGAACGACGCGTCGCATGATCTTGCCCGATCGGGTCTTCGGCAGTGCGGGCACGACCGCGATCGTCTCGGGCTTCAAGGGCTTGCCCAGCTCCTCGACGACCCGCTGCGAGATCGCCGCGCGCAGGTCGGCGTCGTCCGTCTCGCCGCGGCGAATGGTGCAGACCACGACGATCGACTCGCCCTTCACGGCGTGCGGGACACCGATCGCGGCGGCCTCGACGACGCTCGGGTGGGCCGTCGCGGCGGCCTCGACCTCGGCGGGGCCCACCCGCTTGCCGGCGATCTTGAGCGTGTCGTCCGACCGGCCTCGGATGTACCAGTAGCCGTCGACGTCGACGACCGCCCAGTCGCCGTGGACCCAGATCCCAGGCAACCGGCTCCAATACGTCTCGACGTACCGATCGGGGTCGAGCCAGAAGCCGCGGGTCATGCCGGGCTGCGGCGCGCGGATGACGAGCTCGCCGACCTCGCCCCGCAGGCTGACCCCGGCCGCGTCGACAACGTCCGCCGCCATCCCCACGCATGGTCCGTTGAACGACGCCGGCTTGATCGGGGTGACGACGTTGCAGCCGACGATGCCGCCGCTGACCTCGGTGCCGCCGGAGTAGTTGACGAGCGGACATCGTCCGCCGCCGACCTCGCGGAAGAACCACCACCAGCTGTCGGGATCCCACGGCTCGCCGGTCGAGCCGAGCACCCGCAGGGTCCCGAGGTCGTGCGCCCGGACCGGCTCGCTCCCGTGGGGGATCAGGGCCCGGACGACCGTCGGCGACAGGCCGAGATGGGTTACGCCGTGGCGAGCGACCAGCTTCCAGAGGCGATCCGGGCCGGGGAAGTCCGGCGCGCCCTCGTACAGCACCAGCCGCCCGCCGAGCAGGAGCGGCCCGGCGATCGCCCACGGACCCATCATCCAGCCGAGGTCCGTGAACCAGAACAGCGCGTCGCCGGCCCGCAGGTCGAAGGTGTGGGCGAGGTCCTGCGCCGCCTTGATCGGGAAACCGCCGTGGACGTGGACGGCGCCCTTCGGGCGGCCGGTCGTGCCGGACGTGTAGATGAGCATGTAGGGGGTTTCGGGATCCGTGTCCGGCGCCGCGTCGGCCGCGTCGTCGCCCACCAGGGCGGCCGTCACCGCGTCGATCGCCTCGTCCCACCAGCGGTCCCGATCCCGGTTCCACGGCGTGGCCGGCGCGCGGTCGCCGAGCCGGCGGACGGCGATGACGCGGCGGATGGTGGGCGCCAATGCGACGGCTTCGTCCGCGATCGCCTTCATCGGCACGACCAAGCCCCGGCGCAGGAAGCCGTCCGCGGTCACCAGCACGCTCGCCTCGCAATCCTGGAGCCGGGCCGCAACGGCCGGGGCGCCGTAGCCCGAGAAGATCGGCGTGAAAATTGCCCCGATCCGGCCGAGGGCCAGGGTCGCCACAACGGTCTCGACGAGCATCGGCAGGAAGATGCCGACCCGGTCGCCCGGCCGGACGCCCTCAGCGACGAACATCCGGGCAGCGGCGATGACCGCGTCACGCAGCCCGCGATTCGTCAGCCGGCGGACGTCGCCGTCCTCGCCTTCCCAAGTCACGGCACCGCGGCCCGGGTCGGCGGCCGCGCGCGGGGCGGTGGCCGCCTCCGCATAGTTGAACGCGCCGCCGCGCCACCAGCGCGTCCACTCGGGCCCGCCGCTGGAGTCCATCACCTGGTCGGGCGAGCGCTGCCACGTCAGGCCGAGGTCCTCGATGGCCGCTCCCCAGAACCACGCCGGGTCGGCGACGGCCCGGGCCTGGAGTGCCGCGAGGTCGGGCTCGCCGGTCGACTGGAGGAATGCGGCTAGCCGCGAGTCCGCGAGGAGCTCCGCGCCCGGGCGCCACGCCGCATCGGGGACGTCACGGCCGAAGATCGGGCGGTCGGCGGGCATGGGCTGAGCGTACGGCAGCTGCCAACGTCCTGATGGTTGCGCCGCACGACACCTCGCGCGCCGTCGCGCGGTGGCTCTGGAATCGGCCGACGGGACTGCACTTTGCGAAGCGCCGGCGTTACACCCGCGCGCCGGCAACCCCGACCCGTGAGGTCACGACCGGGATTTGAGCTCCTGCTTCGTCATCGACAGGTCGATCCGGCCCGTCTCGATTTCGTCGATGGCCGACGGCGGCACCTCGATGCTGCCACCGAGCAAGCCGCCTTCCTTGACCACGATCACGTCCGAATCGACCGAGACGACCGTCCCGATCTCCTTCCCGTCGCTCGACCAGACCGACCATCCGTGCTGAATTTCTGCGGCTGTGAAGGTCATGACTGCCTCCCCGCTCTCCGGCGCCGCTCGAGCCGGCCGAAATGGGCCGCCGCTCGGGCGCTCCGACGAGCATGCCGGCAGACAGTTACCAGACGCGCCGGCCGACGGCGGAGCGGGATTTCATTCGCGTGTCGGTCGGCGGTGGCTCACGTACCGGCGGCCCGGCTCGGGACCGACGGCGCGCCCGAGTGGCCCGCGTTCGTCTGCGTTGCGGCGGCCGACGGCGCTAGGCTGCGCGAATGCCGACCGAACATCCGATCGACCTCCGCTCGGACACCGTCACCCGTCCGACGCCGGCGATGCGCGAGGCGATGGCCCGGGCCGAGGTCGGCGACGACCAGTTCGGCGAGGATCCGTCGATCAATCGCCTCCAGGACCGGGTCGCGGCATTGCTCGGGCACGAGGCTGCGCTGTGGTTTCCGAGCGGGACGATGGCCGATCAGGTCGCGATCCGGACGCTGACGCGGCCGGGCGACGAGGTGCTGGCGGCCCGCGAGGCACACATCCTCTGGCACGAGGCGGGCGGCACGAGCGCGACGAGCGGCGTCCAGATCAACGAGATCGGCCCGGGTGGCGGCAGGTTCTCCGTCGACGACCTCCTCGGCGCGCTCAAGCCCGTGGCGGCGATGTACCCGCCGGCCACGCTCGTTTCCGTCGAGAACACGCACAACCGGGCGGGCGGCGTCGTCATCGGCGTGGAGGAAGGCGCGGCCCTTGCGGGAGCCGCTCGAGCCCACGGCATGGCGAGCTTCCTGGACGGCGCTCGGCTGTGGAATGCCGCGATCGCCCTCGGCGTGGCGCCGGCCGACCTTGCCCGACCGTTCGAGGTCGTCGCGGTGTCCTTCTCGAAGGGTCTCGGCGCGCCCGGCGGCTCGGTGCTCGCGGGCTCGACCGAGTTCATCGCCGCCGCCGTCCGCTATCGACGGATGGCCGGCGGGGCCATGCGCCAGGTTGGGTTCTTCGCGGCGGCCGCCGAGTACGCCCTCGATCACCACCTCGAGCGGCTTGCCAAGGACCACGCCAACGCCCGGCTCCTTGCCGACCGCCTCGCCGCGAGCCCGGCCATCGAGCTCGACCCATCTGCCGTCCAGACGAACATCGTCATCTTCCGAATGGCCGACGGCGCGCCGGACGCCCCGACCGTTGTGGCCGCTGCGCGCGCGGCCGGCGTCCTCATCGTCGCCTTCAGCGCCCGGACGATCCGGGCGGTCACCCATCTCGACGTGACTCGGGACGAGGTCGCCGACGCAGCCGAGCGGATCGTCGCAGCGGCCGAGTCCGCCGCTCGCGGCTGATGGCCCACCGTCGATACTGACCATCCGAGCTCTCCAGGAGGCGTTCGTCGATGACGTTCGAGCAGCGCAGCGCCGGACCACCGCCCGAGCCGGCGCCGACGCCCGTCGTCGGGTCGGCGGCCCCGGGCGCGGCCCCAACGCCCGTCCAGATCAGGCTCCAGATCCTCGCCACTGAGCACTGGTCACTGCTCGCATCGCGCAGTCTGGCGTGGAACGAGGTGTTCAGCCGGGCGGGGATGTACCTCTCGACCTTGTCGGCGTCGATCGTCGCGCTCGGGCTCATCGGCGGAATCGATCACTTCGGGGACGCATTCTTCGCGTTCGCCTTCGTCCTGTTGCCAGTGGACCTCTTTGTCGGGATCTCGACATGGCTCCGGATGGGCGCCTCGAACTACCACGACGCCATGACGGTCCTCGGGATGAACCGCATCCGGGCGGCCTACCTCGAGATCGCGCCCGACCTCGCGCCGTATTTCGTGATGGGGACGACGGAGGATCTTCGCGGCCTTCGCCTGACGACGGCCGTCCCGCCCGGGATGCCGATGATCGTCCATCTCGTCGCCGGGACGCCACTCGTCGTGATCGCCCTGAACGGGGTCGTCGGCGGGGCGATCGCGGCCCTCGCGTCGATCCAGGTTGCCTCTCCCGGGCCGATCCCGACCGTCGCCGTTGCACTCGTCGTCACGCTGCTCATCGTCGCCGGGCAGTTCGCGGTGGCGGGCCGGAACATCGCCCGGGTCCAGCGTCTGGCCCAAGCAGGGTTCCCGCCACCGCCCGACGAGCCGGGAGCGTGACCGCGGAGCCCGTTGCGCATCGACGGCACGCGCGCCGGACCAGCGGCGGCGTCGCGCAGCTCCCGTTCCGGGCGCTGACGAACCCGTTCGCACCGCTCGAGGTCCTCTCGGCGGACCACGTTGAGGAGATCCACTTGACGTCGCTGCGGATCCTCGCCGAAGTTGGCATCGAGGTCCTCGGCGACCGGGCCATCGATCGCCTGGCCGCGGCGGGCGCGACCGTCGATCGATCCAACCGGCGGGTCCGGATGGATGGTGCCCTCGTCGAAGAGCTGATCGAGACCGCGCCCGCCGAGTTCAAGCTCCACGCCCGGAACTCCGCGCGGGACGTGGTCCTCGGCGGTCGGAATCTCGTGTTCTCGTCGGTCGGTGGCCCGGCCTTCGTCAGCGACCTCGATCGCGGCCGGCGAGCCGGCACCTGGAAGGACTTCCAGGACTATGTGGCGCTGATCAGCACGCTCAATGTGATCCACCAGGAGGCCGGCGGCCCGCTCGAGCCGACCGACCTGCCGGTCGCGACGCGCCATCTCGACATGTACGCCTGTCTCGTGACGACCCTCGACAAGACCTGGCACTGTCTCGGGTTCGGTGCGACAGTCGTCGAGGACGCGCTGGCGGTGATCGGGCTGGCGCGCAGGGTCACGCGAGAGGCGCTCGCGGCCGAGCCGTCGCTGATCACGATCATCAACACCAACTCGCCGCTCCGCCTGGACGGACCGATGAGCGACGGCCTGATCGCGATGGCCGAAGCCGGCCAGGCCGTCGTCGCGACGCCGTTCACGCTGGCCGGCGCCATGACCCCGGTCACGCTGGCCGCGGCGATCGCCCAGCAGAACGCGGAGGCCCTGTTCTGCGTCGCCCTGACCCAGATCGTCCGGCCTGGCGCGCCCGTGGTCTACGGCGCGTTCACCTCGAATGTCGATATGCGGACCGGCTCGCCCGCCTTCGGCACGCCCGAGTACGTCAAGGGCGCGATCGCCTCGGGCCAGATGGCGCGTCGCTATCGGTTGCCGTGGCGGTCGTCGAACGCGACCGCGTCCGCGGTGGTCGACGCCCAGGCCGCATACGAATCCGAGATGGCCGTCTGGGGTGCGGTGATGGGCGGCGTGAACCTCCTCTATCAGGGCGCGGGCTGGCTCGAGGGCGGGCTCACCGCGTCCTACGAGAAGCTGATCGTCGACGCAGAGATCCTCCAGATGATGTCGGAGGTGCTCCAACCGGTCGCGGTCGACGAGGCCTCGCTCGGGCTCGAGGCCATCGCCGAGGTCGGGCCGGGCGGCCACTTCTTCGGCTCGGCCCATACGCTCGAACGGTTCGAGACTGCCTTCTACCGCCCGATCGTGTCCGACTGGCGAAACTATGAAACCTGGCTGGACGACGGGGCGCTGACCGCGACGCAGCGGGCCAACCGGATCTGGAAGCAGCTCCTCGCCGAGTTCGAGGCGCCGCCCCTGGACCCGGCGGCCGCGGAGGGCATTGAGGACTTCGTCGCTCGCCGCAAGCGGGAGATCGGCGGCTAAGGGTCCCGCGCCAGAACGCATTGCGACAAGAGTGCCAGCTGCCTGGCGGAACGCAGGCGGGACCGGCGGTGTACATATCGTGATGACAAAGGGACCCATTCGCGTACTCGCGCTCACCGCGTTTGCCGTCGGCGTGCTCAGCGGCTGCGCCACGGGACTGACCCCGGGAACCCATGGGTCGGCGTCGCCCCCAGGCAGTGCGATCCTCGCCATCCCCTCAGCAACGCCGGCCGAGACTATCCCTGCGCGCATTGCCGCTGCCACCCCACCTCCCGTCCCGGCGACGTGTCACCTGACGAAGCCGACACATTCGTTCGTCCCGCCTGCCGGATACCCTGCGCCGGCTCGGCCGCCGGACTCCTACGACGCGGGGTGGTACGGGACCGCGCGCCTGTGGACGATGCTGCGCCACGCTGGCGAGGTCTGGTACGGCCTTCCTAACGGGGCCGACGGCCTCGGGCAGAAGACCTTCTGGTGGAGCGCCGACTTCGATGTCAACCACGAGAACCAGCCGGCGATCAGTGTCACGGGCCGACAACTCGACGGGCCCGGTCGGTTCTCGTCGCCGGCACCAGGAACGAATGCGGAAGCCGACTTCGGGTCCGCGATGCTCATCGGCGTCGGCATCCCGACGACCGGGTGCTGGCAGATCACAGCCACCTACCGTCGTGCGACCCTCTCGTATGTCGCGTGGGTGGGCAACTAGCGCGGGCGCCACGCCCATGACCTAGCTTGCCGGACGAGTGACATTCGCGAACACTCACGGAGACAGCGGTGCTGTACCGTGCTCGTACAGTCGGTCAGGAGCTGGAGGCGACGATGGTTCCGCGGGTGGCCAAGTGGGCGGTCATTGGTTGGAACGTCTTGTGGGTGGGGCTCGTCGTCGTGTGGCTTCAAAACCCCGCGCTCGAGTGGGGGAAGTTCTCCGGTGGCGCGGCTACCACTGGTCCGCGGGCCTACCCGGCTACGAAGCCGCCAGACTGGTTGCTATTCGACTACTGGTTCCTCGGCCTCTTGGTGCTCGCGAGCCTCTGGGCCGTGGCAAGGTGGCGGGCGGCGCGTCACCGTGACGAGAGCCAGGTGACATTCCCGCACGCTGACTGACATGAGCGTCCTGTCGCCGGCGCCAGTCTGTTCCTCAGTTCACCCGCGACGCTCGTCCGGCCCAGAACGGCTCGCGCAGCTCGGCCTTCAGGATCTTGCCCGTGCCGCCCTTCGGCAGGGCGTCGCGGAACTCGATCCTCTTCGGCACCTTGAAGGGCGCGAGCCGGTCGCGGCAGAACGCCCGCAGGTCGGCGACCGACGCCGTCTGATCGGGCTTGAGGACGACGATCGCGATCGGGACCTCGCCCCGCTTCTCGTCCGGTGCCGCGATCACCGCGCACTCGAGGACCGCCGGATGGGCGCCGATGGCAACCTCGATCTCGACCGACGAGATGTTCTCGCCTCCGCTGATGATGATGTCCTTCGAGCGGTCCTTGATCAGGACGTAGCCCGCCTCGTCGACCGTGGCCATGTCGCCGGTGTGCAGCCAGCCGTCGCGGATGGCCGACGCGGTCGCGTCCGGGTCACGGTAGTAGTCGTCCATGACGAGGTTCGAGCGGACGACGATCTCTCCGATCTGCGCGCCGTCGGACCGGACGTCGCGGCCGTCGCCATCGACGACGCGGACGACGACGCCCGGGATCGCCCAGCCGGTCATCGACTGCCGCTCCTGGCGGCGCTCTCCCGGTTCGCGCTCGGTGAGGAAGCTCCGGGGTTGGGCGAGGGTGATGATCGGCGACGTCTCGGTCAGTCCGTAACCGACGATCGCCTGGACGCCGAGCTCCTTCTCGAGCGACGCGACGAGCGACGGCGAGGCCGGGGCCCCACCGATGATCACCTGCCGGAGGCTCGTCAGGTCCCGACTCGGCCGGTCGCGATGATTCAGGACCGCGTTGAAGATCGTCGGGACCGCGAGCAGGCGCGTCACGCGATGACGCTCGACGAGCTCCATGAGCGCGCCCGGGTCGAACCGCCGGAGCATGACGTGGCGGCCGCCGATCATCGTCACGAAGTGGGGCGTCCCCCAGCCGTTGACGTGGAACAGGGGGACGACGTGGAGGACGACGTCGTCCTGGTCGAAGCCGAGGCCGAGCTCCGCGACCAGGCTGTGGAGGTACAGCTCGCGGTGGGTCATCGCGACGCCCTTTGGCATGCCGGTCGTACCGCTCGTGTAGAAGAGCTCCGCTAACGCATTCTCGTCGATGGCCGGATGAAGGGGCTCGACGGACCCGCCGGCGAGGAGTGCCTCGTACTCGTGCTCGACGAGGCCCGCGGCCTCGCCCTCGAGGACGACGATCGTCGGGCGCCGGGCGAGCGCCGGGGCGATCTGCTCGATCAGCGGCAGGAAGTCGCGATGGAAGACCACGACCCGCGAGGCGGCGTGATCGAGGATGAACGCGATCTCGTGCGGGGCCAGCCGGATGTTGATCGGGTTGAGCACCGCGCCCGCCTCGAGGACTCCGAAGTAGGCCTCGAGTAGCTGGTGGGTGTTGTACGTGATGAACGACACACGGTCGCCGGCCGCGACGCCAATTCCCTGCAGCGCGTTCGCGAGTCGATGGGTTCGCTCGGCGAACGAGCGATAGGTGAACTCGCGGTCGCCGTCGATGACCCCGACCTTGTCGCCGAAGTACATCGCGGCCCGATCGCGGAACTCGAGCACGGACAGCGGGACGAACATGGCGCCCTCCTCGCGACGCATCATCCGTCGAGCCACCAGCGCCTGCTCGGCGATCTGGCGCTTGACGGCGGTGGGGCTATCGGACTCGGAGTCGCCGCCGCTCGACCCCGAGACGACCGATGGCAACGCCGAGTTTGTGGCCCGCGCAAATGCAAGGTCTCGGGTAAAGGATCCTGAACCGGCCGTGTTTTGATACGTCGGTGTAATGCGTCGGGATCCGCACTCGGGCTAGGTTGTGGCCCCGGGGACAAAGCACAGGAGGAATCCTGCATGAGGATTCGCGTTGCCTTGGCCACGGCCTCGGCCCTCGCCATGTCCGCCGTGGTCGCCTTGGCGGCGACACCGCTTCCCGACCAGACGAGCCACGGAGCGACGATCTCGGCACTCGCCAAGGCCGACTACAGCTCGGGCCAGGATCGGGGAGCGGCAGTGTCCGCGGCCGCATCAGCCTGGGGCGCCGAGGTCTCTGCCGCCGCGAAGGCGAATGCGGCGTCGGCCGGGGCCGCTGGAAAGGCGATCGGGGCAGCCGCTGCTGCGGCCGGCAAGGCAAAGGGCGCGGCTGCTTCGGCTGCCGGCAAAGCCAGGGGGGCGGCGGCGGCTGCCGCCGGAGAGGCGAAGGGCGCAGCCGCGGCAGCGGCGGGCCAGGCCAACGGGGCGGCCGCATCGGCGACAGGTCGCGCAACCGCGGCGGCCGCTGCCGCTGCGGGTGAAGCCGTCGGAGACGCGGCCTCGGCTGCAGGTCAGGCGCACCGACCCTAGCCCGGACGGGCCGCATACATGAACGAAGACCCTCCAGTGCGGAGGGTCTTCGTTTCGTTCAGCCCGGCGTCACCGAGCACACGCTTCGGTCAGTGACCGGGGCCGCCGTGGAAGTTGCCATTGGCCTGGTCGGTCGCCCGCTGGGTGAGGTTGGCCTTCTCGGCATCGGCCTGGGCCTGGGTGATCGTCCCGGCCTTGACCGCGGCGTCGAGCTCG
>Ga0070706_100000264_pt1 | contig 63788 bp, 65 predicted proteins | sample KBSK5501metaG_FD_65476 | JGI IMG/M metagenome (GOLD analysis project Ga0070706, IMG submission 65476) | Corn, switchgrass and miscanthus rhizosphere microbial communities from Kellogg Biological Station, Michigan, USA - KBS K5-50-1 metaG | ecosystem: Host-associated > Plants > Roots >...
CGATTGCTCCAGGAATGAATCGAGCGTGCGAGCAAGTCCTTCCCGGTGCCGCTTTCTCCCAATAGCAGAACCGTGGCATCACTCTGCGCCGCCTTCTTGGCGATCTCCACCACCTCAGCCATTTTCGTACTCGTCGCAATGAGCGGGTCATATCGGCTTTCCACCTCCGCCCGCAGTGCGGCTACCTCATGTTTCAGACCGCGCTGCGCTAAAGCCCGGTCGATGACAATCTTGATGTGGTCAATATCAAATGGCTTGGTGACAAAGTCTGTGGCACCCTCTTTCATGGCCTCCACCGCGCCGGCGATTGTGCCGTACGCCGTCATGATGATCACCGGAAGATCCTGCCATTCCTTGCGCACCCGCTTGAGCACTTCGATACCGTTGAGTTTCGGCAACTGAATGTCGAGGAATACGAGGCCTGGAGGATTTTGTTGGATCGATACAAGGGCCTCTTCCCCATCGTAAGCGACTTGAACATCCAGCCCCATGGTCTGCAAACGATCAGCCAGGATGCGGGCAATGTCCGGTTCATCATCAACAACGAGAACTGGTGTACCCATTGGTCCCTCTCAACATTGCACCCTTTACGAAGGATGCCGTATATGGGAGTAGCGGCTCTTTATCAACTCCTGACAGGATTGTCTGTCAGGAAAAGCCTGACAGAACAGACGGTACTCGGAGAAAGTAGCAAGAGAAATGCCTTAAAGGCAATGCTGATGAATTACAATATATTCAGTGTGTTAGATATATATTATACGAGTTGAACCGTGTCGAAATAGATACTGATGGGGATCTTTGGATGCCTCGTATAAAAGATCACTCCATAACATTCAGAACCAAGCCCGTCAGGGGCTTCGGATAAAAGTATGTGGATTTATGCGGCATCCTGTCGCCGGCTTGCGCCACTTCTTTTACTTCGCTGATCTTGGGCGGGTTAAGAAGGATCGCAACTTCCCCGTGCCCCTCGGCCACGGCGTCAAGGACCTCGTTCTCGTCCTTCAAATAGACAAGACGCTCCTCATCTTCAACAGTCATGTTCATCACCTCCTGCAGGAGTAATCGCTGCAAGATCGACACATCCAAGCGGTCCCGCGCGGACTCTCCAAGCTTAGACTCACCTGCAGCGTTGAGCGTCAGCAAATCGTATCGCGTCTCTCCGCGTACAACCAGCCCCATCATATGGGCTTTCGTCGATTGAGCCCCATGCAGCGCCGCTAAAAACCGCTCCCGCACACCCGGTTCCGTGTCTTTAGTAAAGGGAAAAGTCTGCAGGCTGAAATGTTGACCTATTCCCCGGCGAAGCTCCTGAAGCGACAAGGATACCGGCGGAGGAATCAGACGATGGGTGGGCAGAATCGTCAAGCCCGGGTCATCAAGATTGGAGAAATACATCAGGACATAATCAGACGCCAATTCTCCGGTATGCTCGGGATGGGCCTCTCGCTGAGCGTTTCGATAACGCAGGGCCGATTCATAACGATGGTGTCCGTCGGCGATAAAAAGCGGAAGCGGCTTCATGAGCCCGGCGACCTCCGCAAGAATCTTCTGGTCGGTGACGTCCCAAAACCGATGTCGAGCGCCGGCGTCGTCCGTCATTTCCAAACGAGGTTTTGCCTCGTCCACACCCTTTTCCAGCAGCTCGACGATGCGACCCCCCGGATCCGAATAGAGAGAAAAGACGGGACTGAAGTTGCTCCGGCAACTTTCCAATAACTGATATCGATCCGATTTGGCCGCAGCCCGCGTGTTCTCATGGGGGAAGATATGGCCCGTGCCGAAGTCTTCCAGCCTGAGGAGTGATAGAAACCCGCGCATGATCCGCATCTCGCCGGATGGCAATCGGTATTGGATCGCATACAGATAGATCGCGGGGAGATCGTCTCGGCGAAGAGTTCCGCTTTCGAACCAGTCTGTTAAAAACCGCTTGGCCCGTGAATACCGATTCTCATCGGCTCCATCGCCGGGCTGATCCTGGCCTAGCTCCAGACGAACGATGTTGCAAGGGTGCCGTGCATAGAGCGCGCCCTGTTCTGCAGGGCCTATGACATCATACGGTGGCGCGACGACGTGAGCGATGTCTGCCACTTTCACCGGGTCATACAGAACGCCGCGAAACGGAACGATTTTAGCCATGCGTCCCTTTACCTTGAATGCGATTCTGAATACTTCGTGTCATGCTGAGCGAAGAGAAGCATCTGGTTCAGGGCTATCCCGCGACAATTTAGACTCTTCACTCTGGTCCAGGGTGACATCTGCATCAGTGATAGCGGTCGACTTCAAACCGAAAGAGCTCGATGTCTTCATCTTCTCCAATGCCGCCCTTTTCACGGGCGATCGCCACCTGGGCTTCAACCGATGTGATCTCTGTGATTCCCGGCAGCAATAGTCCGCGCCGCATCCCCTGTCGCACGACGACACCATAGCAGGAGGGGTTAAGATCTGCCATGCAGAGTACCCGTTCTAGCGGTTTCACAACATCAATTGAAATGGAAAGATCCGCAACTTCTTCCGTCTTGACCGGAGAGAAGCGGGGATCTCGAAACGCTGCCGAGATCGCGTTCTCAATGATCTCCAAAGCCATATTCACGCAGATCGGCTCAAGGGTCCCCATGCAGCCACGGAGCTCTCCAGATTTCCTCAATGTTACAAACACCCCCGTCTGTCGCCGCAAGATTTCAAACTGTTCGTAGCAGCTCTCCAGTGGTTTGATTACTTGTCCGGCCTCGACAAAGAGAGTAATGGCATCCCGTGCTAAGCAAACGAAGGGATGGGGATTAGCAGACGAAATAAGGGTTGTGTGCAATACCGGCTCAGGGTGTGCGGCTCTAGCCCCCGGCGGTTGTACAAAGAGAAGCACCGCCTCTACTCTACCCTAATGGTCGCGGGCCACCATATAATCGGCGATAACGTGCAGGGCTCGCTTGTGCGAGGAATCCTCGAAGGCATCCAGGCACCCCTTGGCATCTTCGATATAACGGCGAGCCGTAGCGAGTGCATAGTCGATCGAGCCATAGCGCTCCATCAGGGCGGTGATCCATACGAAATTGCCGTCGCCGCCTTCATCGGTTTCCATAATCTCGGCGAGCCGCTGGCGCTCGGATTCTGTACAATATTGCTTAACATGAAGCAACGGTAAGGTCACATTGCCTTCGCCCAGGTCCTTGCCTAGCAATTTTCCGAGTACTTCCCGCTGAGCGGCGTAATCAAGCGTATCATCGGCGACCTGAAACGCTACTCCTAATGCCTGGCCGAACCGGAACATAGCGTCTCGTTGTATGGGATCTGCGTCGGCCAGAACCGCACCCATCCGACAGGCCGCGGCGATCAGCGCTCCGGTCTTGTGCTCGGCGATTTTCAAATACTCGCGTTCCGAATGACTGGCTTGGTCCTTGTACGAAAGCTGCATCAATTCGCCTTCGGCCATCTTTCGGCATGCCATGGAGAGACATTCATTGACGTCCTGATTGTGAAAGCTGACGATATGACAGATCGCCTTCGAATACAGATAATCGCCCACCAGAATGGAGGCCTGGTTTCCCCATAGCCCGCGAGCTGTAGTTTTCCCACGCCGAAGGTCAGCGTGATCCACGACGTCGTCATGCAACAGAGTGGCGGTATGTATGTATTCAACCATGCTTGCCAAGAGGATGTCGTGAGACCCGTTATATCCGGCAAGGCGGGCGCTGAGAATCAGCAGGAGCGGACGAATCCGTTTGCCGCCGCTGTTTAAGATATGAGCCGAGACGGTATTGACTAGGGCGACTTTCGAATCGAGATTCTGGCGGATTTGGTCCTCGACGGCAACAAGCTCTCCGCGATAGCACTCCCAAACCTCTCGCATCCCCTCAATTACACAGGTTTCTGGGCCGTTGGGCATGGCCGGATACTAGGGGAGGGCTCGGGGAATTGTCAAGGGAATTGCCGTCATTGTAGTGGCGAGAAAGTAGGGGCCCTTTCGACCCAGCCCCCGCAGTCACACGATCGTTAGGCCTACGCGTTAAGAGCTCGATCAATCTGGCTTTTTTGCGCAGTGCGATCTTCACGCTCGCTTGACACACCTGATCCCCTCAAGTAGGATGTTTACCATTCGTTGCTTGCCGATCTAGAGTATTTTCTTCACCTAAGAGAACGCAATGGAGATACCCGGACTACCTCCCAAGCAAGGACTTTATGACCCCGCTTTTGAGAAGGATGGGTGCGGGATTGGATTTGTCGCGAATATCAAGGGCGCGAAATCTCACGATATTGTGCGCAAAGGCCTAGCGGTCCTCGATCATCTTTTTCACCGCGGTGCTCAAGGTTGCGACCCCTGCACCGGTGATGGCGCCGGCATTCTGCTGCAAGTCCCCCACGAGTTTTTAAAGCCCGCCGCAGGCGACGTGGGCGTGAAACTGCCCGGCGCCGGCGAATACGGCGTCGGCATGGTGTTTTTGCCTCCGGCCGAAACTCATCGCACGTCATGCGAGCACCTCTTCGAGCGCATCATCGCCGAGGAAGGACTGCGGTGTCTCGGCTGGCGGACCGTGCCGGTGAACAGCCAGGCGATCGGCCCTCAAGCCCGGCAGACCGAACCCGTCATTCGCCAGGTGTTCATCGCGCGGGATCATTTTGACGAGGGGAAGTTTGAACGCACGCTCTACATCATTCGCAAACGAGTGGAGAAGGCCGTTCGTGAATCGGCCATCGATGAGCGGCAATACTTTTACATCCCCAGTCTTTCAGCCAATACCATTGTCTACAAAGGGCTGCTGCTGCCCTACCAGATGCCTCAGTACTATCCGGACTTGAATGACTCGAGTCTGATCAGCGCGTTAGCCCTGATCCATTCGCGGTTCAGTACGAACACCTTTCCCACCTGGCCATTGGCCCATCCCTACCGATATATCTGCCATAACGGCGAGATCAATACTCTTAAGGGCAATGTCAACTGGATGCGGGCCAGGCAGGGCCGCCTCCAGTCTCAGCTCTTTGGCTCGGACGTTCAGAAACTCTTTCCAATCGTCTATGAGCAGCAGAGCGACTCGGCATGCCTGGATAACGCGGTCGAGTTCCTGGTGATGGGTGGCCGGTCGCTGCCGCATGCCATGATGATGCTGATCCCCGAGCCCTGGGTCGGCAATCCCCAGATGGATCTCGATCGCCGTGGATTCTACGAATACCACGCCGCCATGATGGAACCCTGGGACGGTCCGGCAGCTGTCTGTTTTACCGACGGGAAACTCATCGGGGCCACGCTGGACCGAAACGGTCTGCGGCCATGCCGCTACCAAGTCACCACGGACGACCTCGTCGTGCTGGCGTCCGAAGCCGGTGTGCTGCCCGCTGCCCCCAAAGAGATCCGCCAGAAAGGTCGCCTGCAACCTGGACGGATGTTCCTGGTGGACACCGCCCAAGGCCGGCTGCTCGATGACGAAGAGATCAAGGCGGACATCGTCGGGCGCAAACCCTACCGGTCCTGGGTCACTCAATATCGCATTTCACTCGATGAACTGCCCGAACCACTGAACGTTCCGCAGCCTGACCATCCGACGATCCGCCAGCGCCAGCAAGCGTTCGGCTATACCGTCGAGGAGCTCAAGATGGTGCTCACGCCGATGGTGGTCGCCGGCGAAGAACCGGTCTCCTCCATGGGAACCGACACCCCCCTGGCGGTGCTCTCCGAGCGCCCCCAACTCCTGTTCAAGTATTTCAAGCAGCTCTTCGCGCAAGTCACCAACCCGCCGATTGATCCGATCCGCGAGCAACTGGTCATGTCGCTGGTGACCAACATCGGCCCGAAACCGAATGTCATGGAAGAGGCGCCGGAGTCCTGCCGCCGCATCAAGGTGCAGCAACCCATTCTGACGAATGCCGAGTTGGAGAAGATCCGAGAAATCGCCGATCCCCATTTTAAGAGCAAGACGTTGCGGATGCTGTTCCGCGTGAGCGACGGGCCGGAAGGCCTCGGAACTGCTGTCGATGACCTCTGTCAGCAGGCATCCCAGGCCATCAGGGACGGCTACAAATTTTTAATCCTCTCTGATCGAGGCGTCAATGAAGAGTGGGCACCGATCTCAAGCCTGCTCGGTGTCTCAGCCGTTCACCACCATCTCATCCGCGAGTGCACGCGAACGGAAGTCGGACTGATTCTTGAAACCGGGGAGCCGCGCGATGTGCACCAATTCGCGTGCCTTATCGGCTATGGCGCGGGAACGATCAATCCCTACCTTGTGTTTGAGACCCTCCTGGATATGGAACGGGACGGCTATCTGCCGGAGGGAATCGATGCCGCGACCGCGGGCACCAAGTTCATCAAAGCCATCAATAAGGGTCTGCTAAAGATCTTTTCGAAGATGGGTATCTCGACGGTGCAGTCGTATTGCGGCGCTCAGATCTTCGAGGCGATCGGACTGAACCATCAACTTATAGACCGCTACTTTACCGGCACAGCCTCACGCCTGGAGGGGATTGGAATCGGTGTTATCGGAGAAGAGACACTTCGCCGGCATACGCTGGCCTACAAGCCCGCCGCTATCCATCAGCTCGACTTCGGCGGGGAGATTCATTACCGCATACAGGGCGAGCATCACAATTGGAATCCCGAAACGATCTATAGGCTCCAGCACGCTACACGCAGTAACGACCCGAAGACCTTCAAAGAGTTTTCGGCCATGGTCAATGATGAGAGCAAGCGGCGCTCCAACATCCGCGGGCTCCTCGAGCTGGTTACCTTGCCCCAGCCGATTCCCTTGGAGGAGGTCGAGCCCGCGGCGCAGATCGTCAAGCGGTTTACGACCGGAGCCATGTCCTTTGGCGCGATCAGCAAAGAAGCCCATGAAACCTTAGCGATCGCGATGAACCGGATCGGCGGCAAAAGCAACACCGGGGAGGGCGGCGAGGACCCGGAGCGGTTCGTGCCATTGCCGAACGGCGACAGCAAGAACAGCGCGATCAAGCAAGTCGCTTCGGCGCGCTTCGGCGTGACGACCGATTATATGGTCCACGCCAAGGAACTGCAGATCAAGATGGCTCAGGGCGCGAAACCTGGTGAAGGGGGTCAGTTGCCAGGCCATAAGGTGGATGAAACGATCGCCCGGTTACGCTACGCCACCCCGGGCGTGCAGCTCATCTCGCCGCCACCGCATCACGACATCTATTCGATTGAAGACCTCGCGCAACTGATCTATGACTTGAAGAACGCAAACCCGGAGGCCGATATCTCGGTCAAGCTAGTGGCAGAAGTCGGCGTCGGCACCGTCGCCGCAGGCGTCGCCAAAGCCAAAGCCGACAAGGTCCTGATCAGCGGGGATTCGGGAGGCACCGGCGCGTCTCCCCTCTCCTCGATCAAGTACGGCGGCATCCCGTGGGAACTGGGGCTCGCCGAAACTCAACAGACGCTCGTGCTCAACAATTTGCGGGGTCGCATCAAAGTCGAAACCGATGGACAGATGAAGACCGGCCGCGACGTGATCATCGCGACTTTGCTCGGCGCTGAAGAGTTCGGCTTTTCTACCGCGCCTCTGATCGCCGAAGGATGCATCATGATGCGCAAATGCCATCTGAACACCTGTCCGGTCGGCATTGCCACGCACGACCCGGCCTTACGCGCCAAATTCACCGGCCAGCCGGAACACGTCGTGAACTATTTCTTCTTCGTCGCCGAGGAAGTGCGGGAATTGATGGCCGCACTCGGCTTCCGCAAGTTCGAGGAAATGATCGGGCGCACCGACAAGCTCAAAGCGCAGCCGGCCATTGACCACTGGAAGGCGAAGGGCCTGGACCTCTCCGCCATTCTGCACCAGCCGAAGGTCGATCCGGCGGTCGCCCGCTCGTGTCAGGAAAAGCAGGACCATGGCCTCTCGGACGCGCTTGACTGGAAGCTGATCGACCTCTGCCGGCCGGCCCTTGAACGCCAACAACCGGTGCGGTTGGATCTGTCCATTCGAAATGTCAATCGCACGGTGGGCACGATCCTCTCGAGCGCTATCGCCAAGCGCTATCGTCTCGAAGGCTTGCCCCCCGACACGATCCATCTGAAGTTCACGGGTTCGGCGGGGCAGTCCTTTGGAGCGTTCCTCGCACGAGGCGTGACGCTGGAACTGGAGGGAGAGTCCAACGACTATCTGGGCAAGGGCCTCTGCGGGGGGCGCATCATCGTGTACCCGCCGAAAGATTCCACGTTCGTTCCCGAGGAAACGATCCTGATCGGCAACACGTCTCTGTATGGCGCCACACAGGGTGAAGCCTATTTTTACGGCACAGCGGGGGAGCGTTTCGCGGTGCGCAACAGCGGGGCGCGGGCGGTGATCGAAGGCACCGGCGATCATGGCTGCGAGTACATGACCGGCGGCATCGTGGTCGTCCTTGGCAAGACAGGGCGCAATTTCGCCGCCGGCATGTCGGGTGGCATCGCGTTCATCCTGAACGAAGACGGCAAGTTCGAGCAGCGCTGCAACATGGGCATGGTGGAACTTGAGAAGGTCGCTGGAGAGGACAAAACGCTCCTGCGTGAGATGATCGAATCGCACTACCGCTATACTGGCAGCCGCAAGGCGAAAACCATTCTGGATGCGTCAGATCTCATGCTCAGAAAATTCGTGAAGATCATGCCGATCGATTACAAGCGGGTGTTGGCGGAGCGCAAGGCCGCCGCTGCAAAGGAACTCGCGCAGAAGGAAATGGCAGCCCATGGCTGATCCCCCACGGGAAAAGCGCACGTCTTGGCGTGCGCGGGGTGGGCGGGTGCGATGGGGCCTAAAGTTTGATGGCTTGAGACGAGAGGGAATCGAGATAGCGTATGGCTGATCCGAAGGGCTTTCTCAAGTATCCGCGTGAGGGTCCGAGACGGCGGCCCGTCGAACTGCGCGTCCTGGACTGGAAGGAATTCTATGAGCCGATGCCCGAAGATGCGCTCAAAGCGCAAGGGGCGCGCTGTATGGATTGCGGAGTGCCATTTTGCCAGAGCCACAACGGCTGTCCGGTCGTCAACCTTATCCCGGAGTGGAATGACCTGGTGCATCGGGGCCGCTGGAAGGACGCGCTGAAGGCCCTCCATACGACCAACAACTTTCCGGAATTCACCGGCCGGCTGTGCCCGGCACCATGCGAATCCGCCTGCGTGCTGGGGATCAACGAGGCGCCGGTGTCCATTCGGGTCATCGAATGGAACATCATCGATAAAGGATTCGATGAAGGCTGGGTGCAACCTATTCTGTCTCCCTATAACACGGGAAAGACGGTGGCCGTCGTCGGCTCGGGCCCCTCCGGGCTGGCGTGCGCGCAGCAACTGGCGCGCGCGGGACATCGCGTGACAGTCTTTGAGAAGGCGGACCGGATTGGCGGTCTGCTGGTGTACGGCATTCCGGACTTCAAAATGGAGAAATGGGTCGTGGACCGGCGGCTTGAGCAGATGAAAGCCGAAGGGGTCGAGTTTTGCGCGAACGTCGAAGTAGGCAGGGACCTCAGCGGCGAGGAGTTGCGGCGCCGATACGACGCTGTATGCCTGGCGATGGGCGCCGAGCAGGCGCGCGAGCTTCCCGTGCCGGGCCGTGAACTCAAAGGCATCCATCTCGCGATGGACTATCTCATCCAGCAGAACAAGCGCAATACGGGGCAGGTCATCACAGACGAGCCGATCACTGCAAAAGGCAAGCGCGTCGTGATTATCGGGGGGGGCGACACGGGATCGGACTGTCTCGGTACCACCCACAGGCAGGGCTGCGTCGAAGTCCATCAGTTTGAACTGCTCCCTGAGCCGCCGCCCCAGCGCGCCGACTCCACGCCCTGGCCACTCTGGCCGATGCAGCTTCGCACATCGCATGCCCATGAAGAAGGATGCGATCGCCAATGGAGCGTATCCACGACCAAGTTTACGGGGCATAACGGGCACGTCACCAAGCTCCATGGGCGCCGCGTCACGTTCGAGAACGGCAAGTTCACGCCACTGCCCAACAACGACTTCGAGATGAATGTAGACTTGGTCTTGCTCGCCATGGGCTTTACCGGACCGGTCAAGAATGGACTTCTGGACAGTCTGGGCGTCGCCTATGATGCGCGGGGCAATGTTCTAGTCGATCAGAATTTCATGACGAGCGTGCCCGCGGTGTTTGCAGGCGGCGATGTGAGGCGAGGGGCATCGTTGATCGTGTGGGCGATCGCCGAGGGCCGGAAAATGGCGGCCAGCGTCGATCAGTACCTCCAGGCCGGGCACGTGACTCACAGCTGACTTGTCCTGTCGCTTCTTTCGCGTGTACATCAGCGTCCACCCTCGCAACTCCTTAGCTCGGTCACGTGACAGCCGACCGCAGTGAAACGGCTCGCGCTCCTGTCTCTCGTTGTCCTCCTTCTGATCGCGTTGCCCTTGCTGGGGATTGTCCTGGCGGGCAAGCCTCTCGGCCGATACGAAGAATTCCCGCCGATCACCCGCTACGTCCGGCACGCGCCATTCTCCTGGGCGCTATTTCTCATCCTCGCAGTTTTCGTATCGGCCACGACCGGCCCGTTTCTATTGCGCGTTCTGAGCACCGCGCGCAAGGAGAGAGGCTACTTTTCTCAGTGTCGTCTGTCCCCGTCAGCGTCATTCCCGTGGTGGGGATGGCTGGGCACCGGCGTGCTGGCAATCGCCTGGATCTTAGCCTGGACGCGCTTCTCCTGGTTTGAGGCATGGCAGGCGTTCACGTTCAGTCCCTTGTGGTTCGGTTATATCATTATCGTCAACGCACTGACCTTCCGGCGAACGGGCCGCTGCATGATGCTTCAGCGCCCCGCTTATTTTTTTATGCTGTTTCCGCTCAGCGCCGCTTTCTGGTGGTATTTTGAATACCTGAACCGTTTCGTCCAGAATTGGTACTACGTCGGCATTGATTCTTTCACACCTCGCGACTATTTTCTCTACGCGACGTTGCCTTTCGCCACCGTCTTGCCGGCGGTACTCGGCACAACGCAATGGCTGGCCACGTTCCCGTGCCTTACGCGTCCTCTCAGCCATTGGCGGCGGATCCGTATTCCGCGACCGAAGCTCGTGAGCGCGGTCGTCCTGCTCGTTGGCGCCGCGGGATTAGCCGGGCTTGGCATCTGGCCCAATGTGTTCTTCGTGTTCCTATGGATCGCTCCGCTTCTGGTGATGCTCTCGCTGCAGGTGCTGTTCGGCGGGGACCATTTGATCTCCGACCTGCAGCGTGGCGATTGGCGATCGGTCTGGCTACTGGCGCTGGCGGGACTGTGTTGCGGGCTTCTCTGGGAACTATGGAACTCCAAGAGCCTCGCGCATTGGGAGTATGCGGTGCCGTATGTGCAGCGATTTTCGCTTTTCGAGATGCCGCTGCTTGGCTATGCGGGCTACCTCCCCTTCGGCGTCGAATGCGCCGTTATCGCGGACCTCTTTCTTGGGCGCTCTTCTCTCCCACGCTCAGCGTAACTCGGCCCAGGCCGCCAGTTGGGAGCGGAAGATGAGGCGGCGATTGGCGGTCGAGAGGATGACAATATTGTCGTTGACTGTGGTCTCGATCACCGGATCCTCCGTGGAAAGGTCTTTGATGAAAAAACCTCCCGTGAAGGCCGAGAAGGCCAAGGCGCGGCGGTTGGTCAGCACGACGGCTACATGCGCGCCGACCAGTATCTGTTGGAAGTCATCTCCTAACCTGTTCAAGTCTTCCACCTTCCAGAGGCCGCCCGAGGTGCCCTGAAACCCGAAGACTCTCCTATCGCTGCGAACCAATATCAGCCGAGAAGTGACCTTCCGGTCGAGCACCTGTTCGTTCAGGTTCAAGCGTTGCTCCGACCAGCGCTGCACCTGAGCCGAGAACCCCAGGAGTCGGGTGGAGGTGACGACAAGGGCATTGAGCCCGCGCGCTTCGATGCCCAGCAGCCGATCGTCCGAGGTCAAGCCGACGCTCACCAGGCCCTCGCCGGCTGTCACCGCGACCACCTGATCCCGTAGAATACTGACCGTGACCGCGACCTGGTCGGTAGTGCGTTCCTGCGACGCCGCTAGCTCCACGGTAAACAGTATGAGAGCGAGCGTTGCTACGATCGGCAATCCGCGATCCATCATCGTATCTATAGCAGAAAGTCTTAAGGAAAAAAAGGTGCTTCAATACGTCTGATTGACCGGCAGTGCCAGCGTCAAATAGCGGCCGCTTTCCTCATAGAGCAGACGCTTTCGGATCAGATCCTGGAGAGCCTGCTCCACATCGGCAGTCTCAAAGTCGCGGCCCTGATCCGTCTCCTGCACACCGTCTTTGATCTGTTTTAAATATTTGGGCGCCTCATTGCAGAAGTCGATGATGAAGCCGTGCGGCCAGTCGTACTGCTCTTTGATGGGCTTTGGCAATCGGCCGTCGAACACCGTGACAAAATCGATCGCCTTCGAATACAGCAGAAACGGCTTATCGTCGGTGGCATGCCGTCGTTTCCACTCCTGGGCCAGATCCGTCAGTTCGCCGATCAGGCTGGGCTCGACCTTTTTTTCGATCAGCTCGTACTCAAAGTCGTAGGCGATTTTGTGAAGATTCACGACGTCGGCGTCGTAGACGTATTCGTAGGCCAATCCCGGACTTGTGATGCGAAGGCCATTTTGCTCCGGCCATTTGAAGTAGGGGCTGAACCGCTCGAGCCAGAGGTCCCCGACGCTCAACGGCGGCTGGAAATGAAAAATTGAAGGTATCAGGTCGATCTGCCTCCGGTAGTCATCGTTCGTCTCCCCGGGGAACCCGAGGAGGATATTCCACAGTGTTTCGACGCCGTAGTAGCTCGCCCATTTCATGACCTGGAGATTTTGCAGCGGCGTCACTCCCTTTTTCATTTCCTTGAGCTGGTTTAGATTCAAGCTCTCGATACCCGGCTGAAACGATCTGACGCCGCCGTGTGCGAGCGTCTGCATCTGATGCTTGCTGAGGTTGCTCTTGGTCTCAATGAAGATTTCCAGATCATACCGCTCCGCCGCGAGCTTCCCAAACAGCCCATCGACGTACTTCATGTCAATGATGTTATCCACGAAGCGGAAGCGGGTCGTGTTGTACCGATTTGACAGGTGGCGCATCTCCTTGAAGACCTGCTCCGGAGACTTTGAGCGAAACTTCATGCTCTGGGCGTTCAGCCCGCAGAACGTACAATGGTGTTTCTCGCCCCACCAGCAGCCGCGCGCGGCTTCATAGAGCAGGATCTTATTCAAGCCCTGTGTGAACTGCGGATTAAGCTGATCCAGCAACTCGAAATAGTCGTCATAGTCGGGGGGACCTGTCTGTTCGAATTCGGTGAAAAGACGCTCATTGGGTTGAAAGACAATCTGCCCGTCGCGCCGGTAGGCAACCCCGGGAACGAAGCCCTCCTCTTTACCATCAAGCACCTGCTTCACGAAGGCCGGAAACGCCTCCTCCCCTTCCCCAACGATGACATAGTCAATCCATGGAAAAGCCCGGAGATGTTCGAGACCCATCTCGCCGTCGAAATTCGCGCCCCCGAACACGACTTTGACTGACGGATAGAGCTCCTTGATCAGTTTGGCCATCGTCAAGCTAGCCACGTTCTGATCGAAGGTGGAGGTGAAACCGACCATCTGATATTGGCCCCAATCAATGTCGGTCAACATGCGGGTCAAGAACTGAGGCGCCCCTTTGGTTTTCAGTTCCAGGAGGTACGAGGCAGGACAGCCCGTCTCCCTCTGGACGTCTTCGAAGATCGGCTTAAAGGTGTTGGTGTACTCGGCATTCTTCGGATTGTCCCGAAAGAGCAGGTGGGAAAACAGCCACTCCCCAAGCAGCCCCCGCTTCTCGCACAACACCTCATAAAGGGGCACGCCGAGTTGATAGGCGAATTGCAAGTAGAGGTGATGGGTCTTCACCCCAATGCCGTGGGCCTTCAGAACAGTGGCAAGAGTCCCCAACTGGATAGAAGGGTACTTACTGGAGCTGAACGGCATGTTGATGAGGGCGACGGGGATCCGGCCATTGTCGATCGCCATGGGGGCTCCTAGGCCAAGAATTAAATTGAGGCTACACCCCCTTGAAATCCTTCGTCAAGGCGCCTCATAACCGCCCTTGAAAGGCCCGCTTCCGCCGTGACGAGCCATGCAGGGCGGCAAAGAGATGACCACGAAAGACCAGCATCGCCACGGTTGCCAACGGGGTCAGCAAGAGCACCAGGGTAGAACTCGCGACGTCCGGTAAGCCAAGGTAGCTCAGCCAGCCCTGAAGAAGCCGGAACGGAAGGATCAGGATTTGGAAAAAGTCCAGCAACGCGCCTCGGCCCATACGCTCCGAGATGGTAAAAAAGAATGAAAGGCCAAACGGCGCGACGACAAGGGCTAGCGGCAAAAACCATTCAATCCAATTCTCTATGACAAACTCGTAGCTCAGACGAATCACGTCGAGCGGAGAGCCGGGACGTATTTGGTAGATAACTTCAGGTGCGGGGTTCAGCAGGATGAACAACAGTAAGAAGATCGCAGCCGCTAGGAATGGGCCATAAGGATTGGCCGCCGCCCCCTGGTCAATCAGCATAATCGGCAGCCAGAGGACAAAGCCGACGGTGATGACTTCCCAGAAGTACTGGCCGAAACTGCTCTTGATATCATTGAGGTTCAACTGGCGGGCGCTGCCGACAGCCTGCTCGACGAGGCCCAGGGTCGTACCAATCAACAGGGAATTGACGGCGCCGAGAAGAAAACCACCGAGGATTCCCAAAGGAGCTGCAATCGCCGAAGCGACCATCATTATGCCGGCAAACAGCACGACGGCCAGGGCGATGATCCATCCGCGGGCGAGCGAGCGCACCGTCGCATGCAGCGCGTCCCGGTAGAGCTCGAGCGTAGACCGGATTACCTCCGTCATGAGCGGTGATCCTTTTCTTCGCAGGCCCGCGGGCTGGGGCCGGCTCTATACTTTTCCAGAAGCAAGCGCCTGTTGAATTTCACCAATAAGCCGTCGCTCGATCTCGGCGATCTCCTCATTCCCCGCAACCACCACCCGGCCTCCTTGCCCTATCTTTTCAAACTCCGCCTTCACGCTGAGCCGTGCATGGTTCGAAGGAAGCGCTTGGATGGAGACGAGGTACTGGTTTCGAAAGCCGGGAAGTTCTAGCGAGGTTGGCGTGGACACTTTGCGGTCCGTAACATAGACAGCCCTTTGGTCCGTTTTCATGCTGACCCGCAGCGAGTACCCGTTGCGTCCCAATGCTTCTTCTACCGCTTTGCAGACTGCGACCAAGGATCGCGCCAACTCTTCCGATTGGCTGCCCTTGTCCTCGACACGAAGGATCTGCTCCGCCTGGCCTTTCTTCGCCATCATCAGCTGATTATCTTTGCTCAGCTTGCGGTTCTCAAGAAGTTGCGCCTCGAGCTTCGTCGCGGCCGTCTTGCGTTCCGCTTCCAGGCGACCGGCTTCTTTTTTGGCTTCTCGCACTTCTTGTGTCAACACACGTGTTTGTTCCTGCAAAAACTTATTTCCTTCCTGAATGGAACTCACCATCGATTCTTGCTTGGCCACTTGTTCCCGTAACCGCTCGTTCTCTTCGCTCATCGCTGAAGTATCCGGTTTGCAACCCATCGTGATCGAACTTACCAGAAAAAGCGCGCGAAGCAGCCGTTGCGAACATGACTTCGACATATGACGGGATCGTACTCCTTATGCACCGGACAGTAAATGTCGCTAGTGCAAAGTTGTCTGCTGGTTGTGAGGAGGTTAGAATAGCGCCGGAGCCTTAACCCTGCACTTGCATCCCATTATATTGCCGGTTTCCGCTGCAGACCAAGAGCTCGACGGGCACGAGCGGATGGAAGCGCAGCGCCGACGAGCGCGGGAAGCCCTCGTGCAGAGCTGCCTCGCCAGTGGAGTGCCCGCCGGTCCCTTTGTAAAGGACACACGTAATGTCCCTCTGCCGTTCGGCGGCACCTACTGGTCCATCTCCCACAAGCCTCAGTATGTCGCGGCCGTCGTCTCCTCGAGCCCGGTCGGGATCGATCTTGAGGAGGTCACGCCTCGCAAGCGGCGGTTGTTCAGCTATATCGCCGAAGACTCGGAATGGGCGCTGGCCGAACCGAATTGGGACACCTTTTTTCGCTTTTGGACGGCCAAGGAGGCCGTCCTAAAAGCCACCGGCGCCGGACTGAAGGATCTGAAAAAAGCGCGCATCCAGACCATCCTTGATGGCGATCGCCTGATCGTGCAGTACGCGGAACATCCCTGGCCCGTTCAGCACTACCGATTCGGGAATCATCTCGTTTCGCTGACACATAGCGGAGAAATCCGGTGGACATTGGCGTAAGGAACGGTTCCGTGTTCACGGCAGCGCGATCTTCACGTCGCCGTCTTCCACACGCACCTCGTACTTGTCTTGCGTAAGACCCTCCTTCGTCAGGCACGCGCCGGTCTTCACGTTATACTGCCAGGCATGCCACGGACAGGTGACGGTATCGCCTTCTAATTCGCCCTCACCTAACGGCCCACCTCGATGTTTACAGACGTTATCGATGGCATGAAAGGTGCCGTCTACGTTGAAGACCGCCACCTCCTTGTCATTCACGGTCGCAACCATCCCGGTGCCGGGAGCCACCTGTGAAACGGTCGCAACTTTCACAAAATTCGGCATAGTTCCTCCTTCACCGGCCTTTTCAAACGCGGTATGATATTGCAGAGGCTAGGCTACCTCTGAAGCCACCCCGGGGTCAATTCAGTGCTCACCAGGAATGTTCTGTTTACCCTGTCGAAAAGCCTGACTGAGAGCCAGGCGTGGGCCATTGGCTCATTCCCTGCCATTATCCATCGGGCCACTGGTCATAGTGAGCAATGGGCCATCCTCGAAGAGCACCGGGACGAAGACACCGGGGCCTCGAGCTGGCGCTATCGGGTTCAGGGCCTGCCGGACATAGACCTCGTGGTGGACCACATCATTCATGAATTGACCGATGCGGTGCTTCTGACGGAATGGCACAGCGTACATGAGGACCGCTTTACCTTCGGCAGCCTGCGCCGCGATCGGCCGGAACCTTCCTCAGATCAATCCAGCGAAGAGAACCCAGCACCGCACACCAAGGAGACAGCTAGATGATGTGGGTTTCGAGAGTTCTCCTGGCGGGCATTGGCGTCGGATTGGCCGCCTCGAGTTGGGCCGCCGCGCCGGGCCCTTCCAATTCCCCGGCGACCGCGGAAACCGCCGTTGTCTCGGTCGCAAAGCATCTCTCGCCGCCCTATGCCCTTTACCTCTACGAATCGCTGAAGCGCCAAATCCTCTCGAATGAGCGCGTTATGGAGCATCTCGACTCGCCGCAAAGCCCCATGGCCAAAGACTCTCTCTGGGCTCTCGACATCATCTCCCAGTCGATTCTGATTGAAGGGCAAGACGGCCAGTATTTGGACGTCCGCCTGGTCCCACCTTTCTTCACAGACATTGCCGCACGTTACCTGAGCCCTTCCCATTATTGGCCCGATCAAGAGGTTACCCAGGACAACCGGCGTGAGCATCTCGCGGCATGGTATGCCATCTACTTGATGCTGCTGGTCGCAAATGAAACACAGGATGAGATCGCGCGGGTTCTCCAGAATGGAATGTTTGACCGTAACCCAGAAGGACTTCATGCCGGCGGACCTTCCCTCGTGGACCGGCTTCACCGAGAGAAAGTCCTGAGCGATGAGGCCTACGCGCTGGTGAGCATCAAGAGAAGCGGGCCAGCCGGTCGAGAGAGCCTGCAATTCCCACCCTACCTGAGCTCCTGGAAAGCGAAAGTCTCCGCAGCCTACGGAGCGCAGTAGCGTTCATCCCGCTCAATCGTTCGATGAACGGCGCTATGACCACCTGAGGCCATGTTAAGAGGTGCCGACTCGCTTCCGCTCAAGCAGAGCGGTCGCCCGCTCGGCCGTTTCTTTGACCAGGGTGCCCATTTTCGAGTGGGACGGCTCGAAGTCCACAGCGATGCCGGAATCGCGCAGGTGCTCAGCGGCCGTGGGGCCGACCGATGCCACAACCGTTTTTTGCAAAGCTTGCCGGAGCTTTTCTATGACCTTCAATTCCTCAGCGATGCGAAGCATGTGATCGGCTTGCGCGGCATTGGTGAATAGGACAACTTCGACCTCTGCATTGATGATCGCCATTACTGCTCGTTTCAGGGGCTCGGTGTCCTCCGGCAATGCCCACCGGTAGACCGGCACCGGCACTACTTGTGCGCCGCGAGCCAGCAAGCCATCGAGCAACGCGGTGTTTGAAATTCCATACTCCTGCACGGCGATTGTCATTCCTTGTCTGGACTGCTTCAACCGGTCAATCGCCTCAAGCACATCCTTCCAAGTATTCGGCTCGGGCACTGCCACGGCAGGTTTAAGGCCCCACTCATGGAGGACTGCCACCGGCTTGGGACCGCGCGCCACGAGAATCGTTTGCCGGAGCCCGCTGAGGATATCTTCCCGAGCCCACCGGGATTCTAGGACGTCCATCATGAAGCGCGTCCCCACTCCGGTGAGAAAGATGACCATGCCGATCTCTTTTTCCATGAGTCTCACGCCGAAATCGAGAACCGCCGTATTGTGCAACAGCGGGACCTCTCGCATGGAAGGTGCAACCATTGGACGCCCCCCCGCGCGTTCGATCAGGTGAGCCATCTCGGCAGCCCGGCGGCTTTCAAAGGTCACAACCCGAAGACCCTCGAATCCTGTCTTCTTTTCGCTACGGGGCATGGTTTTCTCGTAATGCGCCGCGAGGCGGATCGTCAATTGACAGCCGCCAGCGGCCGGATTAGGCTAGGACGATGCGCCCGTAGCTCAGTTGGATAGAGCGTCGGGCTTCGAACCCGCAGGCCGCAGGTTCAAGTCCTGCCGGGCGCACCACTTTTCACAGTTTAACACAACCTTCATTACCCAAGGCACTCGCCGAGCTCCTGGAAGAAGTAAGACGGGTTATACACCGGCCCCCATGCGAAGGCATTAGCGATGGCGTCCGATGAAAGCACCGAACACGTAGAGTTGGCGGTGAGCTATCGGTTCGCGCAAGAGCATGGCTGGGTAGTCAATGCGATTACCGGCTTTCTGTCGGCCTACTATATGGAGGACGCGCGATTCCATCTGACTCGCCGTTACGACGAACTGGATACCGGCAGAATTGTCTGGCTCTGCCAGATTGAACCCGGCATGCCGATGAAACGGCTGATCAAACGGCTCATGCTGGATTTACCGCAGAGTCGAGTCACCGAGTGCACTCCCGTACTCAACGGATTGATCCGGTATGTCATAGATGCCGCGGGAGAATAGACAGCCAAGGCAGGATGCTAGTGCAGCACTCCAAAGAGCCAGAGCAGGATGATAATTCCGAATGGCACTCCCAACAACCATAAGATAATGCCTTTAAACATTTCTTGCTCCCTGTGAAGATATGGCCGGTTTCTTCGTTGTTTTGGATTCCGCCAAGGGAGGCGGCTTTCGCCACCCACATACGCTTTCAATGTGTGGAAGAAGTAAGCTCATGACATCCCGGATGTTTGCAGGCACATTTGCTGCCCGTCTCTTCCGTCCCTGCGCATTGATCGCTGCAAAAGGATTGTCCGCTCGGAATCTCGCAGCTGCATGCGGGATGCTGACACTTGTTCGTCATGGCTCTGTTCAAATTTCCCATATTGCATTGCAGCAGGTCGATTTTAGGTAAACCTATTCCTCTGAAGCGGGGGTGTTTGAAGAGAAGCTGAGCAACCGGTTTTATGTGTCGACGGAAGCTTTGATTATTTGTAGCGGCTGATCCGCACGTCGCTGACGACTCCATCGACGTCGAAAAAGACATTGACAGAGGACTCGTCGCTTGTGCCTTGCGTAGAATAAAAATTCAGAATCGGTACGAGAGTGAGCAGATCTTGCCGATGATACGAATATCGGTAGGCCCAGACGTCGACGGTTCTTCCATCAATCAAGAGGTTGGGGTAAGCGACCGAGGGATCTCCTAATAGCCTTCTTACTTCTGGCTTTCCAGACGCGCCGATCTTTATCTTTCGAATTGCAGTGTCATTGTTGGCTGCAGCCGTTCCAGTTCTCGTTCCGAGTGCCTCGTATGCTCCGACTGTTCCGATGGCGCCGAGCGTTCCGATTGTTCCGACGGCTCCGAGCGATCCGCAACCGGTGAGCACCAGCGAAAGAAGAAGGACGGTGCCCAACCCTCCCGCCCATCCCACCCATCCGCTCCCGGCGCGCCGAGACGCGCCGTTTTCCCGTGAGACGGCCGCTTTACCCTTGCTACAGCTCTTCATCCTGTGTCAGTCCTTCCTTCTTGCAATATCGCCACCTTGATCAGAAAACTTAAGGAGATGCCTCAGGCTTTCTTGATCTTTTCCTCTCCGGCAGTCCTTTTTTGTCCATTGTTCCGCCCCGACCAGTTTGCTACCCGTAAGGAAGATTTCGCCGTATCGAAGACTCGCATGGCGGGAGACTATTGATGCCGGAAACAACTTATCCTGTCAGAGACCATTTCTCGCGGGTAATTGAAAACCGCACCTGCCCAGGCGTTTTTATAGTTAATTCAACGATGGAGGTGATCTGGGCCGATCGCCGCGCCTGGGAACTGTGCCGGGCCATTGCTCATGGCCGCACAGCGAAGGGGTCCGGCCGCCACCTTCCCCAAGTCGTTCAAGCTCTCTGTGAACAGGCGATGCAACTGCTCAAGGAGGACCGTAAGAGTACTTTAGACTCTCCCCTGATTCGAAAGATTATTGACGGGACAGGCGGTTCGCTCCTCGTGTGTGGATTCGGACTTCCCTTTAATAAAGATCCGCAGCAATCCCAATTGTTGATTCTCATTGAGCGGATCGGACGGCGCGGACTAGCAGCTGCCCAACAAGCCAAAGAGATTTTCAAACTTACGCAACGCGAAGTTGAAGTTGTACAGCAGCTGTTGAAGGGATGGTCGAACAAAAAAATCGCCTACGACTTAAAACTAAAGGAACAGACGGTAAAAGAACACATTCAGCGCATCATGGCAAAGACAAAGAGCGAGTCTCGGACCGGTATTCTCGCCCGTGTACTGCTTCTTTGATCCCGGTGAGGGGGACGTTTCTCATGCAAAACACTGATTCGCCCGCTCACTTTGAAGTGTTGCTGGTCGACGATAATGGTGACGAGCTCGATACCGCTGAAGCAACGCTTGCCGAAGCGGATCTGCCCATTAATTTGCGCATTGCTAAGGCTGGTGAAACTCTCGCCCTGTTACGCCAGGAAGGAGACTTTCACGGTACTCCGCGACCCAATCTCATCCTGCTTGATTTCCATTTGCAGATCAATGCCCTGGACCTCTTGTCGGAAATCAAACACGATCAAGACCTTCGCGATATTCCAGTAGGCGTGCTCGGCCCCTGCTCCGAGCAGGCAATCGATGAGAGTTTTGAGCACTCCGCCGATGTTTATATCGCCAAGCCCCTGGATCCGCAGCGCCTCATGATGACCATGAACTGGACACAAGGCTTGTAAAAAACGTACCTCTGCCTACGAAAGTAGGCATATCTTCCTAATTTTCTTCCACGATAGGATAGCCCCCTCTTATTGATCTAATGCCGATCGACATGGGTCGTTCGGCGTCCGGGACGGTGATCTATGGAAGTGTTGGTCCGTATTTTGTGCCCGTGTCCTCCTTCCATTAGGCTGGAATGCCTTACTTGCAAAGGCCTCGGCTATTTCGACAAATGGATTCCCTATGAGCTGCTTCCGGAAGTGAAGGGGATTATCTTGAATAGACGTGGGAATCCCTGCTGGCCCCTGCGCTAAAAAACCCGGCTTGAAACGCAGCCTGATTGCGGCTATCCTGGCGTGGTTTCTAGGGGGCTAAAACCTTGGCTATTGACGCACGCATCTTCCCCCTTCTGATAATCGCAGTGGCATGTTTTACGGCCTCGGGCTGCTCATCGCCGACGGCAACACAGAAGGAATCTCCGGTCAAATTCGAGAGCGCGCCCCAATCTCCCGCAATCTCGCAATCTCCTGGAAGCTCGCAATCTGCCGGGCGCTATCAACTCGTGACCATGGGAACTGGCGCCAGCACATTCTTGATCGATACGAGCAACGGGTGCGTGTGGCACCTGGTTCAAAACGAGAAGACGAAGCGCCCCACGTTCATCGAAGCTGATGTCGAGAACCTTCACTGGGGATGGGGAAGCGGTGCCCAACAGATCCTGGCCGCGCAAATCGAGGCTCTTAACAAGGAGGAACAAAAAATAATCTTAAAGCAAAAGCTTCAGAAGACCGAATGCGGCCAATTTAATGTCACGCTCTCTCCGGACGCCTCTCGCAAATCGGATCAAGTCCCGGAAGCAAAACCTCAAGGTCCGGAGAAGTAGCAGTCATAATGTTATCGTGGCGGCGTAGTCTCCCCTGCATCCGAGGAGATCAATTGGCGGAGGACCCCTGGTCGACAGCTGGATTTCCTTTTATAATAAGAACCGCTCGCAGGGAACTAACGAGATGAAGAGATTGTCAGTGCTTCTTGCGGTTGTGATACTCAGTCCTTTGCCCTGTTATGCGGCCGATTCCCTGCTTGCCCCCCAGCGCGCAAGATCCCGCGCAACCCTACCCGCGGCGACGGCTTCCCCCAGCCCGGGGCCATCTCTCCTCGTAGGACCAAGCTCGCACCCGGATGCCACCACGAACCAAAGTAAGAGCGATCTCCGATTCGTCGCCGTCGAGATTGAGGGGGTCAAGTTCTGGTTAGGCGGCGGCGATATCGACGTCAAAGAGTTTCGAGCGTCAAAAGTCATTACTTTTCGGCTGCTGAATAAGCTCGATGGGGAGCACGGGTTCGCCGTTGATGCCTTGAAGATCAAACAGATCGTCAAGCCCGGCGAAGAAGTAACGCTGAGTGTTCCCTGGGAAGATCTCGAACAATCCCTCTCGGTATACCGATACTATTGCCAACTCCACCCTGGGCATTGGGGCGGCACCGGTGTACTCGCCGGCAAGGACAGCAGCCAACCCAAATCTGCTTCCGCTTCCGGCGCGCCTTCAAAAGCCGAGCCGGCTCGCCCCAAGGACCAGAAGGATCACTTGGCGGCCCGCATGGGGGATGAGCTCCCCAAGGCCGAGTCTGAGACCCTCAAAGGCAAACTTCTGAAGATTGAAAGAGCCTTCTATGTGATTGAGTCAGCGCCAGGCAAGGAGGTTCGGGTCAGTGCTCCTCTCGATCCAACCGTCGATGACAGCGGCAAATTGCTGATCGGTGAATGGATTGAGACGCAAATCTCATCTGACCTGCATGTCACCTCCATTAAAAAATCAGCAGCGCGGTATACCGTAGAGGGCGATCTCATTAGGACCGAAGGCGATGTCTATACCGTGGCCGACGGCACGGGCAATCATGTTCAACTAAGGGTCACCAAGGACACGAAACTTGATGGAAGTTATAAGATCGGAGACAAGATCAAAGCGGAATTCACCCCTGATGGATACGCCACGTTCATTGCGAACATTTCGAAAAGGACCTTTCCGTCGCCATCAAGCGCTGAGGGGCAGACGGTGGCACCACAGGAAAAACCTTCCCATCCCGCGCAAGAAGTGCTGAAACTGGACCGCGATTGGGCGGGTGCTCTTGTGCGGCGAGACACGACACTTCTTGACCGCACTATGGCGGAGGATGGCACGACTACGGCCTGGCGCAATGACGTTCAGAGCAAACCGCAGTATCTGGCGGAAATCGCATCCGGGGACTTTGCGTTTAAATCGATTGAGATCGACGGGGCGAAGGCCCGTGTGTATGGTGACGCGGCACTCGTGACCGGCCGGTATACCGTCAAAGGCCGGTATAAAGAGCAGGACATCAGCGGGCAACATCGTTATACCAACTTGTATATCAAGCAACAGGGAACCTGGCGTTTGGTATCCCAAGACATCCACAATCCACAATAACAGATCGCCGGGCGCTTCTCCCAATTACGAACTCGCAGCGCGTTTGACCTTTCGCGAAGGCGCCTCCTTTCCCGCAGCCCTGGCTCCCGCCTGTTTTTCTTTACTGTAACCCGGCCGCCTTAAACTCTTCTTGAGGGCGTCCATTAGATCGATCACTTGTGCCTGGCCCTCAGCCGCTGGAGCTGGAGCCTTGAACCCATAACCCTTTTCCTTTTTATTGATGAGCTCGAGCACCCGCTCTCGGTAGGTGTCCTGGTATTTCTCCGGTTGCCACTTGTCATTGGAAAGACCGTCGATCAGTTGCTGGGCAAGTTTCAACTCTCCTTCCTTGATCTTGGCCGGTGGCAGCTCGATCTCGCGGATGTTCTTGACCTCATCCGCGTAATACATCACATCGAGCATCAAATGATGCCCGTCCGCCGGCCGCACGAGCACCAGATTGTCCTTGCCGCGCATGATGAATTTTGCCACGGCCCCCCGATTGCGTTGTTTCAGAGCCTCCGCAAGGAGCCGATACGATTTCTCACCGCCTTTATCAGGACCAAGATAATAGGTCTTCTCGAAATAGACAGAGTCAATGGTATCCAGCGGTACAAACTCCTGAATCTCCACAATTTTATTTGCTGCCTCCTCCATCGCCTTCAATTCCTCATCCGTAATTTTTACGTAGTGGTCTCGGCTCACCTCGTACCCCTTGACAATTTCATCGCGCGAGACTTCCTTCTTGTGAACCGGACAGTAGAGATGCTCCTGAATTCGACTGCCGTCCGGCTGATGCAGCCAATGAAAGGCCACCGATTTCGATTTGGCGGCCGTATAAAGTTTGACCGGAATGGTAACGAGGCCGAAGGACAGTGACGCGGATTGAAGAGCGCGTGCCATAGGTGGTCTCCTATTTTTGCTGAGCCTAGCAAGCTGACAGGCGAGGCCATAGACTACGAAAGGGCTATTTCTGTGGCTCTCCAAGCTCTTGCGGATAGTCCCAACCGCTAGCCGGCTGGGGTCTCTCGCCAGGGCTCGGGCGGCAGCGGGCTAAGGCTGCATCTAAGAAAAGAGGAGCATGTGGTGGTATTTAGTGTTATATTAGGGAGGAATTCTACTGATGCGAAAGCGGTAGGTCATCGCGCGTTGTTAGCAGGGACAGCATGCTGAAAATCCTCTTCTTCGTGACCTTGGGTATTATCTTGATGTACTCGGCTGTCTCGATGGCCAAACCAGGGTTTTATATCCTGTCGGATCTACGTACTCCAGACCAATTTGTGATGGAATTGGGGCCTCCCTTCGCTCAAAGAGTTTCCGATCAGAATCAGATGGAGTATCTGTATCGTGCAGGACTCGTGAAACCCTTCTGCATCGATTACGAAATGACGTTCTCAAAGGGAATGCTGAGCAGTTGGACCTGGAACTTCTGCTCTAAGGTTCCGGCTTTCTCGGAACCATTCACGCCTGGACTTGCCGCACCGTCGTTGTCCTGAATCTCGCTCGACGCACCTGCACGGCCGTTCCTGGACAAAGTCTTCTCAATAGATAGCCGGCTCAGTCTTCGTGAATGCAGATTCGACTTGCTTTTGTGCGGCAGCCGGGCGCCGCTGGTGCTCCCAATAAATGTTGCCTTGAGAGAGAAGACTGGAGCGGGAAACGGGATTTGAACCCGCGACCCTCGCCTTGGCAAGGCGATGCTCTACCACTGAGCTATTCCCGCCCGTCAGAAGGTGGTCTTCGGTAGGATGGCAGTATATTAATGAGCCCTTTGTATGCTGTCAAGATATCTACCGACCGCCGGGAAGCGAGCGAATTGACTCACACGCCCTTCTGCGCTACCTTCCCTTCATGAACTCCGCTGAACTCTGGAGCCGCTTCAAGACCTATCTCAACGTGAATCCGACCGTCGGCCTGATGGTCGATATCAGCCGCATGAACTTTCCCGGCTCATATTTCACGACCATGCAGCCGCTCATCAAGCAGGCCTTCACCGCAATGGCAGCCCTCGAACACGGCGCAATCGCCAATCCCGATGAGCAGCGTATGGTCGGCCATTACTGGTTGCGCAATCCGGCGCTCGGCCCTAACCGGCAAATTCAGGACGAGATCACCACGGCGCTTGCGGATATTAAGAGCTTTGCGGAGAAAATTCATCGTGGCCAAATCCGGCCTGAAAAAAGCACGCTCTTCAAGAATGTGCTGCTGATCGGCATTGGAGGTTCCGCACTGGGTCCCCAGTTTGTCACGCACGCACTGAGCACGCCGCGGGATCGGATGCGCGCATGGTTCTTCGATAACACTGACTCTGACGGTATGGACAAGGTCCTGGGCCAAATCGGAGAAGGCCTCTTGGACACCCTCACGATCGTGATTTCAAAATCCGGGGCGACCAAAGAGACACGGAACGGGATGCTGGAGGCGAAGGCCGCCTATGAGCGGATGGGCTTGAGCTTTACCCGCCATGCGGTGGCGGTCACGAGCCATGGCAGCGAGCTTGATGCCACCGCGAAAGACTGGCTTGCGCGCTTTCCTATGTGGGATTGGGTCGGCGGCCGTACTTCGGAGCTCTCGGCGGTCGGCCTGCTCCCTGCCGCCCTTCAGGGTTTCGATATCGATGCTCTGTTGGCCGGCGCCCAGACCATGGATGAGGTGACCCGCAATGACAACCCCCTTCAGAATCCGGCGGCGCTGCTCGCCCTGATGTGGTATCACGCCGGCAAAGGCAAGGGGCAAAAGGACATGGTCGTCCTCCCGTACAAGGACCGGTTGGAGTTGTTTAGCCGCTATCTGCAACAGCTCGTGATGGAATCGCTGGGCAAAGAAAAGGATCTCGCCGGCGGAATCGTGCACCAGGGTCTAGCAGTCTACGGCAATAAGGGATCAACGGACCAGCATGCTTATGTGCAGCAATTGCGGGAGGGGATCAACAATTTTTTTGTGGTCTTCATCGAGGTCCTTCAGGACCGCGCGGGACGCTCCATGGAGGTGGATCCGGGCGTGACGAGCGGAGACTATCTGAGCGGGTTCTTGCAGGGCACACGCCGAGCCTTGTTCGAAAACGACCGCGAATCGATCACGATCACCTTGAACGCTGTGAATCCTGAAAGCGTGGGGCAGCTCATTGCGCTGTTCGAGCGGGCGGTCGGGCTGTACGCATCGTTAATCCACGTCAATGCCTACCATCAGCCGGGCGTCGAAGCCGGCAAGAAGGCGGCGGCGGCTGTGATCGCACTCCAGCGTCGCGTGCTGGAGCACCTGTCTCATCACAAGGGCCAACCATCCACCGTCGAACAGATTGCGCAGGCACTAGGCGAGCCAGCAGAGAGCGAAGCCATCTTCAAGATTCTCCAACACGTTGCCGCAAACCCCGACCACGGGGTAACCGCTCACCCGGGCGCCACGATCTTTGATACTCGATATGAAGTGTGACGAGGTCCCTGAGATTCTACTTTTTCTGGTTGACCGGCAAAATTTGGACTCCATGCGTGGAACTGTTGATGGGTGAGGGGCTGCTACCCTCCAAGGATACCGAAAATCCTGCCGCATGGCGGTGCCCGCCCCCGCCGTACTTCACGGCAATCTGTGAGACGTCGGTGCTGCCTTCCCGCGAACGCAAGCTAAAGTACCGCCGTCCGTGTCGGTCGTGCCAGATCAAGCAGAAGGCACAGGTTGCGGTGAGGCGCTCGCCGATCTGACTCGTGAGAATGGCACTCTGCACGCAAGGCACCGTCTCACCTTCAAACTCGACCAGGACCATTTCCTGAAGAATCTGTTCCACCAGCTTTTGCTCGTACCGTAAGATTGCGCGCCCCTCCTGCTCCAGAACCTCGCGCTTCAGACAATCCCAAATGGCAAAGTCATAAGGATAAGAACTCAGGGCCGCATTGATTTCGCGGCTGCCGGGCAGTTTCCAGTTATACAGATCCTTGTCCTGAACGTATTCCAGCAACCACGGCGCCGGCGCGTTATGCGCCCACTCCCAGGCGAGAACCGCGCCGCTTTTATTCAGATCGAATGTCACATAGGACAAGCCCTCCAGGGCTTGCTGCGCGGTGACGTGGTGGTCCAAGACTTGAATCGAAGCTGTCGACTTCGCAATCCCTTCCAAGACCGGTTTGGAATAACTGAAATCGACGATGAGGAGATTGCGGCCGGACGGATCTACCGGCAACGGCTGCCCATGATCGACCGGGACAAATACCGCCGAGGGATATTTTTTCCAGATCGCCCACGCCGCGGCGAATCCATCAGGGCAGTTGGCATGATAGAGGACAAGATCTGGCGTCATGGCGGCGGAGTATGCCATAACCCATGAGTAACTCTCCATAACGCTTTCGAGCTACTCGATATACAGGAAAGATTGGGTCCGCCGAGAACGTTTGGCGGCATAATTTACACATCGCGTCAGATGTGTTAAAAAGACATTACGTAACCGGAACTCAGGCGCATGGAGCCATGATGACGCCAAAGCTTGCGCGATGTCTGACCCTCATGCTTAGTCTCGCGATAGCGGGAACAGTCCATGGGGGGAGCCATAGCCCTCCTCCTCCAGAACCCCCGCAAGATCAAGTAATCGAGGAGCTTTACGACAACGAGGCGGGGCTCGTCATCTTCACGTATTCGCTCAAAAGGGACGGGGTTGTAGACTATGTAACCGGGCGCAAGGTGCTCACCTGGAAGGTGAATGATTATGGCCACGGTGTTTATGACATGGAACGCTTCCCCGTTTTTTATTGGTACGATCGGGCACTTTGGCGGGACATGGAAACCGACGGAATTAACGGAAACGAAACCATCTATATGGAGAATGTTACCTTCGACCGTTTACGATACAAATAACGGGTGAACTGGCGGAGCAGATCCGAACCGTTTTCCCGCAGTACCCGGCACTTCATGGAACCAATGAAAATTCACAGTGCGCTCTCACGCGCGGACGTTACCGCCGACGCGGTTGATAGTGTGTGCCGCGAGGTCGCGACGGGTCTGGCCGGCCATCAGGCAGATCTTGCCTTCGTGTTCTTTTCTCCTCACCACACGGGCTCGGCCGATTTTCTCGCCTCGATCATCGAGGAACGCTTACACCCCAAAGTCCTCCTCGGCTGCTCTGCGGAAAGCATCATCGAGGGCAGACAGGAGATTGAGGGCCAACCTGCGTTGTGCTTGTGGGCCGCCCACCTTCCAGGCGCCAGCCTGGTGCCCTTTCATCTCCGTTTCGAACAGGGCGAAGAGGGCTTTACAACAAGCGGGTGGCCTGCCGATATGCCCAGCCCCGAGAGTTCACCGTCCACCCTGATCATTGGGGAGCCATTTACGACGCCGGTCGAAGCCCTTTTGGGAGAGCTGCGGAAACGCTATCCGAACGGGCCGGCGATCGGCGGCATGGCCAGCGGCGCGCATCAGCCGGGCGGCAACCGATTGATCTACAACGGCCAGGCGGTTGAAGAGGGTACGGTCGGGGTAATTGTCAGTGGCGCTGTTCGCATCCGCACCGTCGTGTCGCAAGGATGCCGCCCTATCGGTGACCGGTTCATGATCACACAAGCCGAACAAAATATTGTGCAGGAACTGAGCGGCAAGCCCGCCCTTGAGCGGCTGCGCGAGGTGTTCAGTCTGCTGTCGCCCGCCGAACAGCAGCAGGCCGAACGCGCGCTTCATTTAGGCATCGTCATCGACGAACACAAGGATCACTTCGAGAGAGGGGATTTTCTCATCCGCAACCTTATCGGGGCCGATCAGCAGACGGGCGGTTTCGCCGTGGGAGATATCGTCAAGGAAGGTCAGACGGTTCAGTTTCAACTTCGAGACGCCGCTGCGGCCAGCGAAGACTTCCATGCGCTACTCACCGGAGAACGTGCGGCTCAGGGCGGCCAGCCTCCCGCGGGGGCCCTCATCTTCAGTTGCAACGGCCGCGGGCAGCGGTTCTTCCGGGCTTCGCACCATGACGCCGGCGCGATCCGGGATGAGATGGGATCGCTGCCGGTCGCCGGATTCTTCGCGATGGGTGAGATCGGCCCGGTGGGGGGCAATAACTTCCTGCACAGCTACACGGCCAGCGTCGCGCTCTTCGTGCCTGCCGATTCTTCTTCTACTTGACCAGCGCCAAATTCCCGCCGTAGCATATCTTGTCACCCTGAACGAAAGTGAGGGTCTCAATTGCCGAAATATCTAGATTCTTCAAGGAGGCAAACCATGGTTCTTCATCGGCTCACAGCATTGACTCTTCCCGCTATTCTAGTAGGCTTCGTGCTGACAGGCACCGGGTCGGCATCGCAGGTGCGGCAGCTCACGGTCCAGGAGGTTAAAGCCTCCATGGACAAGGCACCAAGCCTGCGCGAAAAGGGTTTCGTGTTGGTGGATGTCCGCACAATCGAGGAGCATGACCGCGGCGCCATCCCCGGCACCGACCTGAATATCGATTACCGGGAAATCGGCAAACGTCACCGAGAACTCGGCGCGGGGCTGGAGGATCACATCGTGGTGTATTGCCAGTCCGGCAAGCGGAGCAACATTGCGGCAGACACTCTCAGCGACCTTGGCTATAAGAATGTCTACAACATTCGTGGAAGCATGAATGCATGGCTGCAAGCCGGTTATCCGGTCTCCGGCGTCCACCGTTGATCCTGCTGTTCCTGTTGATGTTCGTCTGGGTGTCCGCCTGCGCCGACGCACAGACTCTGCCTCCGCCTGCCTCCGAACAAGCCCGTGTCCGGGCGCGAGACCTCGGCCTGCCGATGGGCGACCTATCCCCCGGCTCTCTCAACGCGATTACCGATGTTCCAGGCGTACGTGTCGGGCACACGACGTTGATCCAGGGCAGTGGTTCCCTCGTTCCCGGCCAAGGCCCGGTCCGCACAGGGGTCACGGTGATCATTCCACGGGAGGACGTGTGGCATAAGAAAGTGCCGGCAGGGGGCTTCGTGCTGAACGGCACAGGGGAGATGACCGGGCTGGCGTGGGTGGAAGAATCGGGTTTCCTCGAATACCCGGTCGCGCTGACCAATACCTTGAATCTCCCGAGGGTCGCGAACGGGGTGATGAGTTGGATGATCGGCCGCTACCCGGGGATTGGGATTTCTGATGACACTCTCACACCCGTCATCGCCGAATGTGATGACAGCCGGCTCAACGATATCCAAGGCCGGCACGTCTCCGAAGCAGACGTGATGAAGGCCCTCGATCAGGCGTCCAGCGGTCCTGTGGCGGAAGGAAGCGTCGGCGCCGGCACAGGCATGATGGCCTACGGCTTTAAAGGCGGGATCGGCACCGCGTCTCGGATAGTTTCAAGCGGGGGTCGGTTTACTCTCGGAGTTCTTGTCAACGCGAATCACGGGCACCGGAGCGAATTGATAATGAGCGGCGTGCCCGTCGGGAAGCTGTACGGCCCATCGGCCACTCAAGGGCCAGAAGGTTCCATCATCATCGTCATCGCGACCGATGCCCCCCTAGACGCCCGCCAGCTCAAGCGACTAGCGAAGCGAGCGGCGATGGGATTGGCGCGCACCGGCTCGACCATCCGGCACGGCAGCGGCGACTTCATCCTCGCATTTTCGACCGCAACCGTCATTCCTCATTATCCAGAGAAAGCCACCTATCCCATCACGGCATTCGCCGATACCCATCTGAATCTTCTGTTCACAGCGACGGTCGAGGCAACGAATGAAGCGATCCTCAATGCCTTGACCATGGCCACGACCGTGATCGGGCGCGACGATCATAAGGCCGAAGCGATCGATCTGGGGCGGGTAAGCGAGATCGTGAAGAGCTACAGGCGCTAATCACGGTGTAATCACCGGCAACAGATCGCGCAGCGTGGAGCAGCCGATCTCGGGGATATGGCCTGCTCCGACCGCCGTGTCATCGCACGGAACGAAGCGCGCGAGCTTCAGAAAAGACCGGTTTGAGAGCAACGCGACGAGATCCACCTTGCGTTCCCAGGTAAGCTCCATCGTGTAGCCTTCGCCCCGCTTCCATTCCCAAGGGGTCCCTCCCAAACACAGCGAGATTTGTTTGTCGGCGAGTGTCTCGTAGCGATTGACGAGATTTTTCTTATACTGGCTCAAGCCTTCGCCCTCCACGATCAAGGCGAAGGCATAATGATGTCCCCACCAGAAAAGCGAGCGAAAGGTAAATTTGCTATCTCCCTCGAAATGTTTGAAATAGTCGAGGTACTGGTACGGAAAGTCCTCCAGATGTTCGCCCTTGACGAACTGATGTGCCGCGGGATTGAACCCTGGGGGCGCCAGTAGGCCGATGCCATGCAGCTCCTCCTTCAGCCCGGCATACAAGGTATCGAGTGTCCCGCGCACCTTTTTCATAATCCGCGCCTTGTCACGAAAAAACTGCTCGTCTGCGACGAGCCGCAATTCGTCGGCCGTGAAAAGAATTGGTTCCATTACGCCCGCCCGCCAAACAGAGCTTGCTCGACCCGAAGGCCTGATGATTATTTAAGGCCGCCGGGATGGTTTCTGTGCGCTCTAATTTGTATCTTCGTCACAACGACCCTAGCATTCCCTCGATGACGATTCAATCCGATCATCACCACTCTTGACGGGTTTCAAAGACGCCCCTATGATGCGCACATGTCCGCCTCTACCCGACGGGTCCTCGCCCTCGCTCCTATGCCCCCCGAAAAATCAGCGTATGCGCTGGCCCGCTACAGCCGCTCCGCTGATTCCATTGAGGATAGCCTGCGATGGGTCCATGGCCACTCGTCGGAAAAATTCTGGGAGCAATTTTATTTCGACTATGGCCATGCGTCGATTGCAGATTTGGGACACGTCATTATTTGTTTTGAAGGCATCTCCGAGCTCGCTGCAATCCATATTGAAGATGAAACCTTGTGGGACGGGCAAGCCAAGTCCTCCCGCTATCAGGACTTCGGGCCCGGCGGCGTGTTTGTACCGGAGGCGATTGTCGCCACACCGGTGGAGGCCACTTATCGCGGCATTGCTGCCCGACTCCACCAGACGTACGAATCACTCTACGCTCCGATCAAGGACTACCTGTGTCGCGTCACGCCCAAGCCGGATGAGATGAAGCTGGCGGCCTACGACCGGACGATGGCCGCCCGCACCTTCGACGTGACCCGCTATCTGTTGACCCTGGCTTCCCGGACGAACGTGGGCCAGGTGGTGAGCATTCGCACATTAGAAAAGCAGATCGGCCGACTGCTCTCTCTTCCTGTCGCCGAACTCCGCGGTGTCGGCGAGGACCTCAAAAGCGCCTGCGCCTCCCCGCCGCTGAACATCTGGGGCGAGCTGTGCGGTCAAACAGCAGTTGTGGCCGAACCCCTTGCGCCGACGCTCGCGCGCCATGCTAGGCCGAGCGATTACCTCATCAAGACCTATCCGGAGCTCAAAGAGTTCGCGGCCGAACGCCTGCGCTTGGGCGCGATCCAGGCAAGCGAGCCCGTGGAACTGATGGAGGCCCATGAGCCATTGGATGAACTCGCCTCGACCCTCCTGTACAAAGTCAGCGCCTATCCCTATCGGCAGATTCTTGCCGCGGTGCAGGACTGGACGGAAAAAGATAAGGCGGAGGCAATCGACATCGCATTGCGGCGGCGCGGTCCTCATGACGAGCTTTTAAGGGAGTTCCATTGCGGTTACCGCTTCATCTTCGATATCTTGATGGACCTGGGTAGCTGGCGCGATCTCCATCGCCATCGACGCTGCCAGCAGATTCGCCAGGACTTCACCACCGTGCACGGCTATGACGTCCCCGAGGTCCTTGCCGCCGCCGGCGTGGCCCCGCGCTATTGCGAAACAATGTCGGTCGTTGGAGAACAGCTGGAGAGCTTCGGGGGTTCCCATCCGGAAGCGGCTGCCTACTTGACGCCCTTCGGCTTTCGCACCCGCTGCCTGTTCAAAATGGACTATGCGGAAGCGGAATACATTGCGCGGCTTCGCTCGGGCATCAAGGGTCATTTTTCGTATCGCAAAATTGCGTGGCTCATCCAACAGGCTCTGGAAGCGCGCTTTCCGACTCTTGGCAGCCGGATCCATACGACCCCTTTGGGAATCGATGACTCACTCACGCGCTAGTGCGTCGTTGTAAATGACAAGAGATACCTGTTCAGACGGCGAAACGCCTTGAGCATTTCCTGGTACGGATAGTTCGCGTTGCGCCCGCTGGGGTTCGGCAAGACAAATAGCGGAACGCCGCCGAGCCGTTCTGCCTGCAACCCGAAGCGGATCGGCTCACCGAGTCGGTTGGGAAACAGCGCGCGATAAAGCGTCACTCCAACCAACGCGACGACCTTGGGTTGGTAACGCCTGATCTTGGCGAGCAACGCGGCTCTGCCGCCACTATACTCGTGTGGCTTGAGATCATCGATTCCGGCGCTCGCCCGAGCAACCAGATTTGTAATTCCATAGCCCCAGTCCGGAAGCGAGATATCCTGTTCGTATGAGATAGGCTTCGGCACAAGACCTGACTCGTGCAAGAGCTTCCAAAATCTATTCGAATAGCCTGCAAAATGATGTCCAACCGTGGCGGACCGGATGCCCGGATTGATGCCGACAAATAGAACCAGAGGGCCCGTCCGAATGTAATCCCGAAGAGGCGGGTATTTCTTTTTCATGGCACGCTCATCATATCCTCTCATGAGGATTGAAAGCTCAACAGCCGAGAAGGCTATACTGGAGGGGGTCGCACGCCACGGAGGACTGATCTAGCTTATGAATCCTGTGACACCATGCGTATTCTCTTCACTGCGTTTTTAGCCATTGTTATTACCAGCAGTATGGCCTCTTCGTCCTGGGCTGACCTCAAGGAAGCTATTGAAGCCTATTACGAAAACCGATACGGCGTGGCGTTACGGGAGTTCCAACCGTTGGCAGAAGAAGGGGTGGTAGAGGCCCAATTCTATCTGGGCGTCATGTATGCGAAGGGCCGCGGCATAGCCCAGAATTACACGGAGGCCGTCAGGTGGTACCGGCTGGCTGCCGAGCAAGGCTTTGTCAAGGCGATGTCGAACCTTGGGTCGATGTACTCCAATGGATATGGCCTTCCCAAAGATTACGCGCTGGCGCTCCGGTGGTATCAGGAGGCCGCCGATCAGAACCTTCCGGAAGCTCAGTATAACCTCGGGGTCATGCACAAAGAAGGCAAAGGAGTGCCGCGCGATCTGATCAAAGCGTACATGTGGTTTAATCTGTCCGCAGCTCAAGGATATGAAGACGCCCATCGGGCGAGGGTACTGGTGGCCAGGATGATGACGCCGGAAGAAATTGCCCAAGGGCAAAGACTGGCACGGGAGTGGAGAGACAAAAAAGAAGACTGTTCGCCTGCGACAGCGCCGTGTCCCTGACTTCCGCCTACTGCTGGTCAGCAGAGACATAAGATTCAAACATCAGGAGATATTGACAAAACGCCCGACATTGGCTCAGGCTGCACCCAGGTCGAAGCCTCGACGCCAAAAAGAGCCGCTGCAAGAAGATCCCTTCTAGGAGAGCGCGATGAACGTAATGGAGTTCCTGTCAAAGGTCGGCACGGCTGTGAAAGTCGTGCCGGAACCGGAACAGGTGAATGCGAAGCGCCAGCTCGCCATGATCACGCCGAACGAGTGGCGGATCGAGGGCGTTCAAGACAAACGCCTCGAGCTCAAGAATATCCAAAGCGGTCACACCATGCTCATGCCCGAAAGTTACATTCGTAACTTGAGCCATAACAAATTGGAGGTTCGGTTTAAGATCGTCCTCAAAACCAAGCGGACGGTGTTTTAACAACCTCTCCTTGACGCTCCCCTCGCAAGCCCTGTATAAGTCTTACGACTCGAGCTCCTCGCGAATGACACCGGCAATGTCATGGACGCCGAGCCTCGAGAAACATTTACCGGTATCATGCCCACACTTCTCGTCTAGCCATCACGATGCGCCCGTAGCTCAATTGGATAGAGCACCAGACTACGGATCTGGGGGTTGGGGGTTCAAATCCCTCCGGGCGCACCACCTTTTCAAGCACTTTGCCGTCCGGTCACAGTTGCTCAGTGTCTAGGAATCTATTTGGGGTGGATGAGGGGGAAGGTCCTAGGGCTGCTGCAGACGGAATTGGACTGAGCCAACGTTAGTTTGCAGAGATCCTTTTGTCTTCGGGCTTTGCAGATAACCGAGGGCTGACAAGTTCGATTCGCACGTTTGGTCCCATGAGTTGCAAGGGCCCTTCGAACTCCACGAAACTCGGCGCTTCATCGGTCAGGATCCACCAGTCATAGTGAAAATCGGCCGGCAACTGACCAGTCAACTTGCCGAAAAACTGTCGAATCTTTCCGATCTCCGGCTTGAAGGCGTAATGCTTCGCCTTACTCGACAGGTCGGCTATATGGACGGATTGCTCACCGATAAAACGCAGTTGCAGTGGAATGATCTCAGGCGACGGCGTGAACGCGAGAAAGTTCACCGTTGCGTTGGCCTCTTTGAGTAGGTTCTTCAACACCACGACAAACATGCCGTTGTACACATCATTGGGTAGATCAAAGTGTCCGGTCAGCACCTTCTCTTTCCCATCTTTCCCCGCTGGAGATCGAACCTTGTATTCAGCTGTGCCTCGGTCTATTGAAACGTCAATCTGATCCGGGAACGAAGGGCCTCGCTGGATCAGGTGATAGCGGAGCATCGTAAAAACACGCTGTTGCGAGAAGGCTACTTTCTCATCGTACAGGGAGCCATTCTTGAAATGGATGACCACCTGGCTTTCGACAAGATTTTCATCTTTCAGGACTTGGCTGAGTTCACCCTGGCCAATTGTCTCCCCGGCAAGGGAGCGCACGATGAAATAGCCGTGGGCAACGCCCTCCAAAAACCGCACCGCGACAGGAGCGGCGTATGCAGGTGAGTAAACGAGGACTGCTATCACCACGAGGATGGCCGTCATGGATGTGCAGTTGACCATATACTCAAGGGTTGCGGCAATCAATATTCCGTTTGTAATGATTTTCTAGGATTGAGAACCTTGGATCAGGAAAATCGACGAACTGCTTGAACAGGTAGACAGAGCAGATCGGCTGCCACTCCCTCCGGGCGCACCAGGTTTCTAGAAGAAGCTTTGACGAAGATTTAGGAACAGATTTGTTTTTCCGTGCTGTGCCTCGATAGGAATCTCCGGCGCGCTTTCCTCAGCTGAAACTATACTGCCGACATAGCGACTGCGAGGCTTTGAGTCCCACCTTCGTATCAGTGTTTGTGAATAAGTGAGTCAAGAATTTCCCCGCAATTGACACATCGGACTTCTGGAAAAGGCAGGCCGCCGCAGAAGTCATAGAACTTTCCTGAACAGACTTGCCGGTTGCTTGCGGATAAACGTACTTCGGGGTCCATAACCTAGGAGGATTTGAGCGCTACGAGATGAAAAGTCAGCGCGCGGCGGTTTGAGTCTCCGGAGGCTGGGGCGGAATCATGCCGCTGACCGCCAGCAAGATCGCCGTCCTGGTGAGCGTTTTCGTCTTCTTCATGATGTTCTTGATATGTTCTTTGACAGTCTGCTCTGTGACGTGCATTTCGTTGGCGATTTCCTTGTTCGTCATGCCCTTCAGGAGATGTTGAACGACGTTCAGTTCGCGGTCGGTGAGTTGAAACCGTCTTTTTGCGCCCCGGAGCAGGCCCACCAGGGGGCGGCTGACTTCTTCCAGCAAAACGAGAATCTCGGAACGAGCAGGATCGTTTGCGTTCGGGAGACCGATCGCCAGGACAAGAATCTCTGTGCGACGGTCGGAAATAATGTGCTTGATCTGGAGTTCGTCCAAATCCGTGGTGTGGACTGTGGATTGCATCAAGCGGGCGACTTCCGCGCAGACCTGCAGTACCGCATGCGGGATAACTCCGGTCGCCACTGTACCTTGCTGCATCCGGTGGATCAGCTCACACAGCTTCCAAGATTGGTGGTCTCTGTACAATAATTTCAAGGAACTGGAGAGAATAAGAAACCCCGGACTGATGTGCTCGTCAGCCATGGCCTGATGTTCAGGATCGGGGGGCAATGGACGTGGTTTTTCCATATGCATTCTCGTTCGACGCGACATCTTCTTTACGGATTTTTCGGGGTGATTCTTGAGGAAAGGGGACGCTGAGGGGTGATTATGTCGCCAAGTGCGCCCGTTCGGCCGAGCTTGAGCCACAGCAGTCCGCTGACCGGCAGATAGAGCATGAGCCCGGTCCAGCCGATCAGGGGCTCCCCGATCCAAAAGCTCATCGTTAGATTGAAAATGACGACGCCGAAGTAGAGAACGGCGCCGAGCAACAGGGGGCCGGCCTTATTCGCATCAGGAGGAGGAGCGCCCAACCGGCGCTCCAGAAGCCTGAACAGACCCAAAGCAAGGAGGCCGACGAGCGTCCATCCAAGGTAATTGGCGATGGGCACGCCGAAGTGCGCGCCCGCCTCCGGGTAATAATAAATTTTGCCGAGGAACCAGCGGTCGCCGCGCAGGGCTACCGGATCGATAATGACGTCGACGAGGACGAAGAACAGAACGGAGAGTGTGAGCACGGACCACGACATCTGCAGCGCGGTGGAGGCAATGTATATTTGTGATCCTTGCCGGCGGCTCGGCGAGAGGAGAAGGAGGCTCAGACAGTAGCTGCCGAACAAGAGGAAGGCAAAAGACAGTGAGTCCATAAATGGGACATTGCTGAGGTATAGTTCCTGTCCGCGTGTTGAGTCGTTATAGAAGTACCACCCGAAGGGAATGCCGGTTCGCGTGGATGAAAACTCGCAGGTAAATGCCACCATCCAGGTGATAAGGAAAAAAATGGTTGTCCGCGTGCGGCCCATAAGGGAGACCGAAATCGCGAGCGCCAGCGTGAGTGGGACAAACACGTACGGGCGGAGCAGCACGGTCTTTCCGAGGGAGGTGAGGAACTCCATCATGTGGTCAGAACGCCTGAATCAGTCGCATCGCTTCGATTGCCCGGTCTCGCGGCCGGAGCATGAATTCGCGAGCCTTTTTGTCGTGTCGGCGGCGCGCCTGTTCGAAACTGTCATCCTTTCCCCAGGTGGGAAGCGGCGGGTTTTCAATGCGGACCCGATGCAAGCGGCCATCCCGGCAGAAGGTCGCAGTGAAGACGGGCACGTCCGCGCGCAGACCTACCGTCTTGGCATCCGAGGGGGTGTCCCAGGCACGAAGATCTTCCAGTTCGCTCCACAGGAGCGCATAGGCCGTCGAGTCTATGGTTAACTCTCGGGATTCGGGAAGCTTGCTCTCCTTCTCAGGCGTTTCCACGATCAAGGATTTGATCCCCGAAGACGTTTCCAGCAGCCATACACTGTTATAGATGCTGTATGTGCCGGCGAGGCCGATTTCCAGCGCCAGGAGACTTTTTATGCCACCCGCTTCGGCAAGTTGTCGCACCTTCTCTAACATCCCGACGCGCGTCGAATTCTCGCCCCAGGCATTAAGCTTATCCGACGCCGGATCGGTGATGCCGCGCCCAAGGCAAGACTGCGGCGCGCCCTCCGGATTAACAGGTGCGGCCGAGACGGCAGTTCCTAAAAGCGGTATTGCGCAACAAATTATTGCGACGACTAGCTTACGCATATTTATGATCTTTGAACCACTGCACGGCCTGTTCCAGTGCGCTTTCAACAGGCGTCTGCGATAATCCCAATTCACGGATCGCTTTGGCAGAATCGTAGTGCATCACGTACTTGGCCATTTTCACGCCTTCCAAGGGAATCCTAGGCGGGCGGTGCGTGACATAATCGGAAAGCCATTGATTGGCATAGGCCAAGGGCAGAATGCTTGCGCGGGGAAGTTTCACGCGTGGCGCGGCAATACCGGTCAGTCGACTCAATGTGGCAAAGACTTCATAAAGCGAAAGGTTCCGATTGCCCAGGATGTAGCGCTCGCCGAGGCGTCCTTTCTCCATTGCCAGGAGGTGACCCTGGGCCACGTCATCAACATCCACCAGATTCATTCCGGTTTCAATATAGGCCTTCATCCGGCGCTTCATAAAATCCACGATGATCTGTCCCGTAGGAGTCGGCTTGATATCGCGCGGACCGACGGGCGCGCTGGGATTGACGATGATGACGGGTAGTCCTTCGTGCGCCAATTTCAGCACCTCTTGTTCGGCCAGGAACTTCGAGCGCTTGTAATGCCCCGTCATCTGGTGCACTGAAACCGGCGTTTCCTCTGTTCCGAGGCCCCCGCCCGCCGGCAAACCGATGGCTCCAATTGTACTGGTGTAGACGATGCGCTCAACGCCGGCTTCGCGCGCTGCCTCCATAAGACGCCGAGTGCCGGCCACGTTGATGTCGTAGAAGATCTGAGGATCAGAGGCCCAGAGGGCATAGTGTGCCGCCACATGATAGAGCTGACGGCAACTGGACAGGGCCCGGCGAAGCGAAACGGGGTCCCGAAGATCTCCCGCCGATCGCTCAACGGGCAATCCCTGAAGATTTCCGACATCACTGGTCGGTCGAACAAGGACCCGGACATCCAGGCCGCGCGCAAGCAGGTGGCGAGTCACAGCGGCTCCAATGAATCCTGTCGATCCTGTCACCAGCACTTTCATAGGCATCTTCGAAAGATCGCTAGTGTTTTCTGGCGGTGATATAACGCGCGAGATCGCGGAGAGGGTCCGCCTTCGCGTCGAAGTTCTGCAGGTACTGGATAGCGGAAACCACACGTTCATCAGCCAGTTTCCGAGCGCCCTGCACTCCGAAGAAGGCGGGATAGGTCTTTTTGCCACGGGAAGCGTCCGTATGGGCGTCCTTTCCGAGTTCCTCTCGGGAGCCGACCACGTTCAGCACATCGTCGGCGATTTGAAACGCGAGGCCGATCTCCTCCGCATAGGCGGTCAAATCTTTCAATGCGGTGGGTGACGCTCCCGCCAGGATCCCGCCGATTCGAACCGCGGCTCTGATGAGCTTCCCGGTCTTCCAGCGATGGACACCTTCCAGAGTTGCGAAGTTAATATCCTTTCCCTCGGCTTCGATATCCGCGACTTGCCCGGCCACCATGCCTGCGTTGCCGGCGCCGGCGGCCAGTTCTTGGACCACCTGGATTTGTGCGACAGCGTCAACTCCGTCCAACGAATTTCTGCTGATAAGGTCGAAGGCCATGGTAAGGAGAGCATCACCCGCAAGGATGGCCATCGCCTCTCCGAACACCTTATGATTGGTGAGTTTGCCCCGGCGGTAATCGTCGTTATCCATGGCCGGCAGGTCGTCGTGGATCAGCGAATAGGTGTGGACAAGCTCCAACGCGGCCGCGCAAGGGAGAATCGCCGGCGAGGAAACACCGACCGCTTCGTAGGCGGCGATGGCGAGAATCGGCCGGACGCGCTTGCCGCCTGCAAATAAACTGTACCGCATCGATTTGTGAAGGGTCGCCGGTGGGCAATTTTCTGCAGGAATGACGGAGTCGAGGAAACGGTCGACATCCTGTCGTTTTTGCTCGAGATAGGTCTTGATGTCCATACGATTGCGCAGGTTAGCAAAGGGCGGAAAAGGGTGTCAACGCACCAAATTGTCCCTCTGGGCAGAGCGAGGCGTCTCTATGGGATGGCCGCGAAGTCGAGATCGAAGGAGAGTTCGCCGCCGCTCTGCGGAAATACCGCGAGCTGGGTTTTCGCCTGCGGATCAAAATCTTTGTAGGCGAAGAAAGCGACGACCTTGGCGCGATATGCAGGAGAGGACGGCCAGGCGCTGGACCGAGTGGCAGTGCCGTCAGACCGCACCTTCGCGGGAATGATCTTGCGGTCGCCTTGAAGCAACAAGACGTAACTGTCCACCGCGAAGTCGCGGCGTTCCCCAAACAGAATAATGCTGACCAGTAGGTGCGGGTCGCTGAGAGTTTCATCGCGTTCCAAGTCAGACGGTCGAAGGCCGCGAAGCCCGAAATGCGCAGACATCGCCGCAAGGGCATCGAGTTTCGTCATCAGGAAGCCGTGAGGCTTCATCTGGTTCCTGTCGGGACCGAACCACGTATATAGGTGATCGGGCGGAGTGCGCGCAGCAGCAGCGGCTTGTCCCCGTTCAAGAGCACTTGTGACTTGCTCGGAGCTTGGGTGCATGTCGATGGCATAAGTCAGGGGCGTCATAAGGCACCCGTCCAGGACAATGCACGCCGCGGAAAGCAGGACTTTAGATCGCATGAACCGGTATTAACCGGGCGAGTGATTTCTGTCAAGCGCCAGGCTTGCGGCAATGACGGTCGTTGTGTAGACTCACCTACCACGGGAAGGAGCGCGTCTTTTTAAACGTCGCGGTGGCCGAGACCACGCGACTACGGAAGCGCGCTTGGGGCCGCGGGAATAGGGCTGTGTCTTGGCGCAGCCGGGGCAGGAGGGTGCAATAAGGTGAAATGAGCTGGCGATGGCTATGGGAACAAGGGACGGAAGCGCTGACCTTGGAGATTCAGCCTGCTCTCTGCCCGGTCTGTCAGAAGGGGCTTTACCGGAACACCACGTTCTTGAGCGGCGGTTGGGGACGGTGCGCTGTCTGCACAGAAGTGGTGCATTACAGTTGCTTAGGTGGCGGGAAAATCTTTAAGCATCGGCCCCGGATATGCCGTGATTGCCAAGGGGGGCGGGTACGCGACGGCCAGAAGATGCCGTTTCCGCCGAAACCGTCTGCGCAGTCTGATGCCGCGGCTGTAGAATCTGCCGCTGCGGCGTCGGTTCTGAGTGATACGCCTGCATCAGATCGGCCTCCCGGTTCTCCCTCTTCGTCGTGAGAACACTCGAAACAACCGCAGCCTGGCGACGCATGGGAAACGTCTTCCTCGGCGTCTTCGTGCCGATCTACCACATCGTCGGAGGGTTCTTCATCGTCGAATTTTTCCTGAGCGCCGAGTATACATGGGGTTATACTCTTCGCACCTTCGTCTTATTCATGAGCAATCTGGTCCTTGCGTACGAATTTGTATACCGTGATCTCCAGGCCAGTCACCCCGAGTGGCCGAAGGAGACACTAAAAAAAAGCGTGATGAAGTATTCGGTAATTCCATTTTCGGCCGGCGTGGCCGCGGCGCTGATACTTCAAATCACGAGGTATTGGGCGCACTGACGGGCGGATATTTCGACGTGTGTTGAAAGACGCACTTCGGGCAAATGTAGTGGATATAGCGGCCATTGCCGACCAGCTTCTTTATCATCGCCAGTTGACACCAGGTGCACATGCGGTCAGGGATATCGCACGAAGGGCAGACGTCTGCGGTCTTCTCCTCAGTGGTCACGGCGACTGTCGAAGCGCCGCACTTTTCGCAGGTCATATGCCTCTCATCCTGAGGGTTTTACGCAGGCCAGGGAGCGTTGTCAAATGCTGAAGGGTTCTCCATGAGCGAGATGCGCCCCATTGCCGACCTCGCAGCGGAGCTAAGTCTCACCGAAAACGAATTGATTCCCTATGGACGTTACAAAGCGAAGATCGCCCTGTCGGTGCTCGACCGGCTAAAAACGCGCAAGCTCGGCAAGTATATCCTGGTTACCGCGATTAATCCGACCCCGTTTGGAGAGGGCAAAACCGTCACCTCCATTGGCTTGGCAATGGGATTGTGCCGGTTGGGTCACGGGGCGATTGTGACTTTGCGCCAACCCGCGTTGGGCCCGGTTTTCGGCATCAAGGGTGGTGCCTCCGGCGGAGGGCGTTCCAAGGTTGTTCCCTTGGAGGACATCAATCTGCATCTCACGGGGGACGCGCATGCGGTCGCCGCAGCGCATAATCTTCTGGCAAGCTGTATAGATAACCATTTGTTTCACGGCAATCCCCTGAACATTGACCCGGAGAGGGTCGCCTGGCCTCGGGTGCTGGCCGTGAACGACCGCGCTCTGCGCGAAGTGACCCTGTTGAGCGGGCGGCGCACCCAGTTCGTCATCACCGAAGCTTCGGAGGTGATGGCGATTTTGGCGCTTTCCATCGATCTTCACGATCTGCGGAAACGTCTCGGCCAGATCGTGATCGGTATGACCAAAGATGAACATCCAGTGACAGCTGAGCAACTGGGCTGCGCCGGGGCCATGGCCGTCCTGCTCAAGGATGCCCTGTGCCCGAACTTGGTTCAGACGGTTGAAGGGACGCCGGCGATCATCCATACCGGCCCCTTCGGCAATATTGCTCATGGTAACTGCTCGATCATGGCGGATGCCATGGCGCTGCGATTAGGCGACTATGTAGTCACAGAGGCCGGTTTCGGAAGCGAGCTCGGCGCAGAGAAGTTCTTCGACATTAAGTGCCGATTCTCAGGGTTCCGGCCCGCGGCGGCCGTGATCGTCGCGTCCTTACGCGCGCTGAAGTTACACGGCGGAGGCGGTACGGTGAAACCTGGCCAGCCGCTACCGGCTTCTTTGCTCGGTCCCAATCTTGATGCGTTGACGCGCGGGCTCGCCAACTTAGAGCAGCATCTGTCGAACATTCGCGCGTTCGGAGTACCGGCCGTGGTTGCTGTGAACGTGTTTCCCGAGGATACCGTGGAGGAACTGCGGTTTCTCCAGGCGAAGGCGCTGGAAATGGACGCGATGGCCGCAGCGTTGTCCTCGCCCTATCGCGACGGCGGAGCGGGGGCGCAGGAACTGGCATCCCTGGTCCTGGCAGCCTGTGAGCACCCTTCCGCCTGCCGCTTACTCTATGAGGAGAACGTCTCCATTGCGGAGAAGATTGAGACGATTGCGCGGTTCATGTACGGGGCGGGCGGCGTCGAGTTTGAACCTCGGGCACAGGGTCACATCCAGGTCGCGACCCGCTTAGGATTTGATACCTTTCCCATCTGCATGGCCAAGACCCCGTACTCGCTGTCGCCAGATCCAGCACTAAAGGGGCGACCTCGTGGATTCACGGTGAAGATCCAGGAGCTACGGACGCTGGCGGGCGCGGGCTTTCTTACCGCCGTCTGCGCAGGAATGCAATTAATGCCGGGATTGCCGACCAGGCCAGCTGCCGAACACATTGACGTGGATCTCGCTACCGGACAGATTGTCGGACTGTTCTAAGGAGAAAAGAAGGGGAGCGCGCTGAAAAGTTGCAACGTCACTATTTTAGTATTATGATCTGCTTCCATTCTCGATGAAGAATTGAGGTAACTGCCATCGAAACTCCCAGGTGCAAGCGATGCGGAGCCGATTTTGTCCGCTTATCGCGTCAATGGGGCCTGGTCGAGCGACTCTTAAGCCGTATTGAAACCTACCCGTTCCGCTGTCAAAGTTGCGCGCATCGTTTTTTCGTTCGGCAGGTGGGGCAAACCTATCGTCCCGAAAGTGACAAGCGAGAATATGCTCGAGTCAAGGCGGAATTTACGCTCACGTTCAAGGGTGCGCAGGTCGAAGGCAAGGGGCGGCTTGTCGATCTTTCGATCCGCGGGTGCTTAATGGAAACCGACCAGATCCCACGGCGAGGCGACATCCTCCAGCTGATACTGAAGATGCCCAATGCACGGTCCCCGGTGGATATTGAAGCCGCGGTGGTGCGCTTTACGCAAGGGATCCGCATCGGGATGGAGTTTCTACGCATCAATGAGAAATCAGACAAGGAGCTTCGGGAGTTCGTCGAGGAACGTCTCGCTCGACAGAAGGCGACTCAGGAAGTCTGATCCAAGACGTTTCTGAGCGTTCGCGCAAGCTCGTTGGGGACATAGGGTTTTTGAAGAAATGCCATGACTCCCAACCTCGGCAGGTCCAGCTTTTGCGCGGCGGCTGAGTAGCCGCTGGAGAGGATCACGCGGACGGCAGGATTCAGCCGGCGCAAGGTCGCGAGGACTTCTAATCCTGATTTTTTCGGCATGGTGAGATCAAGAATGACTGCGGCGATTCGCTGTTGCTCTTGTTGGTACACAGTGAGACCATGGACGCCGTCTACCGCTTCCAAGACCACATAGCCGAGCTGCTCTAAGACCCTTCTCGCCAGGTTTCGAATCTGCTCCTCGTCCTCGACCACGAGTACCGTTTCACCAGTTCCTTCCCGACTGCTTGGTTCATAACTCTCGACCACCAGCTCCGCAGCGACCGCCGCATCGGCCTTGTTCTCGATGTGCCGTGGAAGCTCGATCGTGAAGCAACTTCCTTGGTTGAGCTGGCTGTCCACCGTGATGGTGCCTTTGTTCTGGGTGACGATTCCGTACACCATCGCTAGCCCGAGCCCCAGTCCTTTGCCGACTTCTTTCGTGGTGAAAAAGGGTTCGAAGATCCGCCGGCAGGTGTCCGGTTCCATGCCCATGCCATTATCCGAGATACTAAGGCGGACAAAACAACCGGGAGACGCGCCGACCGCGGGATTATCGTGCACCTTCCTGGTCACGTTCTCGAGGGTAATCTGAAGTCGTCCTCCATCCGGCATGGCGTCACGGGCATTCACGCAGAGATTCATCAACGCCTGGAACATCTGTCCCGAATCGGCGTGCACCAGCCAGACGACTTGGGGGGAGGGCGTATCTATCACGATGCGAGGATCGATCGTGCGCTTTAGGATCTGCACCACTTCGGTCACTACCTCATGCAGATCAAAGGCTCTCGGTAGGTTGAAGGTACGCCGTCCCACGGCCAACAATTGGCGGGTCAAATCACTCGCCCGGAGAGCCCCCTGCTCCGCCGCCTGCAAAAGGGCGGCGGTTTTCGCATCCTGGTCCGACTGTATCCGGGCCAGCGAAAGGTTTCCCATGATCACCGTTAAGAGATTGTTGAAGTCATGCGCGATGCCTCCGGCGAGTTGTCCGAGGGCTTCCATCTTCTGGGACTGCAAGAGTTGCTGCTCCAATCGCGTACGCTCGGCAATCTCCAGTTCGAGTTTGGAGGTTCGATCTTGCATGCGATTTTCAAGTTCGAAACGCGCCTTCTCCAATGTGGTATCGCGTTGTTGAATTTGCCCCAGCATCGCGTTAAATTCGTCGGTAAGCTCACCGAGTTCATCACCGGCTTTCTTGTAGGCGCGCACCGTATAGTTTCTATCTTTGGAGACCAAACTTATGGTCCGTGCCAGTTGCAGAATGGGATTGAAGATCCGCCGTTGAAGCCTTGAAAATATCTTGAAGATGATCAGGGATGAGATCAACAGGACCACCAGCATGACCGTCAGAAATTGTTGGACGTGACGCAGGAGGCTCGACCGGTCGGAGCGGATATAAAGACTGCCGATGCGTTTTCTATCGACCCCTATCGGGGCCGTCAGTGTAAGAAAAAGAGTGTCCGTCTGTAGGCCGTCGGCGCGAGGCGATAGGGGTGTGGGAGTCTCATTTTGATTGCGAAGGTAACTGGCCAAAACCCTACCATCTTCAGTGTAAAGAGCCGCCGCGGCGATCGACGGCACCCTGGATAGGGTGTTTAAAAGGTCGGTTGCCAAAACCGAGTTCTTGGCGGACAGCGCATTTCTACTTTGTGCGTCAAGCAGCTGTGCCACGTTCGATAGGCTATAGGCCGAAGCCACGTCAGACGCTTCTGTTTCCATGTAGAGCAGCGCTCCGCAGGCAATGAGCAAAGCGATGCCGCTACACGTCACCGCGAACCACGTGAGCTTCCGTTTGACGACGATATCCGGGATGGTTGACATGGCGAAAGAAGTCCTGAGTAATCGGCTTCAAAAGTCGCGCGAGCGACCCGCTGAGCAGATCCACTAAAACCCTGGGTTATATCTTAAGTATCGGCTACTTACAGTTTAACCTTTAAAACCCTTGTACTTAAGCGTGCATTCTGATTGGGATACGTCGGAATCGACTGAAATTCAGCGGCTCTTCGCGCATGGGGATTTATACTGCGAGAGCGCCCGGCGGAAGTCAAGGGAAAGTAATGGCCATGCTGCGATTGTATGCGGCAGGGGGGAGTGATATAACCGCATCTGATGAATATTCCCAGGGTGGCCTTGATTACCGGTGGCGCGAAAGGCATCGGCCGCGCCATCGGACTAGACCTTGCAGCGGCGGGATGGGAGATCGCCTTCTGCTACCGCTCGTCCGAGCGCGAGGCGACGGACACGGCGGCATTGCTGCAAAAATCGGGGCGCCGTGTGCTAGTCCAGCAATGTGATGTTTCGATACCGGACCAGGCTTCGACGTTTGCCAAGAAGGTGGAAGGGGAATTTGGCTCGGTAGATGCCCTGATCAATGGTGCTGGTCCCTATCATCGCGTGAACATTCTAGAAGAGACTCCCACGGGCTGGCGGGATATGCTGGCGAACAATTTGGATTCGGTATTTTATATGACTAGAGCCATTGCGCCGGGCATGAAGGCCCGCAAATGGGGACGGATTATTAGTTTCTCCATGGCCAATGCGGACCAGATGATCGCCCAGCCTGATCTGACTCCGCATTACATTGCGAAGGCCGGGGTATTGATCCTCACCCGGACACTCGCGAAGGCCCTGGCCCCACATGGGATCACCGTGAACGCGATTTCCCCGGGTTTTATCAACTCCGGCAGCGCGCCGGAGTCGGAACTTGCAGGAATGGTGAAGAAAATTCCTGCTGGCTATATCGGCGAGGTAAAGGACGTGGTCGGGGCCGTCCGGTTCCTCCTCAGCGATGACGCGCGCTATGTGAACGGCACGAATATCCATCTTAGCGGCGGCTGGGGAATCTAAGCACGGTCATGACATCAGGATACCTGCGGCTTCTTGCGGTCCTGGGGGTCTGTCTTCTGAGCAGCCCCGTGGGGCTGTCCCGAGGCGAAGGGCAGTTGCCGGAGGGCCAGCTGCCTCCAGTCGTCGATCTCATCCAAGAGCTCAAGAGCAATCCACTACGACCGGAAGAGGATTTTCGGATCACGAGGCTGCTCGAAAATGCGGATCAAAGCGCCTTGCTGGTACAGGTGCGGAGCACTCTACCACCGCATTTTCACAACCACACCCGTGAAGTTGTATATTTTCTTCAAGGCGAAGGAGTGTTTCTGCTGGAAGCAGAGTCTATCTCTATCCGGGACGGCGCCGTGCTTCTTATCCAACCGGGGCAGGTTCATACGTTCACGAATCAAGGCCGGACACCGGCTGTCTTCTTTGTCGTGACGTCCCCGCGCTTTGATGAGAGAGATCGCATCATGATCCAAGGCGAACATGGAACCTTTCGCTAAGGCATAGTGAACAGGAGTTTAGAGAGCACCGACCTACATGCGGGCTCTGGTCAAATCGAAGCCAAGTCCAGGCTTGGAGCTTCAGAATGTTCCCGTGCCTCAAGCCGGGCCCGGGGAGGTAATTGTCCGGATCGCCGCCACCTCGCTGTGCGGCACCGATAATCACATTTATCGTTGGGATGAATGGGCGCAAGGACGAGTCCATCCGCCGAGAATCATCGGGCACGAGATGTGCGGCCATGTCGTTGATCTCGGGGCCGGGGTCACCTCTGTCAAGATGGGCGACTATGTCGCCGCCGAATCGCATCTGACGTGTGGTATTTGCTTTCAGTGCCGAACCGGCAACGCGCATGTTTGCAAGAACTATCGAATTCTGGGGATCGACCTTGACGGGTCGTATGCGGAGCATGTCCGGCTGCCGGAGCGCGTCCTCTGGAAAACATCCCCCGAGATTCCCCCGGAACTTGCTTGCTTGCAGGAGCCTTTGGGCAACGCTGTCCATGCCGCGCTCGTGGAGGAGATCACCGGGCAGTCAGTGCTGATTACGGGATGCGGTCCGACGGGGCTGTTTGCGGCGGCCGTGGCGCGCACGGCCGGGGCTGGTCTGATCATCGCGACGGATATCAGTGATTACCGGCTGGAGTTGGCCAAACGAGTCGGAGTCGACGCCGCGGTGAAGGCCGGCGCCGGCGAAGCCGATACGATCGAGCGCTTGACGGATGGACAAGGTGTGGACGTCGTCTTGGAGATGTCGGGAAATCCGGCGGCCATCCAGAGCGCATTTCGTTGGGTGAAGAACGGCGGGCGGGTCTCGCTCTTTGGGATTGTCGAAGAGCCACTGTCCTTCGACATGAATGAGATTATCTTTAAGGGCATTCGCGTATTCGGCATTACGGGGCGCAAATTGTTCAAGACCTGGTATCGCCTGGCAGGGCTGTTTAGAGCCGGACTCAATATCACCCCTGTGGTTACCCACACGCTGCCCATAGAACGTTTTGCCGAAGGCTTCGATCTGATCGCGAAGGGTCAATGCGGAAAGATCGTGCTGCTGCCGTAATCGGGAAATGAAGGTCGTCTTGGCGACCTTGGGGTGGGCGGGTGTAATGGGAAAACGGCGCGTCCATTTAAACGCCGCTTGGCCGAGACCTCGCGGCTACTGAAGCGCGCCCAGGGGAGAAGGGTCGGTCTTGGCCGACCCAGGGTGGGAGGGTGAAATACTGGGCGGGTGTAATTGGACGATGGCCTACGAGAACGTCAAGCCACTCATTGAGCGGGAACTTGCCGACATTCGCGCGGCGGGCCTCTACAAGACAGAACGGGTGCTGCTGAGCCCCCAAAGTGGCACCATCACCATTTCTCAGGGGCCGGTCATTAACCTGTGCGCGAACAATTACCTGGGGCTCGCCGATCATCCTGCGATCATTCGAGCCGCCGCTGAGGCTTTGGAAGCCCGCGGATACGGGATGGCATCGGTGCGCTTTATCTGTGGCACGCAAGACCTCCACAAAGAGTTGGAACGAGCAGTCACGGCATTTCTGGAGACGGAGGATACGGTCCTGTACAGTTCATGCTTCGACGCCAATACCGGGCTTTTTGAGACCTTGCTGGGGGAGGAGGATGCGGTCCTGAGCGACGGCCTCAATCACGCGAGTGTCATTGATGGCGTCCGGCTGTGTAAGGCGCATCGCTACCGCTACGCGCACAGCGATATGGCTGACTTGGAACGAGGACTTCGGCAGATGGCAGACCGGCGCATGCGACTCATTGCGACTGATGGGGTGTTCTCCATGGATGGAGATTTTGCCAGGTTGGATCACATAACTGGATTGGCCGAGCGCTACGGAGCCATGGTTATGGTCGATGACAGTCACGCGACAGGATTTGTCGGGCCGACAGGACGGGGAACTGCGGAGCGGTTTGGAGTCGCCGGGAAAATTGATCTCATCACCAGCACGCTGGGCAAAGCGGTCGGCGGTGGAACGGGTGGATTCACCAGCGGGCGGCGTGAGTTGGTCGAGCTGCTGCGCCAGCGCTCCCGGCCCTATTTATTTTCGAACGCGATCTCCCCGATGATCGCCGCCGGCGGGATCAAGGCGCTTGAGTTGATTCAACAAGGTGGCGATTTACGGAAGCGATTGGAGGACAATGCCGCGTTCCTCCGACAGGCGCTGGAAGGACAGGGCTTTCAGGTAAGACCTGGACAGCATCCCATCATGCCGGTGATGCTCGGAGAGGCCACGCTCGCCACGCGCATGGCGGATCGCCTATTGACCGAAGGGGTGTATGTAATCGGGTTCAGCTATCCTGTCGTCCCCAAAGGCGAGGCCCGCATCCGAGTACAGGTCTCAGCGGCCCATTCCAAAGATCAACTCAGCCGAGCAGCCAGCGGGTTTGAAAAGGTCGGCCGAGAGCTGGGGATTATTTCCTAGGAGGCTAAGTCTTGTCATTCGGAGCGCGAGCGAAAAATCTCTGAAAGCAGACCCTTCATAACACGACTACTTGATGAACCAGTTGTACAGGACAGCTCCGATCAGCCCGAAGCTCCATGCGCCGCCCACTAACGCCAGAAATTCGACGATCGCTCTGACGACGTGCAGCTCCGCGGGTAGCAGCATCGCGACATCCGCCCCGAAGAACTGCGCGTTAAAAATGAGCACAAACACCGCCGGGGCGAAAAGCCGCAAGACTATCAGAAGGATTCCGAGAAGGGCGGTGGTGAAGGCCAAGGCATTGGCGAATGCGAGGGGTCGTATCGGCATGGTGTCAGGTCGGTAGAAGACTGTTTATGCTAGGCGCTCCATGACTCAAATGCAAACGAAGGTTGACAGGATTCTTCTCGGACCCTATCTTCAGGCAGGTTTGATAGAGGAGAGAGCCGGATGAGTCAGGATTTTGGTCAGACGATTAAAGAGGGTTACAAGTTCCCCGGACCGGCGTTGGAACTGGGACGCGCGATCCGCGGCGGGAAGGTCTTTCCCGAACTTCCTGTCGCGGTACCCTTCGCGATGATCAATCGCCATGGTTTGGTGGCAGGGGCGACCGGCACCGGCAAGACCAAGACCCTTCAGCTCATGGCCGGAAAACTGTCAGACGCGGGGGTGCCGGTCTTTCTCGCGGACCTGAAAGGCGATCTGTCGGGAATCTCGAAGGCAGGCGTTGCCAACCAGACTGTCCAAGCACGCTGCAAAGACCTCGGAGTCTCGTTTGTGCCCAAGGGACATCCGGTGGAGTTCTTGAGCCTGACGGGGAAACACGGCACGCAGGTTCGGGCGACCGTCTCTTCATTCGGACCCCTGCTGCTTGCGAAGGTGCTGGATCTCAACGAGACGCAGCAAGGGGTAATCACCTTGCTGTTCAAATTCTGTGATGATCAGCATTTGCCGATCCTGGATTTGCCCGACCTGAAGGCGGTAATGAGCTATCTCCTCAGCCTCGATTCCAAACAGCTAGCCGGATACGGCGGGATGTCAAAAGCCGCCCTCGGCGTGCTCAATCGCAAACTCGTGGAGCTTGAGCAGCAGGGGGCGGACGTCCTCCTCGGCGAGCCCGAGTTCGACATCCACGATCTGCTGCGCGTCACACCGGATGGCAAGGGGATGATCAGCATTCTCTCGCTGACCGATATTCAGGACCGGCCGGCGCTGTTCTCCACGTTCATGATGTGGCTGTTGGGAGAGCTATTTCATCAACTACCGGAACGGGGCGACGTGGATAAACCGGTGCTGGTGTTCTTTTTTGATGAAGCGCATCTGTTATTTAAGGAAGCCTCCAAGGCTCTTCTTAATCAGATTGAGCAAGTGGTGAAACTCATCCGCTCAAAGGGCGTGGGAGTATATTTTGTCACCCAGACACCGAAGGATATCCCAGCCGATGTGCTCGCACAGCTGGGCAACCGTTTTGAGCACGCGTTGCGCGCCTTTACCCCCGATGACGCCAAGGCACTCAAGGCGACGGCCGGAACATTTCCCCGCACCCCGTTCTATGACATCGAAAAGGAACTCACGTCGCTTGGCATTGGGGAGGCACTCGTTACGGTCCTCGATGCGCAAGGTCGCCCCACTCCTGTGGTGGCGACACGGTTGCTGCCGCCGGATTCGATCATGGGCACCCTGGAACATAACGACTTGGAAGCGGCAGTACGGGCCGGATCCTTGCAAGGCAAATACGCCCGATCGATCGATAGGGAGTCGGCGCGGGAAATTCTTCAAAAGAAGATGACGACTCCTGTAACCGTCGGCTCAACTGCGCCCGCCGACGATCTTGGAGGGCCGGATTGGAAAGACTCGGCGGCGTCGATGGCGAAAGACATCCTCAAATCACCACTGACCCGTCAAATCGGCAAAGAAGTCGTCCGCGGCATCTTCGGGATGCTGAAGAAAAATCTGAAGTAACGATTCTGGAGTGGAAAGTTCCGATGAGGCGTCAGGGCTTCGCTTTTGTAAACCGCCAGTCCGGAAATTCCTCGATGATGGGATCGAGATTGAATGCAATGCTGATGCGGGGTTGTTCTCCTTTGTAAAGGCTGACAGAATGCGAGAGCCATCCCGGAAACAGCACGCATGTGCCGGCCTCTGGGGTGAACGAAATATTCTTTCCAGCATCGTGCAGCTCGGGTACGGTATACCGAAGAAACGGCGCGAGCATTGCCGGCAAGCATCCCCGAGGATCGAAGAGCTGGAGTTCCCCGCCGCAGCCGCCTTCTACAGAGATATCCCCCACGTCCACATAGTAAACCCCTGACCAGAAGGTGCCCGGATGCGGATGCACGGCGTTGCTGCCGCCCTTCCGCTGCACATTCGCCCACGTTTCGACAACCTGCCAACGCGGATGCGAACCCGTTAAGGCCGGCGCCCGCTCGGAGAACTCCGTCGCCTGGGTGGCGACCTCAATGACCGGGGAAAGCAGTTCCTCCATCACCTTGCCGGCCCATTCCATCATCGACATATCATGTGGAGAAGACCAGCCGACCACCTCATGGTCGGCTTCCGGAGGCCGGCTTGCCTCCCGCTCAAGGATTTTCTCCCGAAGCGCTTTGTTAATGCGGTCGTGATCCGGGATTGTAAACACCAGAAGCGGAGTCGAGAAGATCGGCCGGACGTTGATTTCCATTTCTCTGGACATCGTGACCTGTCTTGGGAGTCATCCTTGCCTGATGCGCGAACGGAGTTGCGGAGAATATCGTTGGTCGAGAGCGCTGTCAAGGCGACAGTCGGCAGGGGGTCGATAGGAGAACAACCTCCTCTGCTGCCTGCGAGTGGTTGTCGGGACAGCCCTCCGACTCAGAAACTAGCTGTCCCTTTGGCGGTTCAGGTCATTTTTCTCACTCTGTCGATGCGGTCAGGAGTGGCCGGGTGCGTGGCGAAAAAACCGCCTCCACTTGCCCCTTCTGCCTGCATGAGCCAGGTCAAGGTGTCGCCCATGATCCGTTTGCCGTCACGACCGCTGCGCTGAAGCAGCTCGGCGCCCTGCCGGTCTGCGGCGTACTCGGCGTCCCGGCCGTACGGCCGCGCGACCAGAAGATCGGCCGCTAGCGGGGTCAATTGAGCGCCGGGCACACCGAGGGCCTCAAGCAATACGGTCGCAAGGTTAGCGCCTGTACCAATGGTTTGGAGTTTCGTCACATGGCCGAGATCTGCGTGGGCGATTTCGTGCGCCAGGACCCCCGCAAGTTGCTCGTCGTTGGCTTTCTGGAGCAGTCCCGCCGTGACATAGAATTCCCCGCCACCGGCGTTCGCAGCATTGATATGCGGATCATCCATTACCGTGATCGTCACCTGATTGAGTGGAATCGGATGATCCATCTTCTGCAGCAGCGGGGTCATGACAGCCTTCAGTCGTTGTGCCTGCTGCGGATCTAATGGGCGGGAAGCAGGAGCTTGCTGACGATCGGCCGTTGGTTGGGGCGATGGTCCCGGCCCCTGAGAAGTCTCGATCGCGCAACCCGCGAGCGAGATCGCGACTCCTAGTGCGGCCGCGATCCGCCCGCAGGACCATAGACACGTGTTCCTCTGCATGCGCGAGTGCAAGAGCTCTATTTCTTATTCATGACGGTAAGATCGTTCTTAACCGACTTCACGCCCGAGACTTTCCATACGGTCCAAGAGGCCTTGGCGCTGGTTGTAAGGTCCGGGACTTCGCCGGTCAGGGACACGACCCCCGCATTGGTCTTGATATCGATTTTGGCCTTATTCAGGCGAGAGTCCTTTGCAATTTCGCGCTTGACGTGGTCTGTGATGGCGTCATCCTTTTCTTCTACTGCCTCGCGTTTCGCCGGCGGGACCACCTGAAGTTCATTTTTCACACTTTTTACACCGTCAATGAGTTTGGCGGTCTCCTCCGCTGCGCTCTTGGCCTCGTCGGTATCCACCTTGCCGCGCAGCATCACCACGCCGTTTTTAGTCTCGACGTTGATCTGCCGGCCTTTGATCCGGGCATCGGCGAACAGGGCGATCTTGGTCTTGGAGGTCAACCAAGAGTCAGTAATCGGTTCCTTCGTGGGGGTGGCCACATCGGCCGCCATCGTCACTGTGGCGGGAACACCCATGACGGCTCCCCCGATCAACAGGGTCAGGCTCAGCATAATTGCATCGCGAGTCTTCATGGCTCTCCTCCTTTGAATCGTTCGGTCCGGGAGCACACTTAAGTTAGTTTCCGGAAAATTGGGCCGCTGCTCAATCCTACGATGTGGGTATTTTCGACTCGAAAGAACACCTTTAACTATACCTCAACTATACCTCTCGGATAACGACAGATGGCCCAGGGGGTCCTGCACTTGAGATGCCGGTGACGCCTTGGCTATAATCACTCGCTTTTCTCTTTATGCCGATTCCAGCCAAGACCATTGTCGCGGGGTTGCAGCAAGGAGGGTTTGATTTCTTTACGGGGGTGCCGGATTCTACGCTAAGCGGCGTCATCGCCGCGTTAATAGAGCGACGTCTGTATGTTCCGGCAGTCCGGGAAGATGAAGCAGTCGCGATGGCAGCCGGCGCGTTTATGGGAGGAAGGACTCCCGTCGTTCTGATGCAGAACTCCGGCCTGGGAACATCGCTGAACGCGCTGATTTCGCTGAATCTCATTTATCTGCAACCCTGCCTGCTGATAATTTCCTGGCGCGGGCAGGATGGAAAGGACGCCCCGGAGCATGTGGTGATGGGACAGGTCTTGCCGCACCTGCTGGACCTGGTGCGCATCCCGCATCGCACCCTCACAGCTGATAATCATCAAGAGGACCTGAATTGGGCGGCGCAGATCCTTACGAAGCAACGAGTACCGGCGGCCTTATTAGTCGGCAAGGGCATCCTGTCGTGAGACCCGAAGAAGGGGTGCTGACCAGCCGAAGCCGGGCGATCGGCGCGGTGCTGGAGTTGCTGCACGATGAGCTGGTGGTCGTGTGCAACGGATTCCCGTCGCGGGAGGCGTATGCCCTGCGGGACCGACCGGAAAACTTTTACATGATCGGCTCCATGGGCGTGGCGCCAGCGATCGGGCTGGGGGTCGCTCTTGCCCAGCCCCAGCGGAAAGTCCTGATCCTTGATGGGGACGGCAATGTGTTGATGGGAATGGGGACGCTAGCGACCATCGGGGCGTTGAAACCTAGAAACATACTGCATATCGTATTCGATAACGAAGTGTACGGCAGCACCGGAAACCAGCCGACGATCTCACAGGTCGTGCGTTTAGACCAGGTCGCCAAGGCGGCCGGTTATCGGAATGTGGAGCGGGTACGAGAGTTGGACGATCTGGTCTATGAAGCGAAGGCAATGCTCAAACAAGAAGGGCCGTCCTTTCTTCTGGTCAAAGTCTCGGAGCTGGCGGAGGATGTGGGGCGGGTGGCCCTTGAGCCGCCTGCGATGACAGAGCGGTTCCGAAAGGCCGCAGTGGGAGGCACAGCGTGATTTTACTCAATCCTGGGCCGGTCAACGTTTCGGAGCGCGTCCGCCAAGCTCTGATGCGGCCAGATATTTGTCATCGAGAATCGGAATTCACGGATCTGCTGCAAGGCATTCGCGAGAAACTGATACGGGCCTTTGCGCCCAATTACAGTTCGGAATATGTGGCGCTGGTAATGACCGGCTCGGGAACAGCGGCCGTCGAGGCTGCAATCACCTCGTGCGTGGCGCCAGGCCGTCGCCTCATGGTCATCAAGAATGGCGTGTACTCCCAGCGGATCTCGCAGATGGCCGCCGCCCACAAGATTCAGGCGGCCGAGCTGGCCGGTGAATGGGACCAGCGCTTTAATGTGGAACCCGTGACAATAGCCCTGCGGCAGAATGCGGCGATCCAAGCAATTGCCGTCGTCCAGCACGAGACCTCCACCGGCATGGTGAACCCCGTAAAAGACATTGCGGCCATCGCCAAAAAGATGGGACGCTATCTCCTCGTCGACGGCGTCAGCAGCCTGGCCGGCGAAGAGATCGATTTTAATGCATACAACATCGGGTTGATCGCCGGCTCCTCGGGCAAGTGCATTCAAGGTTTTCCAGGCGTCGGCTTCGTGATCGTGAGACGCGATCTCATGGAACAAATGGTCAACTACGAGCGGCGTTCCGTCTACCTGCATCTGCCGGCCTATTATAAGGAACAGGAAGAGGGGTCCATCCCGTTCACGCCGGCGGTGCAGCTCTATTACGCGTTTGACGAAGCGCTCAACGAGCTTCTGGAGGAGAGCGTCGCAAACCGGATCGCGCGCTATCGGAAAGCGGCGCGCACGATTCGCAACTACATGCGGGCGATGCGAATGAGGTTTTATCTGCGGGAGCCGCTCTGGTCGAGCACCTTGACGGCGTTTAGGCTTCCCGAGGGCGTCTATTACGATCATCTCCACGATCTCTTGCGGGAGCGCGGCTATGTGATCTATGCCGGGCAGGCACAGCTTGCGGAGAGCCTCTTTCGGGTCGCGAACATGGGTGCCCTCACCGACGCTCAGATCGACGGCTTCCTCAAGGCCTTCGAAGCAGTCCTTCCCGAGGTCCAGAAATTGGGCGCCGAGCGCGCCGGAGAGATGGACCGGTTGCAACAGGATCGCACCGAACGGGAGGAACGGGAAAAGGCCGAAGCGGCAATGGCGGAAGCTGAGGCCGCCGGCGCCTTGAAAGCGCCGACCGGGACGGAGCCGAGCGCCAAGCCCGAACTGAAGACCCAAGCATGAGCGTCGATGCTGGCAGCTGTCAGGATGACGAACCTCATGCCAATCCTTGTTTATGAATCGCGCCTTAATCCTCACGACCACCGCCGTCTTTGACCGCAGGGCGGAACACCGACTGCCTAGACCGTTGACGATCGTCGGGGGCCTGTCGTTGTTTCAACGGACGATCCTGACGCTGCAACGAGGCGGCATCACTCGTTTCATGATCCTCGGCGGCGACCAAACTGAGGTGCTGCGCGACCAGCTACAAGGAGACCGCCGTGTTACGGCGGAGATGCGATGGCTTCCGGTGCGCGAATTTCCCCCGAGCGATTACCGCACCTGGGAGATCGTCTCCGGGATGATGGGCGGCGGTTATCTGGTGGCCGGCACCGGCGCGATTTTTTCCGCGGCTCTCATTGCACAGCTGAGAGAAACAGCCCAGGCAACGAGGGCCGTCCTTGTCGTACCCAATCAGGCCATGCTTGAGAAGGAGGTGTCAGGAATCGGAGCCGGGCCGAGTAGTCAAGCCAATGAAGATGGCGTGGTGATGGTGGAAACCCCGGTAACGGCAGTCCGAGAGGCGTCTTCGCTGGCGCTTGATCTCGTCGCGATCCCGGAGGGATTTACCGCGCCGGGCTGGGCCAATATCGACGATTGCCCGCATCCGTTGCGAGCTGCGCTGGAGCGGGGACTGCGCCTGGGCCAGGTCAAGGTGCTTCCGCTGGGCGAGCAGTGGTATGAGGAAGTGCGGGCGACCGGGTCGGAATCACTTGCCGATCCCCAGTCCGTGGCCCACGCGGAATGGACGTTGGCGCGGTCGCTGAAGGGCGGGCTCGAAGGCTTCATTGATCGCTATTTCAACCGCAAATGCTCCAGATGGCTGACCCACTGGTTCTTGCAAACGCCACTGACCCCCAATGCCATAACGCTATTGGCCACGGCCGTCGGTCTTGTAGGCGCCGGCGCTTTTGCTATCGGCGGCTATCTGACGGGGATCATCGGCGCACTGCTGTTTCAGCTTTCGGCGATCCTCGATTGCTGCGACGGAGAGGTGGCGCGCATCAAATTCATGGAGTCTCCATTCGGTGAGCAACTCGATATCATTCTCGACAATGTGGTCCACATCGCGTTGTTTGCCGGAATGGCGTGGGGCGTTTCCTTTGGGAAAGGAGGAGGTTGTCCTGGGGCGGGCGGCTGCGATCATACCTGGGGTTTCTGGGCACTGCTCTTCGGCGGGCTCGCGATCTTTGGCAATGTCGCCGCCTTTGCGGTGGTGCACGCGGCCATGCGAGTACGCAGAGACATGGATCAATCTCGGCGCGCCAGGATTGATTTCATTCTCAATCGGCTGGTAAGCCGGGACTTTTCCGTGATCATCTTCGCGTTCGCCCTCATCGGCCATCTCGAGTGGTTTCTCCTGCTGGCCGCCATCGGGTCCAATATTTTCTGGCCTCTCCTCGCGTGGCAACTTCGCTCGGCGAGTCCCGTCCGCCAACGATGACGCGGCTCACGGCCGTTCTTCTCCTGCTCGGCATAGCAGTGCTGGCCTGGTTGGTCCTCCACATCGGCCTTGCGACTCTCGGCGCTGAGCTACAAAAACTCGGAATCAATCTCGTGTGGGTATTGCTGCCGTCGGTCGCGATGTATCTGCTGGAAGCACTTGGCTGGCGCATGACGTTGGGCCGTCACGCACAAAAAATCCGATTTGACCGTCTGTTTCTGACCCGCATGGCGGGCGAAGCCATCAACTTCACGACTCCCGCCGCATACCTTGGCGGAGAGCCGATGAAGGCGTATTTGCTAAGCCGCTACCGTATCCCGCTGGTGGATGGTCTCGCCTCCGTGGTGACGGCGAAGACCATCATGACCTTGGCGGAAGTGCTTTTTATATTGATGGGCATTGGACTCGGGTTGGCTCTTCTCAACCGATCCAGCGATGTCATTGTGGCCGCCCTCGTCGGTCTCGTCATATTGGGATTCGGCGCCAGCCTCTTCCTGGCTCTCCAGCGGCGCGGTCTCTTCGTCGGACTGCTCCGACTGCTTGAGGGAATCGGCCTTCGGATTGAATGGCTCAAGACGAGGGAGGCCAAACTTCTGGCGCTCGATGAAGCGATCAGCCGATTCTATGCTCAGGACAAAGCAGGATTTGCCTATGCCTTTTTATTTTTCTTCTTGGGATGGGCGGTTGAATCCATAGAAGTCTATTTGATCCTGTATTTTCTGGGTCAGCCGATCGACATGATGACCGCCTTTGCGCTCGCCGCGCTCACGGTCTTTGTGAAGGGAGGGACAGCCTTCATTCCCGCCAGCCTTGGCGGGCAAGAGGCCGGCACTCTAGTCCTGCTTGTAGCGTTCGGGTATGCCGAGGGGGTCGGCATAGCCTTCGCGATCGTGCGCCGGCTTCGCGAAATCTTTTGGATCGCGTTTGGTCTGCTCGCGCTCACGGTGGAAAATCGTCGGGTCTATCAAGCCGATCCTTGCGGTCGCCCTCCCGGCTAGGTGACCATGGCACGCATTCACATTGGGCTGTCCGGCTATTCCTACAAACCATGGCAAGGCCCGGGCCGGTTCTATCCCGAAGGTCTGAAACAAGCGCAGTTTTTGAACTACTATGCCAGCAGGTACGATACCGTAGAATTGGACGGCACCTGGTATCGAATGCCGTCCGAGGAGATGGTTCGCGCCTGGCTGGCGCACACGCCGGAAGGCTTCCTCTTTGCACCGAAAGCGCACCGTCAAATCACCCATCTTCGCCGTCTCAAGCCCGAAGCGCTCGAATCCGTAAGCTTCATGATAGGCTGTTTCGCGCCGCTGTCGGCCAGCGGGCGTCTTGGCCCGATTCTTTTGCAACTGCCGCCCAACCTGGGGCGCGACGACGGCCGTCTTGAGGCTTTTCTCTCGGGACTTCCTCCAGGCTTGCGGTGGGCCATGGAATTCAGGCACCCCTCATGGAACGTTACGGAGATTGAGACACTCCTGCGTGCGCATCAGATCGCCTGGGTTGCCGCTGAGACGGATGACGTCCCTGCGGAGCGCCGCGATACTGCCGCGTTCCGCTATGCCCGGTTGCGACGCAGCGCATATGACGAGGCCGCTCTTCGTGCATGGGGGCGGTGGTTCCAGGAAGCGGCTCAGGCCGGCATGGACTCTTTCGTCTTTCTGAAGCATGAAGACGAGGGATCGCCCTGGATCTCCGCTGATCGACTCCTGGAATTGACGAAGAGCGAGGAGCAGAGGCTCTGATCTGCTTTACAGCGTTTCGCTGATGTTGTTAGCATCGCGGCATGGGAACGGTTCTAGGAACGCGCGCGCTGGTTTTTGTCGGCTGGACTGCGCTTGGAGGCCTGTGCGCCATTGCCTTCGGTCTGGTGACGGGCATTGCACGGCCTGATGAGAAGGTCAATGCGCTCTGGATGGTCGTTGCCGCGGCCTGCTTTTATGCGTTGGCCTACCGGTTCTACGGGCGCTTCCTGGCTCGCCGCGTCCTCGTACTCGATGACCGTCGACCCACTCCGGCCCACCGCCTTGGAGATGGCGCCAATTTTACGCCGACCAATCGATGGGTGCTCTTCGGCCATCATTTCGCCGCCATCGCCGGCGCGGGGCCCCTGCTCGGTCCCGTTTTAGCTGCGCAATTCGGCTTTCTTCCGGGGTTTTTGTGGTTGGTCATTGGTGCGGTGCTGGCCGGGGCCGTTCAAGATTTCGTGATCCTCGTTGCTTCCATGCGGCGCAATGGACGCTCGCTGCCGCAGATCGCGCGGGACGAGATCGGAACCATCACCGGCACGGCGACGGGTCTCGCGGTCCTGTTTATTGTGGTGGTGGCGCTGGCCGGTCTTGGGGTTGCTGTCGTCAACGCACTCTCCCACAATCCGTGGGGAACCTTTACCCTCGCCTTGACCATCCCCATCGCCTTGCTGATGGGGTGGTACCTTAAACAATGGCGTCCCGGCCGGGTCGGTGAAATGTCGCTTATCGGGGTGGTGTTGCTGTTGGCGGTGGTCGTCGCCGGGCGGGTCGTGGCGCAATCGTCGCTCGCGCCCTGGTTTGATTTTGACCACGACATGTTGGTCTGGTCGCTCGCGACCTATGGGTTCCTCGCGTCCGTACTGCCGGTGTGGATGCTGTTGGTCCCGCGGGATTATCTCTCCAGTTTTATGAAGGTGAGCGTCGTTATTCTTTTGGCTTTCGGCGTCATCCTCATTGCGCCGTCAATCGAAATGCCGCGGGTGACGGGATTCATTGCCGGTGGGGGACCGATCATCCCGGGACCGATCTTTCCCTTCGTCTTCATCACGATCGCCTGCGGGGCGATTTCAGGATTTCATTCATTGGTGGCGTCGGGCACCACGCCGAAGATGATTGACCTCGAATCGCATGCGATGGTCGGATACGGTGCGATGCTGATGGAGAGCTTTGTAGGCGTCGTCGCCTTGATCGCCGCGTCGATTCTCGTGCCGGGGGACTACTTCGCGATCAACACAAAGTTGTCCTCCGAGGCGTTGGCGGCACTGGGGTATCCAATTGCGCAGATTCAGGAGCTCTCGCGGCTCGTAGAGCAGGAGATCATGGGCAGGCCGGGCGGTGCGGTGTCTTTGGCCGTCGGAATGGCCAAGATTTTTTCGGCGCTGCCCGGGATGGCGGGACTCATGGCCTACTGGTACCAGTTCGCGCTGCTGTTCGAAGCGCTCTTTATCCTGACCACGATCGATGCCGGCACGCGGGTCGCACGCTATCTTGTCCAGGAACTGGGCGGAACCCTCTATCCGTCTCTCAAGGAGTTGACTTGGAGGCCGGGGGTTATCGGTGCAAGTCTTGCCGTCGTGGGAAGCTGGGGGTATCTGCTTGCGACAGGGACAGTGTCCACAATCTGGCCGATGTTCGGGGTGGCCAATCAGTTACTGGGTATGCTGGCGCTGTGCGTCGGTACCACCGTACTGATCAAGATGGATAAGGCGCAATTTCTCTGGGTCACCGTGGTGCCGATGGTATTCGTGGGCACTATCACCCTCACGGCCTCGTATGAGCTGGTGCTGTTCTTCGTCGGCAAGGCAAAGGCTGCAGGTGCCGGCGAGGGAATGCCCTATTACCTGGACGCCGCCCTGGTCGGCCTCGTCGTGGTACTTGCGCTTGTAGCCCTGGTCGACTCAATTGTGAAATGGTACGGGTTCTTGATCCAGAAGAAGCCAGTGACAACGAGCGAAGCAGTGCCGCGCGACGGCGGCATCAAGATACCGGCCGGGCCCTGCTGCTGAGGCTTTCAAAAATATCGAGATTAGAAAGGAGAGGCCCGGAAGATGGCGGAACAGAATTCGTTCGACGTGGTGTCGAAAGTGGATATGCAGGAAGTGAAGAACGCAGTCGATCAGACCTTAAAAGAGGTCTCGCAGCGGTTCGACTTCAAAGGCACGAAGACCGAGCTGATGTTGAAGGAAAAGGAAGGGGAGTTGGTCGTCGTGTCGGATGATGAGTACAAGTTGAAGAGCGTCGTGGATATTCTCAAGGCGAAGCTGATCAAGCGCAGTGTATCGGTCAAGGCCTTCACGTTCGGAAGCGTCGAGGCGGCGCTTGGCGGCACTGTGCGGCAGGTCGCCAAAATTCAGAACGGCCTGGCGACCGAGAAGGCGAAGGAAATCGTGAAGGCGATCAAAGACGGCAAGTTTAAGGCTCAGGCGCAAATACAAGGGGATCAGGTGCGAGTACTGAGCAAGAGCCGCGATGATCTCCAGGCAGTGATTGGATTCTTAAAGACACAGGATTTCGGCGTCGATCTTCAGTACACCAACTATCGTTAGTTCCGGGAAAAGAGCCTGTCCCAAGGGAAGAACGGCCCGTCTCGGCGGGACGTGGGAAGGGTGGGTGCAA
>Ga0070706_100000266_pt1 | contig 63768 bp, 55 predicted proteins | sample KBSK5501metaG_FD_65476 | JGI IMG/M metagenome (GOLD analysis project Ga0070706, IMG submission 65476) | Corn, switchgrass and miscanthus rhizosphere microbial communities from Kellogg Biological Station, Michigan, USA - KBS K5-50-1 metaG | ecosystem: Host-associated > Plants > Roots >...
CAGCCCCATCTCTGCCTCCTGATTTCATCCTTCGGAGGCTCTTATTCTCCTCAAATTTCGAATAGATTTTTACGTGAGGCAACGATTCGATTTCAGATAGATTTTTGATGAGTCAATGCGGGTTCTTGACAATGAAGCAGGCCAAAAATATAGTCAAGCGTGCTGATAGCCAGGATGTGTGCTCTAAGAATAAACCTCGAGTCCAGATCGAAGCCGTGCCCGGAAAGCTGATTCAGGAAACTACACATTGAACCTTCCGAACGCGCTAACACTGTCGCGAATCTTCGTCGTACCTTTGCTGGTCGTCGTGCTGTTGACGAAGTTCCCGAGCGACTGGCTCGGCATACCCCAACAACTGTTCGGGCTCGCGTTATTCATTGGCGCTTCGTTCACCGATTGGCTCGACGGTTACATCGCGCGAAAACGCGGACAAGTATCAACGCTCGGAATCCTTCTCGATCCCATCGCCGACAAGCTTCTGATTTCGGCGGCACTGGTTTCACTTGTTGAGAACCGGCTTGCGCCCGCGTGGGCAATAGTGATCATCATCGGCCGCGAGTTCGCCGTCACCGGCTTGCGCTCAATAGCCGCAGCCGAAGGCTTCACGATCAGCGCTTCGAAAAAGGCCAAGTTTAAAATGCTGACTCAGGTGGCCGCGGTCACGCTGCTGATCCTGGGAAGCAGTCCCGGCGGGCCCTCGGGGCTTCAGCCGCCGAACGGAGTCAATAGCGAAATACCCTTTGCCTCATTCGGAGAAACGTCACGCACGATGGTTGCCATCGCGGGCGACGGCGCGATGTCGCTCGATCAATTCCGCGTGCTGTGTTACGGCGCGGGCCGCGCGATGCTGTGGATCGTGGTGTTCTTCGCGCTGTGGTCGATGTACGACTACTTCACGAAGTTCTACGGCAAGGTGCGAGATCGAATCGAGGTCCGTGAACGGCGGCGCATTCGAATACTGCGCAGGCGGCGCCGGAAAGCGGCTGCGGCGGTGCTCGGTTCGAGCCGCAGCGAAGGCGTCAAGAGTTGACTCTTCCGTCACTCGTCGTCAGGTTTCACAAGCGAGTTCAACAGTGTGAAACTGCCTACCGCGGATTTTACTTCAACATAAACACCGTAATCACGAAACTCGGTGTAACTGGCGGATCGTGGCAACCGCTCGATGGCCCGGCGGACTGAGTCTCGCTCGATCAAATCCCGCGATCCGTCGGTGACGCGAGTCAGTTTTGAGATCGCGAGTAAGAATGGACCCGCATCCTGAACCTGAGGCCGGTACGAAATCACCGACGTTTCCGCGGGTCGCTTCGACAGAATTTCCATCAGCAGTTTATCCCGATCGATGCCGGTTCCGCTTGAATGCGTTTCTGCGATCTTGAGGATCTGATCGCGAGTCGCCAGCACCAGACAGTCTCCGACAAACGCCACGGCCCGTCGATCGTCGTGGCTCGATACCATGATCTCGATACCGTCCGTCGTTTCGTTAGCGACGGTCGAGCCCTTCTGCTTTAGATATTTTTCAGCGGCCTGTTGCAACCTGGCTTTCTGGTTCGCTGGAATCAGCATCGCCGACGTACCGCCGTCGCCGAAGTTCACAAACGCAATTTCGTCGGCAGCAGCATCGCCAAGCGATTCGCCCCCTTCGAGCCCATATTCCTTTCGAAGGCTGATCACAAACTCGCGAAGCGCGACTCCAGCGACCAGATCGAGGTTTGGTGAGAGTTGCTTGAGAACGCGCTCGGGAGAGTCTCCCACGCTGTCGATCTCGACGAGCGTCAGCCGCTCGATGGATTGCGGTATCAGAGCGAGCACCCGCAAACTGGCTTCGCGAGCCGGTTTCAGGGTTTCGTCCAGCGCCTGGGCAACCTGCGGGCGAAGCACGGTCAAGTATTTCTCGGTGACTCCCCCGTCTGTGAATTGCAAAGAGTACAGCAGCCCCTGGGCTGCTTGTTCGGATATGTGCTGGAGAAGATCGGTGAAGGAACTGACGGTTCCCGGCTCGGCCGAACCGCCGGCGATCATCGCCGGCCATATCTCGAAGAGCTTCCGAATCCCGCTCGCCGTGACGTAACCGGCAATGGTTGCGTCGTGGTCCACATTGGGCCGCATCTCCTTGAGTGTCGAGTCCCCGGCCAGCGAAGCCGCGCGGCCGGCTATCGAATCAATGCAAGCCTTTATCGCGGCGTCCTGATTCGCCAGCACAATCACGCTGCCCAAGCTTGATGCAACCAAGCGACGGTTCGACTCGGCGCCGTGGAAGATCAAAAGCTGCGATCCGCGATAGTCCTCCTCGTCTTCGACAACCGACTCGCCGTAGATCTTCTGAGCGATGAGTATTACGCGGTCCCGGACCAGGCGCGCTGCAGCCTGAGGTTTCAAATGAGACTCGACGATCAGCGCGAAATCGGGCTTCAAGTGCAAGTAAGGCCCTTCTTCGTTCTCACCCGCCTGAGCCTCGACGCCGGTGACAGCGATCGCATATTGAGCGCGTCCCACCAGAACAGCTTCGTCGGGCCCGAGCCCTGTCCTACCCATCAAATCCGTGAAGAATCCGATCTGACGAAGCTGACTCGACAGGCTCAGCGCCGGCCCGATCTCGCGCCACGCGTTCGTGCTCGTCAGACCGTAGGCAAGATCAGCGAGACTATCAATCTCAACAAATGCGAGCGCCGAAGCGGGAACATATCTCACCATGTCGACGCGGGGCGCGCGCCGCAGCGCAAAGTATCCGACAAAAAGAAGCCCAACTCCTAAGACCGCCGCGGCAATGATCTTGTTCCTTGGTGTGAGACAGTCTCGAAAAATCATCACGCTGTGAATGTATCACGAAAGCGGTGGGCAGTAGGCAGTGGGCAGCGGGCAGTGGGCAGCGGGCAGTGGGCAGTTGCTAGTTGGTAGTGGGCGCCCACTGCCAACTGCCTACTGCCCACTGCCTACTGCCCACTTCCCTATGCTATGATCCCCGCGCGACGCCCTCAGGATTATCAAGCCCCGGAAGCGAGTATCCCTTGAATCAGGATGTGACCAGTTGCCCGCGATGCGCGAGGCGAACCCCCGCTGCTCGAGGCGAGTGCATCTACTGCGGCGAGCAGTTGCCGTTCGCCAGCATCACGTCGGCGCCGCCTCAACGAAACATCGATATAACCGACCACGCGTTCAACACCGTCCTCGAGCCCTCGCCGGCGCGCATCAACGAAAGCGTCTTTGCTCAGCTTGCCGTGGCGCTTCAAATCGAAGTCTCCGAAGCTCAGGCGTTGATCGAGGCACACAAACCTGTTCCTCTCGCGCGCTGCCATACCCAGGCTGAAGCCGAGATGATCGCCGCGCTCGTTCGCACGTGCGGATTGCGAGCAGCGCTGATCTCCGACGAAGCCCTCGGAATCGATCGTGAACTGATTCGCGCGCGGCGTGTGACTCTGACAGAAACCGGGCTCGAGATCGACCATTCGGGCGGCCGTCACACCGTGCTGAAGTCCGAAATCAAGTTGCTGGTGATTGGCGAGCTTCGAAACACTCGAGTGGATTACACCGAAGGAATCAGCGCCGCGCGTGGCAAATCAGGCGACGTGCTTGATTCGTCCGAGTACCGCTCAGACGAGACGCTGCTCGATTGCTATGCGGCGAACGCGGATCAAAGTTTCCGGATCAAGTCGGATGCCTTCGACTATTCGGGACTCGTCTCGGCGATGTCATTCAGGACCGATGTGAACTTTCGGGCCGCGGTGAATTCTCTTCGCGCGGCTGCGCCAGAAGCAATATTCGACGACGAGTTTCCGCGAATGAGGATGCTGCTCGAACGCGCCTGGCCCGCACGCACAAGAAACGAAGCGCGCGGCATCAAGCGCACCGGCCTGGCTTTTCGCGCTGTGGCTCAAGGAACAGTCATCAGCGACAATCGCGATCAATTCGAGAGGTATTCGAGGCTGATGTTTTTGTCTTCTAAGAGCTAAGCCGCAGTCTCATAACACGCCACTCACGTCGATTACCTTCAAAGTAAAAAGTTGACGCTCTTAGCCTTGGTCAGTTAGGGTTACGCGGCTACAATGTCACTCAAAAAGTACCTCAAGGCGATCTCCGAACAGGGCGCGGTGAGTGAGGTCGCTCTCTACACCCCACTGGCCACACATCTGCTCAGTTCAGTACTCCACTACGGACCAAAGTTCTACGCGATAAACAAGACAGGCACAAAAGGCACTCCGGACATTCGCGTGTTATCCGGAGAGGATCAATCAGAGTGGATCGTTTGTGAGGTCAAGCTCGATGACGAAGAAATAAGAAGAGACACGAAACGGAGGGCGATCTGGAAGGATCAGATAGTAGGGAGGGGCTACATTCGCGCGGAGACTGTCTATATTTTTCTTTGTGCGCCTCGGACGTTCTACGTCTGCGGCGTGAGCGGTGAGGTCCTGGACGGGGTTCACATTGGCGATGACCAGCTTATAGAAATAAGATCGGGCACTGAGTTGCCGGTCACCGACGCCAACTTTCGACAGTTGCTTGAAAGGATCACATTTGAAACCTCTCTCCAGCGGCCGCAATATGAGCAGTTCCGGCGAGGCGACCTTCCGGGCGGCTACATTACACTCTCATCAGAAACCATTCGTGGCCTGCACGATACCTTCGACTTTGCGTTGCGGCATCTAAAGACCTACTGTACCCAATCGTTCGATCACCTGAAACAAGAGTATCGCGAGGCGTCAGCCGAGCTTCAGCGTTGGGAGAAGACACTTGTAGATGTTGGGTCCGATTCGAAAGCACAGGGAAAGGTGCTGAATCAAATTCGGCGAGTGAAGCGAAAGCATCGCCTTGTTTTGCAACTGTTCGATGCAGACTATCCACAGTTCAAGCACGATCAGACCTATGCCGGGACGGAGAAGGAAGAGCATTTCGAGGATATCTTTATCACCAACAGCGCCTACGTTGCCTTCAGCCGGCTTTTCTTCGTTCGAATCTGCGAAGACCTGGGGCTCACGACGCGAAAGGTTTCTCACGAAGGGCCGAGTCTCTGGCGGCGATTTGTCGAAAACATCAAGTCGCGTTATCAAGACCTAATCGACGTTGCTTACAAGGACGTTAGGCACGTTTACTCCCAACTATTCGAAGAGACAATCTTCGATTGGTATGGGGCGGGCAACGGATATCTCAACGACATACTCGAACGGATTCTGTTCCGCTTGAACGCGTTCTCATTCAGGGACGTGAACCGCGACGTCCTCGGAAGCATCTACCAGTATTTCCGCCCAAAGGCGGAACGCAAGAGGCTGGGAGAATACTACACCCCCGAAGAAGTAGTGGACTATATTCTTGCGCAAACTGGGATCGCCGATGATCGGGAAATCATGACGAAACGCATCCTCGATCCTGCATGTGGTTCGTTCACCTTCGGCGTCCGCGCCTTGATACCTTTGCTCTCGGCTGGGGCGCATCTCTCCGCAGCGAATAAGATTGAACTTGTGCGGCGCTGTCTGGTCGGTTACGACATTAATCCATTTTCGGTCTTCCTTTCTCATCTGAGCTTGCTCTTTGCCACCCTAGACGTGTACCTAGAAGCGAAGCAAAATGATTCAAGCTACAACATTCCCGGCTTCAGTGTTCACAATCGCAACTCGCTAACGTACGTCTCTCAACTTGATGGCGCGCATAGCGAAACAGATGAACTAGATCCGTTTGGAGAGGAGAAGGCTGACTATGTGGTCGGTAACCCTCCGTTTGTTCGTAATGAGCGCCTGCCGATCGAGGATCGTGATGTTCTCGATCAGACTTTCGCGGCGCTCAAGAGCGGCAATACCGATCTGTCGGTCTATTTTGTCTACTCCGCGATGCGGTACTGGATGAACGACGGTGGCACACTTGGAATGGTTGCTCCTATTGGCACGGCTAACACAGAAATGGCTGAGAACCTCCGCGGTTCCTTCCGCAACACCGCGCTCGACTACGCGATCAACCAAGTCGTCTCCCTCGAATGGATGGCGAAGGATTGCTTCCCCGACGCTGATATTATCCCAATGCTCATTTTTGCCCAGCGGCGAAAGCCCGATGCCCGAGATAAGATCACGGTAGTGAGTGGTCTGCGGACTAAGGGGGAGATTCGGAGAGCCATCGACGACAAGAAGTTCTTTGCCAAACACAGCTCGAAGTTGAATTACAAGAGATGGCTGAACCTGGGCCCAACCGGTGACTGGCCAATTGAAGTAAAGGCCGTTGACCTGCCACTATTAGAAAAGCTCAAGAGACAACCGGTGCTTGGGACAATCATAAGAGCCTCGTATGCTATCAAGTTAGGTGCGAAGGGAAAGGTCACTCGTCCTTATCGAAGGGACCACCGGAAGGCATCTGAGGTCCCCTTCCTCAAGGGCCACCACATCTGCGCTTTCAACCTTCCGACTCCTGACGAGTTGACTGAGGAAGACGAGATGATTGACCTCTCCAAAATGGATCGTGTGAGTGGCGCTAGTATGTGGAAGGACGTTCGATTCTATGAAGAGAATCAAGGCGCCGCCGATGAGACAGGCTTGGGTCAGTACGAATACGCTGGCCGCGATTTGGTCAACAACAACAACCCTAGCGACACGCTGTGCTGTTTCGTTCCAGAGGTGTACGTCACACTGGGCGCGGCGGTAGGAAATCCCTTGGAAGTGTGCGCTATGAACACAGTGTCAGTTGTTGTCCCGCTGAAGTACAGCGCGCACGTCATCGCTGCTCTCATCAACTCACGCATCTCTCGCTATTACGCCTTTCTCCTCTTGCGCTCTGGCATCCTCCTCCGGCGCCGAGCCCATTGGTACCCTCGTACGCTCAAGAATCTCCCGCTCCCCGAACTCAGTAACGCCCAAGCCGGTCGCTTGCACGCTCTAGCGAAGGAGGCGGAGAGTTTATCTCGAGGAGTTCACTTGAGCGAATTGGACGCCTATGTTGATCTGATCTCGAGGTGCCAAAACTTAACCAAAGCGGGATTCCTTGGAGTCCGATGGTCCGGCGAGGCGCTGATGCTTGATCGCGACGATCTGGCCGACGCGAGCATTGATATTGATCGATTGCAAGTCGGTAACATCTGCGTGGCAGGCGAAACATCGGTGCTTCACCTTCTTCGATTGGCACTTCTGTCGCTCAATGAAGATGAGGTACCACTCGACGAGGTCCAAAACGTAATGCTTCCGGGCGATCCCCAAGAACGGGCGAACATATCAGCTGAAGTGCTTGGTGTCGTTTCAAAGCTCGATCAGATCAAACAACGTATGAACGACATCTCGGAAGAAATTGATGAAACCGTTGCTGCGGCGTTGGGCCTGACCTCGCGCGAACATGAGAGGATCCGCAAACGCTGCGAGCAGTTTCCTCTGTCCGTCACTGTCGAGCGGCCACGTTACGTCTGGAGCACGGATCGTAAGCGCCAAGCGCGTCGGATCTACGAACCAGGAGAGCGCTTCAAATAGGATGAGTCAACCCCGGATTGCATCTGTCAACTGATCTTCACAACGATGACCGACGTGTTGTCTTCGCCGCCGGCATCATTCGCCGCAACGACCAGTTCTTTGGCCGCCGCGTTCGGATCCGGATTCACAAGCAGAATGTCGCGAATCTGATCGTCGCCGAGCATTCCGTTCAATCCGTCACTGCAAAGCATTAACGTGTCGCCGCTCGACAATTTCTTGCGAATCACGTCTATCTCGATCTGCTCGTCGGCGCCGATTGAGCGATATATCACATTGCGATAAGGATGGCTGCGAGCTTCGGAGCGCGAGAGATTTCCGGTGTTCACCATCTTCTGCACAAGCGAGTGATCTTCAGTCACTTGCTCGAGCCTATCTCCCGATAACAAGTAACAGCGGCTGTCCCCCACGTGAGCGATGGTCAACACTTCTCCGACTACCATTGCCACGGTGACGGTCGCACCCAAGCCGCGCTCGTGTGGGTTCGCGGCGGCGTATGACATCACTTCTCGATTGGCTGAGATCACCGCTTGCTTGAGCATCTCGGTCGTAGCCATCTCGTGTCCGTTGGCGACGGCCAATCGCAATCCGCCGGTTTGAGTCGGCGCGGCGATCTTCTCTTCTCGAGTAGACTTTAGCGAGGCCGAGATCAGCTTATCGGTCATCCACTCGGCTACGGCGCGAACGGTGACTCGGGATGCAACCTCGCCCGCGGCTTCGCCTCCCATTCCATCCGATACGATGTAGAGCCCGATCTGAGTCTGCACCGATTCGTAATACTGAGTCAGATTCAAAGCAAGCACGCTGTCTTCATTCAACTCTCGCTGCAAGCCCACGTCGGTGAAATGGCCCGATTGCAAAACAACCGGAAGATTCAAATCGCGAAGAGCTTCTCTAAACTCGGAGACGCTCTGAAAACGATCGCCGGGTTCTTCGGCAAGCGCGCGCGAAAGAAGCCGCTCGAAATTCGGAAAGACAGTAGCCACCGGGTACAAACCCGAGCCGTCCGCGGCGCCCGCGCTCTCACCGGTTAACAGAAACTGCATCATTGCGCCGAGCGAGTAGACATCGGCCCGGACGTCGTAGGCGGCATCGGCGCCGAACAACTCAGGCGCCGTAAAGCCGCGACTCGGATAGATCGGCGCGTCATCGACTTTCGTCCCGGCTTGCCGCGCTCTGTCAAAGCCGATCAGCCGCGCATGTTGCTCGCGATCGAGAACGATTCCATATGGCTCGAATCCGTTGTAGACCCAACCGTGTTTGTGAAACTGCTCGGCCAGCGCGCAGAGTTGCAAGCAAATCTCGCGAGCTTGTTTCTCGTCGGTTTGATCGAAGTGAGCGATCGCCTGACCGCCAATGTGTTCGAGCACTATATAAAGGTTGTTGTTTTCAACCGTCTGTTCGACCGGTTTCAACAATCCGAATCGCTCGAAGGCGGGCGCGGCCTCTTCGAGCGAGCCAGAAACTTTCGTCGGCCCCTCGCTGCCCGATACCGGCGAAGCTCCGGCAATCGAATCGATCGAGTTCAGACGCTGTTCAATTATCGTGAGCGTAGTTTCAAGCGAACCTTTAACCGTCGCGTCATAGGCGTTGTATGTCGGCGCAGTCCACAACAGCGACTGCGCAACAAAGCGCCCTCCGATTATCTTTCCAGGTTCACAGGGCGCCGGAGGAGCAGGTGGCGCGAGCAGCGACGAGTCAAGCTTTGCGCCGCAGGTCTGACAGAACGTCGCGTCACTCTCACTCTCGGTCGAACCGCAGTTAGGGCAGGCATCGTTTGTATTTGTGGTTTTTTCTTCCATGGACAAAGAGGTTTAGGATAGCACAAGCAGTCCGCAGATTTGAATGTGCAAACGTTAGGGATCGCTTGCCGCGCAGTCGTTCCCATCGACACTTCTATCATGCGGGGGCCAATCTTGGGAGTTTGGAACTGAAGTCAGGAGAGCACGTTCAAGCTCGAGTGAGCCGGGACAACTCGAATTGTGACCGAAGGCTCAAGGAGGAGAAATGACCAGAAGAACATTCATTTCGATGCTGTTGATACCCGCTGTGCTCATTGCCGCGATTGGTGCGGGATCACTCGCCGCTCAACACGCGCGGGCGAACGATGATCAAAGCGGGGCCGGGTGGGAATATCTGATTGTGCAGGGCGGAAATGTAAACCTCTCATCTGGCGAGGGCGGAAGCATGCGCAAGGAATCGGGCCCCTTCAGTCGCGAATCCTTCCCGCTTGAAAAGAACATGGATAAGCTCGGCGCTAAGGGTTGGGAGTTGATTGCGGTGACTGGATCGCCGGGGGATCCAATCTTCTATTTCAAGCGGCGCAAATAGTGCCTCGGTTGAGATCGCTACTTAACGACTTCCAGTTCGAAGTGAATTTCTTTGCCTCGCGCGATCGCGTTCAGGTACTGCTCCCAGAATTTTCGAATGAATCGCAACGACGGGAAGCGATGATCGAGGTTGATCAGAAACTCGAGCCCGGTCAGCTTCCACAGATTCAGGACAGTCACTCGAACGTCACGCTGCCGAAATCGCACGTTCGTGTAAAACGGGAAAACGGCGCGCTCGTCGGTCAGGTTGCGAAACGAATAGCTGTTCAGATGATTGCGGTGAGTGAGATCAGTCGCGAAATCCGGATTCGTCCAATGAGGCGCCACAAGTTTCACCAGGCCGCCGTTGCGGGTGATTCGGTGAAGCTCGCACATAACGGCCATCGGATCGCGAACGTGTTCGATCACGTGCCGGCCGATGACTTCGTCGAATTCATCATCGGCGAACGGGTAAGGTAAATCGTCGAGGTCGTGAATCACATCGGCGGCCGTGCGAGGATTCACATCCATACCAATCGCGCCGGCGACTTTGTTGGTCCCGCAGCCGATGTCGAGCACGCGCGGCTTTTGTGAGGAAGCAATCTGGTCGTGCGTCAGCGTTGGATTTTGTGAAGGTGGGGTTGTCATTACTTTTCACGACTGCAACAAACTTAGCACGCGACAGCAACTAGAGAACCCGCGTAGCGGGCGACAGCGTGTAGCCCAGGGCAAGTCCGCGCAGCCCTGGGTGTCATCGCGAGTCATCCCCTAAAACCGCGTAGCGGGCGACAGCGTGTAGCCCAGGGCAAGTCCGCGCAGCCCTGGGTGTCATCGCGAGTCATCCCCTGAACCCGCGTAGCGGGCGACAGCGCGTAGCCCAGCGCATGTCCGCGCAGCCCTGGGTGTCATCGCGACGCATCACATGAACCCGCGTAGCGGGCGACAGACTTTGCGCCGCTCACGTCCATAGATGATTCGGATCGTAGGGTAAACCGTGCGCCCGTAACAGGGCAATCAATTCTTCTTCGAAGGTCGCCTTACGATGATGCTCCGCTTGAGTCTGAATGTAATGCCTAACGCGGTCCACCTGTGATTCGCTCACGGTAAAGGCCGCGTAACCTCCCTGCCAGCCAAACTCTCGCCTCACGGACTTTGCCCACTTCGACGAATTGGCTTTGAGCTTCTCGAGGAAATTCGAAATCGCGATCGTCGGGGGAAGCTTCACGAGAATGTGTACGTGATCCTCAACACCTCCGATTTCCAGACTGATGCCTCTTAGTCCGCGAATCGTTCCGCCAAGATAATCGTACAATCTCGGTTGAAAGCCCTCATCGATTATCCGTTGCCGTTCTCGGGTTCCATACACGATGTGATAGAGAAGATTTGTATACGAGTGGGCCATAGACACTCCTGTGCGCGAGGATCGTTCTGTCGCCCGCTACGCGGGCTCGCGCCGTGGATGCAGACCCAGGACTGCGTCATTTCCCGACCCAGGGCTGCGCGGACTTGCCCTGGGCTACATGCTTCCGCCCGCTACGCGGGTTCGGGAGGTTAATCGCAAACGTGCACCGCGCGCAACACCGGCCCAGGGCTGCGCGGACTTGCCCTGGGCTACATGCTTCCGCCCGCTACGCGGGTTCGGGAGGTTAATCGCAAACGTGCACCGCGCGCTACACCGGCCCAGGGCTGCGCGGACTTGCCCTGGGCTACACGCTTCCGCCCGCTACGCGGGTTCGGGAGGTTAATCGCAAACGTACACCGCGCGCAACACCGGCCCAGGGCTGCGCGGACTTGCCCTGGGCTACATGCTTCCGCCCGCTACGCGGGTTCGGGAGGTTAATCGCAAACGTGCACCGCGCGCAACACAGGCCCAGGGCTGCGCGGACTTGCCCTGGGCTACATGCTTCCGCCCGCTACGCGGGTTCGGGAGGTTAATCGCAAACGTACACCGCGCGCAACACAGACCCAGGGCTGCGCGGACTTGCCCTGGGCTACACGCTTCCGCCAGCTACGCGGGTTCGGGAGGTTAATCGCAAACGTACACCGCGCGCAACACAGACCCAGGGCTGCGCGGACTTGCCCTGGGCTACATGCTTCCGCCCGCTACGCGGGTCGCCCGCTGCGGATTCGCTGACTCGAATATCACGAGCGTTTGGGTTTGATGGTCCTGAACGCGCGGTGAATTTTCTTCTCGCGGCTCTTACGTTTCAAATGAAGCCTCGTATCCATTCGCGAATCCAGATACTCGAGTTCCTTCTCCAACTTCACGTAGCTTTCGTAACGTTCGGCGTCAAGCGTCCCGTCGGCAAGCGATTCACGCACCGCGCAATCCGGTTCGTTCTGATGCCGGCAGTTGGTGAAATAACAAGACGCTGCAATCGCTTCAACGTCCGAAAACGCCTGGCCAAGCGACCCGCCTGCGTCCCACAACTGAAGCTCTCGCATGCCTGGCGTGTCGATCAGTAATCCGCCACTCTTCAGAATCAGCAACTCGCGATGTGTGGTGGTGTGCCGGCCGCGGCTATCGTGTTCACGTACCCCGGCGGTCTTCTGAACTTCTTCTCCAACGATTCGATTGATCAACGTCGATTTGCCTGCGCCCGACGAACCCAGGAACGCGATGGTGGCTCCCGGCAGCACGTATTGATCGAGCGCCTCGAGGCCCTGACCCGACACCGAGCTGATCGCATGAACCGGAGTGCCCGGCGACACCGACTCGGCAGCCGCGACCTTTTCTCCAACGTCCTCGCAGAGATCAAGCTTGCTGAGTATAACAACCGGGGCCGCGTTGCTTTCAAACGCGGCGACGAGATAACGCTCGAGGCGCCGAAGATTGAAATCATGATCGAGACCCTGAACCAGAAAGACTGTGTCGACGTTTGCAGCAACGACCTGTTCTTCGCTGTTTGTGCCGGCGGCCTTGCGTGAGAACTTGCTTCGACGTGGCAGGACGGCCTGAATCTGCGCGAGCCCGTCTCGCTCGCGGGTTGAGATGGCAACCCAGTCTCCCACGGCGGGAAAATCGGCGGGGCTTTGGCTATCGAATCTCAGCTTGCCGCGGACACCGGCCTTTAGTTCGCCTTGTTCGGTAAGCAGCCGGTACGCACCACGTTCTTCGAGCACGACTCTTCCGGGAAAGTGACCCTTCTGGCGGTATGATTCAAACTCGCGCGCGAAGAACTCGCTCCATCCGAGTGCCGTCAGGTCGTACATACGAGATTACTTTTTGGATGCCGTCTTTGAAGCGCGCTTTGCGGCCTCTCCAAGGCGCGAGCCCGCGAACGCCGCAAAGCCCGGGTACCGCGCGGCCGAACCAAGTTCCTCTTCGATGCGCAGCAACTGATTGTATTTCGCGACGCGATCGGTGCGGCTCGCGGATCCGGTTTTGATTTGCCCCGCATTCGTCGCGACCGCAAGATCCGCGATGAAGGTGTCTTCGGTTTCGCCGGATCGATGAGAGATGACGCACGAGTAAGCGTGAGTCTTGGCCATCTCGATTGTATCGAGCGTCTCGGTCAGCGTGCCGATTTGATTCACCTTGATCAAAATCGAATTCGCGACTCTTTCACGAATTCCCTTACCGAGATAGTCGGTGTTGGTCACAAACAGATCATCGCCGACAAGCTGAACTCGCTCGCCGAGGCTTCGCGTGAGCGCCGCCCATCCGGTCCAGTCGGACTCGGCGAGCCCATCTTCAATCGAGATGATCGGATACTGATCGACCCAGCTCGTATACAGTTCCACCATCTCATCCGAGCTCATCCGCGCGCCGGTCGATTTCTTGAATACATACAAGCCCTTCTCAAAGAACTCACTCGACGCCGGATCGAGCGCGAGCGCGATGTGTTCTCCGGCTTTGTAGCCTGCATGATTGATGGCTTCGAGTATCGCTTCGATGGCTTCATCGTTCGACTTCAGACTCGGCGCGAATCCGCCTTCGTCGCCGACTGACGTTGAGTGGCCTCGCTTCTTGAGAACGGCCTTCAACGAGTGAAAAACTTCGACGCCTGCTCGAAGCGACTCCGCGAAGGTCGTGAAGCCGCCGGGCACGATCATGAATTCCTGGAAGTCGATGTTGTTATCAGCGTGAGCGCCGCCGTTGAGCACATTCATCATCGGGACCGGCAGCGTGCGCGCGCCGACTCCGCCGAGATATGAGTAGAGCGGAACCGCCAGCGCATCCGCTGCGGCGCGCGCTGTCGCGAGCGAGACCGCGAGTATGGCGTTCGCTCCAAGCTTGCGTTTATTAGGAGTGCCGTCAGCGGCCAGCATCGCCAGATCGACATCGGCTTGCAACAATGCGTCACGCCCGACGACCGCTTTTGAGATTGCCGTGTTGACGTTGGCGACGGCCTTCAACACTCCCTTGCTGCCGTAGCGTTTTTTGTCGCCGTCGCGAAGCTCGAGAGCTTCGTTGTCGCCGGTCGAAGCTCCCGACGGCACGGCTGCGCGGCCGACTATTCCGCTTTCGAGCGTAACTTCGGCCTCAACCGTCGGATTGCCCCGTGAATCCAAAATCTGTCGCGAGTTGACTCGTTCAATCGTTGTCATAATGTTCCGTCATCATAGCCGAGCGGTGATCTCCCTGTCACTCTTCGAAATTGTCAGACGCGAAATTGGAATTGATATGGAGAGGAGCACTTCTCTAAAGAGCGCGACGGAGAAAGCGAAAGCCCCAGGCCCCCAGCGTCAGTCTCACCAATGCCGCCTCGTTGGACGAAGCCACTTGGTCACTCTTGGAATACGCCGTCGGTGTGATGTCGGTGAAACGCGCGCCGGCCGCGGCTTCGACGTCGCCAGTGAACGGGCGATTCGAAAGATTGATCGCGACAAGAATTTCTTCCGTCGCGCCGCGGCGCGCGAATGTAACAATGCGCGACTCGTCGCTGTTGCGCAGCCAAATCGTGTCGCCCTCAATCAAGGCTCGGTACGCGCGTCTGAGCGCGATCGCTTGTTTGTAGAAGCGCAGAAACTCCGGACGACGCTCGGCTATTCCCCAGAAGATGGGCAACCGTTCAAAGAGCGCTGGCGCTCCGGATTCGGTCGTGTCTCCGGCTTCCATTCCGTTGTACAGAAGAGGAACGCCGTCGAGTGTGAACACGAGCGCCGAAGCCGCAAGCGCGCCGCGTTCACCGAATCGCGCGATGGCTCGCCGCTCGTCGTGATTGTCCGAAAAGCGCATGTGCAGCGCGCCTCTTGGAAACTCTTTGCGCTCCTGCTGCCAGATCTCGCGGAGAACGCCCGCGGGCTTTTGGCCGAAAATAACCTCCGTGAGCGCACCGAGAAACTTCCACGCGTAATCCAGATCGAACGCCTTCACCAGCAGCTCCGGCTTATCGGCTTCAGCAAGCATCAACAGATCCGGTTTGATCTTCTCGAGCTTAATACGTGTATTCTCCCAAAAACTCGTGGGAACCTCGGCTGCAACGTCGCAACGAAATCCGTCGAGATCGAACTCCCGAAGCCAGTATTCGAGCATGCGGGTCATGTATTCGCGAAGCTTGGGGTTGTCATAGTTCAGCTTCGCCACATCGGTCCAATCGTGCGGCGAAACGACTCGACCTCGCTCATCGCGCGCGTAGAACTCGGGTGACTTCATCATTACGCTGTCCCACGCTGTATGATTCGCTACGATGTCAATGATGACTCGCAAGCCGCGCCGATGCGCTTCGGTGATCAGGCGGCGCAGATCCGATTTGGTACCGTAGTCAGCCTTGACGCCATAGTAATCGCGGACTGCGTACGGACTGCCGACGCTTCCCTTCTTTTTCGCTTGCCCGATTGGATGTATCGGCATCAGCCAGAGGATTGTAACCCCGAGATCCTTCAAGTCATCGAGCCTCGAAGTGATGCCGTTGAGATTGCCTCGCCGCGAGAACGCACGCGGGAATATTTCGTAGATGACTCCGTCACGCACCCAGACAGGAACGCGATGCGCAGTTTCAGTCGAGACGTTTCGCTGAACCGTTAACGATCGAGCAGGCCAACACGAAAGTGTGAGCCAGCACGCGAGCGTCCAGATCAGGAGTCTAAGAAGCAGTTGTCTGAAGAGGCAAAAGCTTGCGGGCATCTCAATCCTGGTCAATCAATCCGGTGCTCGGAACGGGTTGAGCGGATTCCTGGACAAGGATCGGCTCGCGGCGGTCGCCTTCGAGGATTGCCGCGAGATCAGCGGGCTTGTGAATGGTGTCGCGCACTCGCACAAGCAACAACGCCGCAGTCAACATCGACCCTCCCCCAAGCATCACCACGTAGAGCGGATTGTTGTTGAAGACATTCTTGACCAGCGGTTGAAACGTAAGCGAGGCGGTGATCTCAGGCAGGACGATAAAGAAGTTGAATATCCCCATGTATACTCCCATCCTCGAGGGCGGCAGAACGCCGGCGAGAATGGCGTAGGGCATCGAGAGGATCGACGCCCACGCGATGCCCACTCCCACCATCGGCAGAAGCAGCAGGTATGGATCGCGGATGAAATAAACCGAGAGCAAACCAACGCCTCCGCATACTAAGGCAAAAGCGTGAACGCTCTTGCGACTGGTCGCCGCGGCAATCGTCGGCAGCGCAAACGCGACGATCAGGCAGACCACCGAGTAGACCGCAAAACATACGGTTCCCCATTCGGTGCCCCGGTCATAGATCTCCTTTTGAGATACGGGGTCGATCACACCGAAGACGTGGCGCGCGGTCATGGGTCCGAAGAAAATCCACATGCAAAACAGCCCGAGCCAGGTGAAGAACTGCACCGCGGCCAGTTGCTTCATCGTCTGGGGCATCTCGCGAATCGCGGAGAAGATTTCGGCGAACACCGTCAGGCCCTTGTTGTTGAGCCGTTTCTCGCGAAACTTTTTCAAATCTTCGGGCGGATATTCCTTCGAAGAAACAACGGTCCATAACACGGCTCCGAGAAACACAACCGCGCCGGCCCAGAACGAATACTTGATCGTGAGCGAGATTCCGCTGTCGGTCGCTCCGGTTACTCCGAGCTTTCGGAGAATGAATGGCATTGCGGCAAGCGTTGCGCCCGCGCCGATGAAAAAACTCTGAGCCACAAACCCGATCGTGCGCTGCTCGTCGTTGAGTTTGTCGGCGACAAAGGCCCTGAACGGCTCCATGCTGATGTTGATGCTTGCATCCAGAACCCAGAGCAGACCCGCCGCCATCCATAGCGATGATGAAGTGGGCATCAGGAACAACGCCAGGCTCGACAGTATTGCGCCGCACAGAAAATATGGGCGTCGGCGTCCCAATCGATTCCATGTTCGGTCGCTCATCGAACCGATGATCGGCTGCACCAGGAGCCCGGTCATCGGCGCGGCAAGCCACAAAAACGCAATCTCATCGGGCTTTGCATGCAGCGTCTCGTAGATGGCACTCATGTTGCCAAGCTGCAGGCCCCAGCCAAACTGAATGCCGAAGAAGCCGAAGCTCATATTCCAGATTTGCCAGAAACTCAGCCGCGGTTTGTTCATGGTGGTTCTTTCTCTGCCGCCGTCATTCATCTTGTGATGAAAACCGCGGCGGCGCGAGCGGGCATCGCAACGCGCAGGATGTCCTTGTCGGCTCGTGCCTCCGCGACTACTCCGAGAGAATCTCTCAGCGTCGTCCCACTCTTGAGCCTTGCCGGTCCAATGTTGAACTCAGCGGTTGCCGGCTTAACATCATTATTGATGACGACGATGATTGACTCTCGCGCGGTCACTCGAGCATAAGCGTATTGCTGGCCGGCAACATAAAGATTGAACAGCGAACCGCGCCGCAAGGCTTCGTGCTCGGCACGAAGACGCGCGAGCTTTCGCAAATGCCCGAATGCAGATTCTTCAGCGGCAGTGCGATCTTCTTTCTTGAACGCGTCGCGCGAGTCCCCCGGGAATCCCCCGGGAAAGTCGCGGCGATTGTCGGGGTCTCCGGCGCCGGCCATCGCGATCTCGTCACCGTAATAAATCTGCGGCGTGCCCCGGGTCGTCATCATAAAAGTGTTGGCGAGATTCAATCCGGCGACGCTTGCGCCTGGCTCGCCCATAAAGCGCGGCATATCGTGATTCCCCAGCAGAGTGACGAGCACGCCCGGCCGGGCGTACAACTGGTCCTGAGCGAGTAACTGAGCGACCTCTCGCAAGGGCTTGCCTTCCGCGAACGCGCGCCGAGCCGGATACGCCAGCGGGAAATCGAAGAGGGTGTCCAGTTCCGTGTCCACGCCATCGAAGTGCACGCGCCCGCCTTCAAAAAACGAAACGTGTGTTGGATCTCCATCCATTACTTCGCCGACCACATTCACCTTCGGATACTCTCGCTTGATTGCCCCCGTCCACTGGCGCCAGAAACTGGTCGGCACGTATTGCCACGTGTCCTGACGTATTGCGTCGATCCCACTCACGCCGATCCACCACAGCGTGTTTTGAATGATGTAGAGCGCGGTTTCTTCGTCGCTTTGATTGAGATCGGGCAGTATGTCGATGAACCAACCGTCGAGTGTCTCGCGTTTCATCTGCTCGACCGGATGCGGATCGTGCAGCACCCAGGTCTCGAACTTGTTTGCGAGGTGATGTGCTTCGGTGCCGTTGTACCAGGTCGGCGCCGGCGAGTCCCTAACCCAGGGGTGATAAGGCCCGGTATGATTTGCTACCTGATCCTGAATTACCTTGATGCCGAGCCTGTGCGCCGCATCAACCAGCTCTCGCAACTTCGCGAGCGTGCCGACGTGCTCTTCGACTTTATAGAAGTCCACCGCGCCGTAGCCGTGATAATCCGTGATCGGCCGCTTCGGTGCGCCGGGAGTGTCCGGATACTGCTCGCGCTCATTCAAGTGATTGACGTTGTCATACCACGGCGTGAGCCAGATCGCGGTGACGCCAAGATCTTTGAGATAAGAGAGGTGATTAATGATTCCCTGAAAATCACCTCCATGATAGTAACGACTCTTAGATCGATCGTAGAGTCCCGTGGACTCCGCGGGATTGTTGTTTGTTGGATCGCCGTCGCTGAATCGATCGGTCATTATCAGGTAAATCACATCATCGGTCGTGAATCCCTGGAAACGCCCCGCGCGATCGAGCGGAGCGGAAATCTCGAACGGCGCGGCCGTCGTTCCTTTTGCTGTGGTGACTTTGAGACTGCGTTGGCCCGGCCGCGTCCGAGCATCAATCGAAACATCGACGAACAGATAGGTGCCCGACGCATTCGCTCGCACTGAGCCAACCTTCAAGCCGGTGTTGTCTGTCTCGACTTTCGCGCCGGACAAGTTACGTCCCTGAATCAACAGGCGCACAGGATTAATCGAGTGCGCCGCCCACCAGTTGGGCGGTTCGACTTTCAGAACCTCGGGACTCTGCGCGGCACAAACCGAGTACGCGACCAGCAACACAGCCATAAGCGAGGCAATTCTCGTCGCGTGACGCAGAGGTATTCTGATTGATCTGACAGCATTCACTTCGAATAGCTCAGCTTTGGTTCGTGTGGAGTGTGGCGTGATTATCCCTGCTTCGAGCCAGGACGCGGTTCGGAGCAACTTGTAATCGCTGCTCCGAACCATCTGTCTCGACGACGCTCCGCAAGATACTAGAAGAACAAGCGCAGACCAAACTGAATCTGGCGCTCGCTGTTAAGCCGCGTCGTTGTTATCCGGCCGAAATCGCCGCCGCAGCAGAAAATGTTCGGCGTCCCAAATTGCGGATGATTGAAGAGGTTGAACGCTTCGGCTCGGAACTCAGCGCCAAAGCGCTCGGTGATTCTGAACTTGCGAAACAGCGAAGCATCCACATTCGCAATGCCAGGTCCGGAAAGCAAGTTTCGCGGAGATTGCTCAGATGCATTAGCGGACGTGGTAAACGCCTGAGTGTTGAACCAGCGATCCGCGGTCCGATCACCAATCTCGGGGTCGCCTGTGAGCTTAGCGCGTCCGGCTCCGCCGAAGACGCTGAACGGCGTTCCAGTTTGCAGTGTGATGATCGAGTTAGCTTGCCAGCCATACAGAACGGCTCGTGCGGCTCCCTTTGAGTCTCGCATGAATGGAATGTCATACGTTCCCGCAAACGTGAAGCGATGACGCACGTCGTAGTCGGCCGGTCCGGGTGAGAGTCCGCCCGGATCGGCGGGCGTCGATTGAAAATTGCCGCCGGGTCCCGGAAATGCGCCAGGCGAGTCGTTTCGCGCGTGCCCGAATGTGTACGACGCGAGATAGCTGAGCCCGCGCAACATGCCTTTGTCAGACTCGCGCTGGCTCACTTTTATCTGAAGCGAGTTGTAGTTCGAATGCCCGACGTTGGCGATGGTGGTGATTAGACCGGTGATGTCTCCACCAAAGCCGCTTTGTGTCGTGATTGCGGTGACGTTGTCGCCGTGCGTGCCGACATATGCGATGTTCACGGCGATCTTGGAAGTCAGCTCGCGTTCGAATGCAACGTTGTATTGCTGAACGCGGGTGTTCTTCGTATCGCGAGGAATGAACCTTACCTTTGAGCCGGTGGGCAAGGCCGACACCGCCGGATCGACGGGCGTCGGCGCGGGAATTTTATCGCCCAAACGAATCTGTCCGCCCGCTGCAATCCCTCCCGCGGTTACGTCGCCGAAGAAGAATCGAAACTCTTGAGTATTGAACGGCGGGTTCTGAGTCAACTGATTGGCGATGCCGCCGCGATCCAGCGAATAGAAGATCCCATATCCACCGCGCAACACCGTTTTGCCATCGCCGGTGAGATCGTAAGCAAGACCGAAGCGCGGGCCAAAGTTATTTTTGTCGGTGTCGATGGTCGAGCCGGGTACACCGTTGCCCGGAACAATGAGCTTCTTCGAAACCGGATCGTAGTTGGCAAGATGATCGTTCGCTTCATGGGGAGGCGTGAAAACGTCATAACGCAAACCGAGGTTGAGGGTCAAACGGCGGCTGGCTCGCCAATCGTCCTGGGCGAAGAAGCCGTTCTCGAAATTGATCGCCGTGGTCGGTGTGACGAATGCCGCGGTCGTGAATGAAGTGCGCCCGATCAGCATTTCGGCGACCTCGTAGCCGGTGCGCCCGGCCGCAGGTTTGTTTCCCGGCGTGGCCTGCGAATCGTCAAAGAAGTAGAAGCCTTTGCCGAGATCCGATTGAAGGGATCCGATGTGCCGCTGAATCAGCGTTGCGCCGAATTTGAAGGTGTGGTTGCCGCGAATGTAGCTCAACGCATCGGAGAACTGAAGCGTCCTCTCGTTGAGCTTGTATGGCCCGCCATCACCGAGATACTCGATGAAGCTTCCGTTGCCGCCGCCGATCAGCACGATGCCGCCGACTTCGCTCGCGGTAATTCCAGCCTGGCCGCCGATGCCTAGCTGAGAAGTCTGATCGACTCCGAAATTGACCGGCAGGAATTCGATCTTGTGACGTATGTATCCGAAGCGCGCTTCATTGATGAGGCTCGCGCTGAAGGTCCGCGTGTAATTGAGCGCGATGCTATGCGCCTTGACTTGATTCGTTCCTGAGCCGAATCCCGCGTGGAAATCGGGAATGCGGCCCGGATCTGTCTGGACATCATCGGCGATGCTGAAGCGGCCGAAGACCAGATCCTGGTCCGAGAAATGATAATCAACGCGCGCGTCGCCGTCATTAAAGGTCTGCTTGCGCAAGCGGCGCACAAGGTAGTTGCCCTGTGCGCGGTCGGTGAAATCCGGGAGCGGGAAGGAATTCAAATAAGCTTGCGCCACAGGGTTGAGCGGAATGTTGACCTTGTTATTCGGGAACGGCACTCCGGTGTTTGGGTTGTAGATCGTAATGGGATTGCCGACTCCGGTGAAGCCGGCATTGAGTAATTCGCTGAAGTCGCCAACGCGCATTTTCGCGGTCGGCACCGTTATGCGATTGCCCGCTTCAATCGGCAATCGCTGCCTCAGACCTTGATAGTCGACGAAAAAGAATGCCTTTTCGCGGACGATTGGCCCGCCGAACGTGCCGCCGAACTGGTTGCGAATGAACAGCGGTTTGTTTCCCGAAAAAGTTGGCCTGGCATCGAGCGCCGAATTGCGCAGGAACTCAAACGCCGAGCCGTGAAAGGCGTTCCCTCCCGACTTGATAACCGCGTTCACAATCGCGCCGCCGCCCCGGCCGAATTCCGCGGGCGCAACACTTGTTATGACTCGGAACTCCTCGAGCGCCTCAACAGGCGGGAAGAACACGATAGTGTTGACGATGGATTCGTTATTGTCGATGCCATCGAGCTGGAAGTTGTTGTTCTGCTCGCGAAGTCCGTTGGCCGAAAGCGCCGCCGAACCGGTCTCGCCTTGGCGAAACGTTTCAGCGTTGCCGCCCGATCCATCCGCGTTCGAGCCGGGCACTCCACGGGTCACACCCGGAACTAGCGTCGCGAGCTGGGTGAAGTTGCGTCCGTTGAGCGGCAGGTCAACGATCTTCTGTTCCTGAATAACGGTGCCCAACGAAGAAGTGCTGGCCTCGATCAGTGGCGCCCCGGTACTGACCGTCACAACTTCGGAGACATTGCCGGCTTCGAGCTTCGCGTCGATTCGCGCGACTTGATTGACGGTCAACACAACTTCTTTTTGCTCGAATTTTCGAAAGCCCTGTGCGGTAATTTCCAACGTGTATGTGCCAACGCGCAAAGGCGTCAACACGTACCGGCCTTCATCGTTTGTTTTGGCTTCTGTGCGGATGTTGGTTTGCGCATTGACGGCAGCGACGATCGCTCCCGGCATAACCGCGCCCGAAGCATCGGTAACGATGCCTTCAATACGGCCAGTGTCGCTTTGCGCAAGGACGGACCCTGCCGAGCTTACAAGCATCAGCAGCGAGAGCGCGCACGACGCCAGCCGCTTTGTAATCGACTTGCGACCGAGAATCTCTTTCATGAGACGCACCTCCAAGAGTGTAAAGCAGTGAACGGTTAGTAAATGATCCGGGAAGCCGGAAGGCCAAGCGCACTCGCGAGACAGAGCGCTCGCAGAACTCCGCTCAAAAGAGCGAAGGCATGGTTGCCTTTCCGGATTTCAGTACGATAGCGAACCCACTCTAGTCGTCTTGATTTCATTTGGGAAGTCTCTCTATGTATAATACCGTTACATTCTATTTATCAGTAGTTTCGAGAGGCGGATAGGCGCTGCGTTACACCGATTCGAGATGCGTTACACATCATGGATGTGACCAAAACGGAAAAACTGGACGAGCTCGAGCGACTCCTCCAAAGCCGCGCTCTACACGGGTCTGAAAGCTTGCGGGCTTTTCTCAAATTTGTGGTCCTTAAATCCGTGGAAAGCCAAAACAGTTACTTGAAGGAATACATCATAGCGACCGAGGTATTCGGGCGAAGCAGCGATTACGACTCTCGCAACGATTCCATGGTGCGTGTGCAGGCCGGGCGGCTGAGGTCAAAGCTGCAGGAGTATTACCTGGGCGAGGGCAAAGACGACAAAGTCATCATCGACCTGCCGAAGGGTCAGTACACTCCAGTCTTTTCATACGTTCCCGAGCTAAACGGATCAAAGTCAAACGTGGCTGTAGATAACAAGCCAGCCGCGCCAACTGAATTGCCCGTCAGCACGGTGGCAACGAAAGTGACCATTGGGGTTCTCACTCTCATCTGTTTCGCGCTCAGTATCATCGCGCTCAATTATCGGAGCGAAGCCCGACTACTTAATGAGAGCGCGGCATACAAACCGAGTGAATCACCGGAGGCCCAGGCAGCCGCACCCTTGTGGGGTGAGCTGTTGCGTTCACCTGAACCAGTGCTCGTTGCCTTTAGCAATACGCAATTCGAGGGCACGGCTGAAACCGGGATGAGACTCCTCAAACCTTTGGATTCGTCGGGCAGCTCCGGCGCAACTCACGCTCACAGCTCCGGCAGCGAAGCTCGAAACAGTGTTGTCACTGATCACTACACAGGTATCGGCGAGGTGATGGGTGTTTATTCGCTGGCCGATTTTTTCTTAAAGGCGGGGCACCCGTTCCGAGTGAAGCGAAGTTTGCTGCTGACCTGGGATGACGTAAAAACTGAGAACCTCGTAGTACTGGGGTCACCCGCCGAGAACCTGCTCTTGCGCGACCTCCCCCAGGCGCAGGATTTTCTGTTCCGCCTGATGAAAAACGAAAAGCAGGACGTTAGTTTCGGAATCACGAATACGAAACCGGGACCGGGTGAACAGAGCGCTTACTTTGCGAAGCAGGAGGGTCCCTCACGAAGCCAGATCTCTGAAGACTATGCAGTGATCAGCTCGCTCAAGGGCCTGAACGAGAATTACAGATTGCTGATTCTTGCGGGCATCACTACATTCGGGACGCAAGCCGCGGCGGAGTACGTCACAAAACCGGAATACGTAAAAGACCTTATCGCGCACCTGTCGACTTCCAGCGACGGCCAGCCGAGGTTGCCATCCTATTTTCAAATCCTCATCAAGGTAAAAGTAAACGGAGGAGTTCCGGTCCAGATGCAGTACGTCACGCACCACGTTCTTTAGATAAAACCGGGATATCCAAACACCGGCTTGCGCCGCGCCAATCCAGCGGTTACGTTCTGGCTGAGAGCAATTGGTTCTCCGCGACTATCAAAATGGAAAAACGAGAAATTACTCTGGGACACAGCCCCGACCCCGACGACGCGTTCATGTTCTACGCGCTGGCGGCCGACAAGATCGACACCGCCGGCTTGAGCTTTCGGCATGTCATTCAGGATATCGAAACGCTCAACCGGCGAGCGATGAACGCGGAACTCGACGTCACGGCGGTTTCGATTCACGCCTACGCGTATGTGCTCGATCAATATGCGCTGCTGACGTCGGGCGCTTCGATGGGTGACAACTACGGTCCGCTGGTGATTTCGCGAGAGCCGATGAGTCTCGATCAGCTTCGAAGCGCGACTATCGCCGTGCCCGGATTGATGACCACGGCCTACCTGACACTGCGTCTCTGCGTTGGCGACGTAAAAACGGTCGTCGTGCCTTTCGATCAAATCATGGATTCGGTCGAGCGAGGCGACGTCGACGCGGGATTGCTGATTCACGAAGGCCAGTTGACCTATTCAGCCCGAGGCTTCAACAAAGTCATCGACCTTGGCGAGTGGTGGATGGCTGAAACGGGTCTGCCGCTCCCGCTTGGCGGGAACGCAATTAGGAAGTCACTCGGGGGCGAATTGATCGCCGAAATTTCTGATCTGTTGCGCGAGTCAATCGAGTATGGTCTCGCTAATCGCGAGGTGGCTGTGCGTCATTCGATGAAATACGGTCGCGGGATGGCGGAATTATTGACCGACAAGTTCGTCGGCATGTACGTCAACGACTACACGATCGACTATGGCGAACGCGGCCGGGCGGCGGTCAAGCTCTTGCTCGAGCGCGGTCACGAGGCAGGAATTATTCCCCGGCCAGTGCAACTAGAATTCGTGTGATCTGAATGAAGCCGCGGCATTAGGTTTTCCCGGAACGCCCCGCACTTTGCTTTGCCACCAGATCAACGAAGTCCTTCTCCGTTCGATCGAGAAATTCGCGATAACTCTTGCCATCGATGAACGGGTTTGGTTTTTCTCCGGGCGGCAATCGTGCGGCCTTGTCCTGGAGGTTGAAGAAGGATCCGTGCGGCCCCAGAAAAACATCGCAAGGCAGTGAGCGCAGCAATCGGAAAGTGTACTCAAAGTCCAAGGCAATATTCGGATACTTCGAATTGTTGACTAGCTTGTAGCCCGGGGCGGTTGTACTTCCCACAAGAACGACATCGTAGGCCTTTCCGCCCTCCGTGACTTTCATTATCCACGTCGTGCAGCCTTTTGTGTGACCGGGAGTAAGTCGCGCAGTCATCTCCACTCCCCCGAGTTCGATGCGATCTTTGTCATTTAGAAGTCGGTCAGCTTTCACTCGCTCATAGGTAAGGGCATCGCCCCATTGGAAATCTCCCTTACCACCATTTGCGGCCAACGCGGCATCGGCTTCGCTCAACATGAGCCGGGCGCCGGTCAGCCGTTTGAGCTGCGCAAGACCCGCGGCGTGATCGTAGTGCGCGTGGCTGTTTATCAGGATCTTGACGTCCTCGATTTTGAATCCGAGTTGCTTGATTCCATCGGTGATCAGCGGAACCGTTTCCGCGAACCCACTGTCCAAAAGTATGTGGCCCTTCGGAGTCGTGATCAGAAACGAGCTGACCTCTGACGCGCCAACATAATAGATGTTACCAATGATCCGAAACGGTTTTACCGGCTGGTTCCATTCCGGCGTCGCTTTTGTGTACTGAGCCTGACCCACGTGCTCCGGAAAGACGGCGAGCAACATGAGAACGATCGTGAATGTTGACCTGATCAATGCGAAGTCGCCTCCCGATAACCAGTCTTGAATCACTCACGAAACTTCTTCAGCAGCTCGCGGGCGATAATCATCCGCTGAATCTGATTCGTGCCTTCGACGATCTGCCCGATCTTCGCCTGGCGCATCAAGCCCTGAACCGGATAATCCTCGCTCGTGCCGTATCCGCCGTAGATTTGAACCGCGTCGGTGGTCACCTTCATTGCGGTGTCCGTCGCAAGCAGCTTGGCCATCGAAGCGATCGCATTGAACGGCAATCCGTTGTCGCGCAACCACGCGGCCTTTCGAGTTACGCACCGAGCCGCTTCGATCGCCGCGGCCATGTCCGCGAGCATGAACTGAATTCCCTGAAATCCGGAGATCGCTTGCCCGAATGCGCGGCGCTCGGTTGAATAACGAAGCGCATGATCGAAGGCCGCTTGAGCTGTCCCGATCGACGTCGCGGCTACCGTGATGCGCCCCGAATCCAGAGCGGTCATCGCAACCTTGAAACCTTCTCCTTCGCGGCCGATCAGATTTTCGCGCGGGATTTCGCAGTCCTCGAAGAATACTTCGCGCGTGTGATGCGGCAAGCCCATGGGCCGCTCACGTTTTCCAAACGCCAGACCTCCAGTTCCCTTCTCTACTATGAATGAACTGACGCCCTTCGCGCCTTTGCCTTTGTCGGTGACGGCCATCACGATGTAGACATCGGCATCGCCCCCGTGAGTGATCCAGATTTTTTGGCCGCGCAGAATGTATTTGTCGCCGCGAAGCTCGGCTCGCGTGTTGATGTTCGCGGCGTCTGAACCGGCGTGCGGCTCGGTGAGCGCGAAAGCTCCAAGCAATTCGGCGCGGGCCATCGCCGGAAGATACTTTTGCTTTTGGGCAGCGCTACCGAACGTGTTGATGATTAATTGCGGCAGCCCGTGAACCGACAGTGCGCTACCGAGATGGCTCTCGAGGCGCGAGAACTCTTCGAGCACGACTATGTATGCGGAATAATCAAGACCGCCGCCGCCAAACTCAGTCGGGAATGGAATCGCGGCGAGTCCAATCTCGCCGAGTTTGCGAAACAACGGCCACGGAAATTCTTCGTGGCCGTGTTTTTCCCAATAAGGCTTTGCCTCTCGCGATACGAACTCCTCGGCAAGCCTCCGGAGTTGTTCCTGATCGTCGGTTAATATGTAGTCCATGGTGATCTCCTCTTGAGCGAGTTCGTAGTCCGGCCTTCAGTCAGGCGGAAGTTTGTAATTGATTGTTCGTAACATCGACGATACGAACTTCCGCCTGAAGGCCGGACTACGAACGATTAGCGGATTGTGATTATTCCTGCCTCTTTCAGTCTAATGACTTCGTCCTTTGATATCCCGGCTGCGACCAGGAGTTCTGCTGTGTGTTCTCCAAGCGCGGGAGCTCCAATCGCTTCGCGTGGCGGAGTATCGCTGAGCTTGTATGAAAAACCGAGTTGTTCGGTGAGGCTCGGGCCTTGACGTATCATTTCGCGCGCTCGTGTTTGCGCGTGCTCGAATGCTTCAGCCATCGACAGCACTGGTTCGCAGCAACAGTCCGCATCGCACATCAACTCAATCCATTCAGACTGAGTTTTCGAGTTGAAGATAGTACGAACTTCGTCGAATAGACTCTCGCGGTTTTCGCCGGCGTCAAACTGGCGCGCAATCAAATCATCTCGGCCGATCTTTTTGCAGAAGTTGGCCCAGAACTTTGGCTCGAGCGCCCCGAGCGTCATGAATTTTTCATCGCTGGTCTGATAGACGTTGTAAAACGGATACGCGCCGGAGAGTACGTACTTGCCGCCAACCGGAATCGTCTTACCCACGAAGTGATGCGCCGCTGGAATCGGCAACATTGAAAGCATCACGTCGAACATCGAGACATCGACGTACTGACCGCGGCCGGTTTTTTCACGCGCGAGCAACGCCGCGAGTATCGCAAAGCCCGCGATCATCCCGCCCGCAAGGTCCGCGACCTGAACGCCGGGAATCACGGGCTTGCCTCGCTCGTCAGTGGTCAATCCGAGCACTCCGGATAACGCGAGATAATTCAGATCGTGCCCGCTGCGCTCGCGATGCGGGCCGTCCTGGCCAAACCCCGTCAGCGAGCAATAGACGATTCGAGGATTGACTTCAGCGACCGTTGCGTAATTGATCCCAAGACGATCGACGACTCCGGGTCGAAACTGCTCCAACACGCAATCGGCTGTGGAAGCCAGCTTCAGGAAGATGTCTCGGCCTTCTGACTTCTTCAAATCTATGGCGATGGATTTCTTGTTCCGATTAACCTGAGCGAAAGGCGCGCTCTGGCCGCCGATGAGCGGTGGGCTTCTGCGTGTCGGGTCTCCTGATGTTGGTTCTTCGATCTTGATTACTTCGGCGCCAAGATCAGCGAGCATCATCGAGCAGTAGGGACCGGGAAGCATGCGCGAAAGATCGAAAATTCGAATGCCTTCGAGCGCTTGTTGCATTAGTAGTCCGTTTCCCTTGCCCAAGTTTTAGCGAACATCGGCTTGAGCTTATTCGGCTCCAATCCTACGACGAGCGGCGAAACATCGCAATTCATCCTCACGCGTTGTTTGAGAATTTTTTCAAGAAATGGTCAGGCGCTACCAAAGATGAAACCGCAATCGAGGCATGACTTTGCTGAAGGACAGGACCGGTTTATAATCGTGCAAACCTGGGATATGAACGAACCGGAGTTAAACATGGCAAGCGTAAGGAAACCAGAAAGTTTCTACACTGAAGATGAGTACCTCGCGGTGGAGCGCGCATCCCAGGAGCGCCGCGAATACGTCGATGGACAGATCTATCTGATGGCAGGCGAGAGTGAGGAGCATGGGACGATCTGCACCAACGCAGGTGGTCAGCTCTACATTCAATTGAGAGGTGGTCCGTGCCAGGTTTTTTCTAAAGACACGAAGGTGCGCAGCGGCCCAATTCCAAAGACGCGCTATTCCGCGGAAGCTTTTTATTCGTTTCCCGATTTGGTGGTCGTGTGCGGTGAACGACAATACCTCGACGAACACCGCGACGTGCTGATCAATCCCAAAGTCATACTCGAAGTCCTGTCCCCATCGACGGAGGCATTCGATCGCGGCGAAAAGTTCGCGCGCTATCGGAAGCACCTCGACTCACTGACTGACTACGCCGTAGTCGCCCAGAGTACGCCGCTGGTTGAGCACTTCGCTCGGCAGCCAAACGGTCAGTGGATGATTGCCGCGACTGCCAGAGATCTTTCAGAGAGCGTGGTCCTCGGCTCAATCGGCTGCACATTGCGGTTGAGCGAGGTCTACGACCGGATCGTCTTTTCAACACCCTCCGATCATGGCGAAGATTCCTCACACTCTTGAAGTGGCCGATCATTTCTCATTCAAACATATTGTTGGTGACAAATTGAGTCGCGCGCGAACCGGTCGTATTACTACCTCGCACGGTTCAATTGACACGCCAGCTTTCATGCCAGTCGGCACGCAAGGCAGTGTGAAGGCGCTCACACAGGAAATGCTCGAACGGGCCGGCGCGTCGATCATTCTCGGGAACACGTATCATCTTTATCTAAGACCCGGCCACAAGACGATCAATCAACTCGGCGGCTTGCATCGGTTCATCTCGTGGAAACGCCCGATACTCACTGACAGCGGCGGGTTCCAGGTTTTCAGTCTGACCTCGCTGCGAAAGGTGACGGAGGAAGGTGTCGAGTTTCAATCTCACATCGACGGGGCATCTCATTTTATCTCGCCTGAAAAGTCTATGGACATTCAGGCAGCGCTCGGCTCGGACATCGTGATGGCTTTCGATGAGTGCACTCCCTTCCCGGCGACGCGTGAGGAAGCTCTCGCCTCTTTGGAACTCACCGGGCGTTGGGCACGAAGATCGAAGCAACGACTGAGTGAGCTTCACAACGATACTACTGCTACCTCGAATGCCGGGATTACGATTGTGAATCAGACCCAGGCCTTATTCGGGATCAATCAAGGCAGCATGTTCCTCGACTTGCGTGACCGAAGCCTCGACGGATTGATGGAGACTGGCTTCGATGGATACGCGATCGGCGGGCTTTCGGTCGGCGAAGAGAAGGGGGCGATGTTCGAAGTCGTCTCGCACATCGCGCCGCGAATGCCCGAAGACCGGCCGCGTTATCTGATGGGAGTTGGCACTCCTGAAGATATCGTCGAAGCTGTCGCGCTGGGCGTCGATATGTTCGATTGCGTGATGCCGACCCGCAACGCGCGCAACGGGCAGTTGTTCACCGGCCGCGGAAAACTGAATATAAAGAACTCGCGTTATAAAGACGATCCACACCCCCTCGACGACGCTTGTCGGTGTGAGGTGTGCCGGAGATATTCGAGAGCGTACATCAGGCACCTTTACATGAGCGGCGAGATACTAGGCTCAGTGCTTACTTCACTACACAACATCAGCTTCTACCTTGACACCATGAGAGGCATCAGGCAATCTATCGAGCTTGGCACATTTAGTGAATTTCGTGATTCTTTTCTGAGTGGACTAGCACGCGGACAGGACTGATCTGCCAGTTATTCGGACCGCAGCCCCCGCGGGCGAACTCTCCTTGTGAAGTGCCAATACGTCAATCGATGAACATACAATCTCAGCTTGGCGCTTTGCTTTTTCTTCAGGGTAATGCCACGGGCGGCCTCATTGGTCTGCTCCCATTCATCCTGATCTTTGTGATCTTTTACTTCCTGCTGATCCGGCCGCAGCAACGCAAACAGCGGCTCGCTCAACAGGAACGAGAAAACATGCTGAAGGCGCTCAAGGCCGGCGATAAGGTTGTTACGACCGGCGGCATCTACGGCACAATCGTAGCCGTCCGAGAAAAGGACGACACCGTTCAGTTGAGGATCGCTCAATCGGTCTCAGTCGAAGCCGAACGGAGTGCGATTGCCAGACTCCAGGTGTCAGACAAAGAGGCCGAAGCAACGACTAAATGAAGAATACCGGGTGACGTTGTTATGCACAGCAAGATTAGAAATCGAGTCATCATAATCCTGATCGTGACAGTTGCCGGCCTGGCGGTCGTGTTTAAACCACACCACAAACCGGGGCTTCGTGATTTCACCAACTGGACTCAGATCAAACAGAATCTCTCCGAAAATATTCATCTTGGTCTGGACCTTCGCGGTGGCAGTCACCTTGTGATGCAGGTGCAAACCGACGAAGTCATCAGCAAGGTTACTCAGCGAAACGCAGATGTCGTACGCGCAAAGCTCGTAGAAAAAAATCTGCCGATCAACGAAGTCAACGTCGAAGCGCCGGGCAGGGTCGTCGTAACCGTTCCCGACTCGACCAGAAACTCAGACATCGTTCGCGAGGTGGAAGACGACTTCGGAAGAGATTGGCATGTGGATGAGCGGGGTAACTCGATCATCGCTACGCTTGACGAGACGGCCCAAAATCAATTGCGCGAGAAAGCTACCGAACAGGCGAAAGCGATCATTGAGAATCGAGTCAACGCATTCGGCGTAACCGAACCGACCATTCAGCGGCAGGGCGGCGAGGGCACTTATCAAATAGTCATTCAAATGCCCGGCGTGGATGATCCCGAACGCATCAAGAACACGCTCAACGCAGATTCGAATCTCGAGCTCAAGCTCGTGGCAAAAGGCACTCAGGTTCCTTATCCGACCAAAGAGCAGGCCGAGGCCGCGGCGAAGTCGACACCGCCCGGCGGCGACTCATACACATCGCAGTGGGAAACGTTCTTTTATCGCGAGCGCCCGGATGCCGGTGGATCGGTGCAGGAAGGATGGGTCGTCGTCGGCAAGAATCCGGTCGTCACTGGATTGGACATGCGAGACGCTTCCGCAACATCGGCTCAGTATGGCGGAAGCGCCTACCAGATTGACTTCTCCCTGACACCCGAAGGAGCCAGGCGATTTGGCGACGCAACTGGCAAACACATAAAAGACCAGTTGGCGATCGTGATGAATAATGAAGTCAAATCCGCGCCGAGCATTAATAGTCAGATCAACGATCGCGGCCAGATCACCGGCAACTTCACCAAGAAGACCGCCGAGGATCTCGCGCTCGTTCTCAGGTCTGGAGCACTCCCTGCGAAAGCGGTGTACCTGGAAGAAAGAACTGTCGGTCCGTCACTGGGGGCTGATTCGATCAGGCAGGGCGTGACGGCTTCGATAGCCGGGTTGCTCGCTGTAGTCATGTTCATGCTGTTTTATTATCGCGGATCAGGAATCAACGCCGTGCTCGCTCTCGTGCTGAACCTGATTCTGCTCCTGGCGGCGCTGGTTGCATTCGGCGCCACGCTGACGCTCCCGGGTATTGCGGGCGTTATCCTGACGATCGGTATGGCGGTCGATTCGAATGTGCTGATCTTCGAACGCATTCGCGAGGAGATTCGCAACGGAAAGGTAGTCGCTTCGGCCGTTGACGTCGGATTCAAGAAGGCGTTCCTGACGATCATCGATACGCACGTTACGACGATCGTGTCCGCCATCTTTTTGTTCGTGTTCGGCACAGGCCCGATCCGCGGATTCGCCGTAACGTTGGTCGCCGGACTTCTGGCAAATCTGTTCACCGCTGTCTTCGTCTCACGTACTATTTTTATGTGGCATATGAACCGAAGCGCACGCGTAGAGACACTGAGCATATAACGCTGAATGATGAACGATGAATGATGAATTGTCGGATTCATCATTCATCAATCAGCATTCATCATTGGTTTAATTATGGTAGAACTATTCAGAAACCCTCAAATAGATTGGATCAACGCGAAGAAATTCTTCATCGGCATTACGATCCTCCTGCTGCTGGTGGGAGCGATCTCGGTGCAGATTCGCGGGTTCAATCTGGGCGTAGACTTTACGGGCGGCACGATGATGATCGTGCGATTCAAGGAGCCGCCGGCGCTTGCGAACATTCGTTCGGCTTTGAACGATTCGTCCATTGATACAACAAAGGTCACGCTCCAACCGGTCACCAGCCGGCCCAATGAATTGATCATCCACTCTCCTCAACTCGGCACCGGGAGCGAATCTGAACGGCGAGTCGACGAAGACAAGCGCTCAATTATCGCAGCGTTGCAAAGGCTCAATCCAGCGGGCGACATCTCAGCGGGCAAGATCAATATCAACAGTATCGACGCCGCCGGCATCGAGGCAGAATTACGTCAGGCTGATCCGCTCGATATCAGAGGCCAGCAGTTCCCGAGCGACCACCCTTATCGTCAGGTCGGCGATCAGGTGATATCATCTCGCAACGGCCCAAACAGAGGCTTCTTCCAGGACATCAACGCGATACAGAGTCTAAACTTCGACGTCAAAGACCTGCCAACGTTTGATCAGAGTAAAGTCAAAAGCGTGCTTCTCGATCGCTTGTACGCGGGGAAGATCGATCTGAATCTTGCGGGGCGAAGCGAGATCGAAGAGGCGCTTGGCCGGATCGATCCGCTCAAGGTTGGAGCGGGCTCCGACACTTACGTTAAAGCTGCGCAGGCAATCGCGGACTTTCGCAAGAACAGCAGCGGTGTGATAACCGACATTAGTCTGCTCCAAACTCAAGAGGTGTCCGCCGAGTTGCTGGAGAAAATGAAGCCGTACTTTACCGAAGGCAATTTCGCTGTGATTTCAGCCGACGTTGTGGGCGCGGTAGTCGGACAGGATCTTCGCAACCGGGCAATCTACGTAACGCTGGCGGCTCTGGCCGGAATGCTGGTGTACATTGCGTTTCGATTCGAGTGGATCTACGGTGTGGCGGCGGTGCTCGCGGTCTTTCACGATATATTAATCACGCTGGGCTTTTTCAGTCTGTTTCATTGGGAGATCAGCCTGACGGTGATAGCCGCGTTGCTGACGTTGGTCGGCTACTCGATGAACGATACTATTGTCGTCTTCGATCGCATACGCGAGAACGTGAGGTTGCGCCGAAAAGACAGCCTTGCCCAGATCGCGAATGACTCGATCAATCAAACGCTTTCGCGAACGGTGATAACATCGGGCCTTACATTCGTTTCGGTTGTAGCCATCGTGCTGTTCGGCGGCGAAGTATTGAGAGGCTTTGCGCTGGCTTTGACCATCGGCATCATCATCGGCACCTATTCGTCGATTGCGGTCGCCAGCCCGATGATGCTGTGGTGGGAATACATCACCGGCAGCAAGAGCGGACGTGGCCGGCCGGGTGCAGTGAAGGGACGAGCACCCGAGCGGAATCTTGCAAGAGTGTAACGCGAGACCTCGTGTCGAGATTCTCGTGCGCCGATTGAACTGAAACAACGTTTCTCTTCTGGCGCGGAACAAAGCCAGAATCGCCGGTGTCTAATTTCCTGGTAGTTTGAAAACTTCTTGACTAGATGGGAAGGCGAGTAGTAGACTCAGCCGGTTTTCAGCCTGTACTATCTGCACAATCGCAATCGGCGTTTTGTCTACGAGCTTTCCCCGTCTCGCAAAGAGACGGGGGCGAATCCTGTGAGCGCCTGATTCTGTAAGCTGATCATCGAGATCAAGTCTTGAGTTCAATGAGAATCATCTCTCCGACCCATCGCGATAACCGGAGGTTACTTCAATGTTCGACCAACTAGTCGAGTCGTCGCCAACCAAACGACGATCCAACCGGTGGGTGTACTTCAGCGTGACGGCGGCGATCTGGGTTTCTGTTCTGACGGCGGTCATAGTGTGGGGCATCATCGCCTATGACGCCAAATTGAATGAGCAGTTCAACCTGCTGACCCTTTTATCTCCGCCTCCGCCGCCGCCACCGCCGCCTCCTCCACCTCCCGCGGCAGCACCGCAGAAGGTCGTGAAGACCAACGTAACGGAGGCGTTTGTGTCGGCGAAGGAGCCGCCTAAAGAAATCAAGCCACCATCACCCAAGCCGCCTGTGTTTGTGAGCAGCAACGTCGGCGATACGGGTGGACAGCCGGGTGGTGTGCCAGGCGGTGTCCCGGGAGGCGTACCGGGAGGAGTTCCCGGTGGAATCGGTCCGACGGGTCCGGCGGAACCTCCGCCACCTCCGCCACCGGCGGAGAAGCCGCCCGAGCCGCCAAAGATCATTCGCAAATCCGGCGGCGTGCTTCAGGGATCGGCTACAAGAAGAGTTGAGCCAACGTATCCTCCGCTTGCCAAAGCTGCCCGCGTTAGCGGATCGGTGGTGGTGGAGGTTACGGTTGACGAAGGGGGAAGTGTGATCTCGGCGCGCGCGATATCGGGCCATCCTTTGCTGAAGGATGCGGCTGTCGCTGCCGCGAGGGGTTGGAAGTTTTCCCCGACTATGTTGACCGGCGTCGCCGTAAAGGTCATCGGCACGATCACGTTCAACTTCAACCTGTGAGCGCTTAGGTTTGAGGCTTTGAGTCAAGTGCTCACGGCCTTGTGTACGGTCATCTAAAATCGACTCTGGAGGGTTTCTACAAATGCTACTTCTTCTATCGAACGTATGGCTGGCGGGGAATAAACTCGCCTTCTTCTTGCTCCAGGCAGCGACGGACGCGGCTGGTGACAAAGGCGCGGCCAGCGGGACTGAGGACTTCTCGCTGTGGGGCATGATCCAGAAAATGAAATGGCCCGCGTTGGTCGTCGCGATCGTGCTCGCAATCATGAGCATGTACTCGATCGCCGTGATGGTCGAGCGCTGGCTGACATTCAATGCGGCACGGAATCAGTCGCGTCAGTTTGCACCAAAAGTTGCCGCCGCTCTGCGCGACAATCGCATCGACGAGGCAATAGCCATTTCCGACCGGCACAAGAAATCGCACCTCGCGATGGTCGTCAACGCAGGGCTTCAGGAGTTCCAGGCTCATCAGGCCGGCTCCGATATACCCGGGACCACGATGGACGCAGCGCGCAGAGCACTTCAACGCGCAACTGCTCTCAAGACAGCCGAGCTCAAGCGCGGCCTTTCGGGTCTTGCGACCATCGGCTCGACTGCCCCGTTCGTGGGTTTGCTCGGAACGGTCATCGGGATCATCGGAGCATTCCAGGGCATGAAGGCGGCTGAAGGAACCGGAATCGCGGCGGTTGCGGGCGGAATCTCCGAAGCGCTCATCGAAACGGCATTCGGACTGCTCGTGGCAATCCCCGCGGTGTGGGCCTTCAACATCTTCACGAACAAGGTCGAGGCGTTCACGATCGAGATGGACAACTCATCGTCGGAACTCATCGACTACTTCATCAAACGCCGCGAACTCAAGTGAGGTAACGATATGGGAATGGCAGTAGGCAGCGGCGAGGGTGGCTATGTCGCCGATATTAACGTCACACCGATGGTCGACGTGATGCTGGTGTTGCTGATCATCTTTATGGTCATCGCGCCGATGTTGCAGAGCGGCGTCAGTGTCGCGCTTCCAAAATCCAAGTACCCCGACCCCGATCCAAACATCATCAAGGACACCTCCGCGGTAGTCGCAATACCGAATGACGGGGAGTTCTATATCGGCCGCGACAAGGTGGCACAGGCTGATATCCCGACGAGGGTGAAGAATATCCTCAAGGACAAGCCCGCTCCGGATCAGGTCGTCTACATCAAGAGCGGGAGGCTGGTGAAGTACGGAACCGTGGTGTCGGTGATCGATGCCATCCGTGACGCCGGCTTCGACCGAATCGGGCTGGTAGCTGAGAAAGAGAAGAGCGCCACGGGAGGCGGCGGGGGCGGAGGTCAGTGACCGCGGCGGCAACAAATGAACGGGGGCCCTCCGGGAGGGCTCGCTAAACAATTCAAGGAGGGTGTTGCCCCAAAACGGCAACTCAAGAAATATGGCTTACGGAGAAGTTGACGAAGGCGTCCATCATAGAGGGCTGGGGCTTGCGCCCCCGAACATCAACGTTACCCCGCTGATTGACGTATTGTTGGTGCTGCTGATCATCTTCATGGTCATTCAGCCGCAGAAAGAAGCGAAGTTCGAATCTCAAATCCCACAGAAGCCGCAACCCCAGGACGAGAACAAAATCGTGCCGCCATCAGATATGTTGATGGTGGACGTCAAGATGACTGGCGGCGGGCCCGATCAACAGGTCGAGTTGAACAGCAAACCGATGACGCTCGTCGAACTCAGCACGACTTTGAAGGATCTGCTGGAACAGCGTCCGGACAAGACGGTATTCATCAAGGCGCCTAAAGATAAGCAGTATGGCGACATCGTCTCGGTGATTGACGCCGTGAAGGGCGCGGGCGCAGTGCCGATTGGGCTTCAGATAGATTATCTCCAATAGCAGCGCGGCCTTTTGCCGAAGCGGCACAGAAGGCGAGAAGACGGAGGACGAGCCGTGGACAGGAAGATGAAATATTTATTACCGCTGGTGCTGTTGGCGCTTGCGATGGCGGCGCCTGGGTGCGGGGTCGTAAATAACCTGCGGGCAAAGAACAGCCTGAACGAGGGTGTCCGGGAATTCAACAAGGGCAAGTATCAGAACGCCGAAGAAAAGTTCGCCTACGCCCTTGATCTGAGCCCGGGTCTTACCAACGCGCAGCTCTTCTACGCTCGCGCGCTCAATGCCCAGTTCGACCAGAATCTCACCGACGAGTTGGGAAAGAAAACCATCGGCGCCTACGATCAGATCATAGCCAAGAACCCGGATAACTATGACGCGATGGATCAAGCCCTGGCTTTTAAGGCGAACATCTATAGCCAACTGACGAGGGTTACTCCGGACAAATCCGCGGAGTACACGGCGCTCCAGCGGGAGACTCTGGAAAAGCGGGCGAATCTGGCATCGGCCAGCGCCAAAACAAAAGCCGACGTTTATTACACGCTGGGTGTAGGCTTCTGGAAGGAATCCTACGACTTGAACGCCAGCTACGTCTCGCATAACAGATCGGTGCCGCCCGACATCCTCGAAAAGATGAAGCCGCTCGATCTGAAGGCTCACGAGTACCTGCAAAAGGCGATATCGGTCGATCCCAATTACGCCAATGCATGGTTCTATGAAAAGCTTGTTTACATCGAAGACATGAAACGCGAGCCGAACCGAAAAGACGAGTTGACGAAGAAGGCCTTCGAGATGCAAGACAAGTTCACGGCCATGCAGAAGGCCCAACAGCAGCAAGCGGCAAGCGAAGCCGCCGCGCCAACGAAATGAAGTAGTTTCCCTCCTGTGATAGAATCGAGGTGACGCCCCTGGAAGGGGTTGTCACCTTTTTTATTTTTGGGCGCCTTCCCGGCCCCGCCATCTGCAATGATTCGTTTCGAAACCATACTGGAAAAGCTGCGGAAGAATCATCCGAACGCGGATGAAGAACTTCTGCGCCGCGCGTATTTGTTCTCTGCGCGCGAGCACCGCGGGCAGATTAGAAAATCCGGCGAACCATACCTTGTTCATCCGCTCGAAGTGGCGAACATTTTGGCGGACCTCAATCTTGATCCAACCTGTGTCGCGACTGGATTGCTCCACGATATTGTCGAAGACACCGACATAACAGTCGAAGACATCGAAGAATACTTCGGACCGGAAATCGCCCATCTTGTCGACGGGCTAACCAAGATATCAAGGCTCGATCACGCATCGACCGAAGAACGGCAGGCGCTCAATATGCGCAAGATGCTGCTGGCGATGGTTGACGATGTGCGGGTGGTGCTGGTCAAACTCGCCGACCGGCTCCACAACATGCGCACGCTCGAATATCTTCCGGGAGAAAAACGCCGGCGCATCGCACAGGAAACACTCGATGTGTACGCGCCGATAGCGCATCGGCTGGGTATGGCTCGCGTCAGAGGAGAACTCGAAGACCTGGCATTCAAGCACATCGAGCCCGAGGAATATCAAAAGCTCAGGGAGCTTGTCGAAAGCCGCAGGTCTCGCCTCGAAACCTTTCTCGAGGACGTGAGGCAACAAATACTACAAATGATGACGGCCTCGGGGATACGAGTCGAAGCGACCGAGGGCCGAATCAAGCGGCTGTTTTCAATCTATCAAAAGCTTCGCCGTCAACATATCAGCATCGATCAGGTGTATGACCTGGTCGCAATGCGCATAATCACCGAATCGGTCAAGGATTGCTACGCGGCGCTCGGGGTGATTCATACCGCCTGGAAACCAATACCCGGCCGGTTCAAAGACTGGATCGCAATCCCGCGCGAAAACTTCTATCAATCTCTGCACACATCGGTAGTGGGCGAAGGCGGGCAGTCGTTCGAAGTGCAGATTCGAACAAAGGAAATGCAATCGATCGCGGAAGAGGGCATTGCGGCGCACTGGAAATACAAAGAAGGCCGGCGTGGCACGCATACAGATGAAGACGAAGCGTTCGTGTGGCTCAAACGGCTGGTCGAGTGGCAACAGGAGGTCAAGGACTCGCGCGAATTCCTCGACTCGCTCAAACTCGATCTCTATCCCAAGGAAGTCTATTGCTTCACGCCAAAGGGCAAAGTCATCGAGCTCCCGCGCGGCGCGACGCCAATCGATTTCGCCTTCACTATCCACACCCAGGTGGGGCTCACCTGCACCGGCGCAAAGGTGAACGGAAGAATAGTTCCGCTGAGGTCCCAACTTCGAAACGGGGACGTCGTGGAAATAATGACTTCACCCGCCGCGCATCCGTCAAGCGACTGGATGAACTTCGTCCAGACCTCGCGAGCGCGATCGAAGATTCGTCATTATCTTGCCGAGAGCGAGCGCGCAACGGCGGTCGAGCTTGGCAAGAAGCTGTTCGAGAAGGAAGCGGACCGATTCCGATTGAACACTAAGAAGATCCTTTCTAACGGAGACCTCGATCGCATAGCGCCGGATTACGGAGTCGCGAGGCCCGATGATTTGTTTGCAGCCATCGGATATGGAAAGGTGCTTCCGCGCAGCCTGATCGCGAAACTGCTGCCGCCTGACCGCGCCGCGGAAATCGAACAGGAGAAGCGGCCCACTCTCAAGCAAGTCGTCAAACGCGCGCTTGGGCTCGAAGACAAGATCGTCGTGAAGGGCATCGACGATGTGATGGTTTATCGAGCGCGTTGCTGCAATCCGATTCGCGGCGAGGAGATTATGGGCTATATCACCCGCGGCAAGGGCGTGGCGGTCCACTCCACTCGATGCCCCAACATGCCCGCGCTGCTCATCAATCCCGAGCGATTGATCGAAGTCGAGTGGATGAAATCCGATGCGCAACACGCTTCGGCGTATCCCGTATCGATCAAGCTGGTAACCGAGGACCGTCCGGGAATGGTTGCGGATGTTACACAAGCGATTGCCGGGGTGGGAACGAATATTCGCGACATTCGTGCGTCGCTGGACGAAGAGGGACGGGGCCAGTTGGTTCTTACGGCTGAGATATTCGACTTGAAACATCTGGAAAAGATCACCGGCGCATTGAAATCTGTTCGCGGCGTGATGGACGTCGAACGCATAAGCAACGAACCCGCCCCGGTCTGAGTGCTCGTGTTATAGGCGAGGCTTCCAGTAGCCCGGTTTGCGCTTGTTATGAGCTACGGCGATCACCTGAACAACTTGTCCGGCGACCCGATAGATGACCGAGAAGGGGAATCTCGATAGTAAGAAGCGCCGCGTCACCGAATCATAAGCCGGCCATCGTTCCGGTGCCTCAGAAATCCGTAGAATGGCGCGATCCATCTCGCGCAGGAATGCTCGGGCAGCCGTTTCGCTACGTTCAGAATACCAAGCGTAGGCTTCCAGGAAGTCCTCTTCGGCTTGGGGGTGGAAGTCAACTTTGTGAGTCATGGGGCCGCTTGAGAATCCGCGCTCGAACCGATTCCCAGGGCACCGTTTTCACTGAGCCAGAATCCAACTCCGAAAGTCGTCGCTGAACCTCGGCTTGCCAGGTCTGTTCGACACCGTCGTCAGTCTCAGTATCCAAACTCTCGATGAGCAACCCGGCCAGGGTCGCTCGGTCCTCCTCCGGTAGATCGGCAGCTTGATTGAACAGCTCAACAACTGACGGTTGCATACCCGGATGGTACCATAGCACCCGCCGCAAGTCGCTCGCTTTTGTGTAGCAATGAGCATTGAATGAGTAGGCGCCAGGGGAACACTCTTACGCCAGGCGGCGTGCGTGTAGATAGAGACCAAAGCTTCGGGTTTTCAATGAAGGCTCGAGCATAGCAGGCAAGCCTCGAACGTTGACACTCTGAATGTTGCTAAACTATCATCACGCTTACTAACTGGATCCGATCTTCGATGCTGTGCCGTGCTATTTTTGGCGTGGAGACTCCGATGAGCACTACCGAACTGATCAACGAATTGGATGAAGCCCAACAAGCGTGGGAGGAACGTACACTCCAGCCCGCGTTGAAAAAATCGCCCGAAACAAAGGACTCGTTCACCACGGTTTCGCTCACGCCGGTTGAACGTCTGTATACGCCAAACAGCCTGCCGGATTTTGATCCCGACACCGAATTGGGCTTCCCCGGCGAGCCGCCATACACCCGAGGCATTCATGCGACTGGATACCGCGGACGACTCTGGACGATGCGTCAGTTCGCTGGGTTCGGTTCAGCGTTCGACACCAATCAACGGTTCAAGTATCTCCTCGAGCATGGTCAAACCGGATTGTCAGTCGCGTTCGACCTTCCGACGTTGATGGGATATGACTCAGACCATCCGTTCAGCGAAGGCGAGGTCGGAAAGTGTGGAGTCGCGATCTCGAGCCTCGCCGATATGGAAGTGTTGTTTGACGGCATACCGCTCGAACAAGTGACCACATCGATGACGATCAACGCGCCGGCATCGATGATCTTCGCGATGTTTCTCGGTGTTGCTGAAAAGCAGGGCGCCGATTGGAGGAAGATTGGCGGCACGATCCAGAACGATATTCTGAAGGAGTACATCGCACAGAAGGAATGGATTTATCCGCCGAGGCCGGCGATGCGATTGATCGTAGACACGATCGACTTCTGCACTAAAGAAGTGCCGCGATTCAATCCGGTTTCGATCTCGGGTTATCACATTCGTGAAGCCGGTTCGACGGCACTACAGGAACTCGCGTTCACATTGCGCGACGGAATCGAATACGTGCAATACGCGATCGATCACGGAATGGACGTCGATGACTTCGCGCCGCGTTTGAGCTTCTTCTTCAATTCGCACAACGATTTCTTCGAAGAGATCGCGAAGTATCGCGCGGCTCGCCGAATCTGGTACAAGGTGATGCGCGATCGATTCAATGCCCGGAGCCCGCGTTCATGGACGCTTCGATTTCACACCCAGACGGCGGGCGTATCCTTGACCGCGCAACAACCGCTCAACAACATCGTGCGTGTTGCGATTCAGGCATTGGCGGGCGTGCTGGGCGGAACTCAATCGCTGCACACCGATGCTTACGACGAAGCACTGGCGCTGCCCTCGGACGAAGCTGCGCTGATCGGGCTTCGCACGCAGCAAATCATCGCGCACGAATCCGGTGTGATTAACACAGTTGATCCAATGGGCGGATCATACTTCGTTGAAAAGCTCACGCGCGATATGGAGGAAGGCGCCTTTGAATACTTCCGCAAAATAGACGACTTCGGCGGAATGATCGAAGCCATTGACGCCGGCTTCCCTCAACGCGAGATTCAGGAGTCATCGTACGAGTTCCAGAAAGCCGTCGAGTCGCGGGAAAAGATTATCGTAGGCGTCAACGACTACGTGATGGACGACGAATCAGCGCGTGTAAACATTCTTCAGATCGATGAGTCCGTGGCTGAGCTTCAAGCCGAGCGGCTCCGAAAGCTCCGCGCCGAGCGCGACAATGCGCGAGTGGAAGCAACTCTCCGGAGTCTGGTTAACGGAGCGCGATCCGCGGACAACACGATGCCGCTTTTGATCGATTGCGTTCGAGCGTACGCGACGCTGGGCGAGATGTGCGACGCGCTCAGACCCGTTTTCGGTGAGTATCAGGAACCTGCATTTTGAAGAAGCGCTAGTGCCGCATCACCTGGGGTCGCCGGCACTCCGTATCAGCCAGTCAGAAATTAAGAGCGGCCATCGCAATCCTCCGGAAAGGAGTTCCGTAATGAGAACTTTTAGAGCGTTCGTGGTGATGTCTCTCTCATGCGTTCTGCTCGCTTCAGCCAGCGCACAGCAGACGAGGAAAATTAAGGTAGATTTTAAGGATGTGAAACTCAAAAACGGCCTGCGAGTGCTGTTGGTCGAAGACCATAGCGCGCCCGTTGTCTCCGTTGCGATCACCTACGACGTAGGCTCACGGAACGAGCGACAGGGCCGCACCGGGTTCGCTCACCTTTTCGAACACCTGATGTTTACCGGTTCCGAAAACGTGGGCAAAAACGAATACTCGTTGATGATCGACACCAACGGCGGCGGCAATAATGCGACCACTAATGAAGAGCGAACGTTGTATTTCGCGGTAGTACCGGCGAATCAACTTGATATGGTTCTGTTTCTCGAAGCCGATCGGATGCGCGCTCTGGATGTGACCCAGGAAAACCTGGACAACCAGCGCAACGCCGTTCAGGAGGAGCGCCGTCGGGGCCTTGACAACCAGCCCTACGGCAAGACCGGCGAGCAATTCCAGGAGACGCTGTACGACAACTTTGCTTACAAGCACTCGGTGATCGGATCGATGGAGGATCTCAACGCGGCCAGCCTGCAGGACGTGAAGGATTTCTTCAGAATCTATTACGCCCCGAACAACGCGGCGATGGCGGTGGTCGGCGACATCAAAGCCGACGATACCCTTGCGCGAATAAAGAAGTATTTCGAGTCCATTCCCTCGCAGCCGGCTCCGCCACCGGTCGATGCTTCGGAACCGGAGCAAACAGCCGAACGCCGGTTTACTGTTCAGGATCCGCTGGCGCGCCTCCCGCAAGTAATCTTTGGATACAAGGGAATCGTTCCGAATTCAAAAGACGCCGACGCAATACAGGTTCTCAGCCAAACCCTTACGACGGGACAAAGTTCGAGGCTTTACCAAAAGCTCGTCAAAGAAAAAGAATTGCTGGCCGGCGCTCCATTCGGATTCCTCAGCGCAGTGCGAGGCATCGGCTACTATGACTTGACTGTGACGGCAGCTCCCGGGAAAAAGATCGAGGACATCGAGGCAGCCATCAACGAAGAGATAACCCGCCTCCAACGCGAACCGATCGCCGACTGGGAACTGGCAAAAGCCAAGAACGCTTATCGCCGCTCCTCAATTCAGAGCCTCCAGAGCTCGTTGGGCATCGCAACGCGCCTGACTCAGTCCGCTATCTTTTACAACGATCCGAACCTGGTGAACACTCAATTCGAGAAGATAGCCGCGGTTACGAAAGAGGACGTTCAACGCGTAGCCAATAAATACTTCAAGACGACGAACCGCACTGTTGGAATCACGATGCCGGCAAAGGCGGGAGGGGCCCCGGCCTCGACCAATTAACACCGCCGCGGCGGCTTGCATGAAAGGAGACTCGAAGCGATGAGGAATATGATCTCAAGAGCCAATCGACTTCTGGCGGTGACAGTTGCGTCCACGATGTTTGCAATGCTTGCTCTGGCCCAGGCGCCTCAACAGCAAAAGTCATCGAAGGGCCTGGTCATCAAGGGGAAAGCGCCGATCAGTAAAGAAGTATTGAAGGTGAATCTGCCAAAGGCGTACGAAACGAAACTGAGCAACGGCTTGCAGGTGATTGTGCTGGAGCAACATAAGCTGCCGACCTTTTCTATGCAGATGGTTGTGCTGAGCGGCGGGCTCTCTGATCCGGCCGATCAACCTGGCGCCGCGCAGTTTACCGCTTCGCTTTTGCGCGAAGGAACAACTACGCGCAACAGCAAACAGATAGCCGAGCAAGTTGAATCGATTGGCGCATCTTTAACCGCAGGCTCGGGCCTATCGTCGTTGTTCAGCAGCATCAACGCGCAGGGATTAACTGACAACTTCGATCAGATCATGGAGTTATTCGCGGATGTGACGTTGAATCCCGCCTTCCCTGCGGACGAACTTAACAAGTTGAAAACGCGCTCTCTGTCGCAGGTTCGATTGCAGCGGGCGCAGCCGAACTTTCTGGTAACCGAGATGTTCCAGAAGGTTATGTATGGTTCGCACCCCGCTTCGCGCATTTCGCTCAGCGCTGACGAAATTCAGCGCATCACGCCGGAGATGCTTCGGAAGTTTCATGCGGCGCACTACAAACCCAATAACGCTATCTTTGCGATTGTCGGCGACGTCAAACCCGCCGAGATGGTGGCCAAACTCGAAAAGGCGTTCGGCTCGTGGCAACGCGGCGATGCGCAGGCGGTAAACATTCCCAAGGCAAATGAAACCGGGCCCGCAAAAATTTACCTCATCAATCGCGTTCCGTCGGTTCAGACGAATCTGATGCTCGGTAACCTGTCGATCGAGCGCACTGATCCGGACTATTTTGCGCTCGTCGTGATGAATCAGATCGTTGGCGGTGGATCCAGCGCCCGCCTGTTCCTGAACCTCCGCGAAGACAAAGGCTACACCTACGGCGCATACACCTTATTCTCTTCGAGCAAGTATCGAGGGACGTTCAGAGCAAGCACCGAAGTGCGAACCGAAGTAACAAAGGGCTCGATGGACGAGCTCATGTACGAGCTGAAACGCATTCGCGATGAAAGGGTCCCGCAAGAGGAATTCGATCGAGCGAAGCGAACGATTATCGGAGGCTTCGCGTTGCAACTCGAATCGCCGCAAACGCTGTTGAGTAACATCATTACCCAAAAGCTCTACGGACTGCCGGCGGACTACTGGGATACGTATACGCAAAAGATCGCGGCGATAACGCCAGATGATGTTCAGCGCGTTGCAAAGAAGTATCTTGATCTCGGGCATCTCCAAGTCGTGGCCGTCGGCGACGCCAGCAAGATAGCGGACGTTCTAAGGCAGTACGGAACGGTCGAGATTTACGACACTGAAGGCAAGCCGGTAAAATCATCGAGCGGAGGACAGTAGCTAATTCGTCATTATGTCTGAAGAACGAATACGAGTCTTGCTTGCAAAGCCGGGGTTGGACGGACACGACCGGGGCGTAAAAGTCATCGCGCGGGCGCTGCGTGACGCCGGGATGGAAGTCATCTATACCGGCCTGCGCCAGACGCCCGAGCAGGTTGTTGCTGCAGCGGTCCAGGAAGACGTCGATGTGATCGGCCTGTCAATCCTGTCGGGCGCGCATATGACGTTGTTTCCCCGGGTCGTTGAACTCGCCCGCGAGCAGGGACTCGGCGACGTTATCATCTTCGGTGGAGGAATCGTACCGGACGAAGATATCCCTCGATTGAAAGAGATTGGCGTCACCGAGGTTTTTACACCCGGCGCCAGAATGGAAGACATCATCGAGTTCATCCGCAGTCGCGTTCACCGACAGCCGGAAGCCGCTTGAACGGACTGCACCATGAGGCGCAGTCGCGAGTGCATCTGTGATGCGTGTGAAGCTGCGAAGCATATCCACCCGTTGCGACAATCATAGCCACCCTAACCTTAGCGGCATTTCCCACAGAGCGAACAGCCCTGTCCCGAATGCAGCATCGATCGCCCGAACACGCGCCTGTTAAAATCGGATCATAGGCGTTCTATGAACACGCTCGAATCTCTTGAATGGATGGGTGAATTGAAATGAAGAGGCCGGGAGTTCCTGTTGCATTGATTTTGATGCTCGCGAGCTTGAGTCTATCCCCGATGGTGTCCGCAAGATTCCAGGAAGAACTTGTCTATCACGAGATCAGGACGGATGAGGACGGTCAAATCATTCCCTGGTATTCCGCGAACCTCGGGCAGGCCTATGATCACAACATCCGGCTGGTTTGGAGCTTCTGGAACAATATGCGATCGTGTCCGAACGGGGTCAAGTACTTTCTGCAGCATCAGGTTTGGAAAAAGCGCGCGGATGACCCTCGTGGATTGGGCGGAGATCAGTTGAGCATGGCGCTGTCTTCGTGGAACCTTCTGCATCAGTATCTGGGGGACGAAGCGGTGCGAGCGAATATGATCCACATCGCGGACTACTACATCGATCACGGATTCAGCAATCCCGGCGACTCCTGGCCCAATGTACCGTACCCTTACAACACCGATGTCCATTCGGGCGTTTATGACGGAGACATGCAGGCAGGAAAGAAGTTTTTCCAGCCAGACAAGGCCGCGTCATTTGCCGCTGAATTGGTTGTCCTTTACAAGATTACCGGATCGCGGAGGTATCTGGAAATTGCGGTCAAAATTGCCGACACGTTGTCCAACAAGATAACGGCCGGTGATGCCGATCATTCACCGTGGCCCTATCGCGTCAACGCGGAAACAGGCGCGATCCACGATGTCGTAAAGAGAGGCATCACACACTCAGCAACGTACACGGCCAATTGGGCTCCCGCGTTGAGGCTCTATGATGATTTGATCGCCCTCAACGAAGGCTCCGTCGCAGCGTACCAGCGTTCTCGTACCGTGCTCTTTGATTGGATCGTTGCGTATCCAATGAAGACGAATCGCTGGGGTCCTTTCTTTGAAGATGTCGCCACGCATCGCTACTCGGACACCGAGATCAATGCTGATACGCTGGCAACCTATCTCATCGAGCATAGCGATTCAAATCCGGATTGGAAGCAACAGGTGGAATCAATACTGGCCTGGTCGTTTGGAACGTTTGCCCACCACGGTTGGACGAGGTACGGTGTTGTACCCATCAACGAGCAGACACAGTTTATGGTGCCCGGAAACAGTCATACGCCGCGGCACGCATCAGTCGAGTTAATGTTTAGCGAGAAGGCTGGTGACAACTCGCGCAAGCCAAAAGCCATCAGGCGATTGAATTGGGCAACCTACATGGTGGATGAGGGCGGGCGAAATCGTTATCCGGAGAATGACATATGGCTGACTGATGGATATGGCGACTATGTTCGGCATTACCTGCGCGCAATGGCAGCCGCTCCGGAGCTGGCACCGGATGATCAGAACCATCTGCTTCGCTCTTCATCCATCATCAAGCAAATAAGCTATGGCCCGGACGCAATCACCTATACAAAATTCGATGCGCAGTCGCGAGAACGCTTCAAGCTCGGCGCGTGGGAACCGAAATCAATCAGCGGCGGTGAGATGAGATGGAACGTGGTTACCAGGGTCCTGGAAGTAACAACCACCACTAAGGACGTTACGATTCTCAAAGCCACGTAGCCCCACGTCAGCGTCATTGCGGCCTCGGATGCGGCTCCAATCGTGGTTATGCTAAACTGTCGTTTCTGTCTGTCTGCCTTAGCATCGGGTTGTGTCAGTCTCAATCGCGGATAAAAGAGTCTACGGAGGATCACCCATCTTGTTGAGCAATTCGAGTCTATCAGATTCCTTATGCAGGATTCGCGCACTCATTTTCCGCCGCGTCGTCGTGACGCTGGTGATATCAACCGCACTACTGCTTTCGGTAGTGCTCCAGTCTGCCGCCCAGGAACAAAAAGACAAGAAGAAACCCGCTGCACAAGAGCCTTCGCGACGAGATGATGGAAAAGTCCCTACGGGGAAGGAACTTGAAAAGGCAAGGAAGCAGGAAGAAGTAAGAGCCGCGCAGGCGAAACTGAGTCCGGCCGAGGTTATCGCGGAGTATGCCATTATCGCTTATGGCGGCCGCAAGCAGATCGAAACTGCCCGCGCCGCGATCCAGGAAACGGGCACAATACGACTCGCAACAGATCAGGGTGATCTTACTGGAAACTATCTCCTGCGTTCGATTAGAAAAGAAAAATCCTGGCTGGACCTGCTTCGCGTTGACCTCGAATTGGCAGCCGCCGATTCGCAAAGTCAAAACACACCCCCGATCAAATACGTGATCGGCTTTAACGGCGCAAGCGTTTGGTCCGCGCAGAACGGTCAGTACGTGAGCCCTCGCGCGGGAGCCGATGTTGCGTTCCGCGCACAGTTGACTCACGAATACATGGCGCTGCTTCGCTACAAAGAAGACGGCTCCAAGCTGGAAATTGTCGGCCCTGAGAAAGTGGTGGGCGTCGATACGAATGTTGTGGAGCTAACAACGCCGGATGGTGAGAAGACCCGCTTCTGGCTGAGCACAAAGACGTATCGAATTCTTCATTGTGAGTATGAGCTGAAACTCGCCGAGGGACAGCCGCCTACAAAGTACCGGTTGGACTATTACTACACGCCGTTCAGCAATGCCGTAGTTCAGAACACGCTGTTGCCAGTGCGAAGAGAAATGAAACAAGATGGAAAATTCGTGCAGGAGGTCAAGGTGACCAGCGCGACTTATTCCGCCAAGCTCGAGCCCGAAATCTTCCAACATCTTCAGGAGTAGTGCCGCACTAACCGGCTCAATCCCGGTCCAGATATTCCGCTACGGTCAAACCCACCCGCGCATAGAACTGATCGGCAAGCGAGGCTATGTCGTCGATTGATTCATCCAATGAGATGCGCTCGATTCGCCACATTGGAAAAAACACATGAGTCAATCCCATGTTTCTCTCGCCCCGAACGATCATCTTGACCCAGTCATCAAACGTGTTTAGATCTATCCCGCGCACAAAGACGCCGGCGGAGTTCAGTTCGCGCATGATGCCCCACACCTTCTCGCGCGGGCTGTGAAGGTTGATGATCACGGGCGTGCCCGGCTCGATTGCTTTGCTTGAACTATCAATCTCGCCCATTTCATTTTCCATTTTCCATTTTCCATTTGTGATTTGTCATTGCCTCCAAACTAACAAATCGCAAATGACAAATGACCAATGACCAATGACAGATGATTACCTCTCGACGATCATTGCGATTCCCTGACCTCCACCGATGCAAAGCGCAGCGAGGCCGCGGCGCACATCGCGCCGCTTCATCTCGTAAAGCAATGTGACCAGGATTCGCGCGCCGCTTGCGCCGATTGGATGACCGAGCGCGATTGCTCCACCGTTGACATTCACTTTCGATGAGTCGAGACCAAGCTTTGCAACCACAGCCAGACTCTGCGCTGCAAACGCCTCGTTGAGCTCGAACAAGTCGATGTCTTTGATCGCAAGGCCGGCTTTCTCAAGCGCGCGCTCGATCGCGGGCACGGGTCCGAGACCCATGTATCGCGGATCAACGCCCGCGCTCGCGTAAGAAACAATCTGCGCCATCGGCGCGAGTTCCATCAGCCGCGTGCGCTCTTCGCTCGCAATCACCAGCGCGGCAGCTCCGTCGTTGATGCCCGACGCGTTACCCGCCGTCACCGATCCCTCTTTCTGAAACGCGGGCTTGAGCGCGGCAAGCTTTTCGGCGGTCGTTCCTTTGCGAGGATACTCGTCGATCTTGAACGCGAAAGGATCGCCTTTCTTCTGGGCGATCATGACTGGGGCGATTTCCTCATTGAATCGTCCGGCCTCAATCGCAGCCAGAGCGCCCTTCTGGCTTTCGGCGGAAAATTCATCCTGCGCTTCGCGTGATATGGCGGACAGTTCCGCGACGTTCTCGGCGGTCACGCCCATGTGACACTTCGCCATCGCGCAAGTAAGTCCCTCGCTCAGCATCGAATCGATTATCTGATCGGTCCCCATCCGGTAACCCCAACGCGCTGATGTAAGCAGGTACGGAGCCCGGCTCATTGATTCCATTCCGCCCGCGACAATCAAGTCCGAGTCGCCAGCCGCGATCGCTTGAGCAGCGAGCGCAACAGCCTTCAAGCCTGATCCGCAAACTTTGTTGACGGTGAACGACGGAACGCCGGTGGGAATTCCCGCGGCAATGGCTGACTGGCGTGCTGCGTTCATACCGACGCCCGCCTGCAAGACGTTACCCATTATCACTTCGTCAATATCGGCGCGATCTATTCCGGCACGCTCAATCGCGGCTTCGATCGCAACGCGACCAAGCTCCGTCGCCGAAACATCTTTGAGTAAGCCTCCGAACGACCCGATCGCTGTTCTCGCGCCGCTTACTATCACTGCCTTCGACATAGTGCCCCCGAATATTAAAGAACCAACTGGCGAACCGCTAATGGCTGATTACTCTCACATCGTCAAACGCCTGGCCCTTCTGCGCGTAGCAGAAAAGCCCTATTTTGCCGCGGCTGTACGAACCGTCCTTCACCTCGCACAACCGCTTACCGTCCACAGTCGCGCCGATCACATCACCATCAACATCGATCTGTATCAGCATCTCGCTCGACAGTCGATAGCCCTTCGGCTCCGACCAGAGCTCAGTGTAATCGGCGCCCTCTCGCTTGTCTAACCTGGTGATGGGTCCCCCGCTCATCCCGTCCTGGAGGAAGATCAAGCGATAAAAATGCTCGGCGTCCTGATAGCGAAACACTACGCCGAAACCGTCATCGTCCGAGGACCTCACCCTTACAGAGAGCGTGTAGTCCCTCCAATCGGAGCTGCCCGCGATCAGATATGTGCCGTACCAGCGCCCGATGAAATCGCCGCGACGTCCCCAGACATTGCTGGTTTGATGAAGCCATCCGTCCTGCTCGACGCGCCAATCGGATGGGCCTTCCAAAGTGTCCGCATCGTCGGCGACAGTCCAGTTGATCAATCGCGGATCGTGAAATCGTTCGTCCAGCAGAACTCTGTTGCCGCATGCGAGATTGAAAAGAGAAGTAGCGGTAATGAGCAGAACAGCGCGACGACGAATCCGAACCGTGGCAAGCATTGTGATTCTGAATTTGATTCCGCGCGTCAGGAGGTTGCCTCAACTGTAGCGCCCGCGGGTTTGCGATTACGAAGCCTTTCGACTTCGGTAACGCCCGACGGGAAGGCTTGATAGAGAGTGAATGTCTCGACCTGAATACACGAAAGCGGGCTCTCTTCCTCCCCACTCGTGTCGATGCCAACGCAGTGGCGGTTTATGTAAATCCCCCAGCGCCGCGTGCGGCCCTCGCGAGGAAGGTATGCAGTCGGAGTATGGCCAAAGAAACACAGTTTGCCATTGTAGTCTTTGAAGAAATCCAGATCGCGGGTCCACACCAGCACATCGGAATCGGTTTCCGAAGGATGCTCGCCGGGAATGAGTCCGGCGTGAACATAAATCGCCTGCTCATCTTCGTGGAAGAAAGGCAGGGTCCGCAGGAACTCGACGTGCTCGGGGGGAATCTTTATGTCCGACACATCTCTCAACTGATCGAGCTGGAATCCGTAAGCCGACAGCGTCGCGAGGCCCCCGTTCTCCGGAATCAGCCACTGAAGATCGCCGTAATCCAAACAGTCCAGGAGCATCTGTTCGTGGTTGCCACGCAGGACCACCACATTTGGATTAGCCCCGGCCAGCGCCATCACTCTTTCAATCACTCCGCGAGCATCAACACCGCGATCGATCAGATCACCAAGGAAGACGATCTTGTCGCGAGCGACATCCCACGGGACGTTCTCGATCAGCCGATTGAGGAGTGCCAATCTTCCGTGAATGTCGCCTATGACGTAGGTTCCCATCAACTATTCCTTACGGTCGCGCAAGCCGAGCCTTAGACTTTGTTGTCTCCATCGTTGAACCGGCGCATCAATTCATTGGCGGACTGAAACATTTCGCCGAGATCCGAAAACTCTCCGCTTGAAATCGCCGCGCGCACCGATTCGATCTCCGAGATTGTTTCATCCAATGCGGCCACGATCTCATCGCCGTTTGTCTTACACACGTCCTCCCACACTGACCAGCGGCTCCGAGCCAGACGAGTCATATCAACGAAGCCGCGGCCCGCGGCCGCTAGCGTCCGAGCATCGCCCGCGCGCCGAGCGGCCAGCGCGAGCGCCGTCGATATCATCTGCGGTGTATGACTAATCCGAGCGACAATGCGATCGTGCTCTTCGGCTGTCATCTCCAGTGGTATTGCTCCCAATTTCGAAACGATTTCTCTGACGACATCCGCGGCGTTAGAGTCAACGTCACTGCTCGTAACAAGCGTATACGGCGATCCGCTAAAAAGTTCCGCGTTGGCGAACTCAATACCGGTCTTCTCGCTTCCGGCTATCGGATGTCCGCCGACAAATTGAACATTCTCGGGTAAGCTTTCCCGCGCGGCGCGGCAAATCTCTCGCTTGGTGCTGCCTGCGTCGGTAACGAGCGTTCCAGGCTTCAACAACTTAGCACGAGACCGCAGAAAACTGATAATCGATCCGACCGGCGCCGCAAGGTATACGAGGTCCGCTTCGCTCGTGCGTCCAACGTCAAAGGATTCATCCGGGCCGTCGATTACGCCTAACGCGATTGCCCGGTCAAGCACCTCTCGCGTATCGCATCCGGCGATCCGCTCCGCGATGCCCGCACGGCGCGCGGCGAGGGCAAACGACCCGCCGATCAATCCAACTCCTACGATTGTTAGTTGCTTGAAGTACATATGCTGCAAGGACGTTCAACTCGACATTCATTAAGCCAACCGAACTCTAACCATTTCCCGCGGGACATTCTCAACTCAAAAGACGAGGCGCGCGCAGCGTAGCTGGCCGCGTGATCTGAAACTATCGCGCCACGGTCTCAGCCGCTCGCGGAACAATCTCACGATCCACCGCCTTGGCAATCAATCGCAGTCGCTCCATCAATCTCTCGAACTGATCGGGGAGCAATGACTGAGCGCCATCGCACAACGCATTCTCCGGATCGTGATGAACTTCGATGAGCAGCGCGTCAGCTCCCGCCGCAACTGCCGCCTGAGCGACAGGCGGGACCTTATCGCGACGCCCGGTGGCGTGGCTCGGATCGGCGGCCACCGGAAGATGAGACAGTTTCTTGAATACCGGAATAGCCGCGATATCGAACGTGTTTCTCAGGTAAGGTTCGAATGTGCGAATTCCGCGCTCGCACAGAATGACCTCGTGATTGCCCGCCGACATTATGTATTCGGCTGCCAACAACGTCTCCTCGATCGTCGCCGCCGGACCTCGCTTTAACAGAACCGGCTTGTTGATTCGTCCGACTTCGCGAAGCAGGTTGAAGTTCTGCATGTTTCGGGCGCCGATTTGAAGGATGTCAACGTACCGGATGAATAATGGTATTTGCGACGGTTCCATGACTTCTGACACGACGAGCAGATTGTTCCGGTCAGCCGCCTGCCTCAGATACTTGAGACCTTCTTCGCCGAGTCCCTGAAACGAATACGGCGACGTGCGCGGTTTGAACGCACCGCCTCTCAGTACCTTGGCTCCGTTTCGCGCGACGATATCGGCGATGGCGTTCACCTGATCTCGGCTCTCGATCGTGCACGGCCCGGCCATCATCACGACTTCGCGCCCGCCGAAGGTAACGTCTTTGACCTTGATTTGAGTGCCCTCCGGTTTGAAGCCGCGGCTTGCGAGCTTATACGGCGCGGTGATTCGCAGCACTTCTTTCACGCCGTCGAGCAATTCGATGTCGCGCCAGTCGATGACCTTGTCGCCAACCGCTCCGAGGATTGTGTGTCTGACGCCAGTCGAGCGATGTATATCGAACCCGAACCGTACGAGCTTTTCTATCACTACCGAGATCTGCTCTTCGGTTGCAGTCTCGTCCATCACGATGACCATTCGTTGCGTCTCTCCTTAGCGCTTCTTTGCGGCTTTGCGATTCCTTGCGGCTTTGCGCGAAACAGAATCGCCAGCCTTCGTCTCCTTCTCTATGGTAACGCGTTCAATGCGCCGGGACTCGTCGATGATTCTCTCGAACAATCTCCGCACTGCGAATCGATCGAGCGGTCCGTGATTGATACCTGTGACGTGCGCGATGACTTCCCTCTCTCGATCGGGCGAGTAGATCGCAAGTCCCATCTCACGTTTTATTCTCCCGAGCTCGATGGCGCACTGCGAGCGAGCGTTGAGCAGCGTAACCAACTGCTCATCTAATCGATCGATTTCGTCTCGCCAATCGTCTATGTCCATTCAGACTCACCAAACCGGGAGCTTCTAGTGTATTCGCGAGAGCCGAAAGCAGCAATGATGACCCGAGATTTGAAGATCGAAACGTGAGGGTATCAATGATTCATACGACCGGAAACCAACAACCGCACCAACGCGCCGACCTTTTCGACAAGGTTAGGATCACCGGCATTGTTCTCTATCTCAGCGACTATTCGACTGCCAACCACCGCCGCGTCAGCGTGCCGCCAGACTTCGGCGACGTGTTCGGGAGTTGATACTCCGAACCCGACCGCCACAGGAAGATTGGTGAAACGCCTGACGCGCTCGACCAAGCTAGCCGCGGCGTCGGACAAGCTCTGCCGGACACCGGTGACACCTGTACGTGAAACCGCATACACGAATCCACGGCTCGCTTCGGCCACAAGCTTGATGCGTTCATCGGTGCTGGTCGGAGCAACCAGAAAGATCGTATCGATTCCCGCGGGCCGAACTCCGCTGATGAATTCGCCGGCTTCTTCCGGGACCAGATCGGTGACCAGCACTCCATCGACGCCGGCCTCGCGAAGCTGCTCGCCGAGCGTTTCGATTCCGAGCGCGAGAAGCGGATTCAGATAACTAAACAGCACAATCGGGACTTCGCTCTGCTGTCTGACGCGTCGCACGACCTCAAGACAGTCTCGCGCACTGACGTTGTTTCGCAGGGCGCGTTCGGAAGCGCGTTGAATCACCGGTCCGTCCGCCATCGGATCAGAGAAAGGCACTCCGAGTTCGATGATGTCGCACCCGCTTCGCTCAAGTTCGAGGATGATTTGCTCGGTTGCTTCGAGCGAAGGATCACCTGCGGTGATGTAAGGAATGAAACCCTTGCGACCCTCGCGCCTGAGTTCATAGAACTTTGATTCGATTCGCGTCAATCGTTGTCACCAGCACAGACTAGTTCTTTATCCGAGCATTCATTCGACGGCAAGCTTCTAGCACTTAGCGCAGTATCTAAGAATCAAAGATGCACTCGGCTTCTCTGATTTCGGGGCCATCGATCCGGAAGACGTGCTGCTTATGATCCTTGTTGGACACGACGACTACGTATTCCTGATCGATAGATCTGACTGTTCCTTCTCCCATGCGTGGGTGCCTGATGCGGCTACCTTCCTCGATCAGAATATCGTTCTTGTCAGGTATGATCCGGTTGGGTTTAAGCCACGGCTCAAGGTCTTTGAATCTGGTGACCCCCTCTCCTATAGTCTTTAGAACAAGGGCTCTCTCAACTAACTGAATTGGTGAATTGATTCCGTTTTCTCGATTTGCGTAGGTGTTTTTTAATACCTTTGCAATCCTCTCAATGGCGTCCTTTATCAAATCTGCGCGTAGGCTCTCGTCGTACGGTTCGTCTCTAATACCCTGAGTATCGAACCCTCGCCGTGTCTTCGAATCCTTTATTAAGGTAACAGGCAGCGGCAGGGCGTGCCTGATGCCAAGCTCATATAAAACATTAGTATTACCTGAACTGAGATCGCAGATGACCATATCCGCTCTCATGATTTGTTCTATTATGTCAATAACTATGAAGTTTGTTGCATCGCTTTTGTCTGCCCGACTTACCTTGAACCCTGCTCTTTTGGCTGCCGGCTGGATGAGCAGTTTGTAAACCCGATCAAAATGCCCCTCATCATAAGGCGCAACATCGGAAATCGGCATTATTACGAAACATGTTGGTTTCGGTTTTCGCCCGTTGGACATACAGGTCCCATCCTAGTGTTCAAGTCGCGGGGCCAGAAGGAACAGCGGCACTAATTCTGCTGTCAATGAGCTCAATTGCTCCTTTGCAGAATGCTTCAAGCCTCTCGAATGAGGAAATGATACCTTGTAGTGCTTGCCCCATTTGCTGACTCGCGTTCCCTACTGCTGCGCTAAGAATACCTAATCCCAAGGCATTACTTCGACGAATGCGCATACTTTCGAGCACGGGCGTGATGCTGCCAAGTATGCCGCTAATCTGCTCTCGAGAGAGTGAAAGCTGCTCGCGGTCTTCTTGCCTGTTGGAATCATGCACACTCGTATAGCCAGAGAGGAACTCAATGAAAACATCAATGCCTTCGTTCAGCTTTGGTAGCGTTTGCTCAATCTCTTTCGCGCCATTTCTCAGATGTGAGGCGATCAACGATGCGCTCTTATTCTGTCGCGCTCCACTTCTAGCGCTATTAAAACGTGTCATTTCGTCGTTAACCTTCTTGATCGATCTGTTCACCGCAGGGACTAGTTTCGTAATCACAGTGAGGAGATCCTTAGCGGCCTGAGTGGCTTCAACTAACCCTCTTCTTTCGCCGGTATCAGTCAACGCAGACCGATTGATTTGAGTTGGCATTTCTTTTCCAACGACGGTGCTCTGTCGCGCTGACGCCCAGAGCCGATCGTAGAGATCCTCTAAGCCCTCATCCGGAACCATCAGGCCCGCATTGCTAGAGATGTCGTACAGCAGCCTCTTGATATCGTGCCTTTCTCTCAGATTCCGCTGGTGGAGACGACGTAGCGGCTCTGGAAGATTAATCGGTTCGTTCTCCGCAAACGCACACAAGGGAATAACTCTCTTATCCAAGAACAATCCACCTCCAGCTTCAAAATTGATCCAGGGTCGGCTAATTGATTCTGTCGTCGCTAAGACAAGAATCAGTTCCGCAGCCTTAAGCCTCTCAACAATGACTTCTAGCCACTTGTCGCCGCCACGGATGTCAGCGTCATCCGACGAAACAAATATCTCAATAGCACCCAGATAGAGTCTCTCAAGTTCGTGTTTGAGAGAACCGGCTAAGTCCTTGTCTTCATGAATGTGACTCAAGAATATCTTGAACTTTGCTTTCTTCATACACTACGCACTCACATTTCCCAACGTCGCATTATCTTAGCGCATTTCAGCGAATTGGCCCCTTGAGACTCAGTCCAATAGCCGCAAGGAAATCTGCCGTAGGCGTTTTAGAGAACCGGCTCTGATTCTTCCCTGCTCGAACCCATGCGCGCCGGCATTTCGCATACGCATGCTCTTCAATAGGAAATCATATTCCTCTCGCTCAATGACGCCATCGGTGTAAAGTCTGGTTATGACTGTTGCAGGTCGCAGATCCGGCAGCTCGATTTCGTTGTGCTTACTTGCCAAGCGCATTGCAGCTTCCGCCGCGGACCACGTGATGAGCAAAGACGCAGCTAACATTCCTTGCTCGGCGAGTCTTTGTCCTTCCTCGAGTCTTTTCCTCAACAACCGCTCATCCATAGTCTTTGGAACTCGTTCAGGCGATCCATTGATGACAAGCTCGAGTCGCCAGCCTGGATGCTTCTGCACGGCTGTTGATAATTCTGTCCAGTAATCGCTCCCACGCTTTCTGCTGGGCGACGGTGATTCAACGACTACTGACTCACCCGCTCCTTCGGCGACAATATCTGGTCTGAATCTGCTCAAGAACTTCGGCAGTTTCTTCGCCGGCGGCGACACCGTGACCTTGTAACCGCGCTTCCTATATTCCTCTGCAATATCGTAAAGACGAGCCTCTTCGGTTCTCACGACGCTACTAGCCATAGCTCTGGCCCTCCGGATTCCAAGTAACCATAATGTGCAACACCTCACTGTAATTCTCAAGCGCCGTCGTCAGAAGCGCTCCAAAATCTTCTATGCGATCGAAGTGTGATCGATCTAACTTCTCACTGATGACTCTGCGCACTTGTTGATCGTTAGAGTAAACGACCGTTTCCAAGCCGTCGAGAATCGGCTTGATGATGTTGTCAACGTCGGGCGGGGCGAGCGTGTAATAGTTAGTGATGGCCACAGTGATCGCTTTGCTTTCGATTGGCAGCATAGTCTCTGGCCATTGCTCTCTTGCGGCTGCTCTCACTTTCTTGATCCACTTCTGATACCGTTTCGCCTTACTCTTTTTCGCTCTCAAAGAAACCGCCGGGCCTTCGATAACAAACTCAAACCTTTCCAAGGATGACTCCTCGTCAGATACAATTCAATTTTCCCAGGAAGGTTTTCTGCCAGATAGGTTCTGCTAGCTGTTTCTTAGACTCTCCGCGACCGTGTTTACGTCCTTGTCTCCGCGACCTGAGAGATTGACCAGGATAATCCGGTCGCTGGTCATCGAGGGCGCGACTTTCACGACCTCAGCGACCGCGTGAGCGCTCTCAAGCGCAGGGATGATTCCTTCAAGCCGAGCCAACAACTCGAACGCCTCGAGTGCTTCGTCGTCACTGGCTCTCGAATAACTGATCCGTCCGATGTCGTGCAGATAAGCGTGCTCCGGGCCAATCGCAGAATAATCCAATCCGGCCGACACGGAATGCGTAGTCGATATCTGCCCGTGCTCGTCCTGAAGGATGTAGCTGTGAGTTCCCTGCAACACGCCGGGCGTGCCTCCGCTGAACCGCGCTGCGTGCTCGCCAAGCGCTTCGCCGCGGCCGCCGGCTTCGACACCGATCATCTTCACGCTCGAGTCGGCGATGAATTCGTGGAACAAGCCTATCGAGTTGCTGCCGCCGCCAACACACGCTATCAACAAATCAGGCAAGCGGCCCTCGGTTTCGAGCATCTGCGCGCGAGCTTCGCGGCCGATCACAGATTGAAAGTCTCGGACCATCACCGGGTACGGATGTGGTCCCATCACTGAGCCCAACAAGTAATAAGTGTCCGCGACATTTGTCACCCAATCGCGCAGTGCTTCATTGATCGCATCTTTAAGAGTTCGGCTGCCCGCTTCGACCCCCACTACTTCCGCGCCGAGTAAGCGCATACGAAAGACATTCAGCTCCTGCCGGCGCATGTCTTCGGTGCCCATGTAGACGACGCACTTCAAGTTCATCAGAGCGCACACGGTCGCGCTTGCGACTCCGTGCTGGCCCGCGCCGGTCTCGGCAATAATTCGAGTCTTGCCCATCTTCTTCGCAAGCAAAGCCTGGCCAACCGCATTGTTGATCTTGTGCGCGCCGGTGTGACACAGGTCTTCGCGCTTGAGGTAGATTCGCGCGCCGCTAAGATGATTTGTTAACCGCTCGGCAAAGAATAATGGCGTGGGCCGGCCTACGTAGTTGGTTAGAAGATGATCCAGCTCGCGATGAAACTCCGGATCAACCTTCGACGCTTCGTAAGCCGCAGTCAATTCCTGCAGCGGATGCATCAACGTTTCGGGCACGAAGCGCCCACCATACGGGCCGAAGTGGCCTCGCGCGTCGGGCTGCTGATATGACTCTTCGCTTTCGACTTTACTCACGGAAGAAATCCTCTCGATACCTGAGCAGACTCATCTGCCTCTCCAGCGATCAACGCATTGGCCCTCGCAACAACGGCCATGAAGCTTCGCAGTTTGGTTAAGTCTTTTCGGCCCGGCTCCGCTTCCACGCCGCTGCAAACATCGATCGCGGCAGGCCTCACGTGCGTGATTGCGTCCCATACATTTTCGGTATTGATCCCGCCGGCAAGAATAATGGGCGCGAGTCGTTTCGCCTCGACAGCGATTCGCCAATCGAATCTCCGGCCCGTGCCCCCGTAGCTTCCCTTGATATCCGAATCCAAGAGGATCATCGCGACCGAGTATCTTTCGATCATGCCCAAATCAAAATCCTGGCCGACGCGAATTGCCTTTATCGTTTTGATCGACGAGAGCCGCGCGCAAAAGTCAGGAGACTCGTCGCCATGTAATTGCACCGCGCTTAACTGAAGATCGGTTGCAATCTCGAGTATGCGGCCGGCGTCTTCATTCACAAAGACTCCGACAGTTGAAGCCATCGGCGAGAGCCGCGCAATGATCTCGCTCGCGGATCTCGGCGTAATGTATCGCGGACTCTTCGGCCAGAAGTTGAAGCCAAGCGCGTCTGCTCCCTCATCGAGAGCGGCCTCGGCTTCTTCGAGGCTGCGGATTCCGCAAATCTTTACCTTTACTCGAGTCATCTATCTTTGAGCTTTCACGATTCAGCATTCGCCTCTTCGATCAGTCGTTCGAGCGCCGCGCCCGGATCATCGGCGCGCATCAGATGCTCGCCGACAAGCAAGGCGCTGAAGCCCGCCTCGCGCAGACGCCTAATGTCATCTCCTGTTTTGATGCCGCTCTCACTGACCAGAATCGCGTCTTGAGGGGCAAGGCGAGCAAGCTCAATCGAAGTCTCCAGATCAACATTGAACGTAGTCAGGTCGCGATTGTTGATTCCGATAATCGAGGCTCCCGCGCCAACTGCTCTCTGCATTTCATCGGCCGAGTGAACTTCGACTAGCGCGTCGAGTCCCAGCTCGCGCGCCCCTGCGATCAACCGCGCGAGCAGGACATCTTCTAGTATCGCAACAATCAGCAGCACTGCATCGGCGCCCGCGTTCAGAGCTTCGTGAAGTTGATACTCATCGAATACGAAGTCTTTTCTGAGAAGCGGCAACTCGACGCAAGCGCGAACAGCGCGCAGATGTTCAAGCGAGCCCGCAAAGAAATCTTCTTCAGTCAACACCGAAATCGCAGCCGCGCCCGACGCCGCATAACGCTCGGCGATCCACTCCGGATTGAAGTCTTCGCGAATGACTCCTTTGGACGGCGAGCGGCGCTTGATCTCAGCGATGATGTTAATGGGTTCCCTGCTTCTCAGAGCGGCAGCCATTGATGTGGCGGCACGCGACGACGCGCGGCGTGCCGCATCCCGGGCCAATTCTTCAATGGGCGTGCCACGCTTCGCTTCTTCAAGGCGCTGCACCTTCGCTCGGACAATCTTATCCAGGATTCCGCCCGACGCCCGGACTCCTCTGATTGACGTTGTTGACGCCTTTGTCATTGTTAGAGAGCCAGGAAATTCTGCAGCAGTTTCTTGCCGTGCTCTGTCATCACCGACTCGGGGTGAAACTGAACGCCTTCGACTGGATATTGCTTATGTCGCAGACCCATTATCAGCCCATCAGTTGTCGTGGCCGAGACTTCGAGCGCGTCGGGCAGATCTTCCTTCTCCACAATCAGCGAGTGATATCTCGTAGCTTTGAATCTGTAAGGCAGCCCGCGAAAGATCGTCGCCGAATCGTGGCATATCTCACTTGTTTTTCCGTGCATCAGATATGGCGCGCGAACCACTCGCCCTCCGAACGCTTCGCCAATCGCCTGACTTCCAAGGCACACGCCCAGTATCGGCATCTTTCCCGCGAACTCGCGGATCACATCGAGCGTGATCCCCGCATCCTTCGGCACGCCCGGGCCTGGCGAGATGACTATTCGCTCGGGCTTCAACTCGTGTATTTGCTCGATCGTGATTGCGTCGTTGCGATAGACCTGAGGCTCAGCGCCAAGCTCGCCAATGTACTGAACAAGGTTGTAGGTAAAAGAGTCGTAGTTATCGATGACCAGAATCATGCGATTGAATTCTAACAGAGAGTTTGTAGTCCGGCCTTCAGGCGGAAGTTCGTATGATTGTCGCGCTAACAAATTGAATTACAAACTTCCGCCTGAAGGCCGGACTACAAACTCTCGCTATTGCAGCGTGATCTTCTTAATCTCGATGCGCTGCGTTGGTTTGTCCCCTGCCACTTCAGCATCGGCAATCTTATCCACGACGTCGAGTCCGTCTATCACCTTTGCAAACGGAACGTGTTTGCCATCGAGCGCCGGGTTGTCCTTTGAGATGATGAAGAAATACCAGCCGATCGTTCCGTCGTCAGCCAAACGCATCGACACGGTCCCGCGCTCCTGTTTCACAGTGCTCTTGTCACCAGGCGGATGCCAATAACTGAATATGCGTTTTTTATTGGGACTGTCCGCCGGCCAGTCGCCGACGTAGCCGGCCTCAATGAAGTACTTCGCCGAGACGCGAAAGAACGTGATCCCGTCATACAATCCGGATCGAGCGTAACGAACGAACGCGCGCGCAGCATTGGGCGCGGCCTCCGGCTGAAGTTGAAGTTTGAACGTACCGAGCGAAGTCTCGATAGTCGCTCTCATAGTCTTCATCTGATCGAGCGTTGGGGTCTTCTCGCGAATCGTCACTTTCTTTATTTCGATTCGTTCGCTGGCCACACCGGCGGCGCTCGCTGAAGCGAGTGATATGTTAGTCACGGCATCCATGCCTTCGACTACGTGACCGAAAACTGTGAATGTCGAATCGAGATTGGCTTGAGCGGTCCCCGCATTTAACACGATAAAGAACTGCGCGCCGGAGGTGCCCGGTTTGACGTCCGTCGCGCCCGGACGCACTGCCTGCAGCACTGAAGATACCGCGCCCGCGATGTGCTTGTTCTTATTGATCTCGTCCGGCAATCCGGTGTTCAGCCCGCCCGTCCCGTATCGAACGCGATCTCTTGGGTTCTTAGACAGCGGATCGCCGCCCTGAATCAGCGCGTACTTGACCAGCCTATGAAACGTTGTGCCGTCATACGCTCCTTCGCGAGCGTTCTTGACGAAGTTCTCAACGTGACGCGGGGCGTCTTTAGCGAAGAACTCGATCACGATCGGTCCACTCGATGTCTCGAGCAAAGCTTCGAGGTTGTCGTATTCGCCCGCGGCATTCTGCGCACGCGCGAATGGTTCAGTTCGCGAACTGACTTTTGGATTGTTGATTGAAACACAAACGAGCACCGCGCAAAGAACGGCCGATATTCTCATGGTCGGCTCTCCTCGTATCCGAGATTGACTGGGTTTGGTTACTGGCGAGTCTCGATTGTCGCTCAAATTCCGCCTTCGCACAACAAAGACCCTGGGCAAAAAAAGGCCCGCCGAAAGGCGGGCGGAGGAAAGGGTTGCCATGATGCCGCTGTTCGTAAGGGCAATCCCGGTGCCAGGAATCTCCTGCGAGATTCGCAATCAACTAAATGGCGAAGCTGAGTGACTTGACCAAGTAATCGCGAAATTGTCATCGATTGTTTCAATCAATCAATCGGTCACATTGAATGACGAATGTCATCGAGTTGCCGAATTGCCTGACTTGCTTTCGTCACACGATTGATATCAAATGACTGCGACTTCTCGAGTGAGCATCGATGGCCAAGTCCCGCTGGAACAAAGACACCTGGGTAAGCCTCGCGCCGAATGGCATAGGGCAAATCAAACCGAATCACTACCTGGAAATTGGCAAGACGCTATGGCGAAACAAAAGCGAGCTGCCGTTCGCCTGGCGGATACTGACGCGCGGGGTCTGCGATGGTTGCGCG
>Ga0070706_100000271_pt1 | contig 63046 bp, 60 predicted proteins | sample KBSK5501metaG_FD_65476 | JGI IMG/M metagenome (GOLD analysis project Ga0070706, IMG submission 65476) | Corn, switchgrass and miscanthus rhizosphere microbial communities from Kellogg Biological Station, Michigan, USA - KBS K5-50-1 metaG | ecosystem: Host-associated > Plants > Roots >...
CCGCATCGCCGAGATCGCCGACGCACCGCTCGCCGACAACGTGATCGAGCTGATGACGCGCAGCATCCAGCGCCTGCCGGCGAAGTCGCAGTACGCGTTGACGCTGGCCGCCTGCATCGGCAGCCGCTTCGACCGGCGCACGCTGGCGATCGTCAGCGAGCAGAGCGACGCGCAGACGACCGACGATCTTTCGCAGGCGATCGACGCGGGGCTGATCGTCGCCGCCGCAGCGGCCGCAACCGTCGGCCCCGAGGACGAGCCGGCCTACGCGTTCCTGCACGACCGCGTGCAGCAGGCCGCCTACGCGCTGATCCCGCCCGAGCGGCGCCGCATGGTGCACCTGACCGTGGGCCGCCTGCTGCGCTCGCGCACGCCGCCCGAGCAGCTCGACGCGCGCCGGTTCGACATCCTGCAGCACCTGAACCTCGGCCGCAGCCTGATCGGCAACCGGGCCGAGCGCCTGGGCATCGCGTCGTTGAATCTCGAGGCCGGCCGCAAGGCCAAAGCGTCGACCGCGCACGACACGGCAGGCGAGCTCTTCGCCGCCGGCCTCGACATGCTCGACGCGGCCGCCTGGCACAACGCGCACGAGCTCGCGTTCGCGCTGCACCTCGAAGCCGCCGAATCGCGCTACCTGTGCGGCCGGTTCGATGCGGCGCTGGCTGACTTCGAGCATCTCCTGGCGCAGCCGTCGCTGACGCCGATCGAGCGTGCCCGCGTGATCCGGCTGCGCAGCGTGCAGTACGAGAACATGGCGCGTTACGCAGACGCCATCGCGACGGTGCGCGAAGGCGTCGCGATGTTCGGCGTCTCGTTCCCGGATGACGAGGCCGGCAAGCTGCGGGCGCTCAAAGCCGAGATCGCGACGATCGAGCGGCTGCGCGGCGCGCGCACGATCGCCTCGCTCGCCGAGCTGCCGCGCATGACCGACCCCGAGGTCCGCATCGTCGCGAGCATGCTCACCGACATCTGGTCGGCCGCCTACATCGTCGGCGACCCGACGCTCGCGCGGCTGATCTCGGCGACGCTGGTGCGGCTCTCGCTCGAGCACGGCAACGTCGAGGAGTCGGCCTACGGCTACGTGACGCACGCCATCACGATAGGCGCCGTGCGCGGCGACTATGCGCAGGCCTACGACTACGGCTGCCTGGCGCTGGCCGTCAACGCCGGCTTCGGCGACACGAGCCGGCGCGCGAAGATCTACCAGCAGTTCCACGCCCACGTGAACTTCTGGTGCCGCCCGTTCGACAGCTGCGCGTCGTACGCGCGCGAGGCCTGCCGCAGCGGGCTGGACAGCGGCGACTTCCTGTATGCCGCTTACGGCGCCGGCACCGAACCGTGGGCCGCGATGGCGGCGACGCAGGACCTCGCGCGCTTCGAGCGCGAACACGAGCCGAGCATCGCGCTGATCGAGCGGTTGAAGAACCGAGGCTTCGCCGATTCGGTGCGCCTGCTCGTGAACTGGTCGCGCGCCTTGCAGGGCCGCACCGATGCGCCACTGTCGCTCAGCGACGCGTCATTCGACGAAGCCGCCTATCTCGCGACCTATCGCGACAGCCCGTTCTTCACGACGATCCACGCGATCGCGCGGCTGCAACTGTGCTGCCTGCTCGGCTCCGGTGCCGATGCGCGGGACGCCGCGAGCCACGCGGCCGCGTACGTCCACCATGTGCCGGGCACCGTGTGGCCGGTGATGTTCGACTTCTGGAATGCGCTGACATGGGCGGCGGCGTTCGAAGAGACGGCGCCGGCCGAGCGCGCGGCGTGCCTGGCCGAGGTGCGAGCGGCACAACGGCGCTTCGAGGCACTCGCGGTGCACTGCGCACAGAACTTCCGCGCCCAGGCGCTGCTGCTCGCCGCCGAGGTCGCGCGCATCGAGGGGCGCCGGGCCGAGGCGGCCGCGGCGTACGAGGACGCCATCGAGTTTGCCGCCGCGCACCCGCTGCTGCCGCTGCTGGCGCTGGCGCACGAGCGCTGCGGCGGGTGGCTCGTGGCTGCCGGTCGCGTGGCGCTGGGGCGCATGCATCTCGCGCAGGCGCGCGCGGGCTTTGCGCGCTGGGGTGGGCACGCGAAGGTCGAGGCGATGAGCCGGCAGTACCCGGTGCTCACGGCGCGCGGCAGTGCCGACGTGGCCGCGCCGCCCGCGGCATCAGGCGCGGACGCGGCGGGCGCGCCATTGCCGACGGCCGCGCCGCCGGATGGACTGGATCTCTTCAGCGTCGTGAAAGCGGCGCAGGCGATCGCGGCCGAGACCGAGGTGGGCGGCCTGCTGGCGCGGCTCATGCGGATCGCGATCGAGAATGCCGGCGCCGAGCGGGGCGCGCTCGTGCTCGAGTCCGAGACCGGCCCGGTCGTGCATGCGTTCGAGACGCTGGCGGCCGCGCCGGCCGGCGATCCGGTGGCGCTCGACCAGGCGACCAGCGTGCCGATCGGCATCGTCAACTACGTGCGGCGCACGGCGGCGAGCATCGTGCTCGGGCAGGCCGACCGCGACGAGCCGCATGGGGCCGATCCGTATATCGTGCGCACCCGGCCGCGCTCGGTCATCTGCGTCGCCGCGCAACACCAGGGGCGGCTGGTCGGCGTGCTGTATCTCGAGAATCGGCACGTCGGCGGCGCGTTCACCGCCGAGCGTGTGCGCGTCCTGCAGAGCCTGGCGGCGCAGGCAGCGATCGCGCTCGAGAACGCACGGCTGCGCCGCGAGCTCGAGGCGGAGAACTCGTACCTGCGCCGCGACCTGATCGCGAACGTGTCGCACGACCTGCGCACGCCGCTGGTCTCGATCCGCGGCTACCTCGAAGTGCTGGCCGCGAAGGACGACGTGCTCGATCCGGCGCAGCGACGCAGCTACCTCGAGACCGCCGTGCGGCAAAGCGAACACCTCGGAACGTTGATCGACGAGCTGTTCGAGCTCGCCAAGCTCGACTTCAAGGGCATCACGCTGCAGCGCGAGGCGCTCCAGCTCGCCGAGCTCGTGTCCGACGTGCTGCAGAAGTTCCGGTTGATGGCGGCTGGCAGGCAGGTCGCCCTCGCGCTCGATGCCAGCCGCGAGCTGCCGCTCGTCCACGCCGACCTGGGCCTGATCGAACGCGTGTTCGACAACCTGGTCGGCAACGCGCTGAAGCACACGCCGCCCGGCGGTTGCGTGACGATCCGCCTGGGCGCGGCGGGCGGCGGCCGTGGCGTACAGGTCGATGTCGTCGACACCGGCGCCGGCATCGCCGCGAGCGACCTGCCGTTCGTCTTCGACCGCTTCTACCGCGGCGGTGGCGATTCGGCCGGTGCCGGTCTCGGCCTCGCGATCACGCGCCGCATCGTCGAGCTGCACGGACGCACGATCAGTGTGGAGAGCAGCGCGGCGGGAAGCCGGTTCCGGTTCGACCTGCCGACGCAGCCGTAGCGCGCGCAGAGCTCCCCTGAGCAAGCCCGCCGGATCGGCTTGGCTCAGGCCGCGCCCGTGCTGCCCACCCAGCGCGCCGGCCACTCGCCGCTGCGCACCATTGCGCGGATGACCCGGGTCACGACGGACATGACGGCGGCGCCGGCGGGCGTTGCGGGGCGTGTGACGTTGGTGGCGCAGATCACACGCCGCGACATGCCGGGGCTCGCGATCGTCGACGCGCGCAGCCGGCCAGCCGCGACTTCCGCGGCCACCGAGCTGAGCGAGAGGATCGTGCTGCCTAGCCCCGACTCGACGGCCTTCTTCACGCTGGTCAGCGATTCGACCTCGGCGACCACGTTCAGCGTCAGGCCCAGCGGCACGCAGGCCTCGTCGATGATCCGCCGCAGGCCGTGCTCGCGCCCCGGCAGGATCAACGGGTACCGGGCGACCGCGGCCAGCGACATGCGCGACGGCGAGCGGGATCGCGACCGTCCGGCGGCGGCCATGCTCACGAACGCCAGCCGTTCATCGAGCAGCGCCTGCTTGGCAAGGCCCGGCTCCGAGGCGTCGCCGAACAGCAGGGCGATGTCGAGCCGCCCGGACTGAAGCCACTCGCGCAGGAAGCCGCTGTACGCCTCGACGATCTTCAGGCGCACCCGCGGCAGGTGTTCGCGGCACTGTTGCAGGATCGGCACCGTGGCCGCCAGCGCGACCGTGGTGGGCAGGCCCACGACGACGTCGCCGCTGGGGATTGCCGACGATTCGCGAACCGCCCGTCGTGCGCGCTCGACGTCCGCCAGCACCACCTGCGCGTGCTCCAGAAAGATCTTGCCGGCGTCCGTCAGCACGACGCCCCGGCTCGAGCGCTCGAAGAGCTTCGCGCCCACGTCGTCCTCGAGCGCGGAGATCTGCTGCCCCAGCGCCGGCTGGGCCACATGCAGACGGGTGGAGGCTTTCAGCAGGCTGCCGGCCTCGCTGGCACCGACGAAGTAGCGCAGTTGTCTCAGTTCCATGGCGATGGCGGTGATGTCGATGGTCTTGGCCGCACGGCTATACGTCGTTCACCTAGCCGATAGGTTCAATCAGTATTTCACAGATAGCCTGCGGCTCGCCAGAATTCATGGCTGACGGCGGCACGCCCGCTCGACAAGGAGACACACCTCATGACCCTGGACATCGAGCATCTGCGCGGCTGGATCGGCCGCACGGAAGTGGCCGACGATGTCGCGACGCTCGCCCCGCTGCGGGCGCTCGCGGCGACGCTCGATCGCGCCGATGCACCGGCGGCGGGTGACGCTATCCCGCCGTGCTGGCACTGGCTGTACTTCCTGCCCGTGCATCGCCAGTCCGAGATCGGGCCTGACGGTCACGCCAGGCGCGGCGGATTCCTGCCGCCGGTGCCGCTGCCGCGGCGCATGTGGGCCGGCAGCCGGATCGAGTTCCCGGCGCCGCTGCGGGCCGGCGAGGCGCTGTCGCGTACGTCCCGGATCGAAGACGTGCGGCTGAAGGAGGGGCGCACGGGCCCGCTGGTCTTCGTCAACGTGTGCCACGAGATCCGCGGCGACGGCAACCGGCTCGCGATCGTCGACCGGCACGACATCGTCTACCGCGACTGGCCGCAGCCCGGCGAGCCGGCGGCGGCGGGCGTGCCGGCACCGCAAGACGCGAGCTGGACGCGCCGCATCGAGCCCGACGACGTGCTGCTCTTCCGCTATTCGGCGCTGACCTTCAACGGGCACCGCATCCACTACGACCGCCGCTACGTGACGACCGTCGAGGGCTACCCCGGGCTGATCGTGCACGGGCCGCTGATCGCGACGCTGCTGCTCGACCTGCTGCGGCGTGAGCTCCCGGATGCGCGTGTCGGCCGCTTCGCCTTCCGTGCCGTCAAGCCACTGTTCGACACCGCGCCGTTCGAGGTCTGCGGCCGCATGGAGGATGTACGCACCGTGAAGCTCTGGGCGCGCACCCCCGAAGGGCATCTGGCGATGGAGGCCAGCGCCACGCTGGCCTGACGCAAGAAGCGAACGACAGAAGAGCAACAGAAGAGCAACAGAAGGGGAACGACGATGTTCAACGAGACCGACGAGTACCAGGAGATTCGCGACGCGGTGCGCCAGCTGTGCCGCCAGTTCCCCGACGAATATTTCCGCGGGGTCGACGAGAAGCGCGCCTATCCCGAGGCGTTCGTCGATGCGCTGATCGAAGCCGGCTGGCTGGCCGCGATGATCCCCGAGGAATACGGCGGAACCGGCCTGGGCCTCACGGCCGCGACGGTCATCATGGAGGAGATCAACCGCTCGGGCGGCAACGCCGGCGCGGTGCACGGCCAGATGTACAACATGGGCACGCTGCTGCGCAACGGCAGCAGCGCGCAGAAGCAGCAGTACCTGCCGGCCATCGCGGCCGGCAAGCTGCGCATCCAATCGATGGCGGTGACCGAGCCCACGACCGGCACCGACACCACGAAGATCAAGACCACCGCGCTCAGGAAGGGCGACCGCTACGTCGTCAACGGCCAGAAGGTCTGGATCTCGCGCGTGCAGCACTCCGACCTGATGATCCTGCTCGCGCGCACCACGCCGCTGGCAGACGTGAAGAAGAAGTCCGAAGGGATGTCGATCTTCATCGTCGATCTGCACCAGGCCATCGGCAGGGGCCTGTCGGTGCGGCCGATTCCCAACCTCGTCAACCACGAGACCAACGAGCTGTTCTTCGACAACCTGGAGATCCCGGTCGAGAACCTGATCGGCCAGGAAGGCCAGGGCTTCAAGTACATCCTCGACGGGCTGAACGCCGAGCGCACGCTGATCGCCGCCGAGTGCATCGGCGACGGCTACTGGTTCATCGAGCGCGCGCGCAAGTACGCGAACGAACGCGTGGTCTTCGACCGCCCGATCGGCAAGAACCAGGGCGTGCAGTTCCCGATCGCCGATGCGTTCATCGAAATCGAGGCCGCGAACCTGATGCGCTTCGATGCGGCGCGGCGCTTCGATGCGCACCAGCCCTGCGGTGCTCAGGCCAACATGGCGAAGTACCTCGCGGCGAAGGCATCGTGGGAGGCGGCCAATGTCTGCATGCAGACCCACGGCGGGTTCGGCTTCGCGAACGAATACGACATCGAACGCAAGTTCCGCGAGACGCGGCTGTACCAGGTGGCGCCGATCTCGACCAACCTGATCTACGCGTACGTCGCCGAGCACATCCTCGGCCTGCCGCGGTCGTTCTGACCAACGAGGAGCTTCAGTCATGGTTCGCCCACTCGACGGCGTGACGGTCGTCACGCTCGAACATGCCATCGCCGCACCGTTCTGCACGCGGCACCTTGCCGACCTCGGCGCGCGCGTCATCAAGATCGAACGCCCGGGCAGCGGCGACTTCGCCCGCGCCTACGACGAGCGCGTCAACGGCATGGCGTCGCACTTCGTCTGGACCAATCGTTCGAAGGAAAGCCTGACGCTGGACGTGAAGCACCCGCAGGCGCGCGACGTGCTGGCCAGACTGCTGGAACGTGCCGACGTGCTGGTGCAGAACCTGGCGCCGGGCGCCGCGGCGCGCCTGGGGCTTTCGTTCGAGGCGCTGCACGAGAAGCATCCGCGACTGATCGTCTGCGACATCTCCGGCTACGGCGACGACGGCCCGGACCGCGACCGGAAGGCCTACGACCTGCTGATCCAGAGCGAGTCCGGCTTCCTGTCGGTGACCGGCACGCCGGACGAGCCGGCCAAGGCCGGCTGCTCGATCGCCGACATCGCTGCCGGCATGTACGCGTACTCCAGCATCCTGGCCGCGCTGCTGCAACGAGGGGCGACCGGGCAGGGCAGCCGCATCGACGTGTCGATGCTCGAGAGCATGGTCGAGTGGATGGGCTACCCGCTGTACTACGCGTACGACGGCGCGCCGCCGCCGCCGCGTGCAGGCGCCGCGCACGCCACGATCTATCCGTATGGGCCGTTCCCGGCGGGCGACGGCCGCACCGTGATGCTCGGCCTGCAGAACGAACGCGAGTGGGGCGCTTTCTGCAAGCTCGTGCTGCGCCAGCCGGAGCTTGCGGGCGACGAGCGCTTCTCGTCGAACTCCAGGCGCACCGCCCAGCGCGACGCGCTGCGCCGGATCATCGTCGACGCCTTCGGTTCGATGAGCGCCGACGAGGTGATCGAGCGGCTGGAGGAAGCGCAGATCGCCAATGCGCGCGTCAACACGATGCAGGACGTGTGGCGGCATCCGCAGTTGAAGGCGCGTGATCGGTGGACGCAGGTGCTCACGCCGAGCGGCCCGATTCCCGCGCTGCTGCCGCCCGGCAAGACCGGGGCCTACGCACCGCGCATGGATGCCGTGCCGGGCCTCGGGCAGCACACCGACACGGTTCTGCGGGAGCTCGGCTGGTCCGATCAGGCCATTGCCGACCTGCGCCGGGAAGGCGCCGTCTGAAATAACAACGAGATGAACAACACGATGGAGACATGCGAATGACGAGTACCGGGGGATCGTGGAAGGGTGCATTCGTCGCGCTCGGGGTGCTGGTGGCGATCGCGCTGTCGAGCGCCGTCGCACCGGCCATGGCGCAGGGCTGGCCCAGCAAGCCCATCACGCTGGTGGTGCCCTTTGCGGCGGGCGGGCCGACCGACGTGGTGGCGCGCATGCTCGGCGCGGCGATGACGAAGTCGCTGGGCCAGACCGTCGTGATCGAGAACAGGACCGGCGCCGGCGGCACCATCGCCGCTGCGGCGGTGGCGCGCGCGGCGCCGGACGGCTACACGTTCCTGATCCACCACAACGGCATGGGCACGGCGCCGGCGCTGTACCGCAAGCTCGCGTACAACCCGCTGACGGATTTCGAGTACGTCGGCCAGGTCATCGACGTCCCGATGACACTGGTGGGCCGCAAGGACCTGCCGGCGAAGGACTTCAAGGAGCTGCTCGTCTATCTCAAGGCCAACGGCAGCAAGGTCAACTTGGCCCACGCCGGCCTGGGAGCCGTGTCGCACCTGTGCGGCATGCTGTTGCGACAGGCGGTCGGCGTCGAGCTCACGACGGTGCCGTATCAAGGGACGGCGCCGGCGATGAACGCGCTGCTCGGTAGCCAGGTGGATCTGCTGTGCGACCAGACCACGTCGACGACGCCGTACATCAAGGCCGGCTCCGTCAAGCTCTACGGCGTGACGACCGCGAGCCGGGTCAAGACGCTTCCCGACACGCCGACGCTGGCCGAGCAGGGGCTGCCCGGATTCCATGTCGTCGTCTGGCACGGCATCTACGCACCCAAGGGCACGCCCAAGGAGGCCGTAGCCAATTTCGGCGCCGCGCTCAGGGCAGCGCTCAAGGACCCGGCCGTCGCGCCGCGTCTGGCCGAGCTCGGCGCCATCGTGCCCGCCGACGACAAGCTCACGCCGGCGGGACTGCAGACCTGGCTGCAGCAGGAGACGCTGCGCTATGCGCCGGTCATCAAGGCTGCCGGGCAATTTGCGGACTGACTGCGGACGGACACGCTGTGAACGAACACGATGTGAACGAGCCTCCAAACCCGTTCGGGCTGAGCCCGTCGAAGCCCCGCGAGGCCCGCAGCCTGCTGTTCGTTCCCGGCAACCGACCCGAGCGTTTCGAGAAGGCGCTGCGCAGCGGCGCGGACGCGGTCATCCTCGACCTCGAAGACGCCGTGCCGCTGTCCGACAAGCCGGCTGCACGCGCGGCGATCAGGGTGCAGTGGACGCATCTTCTGGCGTCGAACGTGCCGCTGCTCGTGCGCATCAATGCCGCGGAGGGCGGCGTGTCGCCGGAGGATCTCGACGCGCTCAAGGGGCTTTCAGGGCTGGCCGCGGTGATGGTGCCGAAAGCCGATTCGCCGCAGGCGCTGCGGCATGTGCAGGAAGTGCTCGAAGGCGTCCCCTTGCTGCCGATCATCGAGACCGCGGCGGGATACGAAGCCCTGAAGAGCATCGCTGCGCAGCCCGGTGTGCTGCGGCTCGCGCTCGGCCACATCGATTTCATGGCCGACACCGGGATCACGTGCGATGCACAGCAATCGGAGCTCGCGCCGCTGCGCTTCGCGATCGCGATGGCCACGCGCGGTGCGGGCCTGGGCCCCGCGATCGACGGTGTGACGGTCGAGACGAACGATGACCATCGGCTGCGAGACGACACGCAACGTGCGCTGCGTTTCGGCTTCGGCGGCAAGCTGTGCATCCATCCGCGCCAGGTGCGGGTGGTCCACGACGCGATGGCGCCGAGCGCCGAGGAACTGGACTGGGCGCGCCGCGTCATCGAGGCGGATGCCGCGTCCGGAGGTGCCGCCGTCCAGCTCGACGGGCGCATGGTCGACCTTCCCGTGGTGCTGCAAGCGCGGCGCACGCTGGCCCGCCTGCGCGACCCGCGCGCGCGTTAACTCGCCGTCGATTTGCGGCCGCGTCTGGGCGCTGTCCCACTGAGGTTGTATAGCTGGAAGAGGCCCATGCCGGCCAGCATGGCGGCCACGAACACCAGGGCCTTGACTTCGCCGAGGCCCAGGGCGACCAGTGCAGGACCCGGGCAGAAGCCGGCAATGCCCCAGCCCACGCCGAACAGGGCGCTGCCGACCAGCAGGCGGCGGTCGATGCGGCGTCCGCCGGGCAGCGTCATCTCGGCGCCGATGAGCGACCGTGTGCGGCCGCGAGCCGCCGCGAAGCCGATCAGGCCGACCGCGATGGCGCCCGCCATGACCAGGGCCAACGACGGATCCCAGTGTCCGCTCAGGTCCAGGAAGCCCAGCACCTTGGCCGGGTTTGCCATGCCGGAGACGATCAGGCCCAGGCCGAAGACGAGGCCCGCGAGCAGTGAAGTCAGGACGAGCATGACGGGTTCCTCAGATGCCGAGCAGGTGACGAGTCACGAAGACCGTCGCGAAGCCTGCTCCCATGAAGGTCAAGGTCGCCGCGAGTGACCGCGGCGAGAGCCGCGATAGACCGCAGACGCCGTGGCCGCTGGTGCAGCCCGAGCCGACCCGGGTGCCGATGCCGACCAGCAACCCGGCCGCGATCAACGCGCCGAACGACGCCTCGATCTGCACCCGCGGCAGTGCCGCGAACAGCGTGTAGACCAGCGGCGCGCCGACCAGCCCCAGGACGAAAGCGGCGCGCCACGCGATGTCGCCGCGGGCCGGCCTGAGGAGGCGGCCGACGATGCCGCTGATGCCGGCGATGCGCCCGTTGAGCAGCAGGAGCATCGAAGCCGCGATGCCGACGAGCAGACCGCCCGCCAACGCGGACCAGGGAGTGAAAGCGTTCCAGGCGATGGACATGGGTCAGTCCTTGGGGCAGTACAGGCGGTACAGGACCGCGAGGATGTCGAGCAACGCAGGATCGGCAATGCTGTAGAAGATCTGCTTGCCCTCGCGGCGCGTGTCGACGACGCCTTCGGTGCGCAGCACGCCGAGTTGTTGCGACAGCGTGGGCTGACGGATGCCCAACTGCTCCTCGAGCTCGCTGACGCACATCTCGCCCAGCGACAGCTGACACAGCAGCAGCAGCCGGTCTTCGTTGGCGAGTACCTTGAGTGCGGCAACGGCATCGCCCGCGGCGCGTCGCAGGCGTTGCGGGTCGATCGTGGTCTTGCGGCGTTGCATGGGAACAGGTGGGATCGGCTGGACAACAGTTTATCAATATATATACTATCAGTCAATAGATCATGAACTTGAAGGACTGACGCCATGACAGCCATGACAGGAGCCACCACCACCCAGGGCTTCTTCGACCCGAACACCTGGACGGTCACCTACGTCGTGTGGGATCACGCGACCCGGTGCGCGGCAGTCGTCGACCCGGTGCTCGACTACGACTTCAAGTCCGGCCATACGAGCACGGCGTCGGCCGACCGTGTGCTGGCCTATCTTCGAGAGACCGGGCTGAAGACCGAATGGATCCTCGAAACCCATGCGCACGCCGACCACCTGTCGGGCGCACGCTACTTGCAGGAGCGTGCCGGCGGCCGCATTGCGATCGGCGAGAACATCCGCGCGGTGCAGGCGATCTCCAAGAAGCTCTACAACTTCGAGCGAAGCTTTCTTGCCGACGGCAGCCAGTTCGACCATCTGTTCAAGGATGGGGAGACATTCCGGATCGGGGAGATGACCGCCACGGCGCTTTGGGTGCCCGGGCACACGCCTGCCGACATGGCCTATCGAATCGACGGCTCGGTGTTCGTCGGTGACACGCTGTTCATGCCGGACGTGGGCACCGCGCGTGCCGACTTTCCCGGCGGCGATGCACAGACCCTGTATCGCTCGATACGGCGCCTGCTGGATCTGCCGACCGAGACGAGGATGTACGTCTGCCACGACTATCCGCCCGACGGCCGGGAGGTGACGTGGGAGACCACGGTGGCCGAGCAGCGGGCGCGCAACATCCACGTCCGCGACGGCATCGGCGAGGGCGAATTCGTGGCGATGCGCAACGCGCGCGATGCGACGCTCGAGGTGCCCACGCTGATACTGCCGTCCATTCAGGTGAATGCTTGTGCGGGCCGGCTGCCGCCCACGGACGACAACGGGATCGCTTATCTGCGCATCCCGCTGAACGCGTTGCCCGTGCACACAAGCTGAGTCAGCCGCGCCAGCCCTCGATCTTCAATCGCTGCCCGGTGAGGGCGCATTCGAGGATGCCGGCTTTCGGGTCGACGAGATGCAGGGTCTGCCCGCCATTCCACGTGTAGTGCGGCGGCCCGTGCAGATGCGGCGAGCCCGGAATCGACGAGCGCGTCACCATGATGCTGTGCCGCTCGCCCAGGTGGTCGACGGCCGTCAGCTGCTCGTGGGTGTATCGGCTCGGCATGTCGGCGCATCGTCGGGGGAGGGTGCCTGCAAGCAAGCATCGGGGCGCTATCGCAGCGGGTCGCGCCCGCCGAACTGCCCGAACGCGCTGTCGTCGATGATCTCGACGAAACCCGAGGCGGCAAACTTCTGCCGCGACGCTTCTTCCTCGCGGGTACGCTGCTCCCGGCGCAGCAGCAGCTTCGTCTGTGCGTCGGCCGGCAGCTCGGCGATGTCGATCAGCCCCTTGGCCAGCATCAGGTCGACCACATCCTCCAGCACGCGAATGACGGCTGCGTCCATCGCACCGAACCGCTCGCTCTGTTCGACCTGGGCGACGAAGCGCCGGATCTCGGGATTCGACGGGTCCAGGTACTCCACGGCATCCGGGGCGGCCGCCTTGTGGATGCTCTCGATCTCGCCCATCGCATTGCGGCGCACGTACGGCATACAGCTTTTCCGTCACGGTCGCGCGAGCTCGGTCGGATCGCTGCGACACCGGGTGTTCCCTGGGCTGCAGTCTGGCTGACGAGCGCTTCGGCGTCTACTGTCCGTGTTGTCGGGGCGGATCGCCGCGCTCAACTCGCGAGCTTCAGGAACAGCTCGTGATCGGGCAGGAAGTTCGCGTACAGCGGCAGCAGCGCGCCGCCCACGGCGCGGGCGTCGGCGCCTATCGTGCCTTCGAGCAGCGTCGGGCGCGACACGCCTTCCCAGTCGTGCAGATCGAGCGAATGGTTGATGCTCGAGATCAGGCCGCGCAGCAGCTCGCGGCTGATCGAGCCGTCGACGATCACGCCGTCGAAGTCGAGCAGGCAGGCCGCGCTGTGCACCGCGTAGGCGACCGCGGGGCCGACGTCCTGCAGCCAGCGCTTGGTCTCGTGCCACCACGGGTCCTGCAGCGCGCGCGCGTCGGTGGTCGCGGCCGGGTCCAGCCCGGCCTGGACGAACCGCTCCTCGAGGTTGATCAGCGACGCCCGGCTGAGGAGCTGCCGCGCCTCGCTGCGCTTGGCGCCTTGCACCGGCCCCAGCGCCATCGAGCCGATCGCGCCGGCGTTGCCGTTCATGCCCGAGCGCAGCTGGCTGTCGATCACCAGCCCGCCGCCGATGAAGGTGTCGAAGAACACGTAGAGAAAGCTGCGGATGCTGCGGCCGCGGCCGGCGACGAGCTCGGCCACGCAGGCCGCCGCGGTGTCCTTGACGAACTCGACCGGCAGATCGGTCATGCGCGCGACGCGCGCGCGTATGTCGATGCCGGCCCATTTCTGCGCGACGCGCGGCTTGACCTTGAGCACGCCCTGCCAGCCGCCGAGCGACAGCGGCGCCGCGATGCCGATGCCGTGCAGGCGCGAACGGTGCGCGGCCGGCAGCGAGCCGATCAGCTGCTCGAGGCGACTCTCGATCTCGGGGAACAGCGTGTCGGGGTCGGGGAACGGGTAGGGCAGGGACAGGCGGTTGCGCACCTGGCCCGTGAAGTCCAGCAGCAGCATGTCCATGCTGCGCCGCCCGACCTTGATGCCGATCGAGAACGCGCCGTCGGCGTTCAGCGCCATCGGCACCGACGGCTGGCCGATCTTGCCGCGCACCGGCTGGAGCTTGCGGACAAGCCCGTCGCCTTCGAGCCTCGCGATGATCACCTGCACCGTCTGCGCGGTGAGCTGGGTCAGCCGTGCGATGTCGGCCTTCGCGAGGCTGCCGTTGAGCCGGATCGCCTGCAGCACGACACGCTCGTTGAACTGCCGCATGCCCGCGTGGTTGGACCCGCGCGGGCGCAGGGTGTCGCTCGTCGCGGCAGCGTTCATGCAAGCGCTTCGGCCGGCAGCTCGTCGGGCCGCATCGCGCCGGTCATCACCGCCACGGTGTCGCTCATGCTGATCTTCTTCGGGTTGAGGATGCAGGCGCGCCGGCCCAGCCGCGCGACGTGGATGCGGTCGGCGATCTCGAACACGTGCGGCATGTTGTGGCTGATGAGGATCACCGGCAGGCCGCGGTCGCGCACGCGCCGGATCAGCTCCAGCACCATGTTGCCTTCCTTGACGCCGAGCGCGGCGGTCGGCTCGTCGAGGATCACGACATGCTGCGCGAACGCCGCCGCACGCGACACCGCCACGCACTGGCGCTGCCCGCCCGAGAGCGTCTCCACCGCCTGCGTCATCGAACGGATGCCGACCTTCAGGTCGTTCATGCGCGCCACGCTCTCCTCGAGCATGCGCTTCTTGTCGATGATGCGCAGCAGCCGCGCGAGCGGGCCGGGCTTGATGATCTCGCGCCCGAGGAACAGGTTCTCGGCGATCGTCATCGCCGGCGCGACAGCGAGGTCCTGGTAGACCGTCTCGATGCCTTCGCGCCGCGCGTCCAGCGGCGACTTGAAGTGGATGGGTCGCCCGTCGAGCTTGATCTCGCCTTCGTCGGGGATCACCGCCCCCGACAACGCCTTGATCAGCGAGGACTTGCCGGCGCCGTTGTCACCGATCACCGCGAGGATCTCGCCGGCGCGCAGCTCGAAGTCGACGCCGTCCAGCGCGACGACCTGGCCGTACCGCTTGACGAGGCCTCGCGCTTCCATCACCAGCTTGGGTTGCGCCGTGGTCGCGGTCTTGGTCGCGGCCGCGGCCGTGGTTGTGGTCGTCATGGCCATCATCGGTTCCCCCGGCGCGAGAGTTGGTCGGTGGCGACCGCGAGGATCACCAGGATGCCGGTGATCAGCACCTGGTAGACCGACGGCACGCCCATCAGCGTGAGGCCGTTGCGGAACACGCCGACGATCAGCGCACCCAGCAGGCTGCCGAGCACGATGCCGCGGCCGCCGAAGAGGCTGGTGCCGCCCAGCACGACCGCGGTGATCGCATCCAGGTTCTCGGTCTGACCGGCATTCGGGTCGCCGACGCCGGTGCGCGCCACCGACAGCAGCGCGGCGATGCCGTAGAACGCGCCGGCCATCACGTAGACGCCCAGCAGCACGCGCTCGGTCCGGATGCCGGTGAGGCGCGTCGCCTCCGGGTTGTTGCCGACGGCGTAGACGTGCCGGCCGGGCTGCGTCTCGCGCAAGCCCCACCAGACGGCGCCGTACAGCACCAGCATCAGCAGCGTGCCGTAGTTGATCGCCGCGCCGCCGACCGCGAACGTGCCGCCGAGGAACGTCATTTGCGGCGGCAGGTCGGTCACCGTCTGCGCGCTCGAGTAGAGCTGCGTGATCGCGAACGCGATGTTCATCGTGCCCAGCGTCACGATGAACGACGGCAGGCGGATGCGCGTCACGAGCAACCCGTTGACGAGGCCGAAGGCCATGCACGCGAGCAGCCCGCAGGCGATCGCGGCATACGGGTTCAGCCCGGACACGGCCGCGAGCCGGGTCATCAGGATGCCGCCGAGTGCCATCACCATCCCGCACGACAGGTCGATGCCCGCGGTCAGGATGACGAGCGTCTGGCCGATCGCGATCGTGCCGACGACCATCACCTGCTGCAGGATCAGCGAGAAGTTCTGGATCGACAGGAAGCGGTCGGATTGCGTCGCGAAGAAGGCCGCTGCGGCCACCAGCGCGAACAGCGGCCCGAGCGTGGCCAGTGGCGGCGGGCGCCACGTCGTCGGAGCGGGGGACAGGGTGGTGGATGACATCGTGATCTCTCCTGGGCTTTCAGCGCGCCGCGCGGACTACTTGTTGCCCCAGCACAGCTCGGTGCCGACCTTGGTGTCCTTGCTGTCGACGCCGGCCATCGGCTTGTCGGTGATCAGCGTCACGCCGGTGTCGGTGTAGCCATTGGCCTTCTTGCCGGTCTTCGCGAACTCGACGCCGGCCTCGACGCCCATCGCGGCCATCTTCAGCGGGTACTGCTGCGAGGTCGCCGCGATCGCGCCGGCCTTCACGTTGCGCACGCCGGCGCAGCCGCCGTCGACCGAGACGATCATCACGCCCTTGTCCTTGCCCGCGTTCTTCAGCGCCTGGTAGGCACCGGCAGCGGCCGGCTCGTTGATCGTGTAGACGAGGTTGATGTCGGGGTTCTTCTGGAGGCAGTTCTCCATCGCGGTCTGGCCCTTGGCCTGGTCGCCGAAGCTGTCGGCCGAGCAGACGATCTCGGCGGACTTGCCGAGCTCGTTGACCTTCGCCTCCGGCGCCTGCAGGCCGAAGCCCTTCATGAAGCCGTTGTGGCGTTGCGCACCGACCGGGTGGCCGGGGAAGAGGTCGAGCGTCGCGATCTTCGGCGTCTTGCCGGCCATCGCAACCTTCGCGTAGCGGCCGATCAGCTCGCCGGCGGTGTAGTTGTTCGTCGCGAACAACGCATCGGTCGCGTCCGCCGGCTCGGCCGGGCTGTCCAGCGCGATGAACATCACGCCCTGGGCCTGGCCTTTCTTGATCGCCGGCACGATGGCCTTGGAGTCGTTCGGCGTGATCAGGATGGTCTTCGCGCCGCCGGCCATCATGTTCTCGATCGCGGTGACCTGCCCGGCGTTGTCGCCGTCGGCTTTGCCGGCCGCGCTCAGCAGCTTCGCGCCTTTCGCCGTCGCGGCGGCCTGTGCGCCTTCCTTCATCTTCACGAAGAACGGGTTGGTGTCGGTCTTGGTGATCAGGCCGATCACCGGCGCGTCGGCCGCGAGCGCCGAGGCGGCCGCGCCGCAGGCGATGAGCGACGACAGGCCGAGGCGAGCGAAGCGGGAAGCGTGGGTCATGGGGATGTCTCCTTGGTTGAGCGTTGACGCGATCGGAAGGCCGTGTCGACCTTGAAAAATGATCGGCTGTACGCCTAAATAAATCAACCGGATATATTTAAGTACAAACCCTAGAGGCCGTGCAACGGCTTGAAACCATGAAGGGCCGAACGGCGATCAATCGCCCACGAGGGCGAGGGCCGGCTTGTGCCGAGCACTGGATGAATATACAGTTGTCATCCATTGCACGAGAGGCCCCCATGAGCCATCAGCTACGTCAGAACTATCGGCCGACGGTCAACCGCGTTCCCGCCTGGTTGCAGCGCATCTGGCGCTGGCTCTAGGCCTCAGGCGCGCTGCGGCTGCAAGGTCGTGTTCCAGAGCGACTGGCCCTGCAGGTCGCGCAGGTGCACCGTCATCGCGGCCGACGCGGCATCGATCTGTACCTCGCCGAAGAACTGCATGCCGGCGCTCGGCGGCAGGTTCACCTGGCCGGCGGCGGGCGCCTTCACATAGCGCACCTCGGGGCCGAAGGTGTTGTCCAGATCGTTGGGCCCGAAGGTGCCGGCGTGCAGCGGGCCGCTGACGAACTCCCAGAACGGGTCGAAGTCGTGGAACTGCGCGCGCGCCGGGTCGTAGCGGTGCGCCGCGGTGTAGTGCACGTCGGCCGTCAGCCACACGGTGTTGCGGATGCGTGCGTGCTTGATGAACGAAAGCAATTGCGCGATCTCGAGCTCGCGGCCGAGCGGCGGCCCGTCGCCGTTCGCGACCGCCTCGAACTTCATGCGACCCTGATCGTCGCGGCCGTCGGTCACCTGCAGCCCGATCGGCATGTCGCTCGCGATCACCTTCCAGACGGCGCGGCTGCGCTTGAGTGCGCCGCGCAGCCAGGCGAGCTGCGCCGCGCCGAGGTATTGCGACTCGGCGTCGATCTCGGTCTGCCGGTTGTGGGTGTTCGGGCCGCGGTAGCTGCGCATGTCGATCACGAACACGTCGAGCAGCGGGCCGTACGGAATCTGCCGGTACACGCGCTCCTCTTCCTGCTGCCCGAACCAGCGCATCGGCGCGTTCTCGAGGAAGGCCCGCGCGCCGCGCGCGGTGAGCAGCGCGACGTTCTTCTCGGTGTAGCGCTTGTCGCCCGACAGGTCCTTGCTGGACGACCAGTTGTTCGTGACCTCATGGTCGTCCCACTGCCAGACCTGCATCACCTCGCTGTTGAAGCGGCGCACGTGCGCGTCGAGCTGGTTGTAGCGGTAGGCGCCGCGGAACTCGCGCAGCGTCTCGGCAACCTTGCTCTTCTCCTCGGTCACCACGCTGTTGCGCCACACGCCGCCGTCGGCCAGTTTCACCTCGGCGAGGATAGGGCCGTCGGCGTAGATGTTGTCGCCGCAGTGGATGAAGAAGTCGGGGTTGCGCTGGCGCATCGCCTCGTAGATCTTCATGCCGCCGAACTCGTCGCTGATGCCCCAGCCCTGGCCGACGGTGTCGCCCGACCATAGGAAGCGCACGTCGCGCCGCGCCGTGGGTGCCGTGCGGAAGTGCCCGGCCAGCGGCTCCGACAGGCCGCCGCCGGCCAGGTCTTCCCACTGCGCGCGGTAGAAGATCTCCTGCCCGGCCGGCAGGCCGCTGAGGTCGATGCGTGCGCTCAGATCGGTCGCCTCCAGCGCATACGGGCCGCGGACCCGGTTCACCTGCGCGAAGCTCGCGCTCGTCGACCACTCCACCCACAGCCGCGCCGGCCGGTCGGTGCGCGCCCAGACGATGCCGCGGTCGGCGAGCGCATCGCCGCTCTGCACGCCCGACGGGAAGCCGGGCCGCTGCCGGTCCGACGTGACGGCGGCCGGCGCCTGCGCATGGGCGAGGATGGAGGAGAGCCCGCCGGCCCATGCGGCGCCTGCACCGGCACCCGCGAGCAACAGACGGCGACGCGGAAACTGAATCATCGAGACATCCCTTCGTTTGATGTGAGGCCCGGGGTCGGTGCCGTCACCCTCGACGTTCTCATGGTGCCGTGACGCCGCCGTGAACGGCGTGAGCGCACGGCTCAGAGCTTGTGCGTCGACAACAGCAGGCTCGTCTCGGTGCTCGCGATGCCGTCGACCTGCCGGATACGGCCGAGCACGCGGTCGAACTCCTCGAGGTTGTCGGCGCGCAGCTCGGCGACGATGTCCCAGCGCCCGTTGGTCGTGTGCAGCGTCTGAACGGCCGGGTCGCCGCGCAGCGTGCGGATCACCGCATCGGCGCGATTGCCTTCGACGGCGATCGTCGTCAGCGCGCGGATGCGGTGCGCCTGAGCCTCGGGCTTGAGCCGCAGCGTGTAGCCGACGATCGTGCCGTTCGCCTCCAGCCGCGCGATGCGGTTCTGCACGGTCGCGCGCGAGACCTTCAGCTCCTTCGCGAGCGCGACCAGCGAGCGCCGCGCGTCGTCGCGCAGCAGGGCGATGAGGTGTTGGTCGATGTCGTCCATGCCGCGCCGCGAACAGGCTCCGATTTGATCGTTGTGCCAAGAGAGCACTCGCATTCTGCGCGATCGGCATAGCCTTGTGTGCAGTCTGCTGGCTTTTCATTGGCATCGAGCCCGCAGAAAATCAACGGACCATGATCGACTACATCGGGGTCTCCGACATTCGCCGCATCATCGCCGAGCTCGGCGTCGCGCCATTCATCGAGCGCTTGGCCGCCGAGATCGAAGCCGACTACCGCCGCTGGCCGGCTCTCGACAAGGAGGAGCGCATCGCGAGCCACTCGCCGGCCGGTGTGATCGAGCTGATGCCGATCTCCGACGGCCGGCGCTATTCGTTCAAGTATGTCAACGGCCACCCGCGCAACACCGCATCGGGGCTGCTCACCGTCACCGCGTTCGGCGTGCTCGCCGATGTGTCGACCGGCTATCCGCTGCTGCTGTCCGAACTGACCGTGACGACCGCGCTGCGCACCGCGGCGATGTCGGCGCTCGCAGCGCGCTGGATGGCGCGGCCCGGCTCGCACGCGATGGCGCTCGTCGGCAACGGCGCGCAGAGCGAGTTCCAGGCGATCGCGTTTGCGCACGGGCTCGGCATCGGGGAAGTCCGCCTGTTCGACCTGGACGTGCACGCGACCGCCAAGCTCGAAGCCAACCTGCGCGCCTGCGAGACGACGGCCGATCTGCGCATCGTGCGCTGCACGTCGATCGCCGATGCGGTGCGCGGCGCCGACATCGTCACGACCGTGACCGCCGACAAGCGCCGCGCCGTGATCCTCGCGCCCGAGATGATCGAGCCGGGCATGCACCTGAACGCGGTCGGCGGCGACTGCCCCGGCAAGACCGAGCTGCATCCGGACATCCTGCGTCGCCCCGACGCGCGCGTGGTCGTCGAGTACGAAGCGCAGTCGCGTGTCGAAGGCGAGGTGCAGCAGATGCCGGCCGACTTCGGCGTGATCGAGTTCGAGCGCATCGTGCGCGGCATGACGCCGGGCCGCGCTTCGGCCGGCGAGGTGACGATCTTCGACTCGGTCGGCTTCGCGCTCGAGGATTTCTCGGCGTTGCGGCTGCTGCACGAGCTCGTGCAGGAAGACCCCGGCCGCGCCCGCCGCATCGACCTCGTGCCGCAGCTCGACGACCCGAAGGACCTGTTCGGCGCGACGCTCGGCGCGCCGGCCGTGCGGCTGGTGCGCCGGGCCGCCTGATCCCGCACTACGTGATGCGGTGCCGCGCCACGGCGCGCTTCTCGATCTCGTCCCACTTCCACGCGATGCCCAGCCCCGCAGTCTCGGGCGGGTTCGCGCGGCCGCCGGCGATCTGTACGCGGCTGTCGACGATCGCATCGAGCTGCGGGATGTACTCGAGCCACGCCGCATTGGGCACGGCCGTGCACAACGAGACGTGCAACTCCATCAGGAAGTGCGGGCAGACGGCCAAGTTGAACGCCTCGGCCAGGTGCGCGACCTTCAGCCACGGTGTGATGCCGCCGACGCGCGCGACGTCGGCCTGCACGATGCCGCACGCCGACTGCTCGAGGTAGGCCGCGAACTGCGAAGGCGCGTACATCGACTCGCCGACCGCGATGGGCACGCTGCTCGCAGCGTTCAGCCGCACGTGGCCGGCGATGTCCTCGGCCGGCAGCGGCTCCTCGAACCACGCGATGTCGAGCTCGGCGAACCGCGCGCTGCGCCGGATCGCCTCGCCGACCGTGAAGCGCTGGTTCGCGTCGACCATCAGCTCGAACGCCGGGCCGACCGCTTCGCGCACGGCGCGCAGCCGCGACATGTCCTCGCTGACGTGCGGCTTGCCGACCTTGATCTTCGCGCCCAGAAACCCGGCTTCCTTCGCCGCGACCGATTCGCTCACGAGCGACTCGACCGAGAGGTGCAGCCAGCCGCCTTCGGTCGTGTAGACCGGAATGCTCGCCTGCGCACCGCCGGCGGCGCGCCACAGCGGCTGGTCGTCGCGGCGGCAGCGCCAGTCCCACAGCGCCGTGTCGATCGCGGCGAGCGCGAGGCTCGTGATCGCGCCGACCGAGGTCGCGTGCGTCGCGAACAGCAGCTCGCGCCACAGCATCTCGATCTGCGACGGGTCGCGCCCGATCAGGCGCGGCGCGAGGTGATCGCGCAGCAGCGCGACGATCGAGCTGCCGCCGGTGCCGATCGTGTAGCTGTAGCCGGTGCCCTCGGACCCGTCGGCGCAGGCGATGCGCACGATCGGCGTCTCCTGCGTGACGAACGACTGGATCGCGTCGCTGCGCGGAACCGGCGGCGGCAGGTCGACGTGGAAGATCTCGACGGTCTTGATCGTGGTCGTGGTCGTCATCGCGGCACGCCTTTCATGCGCGCAACTATTTTGCCGGCGCCGGTGCAGACCCCTTCGCGCGCACCGTGCGCGCCCCGATCAGGCCCGTGGTCAATGCCGTGCCGAGCAGGATCACCGCGCAGCTCAGCAGCATCGTGTGCGTCGGCACTTCGGCGAGGAACAGCGCGCCCCACACGACCGCGAACACCGGCACCAGGAACGTCACCGACAGCGCGTTCGCCGCACCCGCATGGGCGATCAGCCGGAAATACAGGATGTAGGCGATGCCGGTGCACAGCACCGCGAGCGCGATCGCGGCGAGCCACGGCGAGGCGCCCGGCAGCGCGGCCGGCCAGGACCACAGCGCCGGCAGCGCGAGCACGGTCGATGCGGAGATCTGGCTGCCGGTCGCGAGCGCCATCGGCGGCACGTCGGCGGTGGACTTCTTCGTGTAGTTCGCCGAAAAGCCGTACGACAGCGCCGCGAGCAGCGAGGCCGCGACCGCGAGCGTCGCGTTGATGCTGTCGGCATCGCCCTTGAAGCTGGCCTTGTCCCACGCCAGCCAGAACACGCCGGTAAAGCCGATCACGATGCCGGCGACGCGCGGCGCATCGAGCCGGTTCTTCAGCCAGGCCCACGCGATCACGGCGCCGAACAGCGGCGTCGCCGCGTTGAACACGGCCGCGAGGCTGCCGGTGATCGTCAGCAGCGCATACGCGAACAGCGCGAACGGCAGCGCCGAATTCGTGATGCCGACGATCGCGATCTTGCGCCAGTGCGTTCGCAGCGCCGCGGTTTCGCCCTTCAGCGCGAGCACCGGCAGCAGCACGAGCACGGCGCCGGTCACGCGCACCCACGCGAGCGGCGCCGGCCCGAACTGCGCGGCACCCATGCGCATGAACAGGAACGAGGCGCCCCACAGTGCGGCGAGCAGCAGCAGCTCGCCCAGGTCTCGTCGGCGCATCGTCATGACGCGGCACCCTCGAGTGCGAGCAGCGCCCGCTTGCGGTCCACGCCGCCGGCGTAGCCGGTGAGCGAGCCGTCGCTGCCGACAACACGGTGGCACGGCACGATCACCGACAGCGGGTTGCGGCCAACGGCGCCGCCGACTGCCCGCACCGCGCTCGCCGAGCCGAGCGCCTTCGCGATCTCGCCGTAGCTGCATGTCGTGCCGGCGCCGATGCACAGCAGCTGCTGCCACACCGAGCGCTGGAACGGCGTGCCTTGCAGATCCAGCGGCACCTCGAAGCGCTCGCGCTTGCCGGCGAAGAATTCCTCGAGCTCGCGCGCGGCGCGCTGCAGCAGCTCGTCGTCGGGTCGCTCGGGCGCGGCGATGGCGCCGGGGTGATGTTTCTGGCCTTCGAACCACGCGCCGGCCAATCCCTTCGCCGTGCGCGCGAGCGTGATGCGGCCGAGCGGCGTCGTGATCGTCGCCTGGGCCGTGCAGTGGGTGTGGATCGCGTCCATCGTCAGTGTCGTCATGATGTTCTCTCCAGGTTCGTCGTCGTTGCCTTCGCCGCCTTCGCTGCCTTCACTGCGATCGCGGCGGTCGCGGCGGTCGGCGACGTCGTCAACGTGTCCCAAAGTCGCAGCACCGCATACGCGCGCCACGGTTGCCAGGCCATTGCGAGCACGTCGGCCTCGCGTTGCGAGCTCGTGCCGAACAGCTGCTTCATCGCCTTCAGCACCGCGACGTCGTTCGGCGGGAATGCATCGGGCCAGCCGAGCGCGCGCATCGCGATGTAGTGCGCTGTCCATGGGCCGATGCCGGGCAGCGCGCACAGCGCCTCGATCAGCGGCTCGGCGCGCGCATGCGGCGTCAGCAGCGCGTGGATCGCGGGCCAGCCCTGCGCGATCGCGATGATCGCGCCGGCGCGGGCGCGGATGATGCCGAGCTCGGCGATCCCCTCGATCGGCGTCGCGGCGAGTGTCTCGGCCGATGGGAACGCATGGTGGACCTCGTCCGGCCATGGCGTCGCGATCGGTTCGCCGTAGCGGTCGGCGAGGCGCCGCGCGAGCGTGCGCGCTGCTGCGACCGTGACCTGCTGGCCGAGCACGGCACGCACCGCGAGCTCGAACACGTCGACGCTGCTCGGCAGCCGCAGCCCGGGGGCACCGGGGATGGCCGCGAGCGCCGCCGCTATCGTGTGCGGCTCGGCGTCGAGGTCGAGCCAGCGCCGCGTTGCCGCGACAACCCGCGCGCTCGCTGCGGCGAGCGCAGGCGCGAAGCGCAGGTGCACGAGCGGTGCATCGGCGTCGAACTCGACGGCGATCCAGCCGGCGGCATCGGCGAGCGTGCCGGCGCGCACGCTGCGCCGCACGTGCCGCGCCGCGATGTCGACATGCTCGACATGCGGGATCGCCCGCTGCGCGAGGAAGCGCAGCATCGCGTCCACGTCGTACGGCGCGCGGTAGCCGAGCTTGATGCGGATCGCGTCGTCGCCGATCGCGGGGCGCGGTGCGGCCTCGTCGTCGGTCGCATCGCCGCGCAGCTTGCTCGGGCTCATCCGGTAGTTCTCGACGAACGCCGCGTTGAAGCGGCGCAGGCTCTGAAAGCCGCTCGCGAGCGCGATCTGCGAAACCGGCAGCGTCGTGTCGGTCAACAACTGCTTCGCGAGCAGCAGTCGCCGCGTCTGCAGGTACTGCAGCGGCGTGACGCCGTGCTCGGCCTGGAAGATGCGGCGCAGGTGCCGGTCGCTGACCCCGAGCCGCTCGGCGAGCTTCGCGAGGCTGGGCGCTTCGCCGCTCGCCGCTTGCGTGTCGAGCTCGTCGGCTGCCTGGCGTGCGAGCGTGCGCGACGCGTCCATCACGGTCCACGCGAAGTCGGCGCCCGGGGCTACCTCGGGCCGGCATTTCAGGCACGGCCGGAACGCGGCCGCCTCAGCCTGCGCCGGCGTCGCGAAGAAGCGGCAGTTCTTGCGCATCGGCGTGCGCACACGGCAGATCGGCCGGCAGTAGATGCGGGTCGACGTGACGCCGACGAAGAGCCGGCCGTCGAAACGTGCATCGCGCGCGGCAACCGCCTGGTACGCAGCGTCGGCGTCGATCGCGAGGGGGGAGGTCATGCGGCTGTCCATGCAGGTCATTATGGGCAGCGGCGCGGCGAAGACTCGCCGTTTTCGGACATGTCCGCAGGGACGAATGATTGTGTATGGTTGTGTGTGGGCGCATCACGAAGGAGACCCACGATGACGACGGCGCATCCCGAGGTGTACGACGGCCATTGCACCTGCGGCCAGGTGCGTTACCGCATGACGAGCCGCCCGCTGTTCGTGCACTGCTGCCACTGCCGCTGGTGCCAGCGCGAGACCGGCGCGTCGTTCGCGCTGAACGCGATGATCGAGGCCGACCGGGTCGAGCTGCTGCAAGGCGACGTCGAGGCCGTCGTGACGCCGTCGCTGAGCGGCAAGGGGCAGAAGATCGTGCGCTGCCCGCGCTGCCACATCGCGGTGTGGAGCCACTATGCCGGTGCCGGCGACGCGGTGTGCTTCGTGCGCGTGGGCACGCTGGACGAGCCGGACCGGCTGCCGCCGGACATCCACATCTTCACCGCGTCGAAGCAGCCGTGGGTCGTGCTGCCCGCAGGCACGCCGGCGGTGGCCGAGTATTACAAGGCTTCGGAGCTGTGGCCGAAGGAGAGCCTCGAGCGACGCGCGGTGCTGCTCGCGAAGAGCCAGGTGCAGCAGCAGCAACAACAGGAGCAGCCGTAGCAGGCGGTGCCGGGCGACGTCACCCGCGCCGCGAGGCCGCCCGCGCGCTGCGCTTGAGGTGTTCGACAAACGACGTGGCCGCATCGGTCAGCACCTCGTCCTTGCGCGTCAGCACCCCGAACGCCTCCAGCCCCTGGCCGACCACGAACGGCAGCGCGTGCATCAAGCGCGCCTTGACGTGGTCGCGCACGACCGACTCGGGGAGCACGGCGACCGCGTTGCCTGACTGAACCAGCTGCAGCGTCGCAAAGATGGATGTGCATTCGATGACGTCCTCCGGCGTCGACACGCCGGCGCGCGCGAACTCGTGCTCGAGCAGCACGCGGGCCGGCGTCGCGATGGTCTGCAGGATCCAGGGCCAGCGGACCAGCTCCGGCCAATCGATCCGCCGCTTGCGGGCCAGCGGGTGGCCGTGCCGCACGACGACGCGCATCGGCTCGTCGGCCAGTGCCGTGAAGTCGAACTGGTTGTGCTGCAGCGGGCTGGTGAACCGCCCGACCGCGAGCTCGATCTCGTGGCGCTCCAGCAGCACCCCGATCTGGTCGCTGGTCTCGCCGATGATGCGGACGTTCAGCCGCGGGCGCTCGTGTTTGATCCTGGCCACTGCCGTCGCGACCAGGTCCGGCGCCGCGCCCATGATCGCGCCGAACACGAAATGGCCGTGGCCGCCGCGGCGCTTGATCTCGAGTCCCTCGAGGAAGCGGTCCAGGCTCGCCTGGGCCTGGCGCGCATAGGCCACCACCTCGTTGCCGAGAGGCGTCGCGCGCATGCCGCGTGCGTGGCGCTCGAACAGCGCGAAGCCGAACGCGCTTTCGATGTCGGACAGCAGCTTGGTCGCCGAAGGCTGCGTCACGCTGATGCGCGCGGCGGCCTGATGCAGCGTCGCGGTCTCGCCCAGCGCGTTGAGCAGCGACCAGTGCTTGAGCCTGAGTCGATTCACGAGCCTGGAGCTCTGGGTCATCGCGGTGTCCTCGCGCCTTGTCGTCAGTTCGGTGTGCCCGGATTGTGATTCCAATTCGGAATCGATTCATCGAATGATTCGATTGGATCGATATAGCTCGTCCCACTACAGTTTTGCTGTCCCCACAACGACATCGAGACAACATGAAGCTGCTGCGCTTCGGCCCGCGAGGCCACGAACGGCCCGGCCTGATCGACCCGCAAGGCCGGCTGCGCGACCTGTCCGCCCATGTTCCGGACATCGCCGGCGAGACGCTGTCGCCCGCGTCGCTGGCGCGGCTCGCGGCGCTGGACCCGTCGACGTTGCCCGCCGTCCCGGGCGAGCCCCGGATCGGGCCGTGCGTCGGGCGGATCGGCAAGGTCGTGTGCGTCGGCCTCAACTACTCGGATCACGCCGCGGAGTCGAACCTGCCGGTGCCGACCGAGCCGGTGCTGTTCCTCAAGGCCACGAGCGCAATCTGCGGCCCGAACGACGACGTCGAGATTCCGCCCGGCGCCGAGAAGGTCGACTGGGAGGTGGAGCTCGGCGTCGTGATCGGCAAGGTCGCGCGCCACGTCTCGAAGGCCGACGCGCTCGACCACGTCGCCGGCTACTGCATCGTCAACGACGTGTCCGAACGGGCCTACCAGCTCGAGCGCGGCGGCCAGTGGGACAAAGGCAAGGGCTGCGACACATTCGGCCCGATCGGCCCGTGGCTGGTGACGCGCGACGAGGTGCCCGATGCGCAGTCGCTTTCCATGTGGCTCGATGTCGACGGCAAGCGCTACCAGAACGGCAGCACGGGCACGATGATCTTCGACGTGCCGACGCTCGTGTCCTACATCAGCCGGTTCATGAGCCTGCAGCCGGGCGACGTCATCTCGACCGGCACGCCGCCCGGCGTCGGCCTCGGGCAGAAGCCGCCGCTCTACCTGAAGGCCGGCCAGACGATGAACCTGTCGATCGCGGGCCTCGGCGAGCAGCGCCAGCGCACCGTTGCGGCTCAAGCCGGAGCCGGGCAATGAACCGGCTGGACATGACCAACCGCGTCGCGATCATCACCGGCGGCGCGCAGGGCATCGGCTATGCGGTGGCCCGGCGCATGCTCGAGTCCGGCGCCGCGGTGATCTTGTGGGACATCAACGAGGCGCAGCTGGCCAAGGCACGTGCGGGCCTGTCGCCGTTCGGCACGGTCGACGCGGCGGTCGTCGAGTTGACCGACGAGACTTCGGTCGCCGCCGCGACGAAGACCGCGATCGCCGGGCACGGCCGCATCGACGTGCTGGTCAACAGCGCCGGCATCACCGGCGGAAACGGCGCGACCTGGGAGCTCGCGCCGGACGTATGGCGCCGCGTGATCGAGGTCAACCTGATCGGCTGCTACCTGAGCTGCCGCGCCGTCGTGCCGCAGATGATCGGGCAGGGCTACGGCCGGATCGTCAACATCGCGTCGGTCGCCGGCAAGGAAGGCAACCCCAACGCATCGCACTACAGCGCCTCGAAGGCGGGCCTGATCGGGCTGACCAAGTCGCTCGGCAAGGAACTGGCCAAGACCGGCGTGCTGGTCAACGCCGTGACGCCGGCGGCCGCGAAGACGCCGATCTTCGATTCGATGAAGCCCGAGCACATCGACTTCATGCTCTCGAAGATTCCGATGGGCCGCTTCCTGCAGGTCGACGAGGCGGCCTCGCTGATCGCGTGGCTCTCGACCGAGGACTGCGCGTTCAGCACCGGCGCGGTGTTCGACCTGTCCGGAGGACGCGCCACCTATTGACGCGATCTCGCTCCCCGGCTCGTTCCCCGACCACACAAACAAGACGCCGTGCGCACGGATGGCCGAGCGCTGCGGCACATGGAGACAAGAATGAACCCCTCTCAAGGCTCCGCGCTGGAGCACGTGACCGCCAAGGTCACCAAACGCCTCGTCCCGTTCCTGCTGCTCATGTACGTGCTGGCCTTCCTGGACCGGGCCAACGTCGGGTTCGCGAAGAAGGCGTTCCAGCTCGACACGGGCCTGTCGGACGCGATGTTCGCGTTCGGCGCCGGCGTGTTCTTCCTCGGCTACGCGTTGTTCGAGGTTCCGAGCAACCTGATCATGCATCGCGTCGGCGCGCGGGCCTGGATGACCCGGATCATGGTCACGTGGGGCATGGTCTCCGCGGCCCTGATGTTCGCGACCAGCGAGACCTCGTTCTACGTGCTGCGCTTCCTGCTCGGCGTGGCCGAGGCCGGCTTCTTCCCCGGCGTCATCTACTACCTGACCAAGTGGTTCCCCGCGAGCGCGCGAACCCGCGTGATCGGGTTGTTCTACTTCGGCGCACCGCTGGCGTTCATCTTCGGCAGCCCGCTGTCGGGCCTGCTGCTCGACCTGAACGGCGTGTTCGGGCTGAAAGGCTGGGAGTGGCTGTTCCTGGTCGAAGGGCTGATGGCCTGCGCGGTCGGCGTCTGGGCGTGGTGGTATCTCGACAACGAACCGCGGGACGCGCGTTGGCTGACCGCGGCTGAGCGCCGGACGCTGACAGCGGCGATCGAGGGCGAGGAGCGCCACAAGTCCGCCCACGGGCCGGCGACCGTGCTGCGCGCCCTGACCAACGGCCGCGTGCTGTTTCTCGGGTTGATCTACTTCCTGATCCAGGTCAGCGTCTACGGCGTCGTGTTCTATCTGCCGACCCAGGTGGCGTCGCTGCTGGGCAAAAAGGTGGGGCTCGAGGTCGGCCTGGTCACGGCCGTCCCGTGGGTGTGTGCGCTGCTCGCGGCCTACGTGCTGCCGCGCGTGGCCGAGCGCCGCGGCTGGCACGCGGGGTTGGCGCTGGCGACCATGCTGGTGTGCGCGCTCGGCATCGCGGTGTCCGTGAACGCCGGCTCGCCGCTGGTGGCGTTGATCGCGCTGTGCTTCGCGGCCGCCGGTTTCATCGCGGTGCAGCCGCTGTTCTGGACGTTTCCGACGAGCTACCTCGGCGGCGCCGCGGCAGCCGGCGGCATCGCGCTGATCAACTCGCTCGGTGCGCTGGGCGGCTTCGTCGCGCCGAACGTGAAGACCTGGGCCGAGCAGGCTCTTGCGTCGCCGAGCGCCGGGCTGAACCTGCTGGCCGCCACGACGGTGGTCGGCGGGCTGTTGTTCATCGGCCTGCGCAGCCGCCGCAGCGAGGCACTCGTCGGCTCGGAAGCACACGCTTCCTGAGAGCTGCCATCGATCTGTCGTTGAGTTGCCGCTGACTCGTCGTTGACCCGTCGTTGATCCGTCACTGGAGTCGATCCATGTCCATGCCCACCATCAAGCACATCCGAGCCTTCACCCTGCGCGGCGCCGGAGCCGACTACCACGACCAGGGTGCCGATCACTGGATCGACGACCACATCGCGACGCCGATGGCCCGGTACCCCGAATACCGGCGCAGCCGGCAGAGCTTCGGGCTGAACGTGCTGGGCACGCTGGTCGTCGAGGTCGAGGCCAGCGACGGGACCGTCGGCTTCGCGGTGACCACCGGCGGCGACCTCGGCTGCTGGATCGTCGAGAAGCACCTCGCGCGCTTCATCGAAGGCCAGAAGGTCACCGACATCGAAAAGATGTGGGACCAGATGTTCAACGCGACGCTGTACTACGGCCGCAAGGGCATCGTGATCAATGCCATCTCCGGCGTCGACCTGGCGCTGTGGGATCTGCTGGCCAAGGTGCGCCGCGAGCCGGTGCACGCGCTGCTCGGCGGCCCGGTGCGCGACGAGCTCAGCTTCTACATGACCGGCGCGCGGCCGGACTTCGCCAAGCAGGAGGGCTTCATCGGCGGCAAGCTGCCGTTGCACCACGGCCCGGCGGAGCGCGAGGAGGGGCTGAAGAAGAACCTGGAGCTGCTCGGTGCGATGCGCGAGAAGTGTGGACCGGACTTCTGGTTGATGTATGACTGCTGGATGAGCCTGGACGTCGACTACGCGACGCGCCTGGCCAAGGCTGCGCACCAGGAGTTCGGCCTGAAGTGGATCGAGGAAGCGCTGCCGCCGGACGACTACTGGGGCTACGCCGAGCTTCGCCGCAACGTGCCGCGCGGGCTGCTCGTCTCCACCGGCGAGCACGAGGCCACGCGCTGGGGCTTCCGGATGCTGCTCGAGATGGAATGCTGCGACATCCTGCAGCCCGATGTCGGCTGGTGCGGCGGCATCACCGAGCTGATCAAGATCTCCGCGCTGGCCGATGCGCACGGCAAGCTCGTCGTGCCGCATGGCTCATCGGTCTACAGCTACCACTTCGTGATCACGCGCCACAACAGCCCGTTCGCCGAGTTCCTGAACATGTCGCCGGGCGCGGACCGGATCGTGCCGATGTTCCATCCGCAGCTGCTCGACGAGCCGGTTCCGGTCAACGGGCGCATGAAGGCATCGGCCCTCGACAAGCCGGGCTTCGGCGTGCGGCTCAACCCGGAGTGCAAGCTGCACCGGCCGTTCCCGCGCTGACGTTTCCACGTTGACCGCCCGCATTGCGCTCGCTGGCCGGCCGCGGCGGCGGCGACGCTCAGTCGAAGATCTCGCTCAGCCAGGACTTCCTGCGCCGGTGCCCGTGGGCATAGGAGCCATAGGAGCCGGCGGACCCGTGGTGGTCGGAGTCGACGAAATCGGGCCGGCGCAAGCGAGCGTCGGCGACGGGCGCACGAGGCGGATCCTGCGCTGCGGATCGTTCGAGCAGCTTGTCGAGCTCGCCGCGGTCGAGCCAGACGCCGCGGCACTGGGGGCAATAGTCGATCTCGACGCCTTGCCGGTCTGACATGACCAGCGTCTGAGCGGGACAGTTCGGGCACTTCAAGGGGAATCCTTTCTCGGCGGTTGGAGGCGTTGTCGCGCTGGGACGGCAACAGCCGTCACTCGTCCCGGCCGGAGGTCAGGCCGAGCAAGGCCAACAGCGACTGGAACACGTTGTAGATGCTGAGATAGACGCTCAGCGTGGCGCTGATGTAGTTGGTCTCCGAGCCGTCCTGCACGCGCTTCAGGTCATACAGGATGAACGCGGAGAAGATGCCGATGGCCAGCACCGACAGCGTGATCATCAGCGCGCTCGACTGGATGAAGACGTTCGCGATGCCCGCCACCAGCAGCATGACGGCGCCGATGAAGAGGAACTTGCCCATCGAGGACAGGTCGCGTCGGATCACCGACGACAAGGTCGCCATGCCCAGGAAGATCGCGCCGGTGCCCGCGAAAGCGAGCATGACGAGGTTGGCGCCGTTGGCCAGGCCCAGCACCTGACCCACGAGCCGCGACAGCATCAGCCCCATGAAGAGCGTGAATGCGAGCAGCACCGGTACACCGGCTGCCGAGTGCTTGGTCTTCTCGATCGCGAGCATGAACGCGAACGCGCCGGCCAGGAAGACGACCAGGCCGATGCCCGGCGACATCGCGCTGGCGATGCCGGTCGACACGCCGATCCAGGCACCCAGCACGGTAGGCACCATCGACAGCGCGAGCAGCCAGTAGGTATTGCGCAGCACGCGGTTGCGCTCGGCCACGGACGCGCCGCCGGCGGCGCCGTTCGATGTCAATGAGATTGGAGTCATGGAGTTCATGGTGTGAGGTCCGTCATTCGTTCGGGTTCAGCGTTCGAGCCTGACCAGCCGCTGCCGCAGTCGGCGGGAGTCGGTGTCGCGGCGCCACAAGCGCATCAGCGACCGCGCGGCGCGCGTCAACGCGTTGTCCAGCGCGGTGCGCCATTCGTTCGCGACGGACGTGACGACGACCGATCCGGCTCCATCGGTCTTGAGTTCGACCTGGCAGCGTTTGTCGATGCCGCCACGGCCACCGTTCACGTCCGACATGTGCACCTCGGCGCGCGGGACCAGCCACCCGAGGCGCCGCAACACGAAGCGCACACGGCGCTCGGTCAGGTCGCGCAGTTCGGTGGCGCGCGGGTCGCGGGCCCTGAACAGTACCTTCATCGCAATCTCCTTCGGTTGGACGACAGCCGCAGTGTGGGCCGCCGGCCGGTTCCGAAAAAGCAGCTTTTAACGAGGCTTCATGTCGGAAAAAACTGAATGTCAGGAGCGCGCCGCCGCAATGATCCGCCGCACCAGTGGATGGTGCTGACCGCGGCGTGAGTGGATGGCGTGGATCTCTTCGGTCACGTCGTCGCAGCGCCCGAGCGGCCGCAGTCCGCGCATCAGGCCCATGTCGCCGGCGCCGAGGCGGCTGGCCGGGAACACCCCCAGGCCACGCGCGGCGAACACGGCCAGCAGCGCGCTGTCTTCGAATTCGCCGACGACGCGCGGCCGCAAACCCCTCACCTCGAACCAATGATCGAGTTTCGAGCGCAGGGCCGAATGGCCGGTCGGCAGGAGCACCGGCAGCCGGTTCAGAGAGTGCGGAAACTGGTCGACATCGGCCTTGCGCACATGCGTGGCAGGCCCATACCACTCGACCCTCGATTCGACCAGCCGTTCGGTCGTCAGGCGCAGGTTCGGATTGCGCGGCGCCGGCTGCCCGGCCAGCACGAGGTCCAGGCGATGCAGCGCCAGTTCGGCCAGCAGTTCCTCAGATTCCCCTTCGTGGCACACCAGCCGCAGCGACGGCGTGGCCAACACGGGTTCGAGCAGCGCGTGCACGGCCAGTTTCGAGATGCCGTCCGACATGCCCACAGCCAACCGCGCGACCTTGCCGCTCGCCGCCTCGCGCACCTGGTCGGGGATCATCTGGCCCAGCTGAAAGATCTCCTCGGCGCGCGAGAAGGCGGCTTGGCCCGCGTCGGTCATGGCCACGCCACGTCCGGCCGGCTTGAGCAGCTGATGGCCGAGCGCCTTCTCGAGTTCGCGCACCTGAGCGCTGATGGTCTGCACCGCCATGTCCAGGCGCTTGGCCGCGCGAGCAAAGCCACCTTCCTTGGCAACGACCCAGAAGTAGTACAGGTGGCGGTAGTTCATCAAGTCGGCTCTCGCATTGCGCGATCATTTCAACATGAGCGAGCCACGACAACGCCTTTGTCCCAACGAGTTCGCACCCGGACCTCGACCGCCTTTGGGAGTCGACGCCGCCTGCGAGTTGCTCTTGCGCGCCAACGCTCGCGCGGTGATTCTTGTCGAAGGCTGGAGTGATCAAGCCGCTCTTGAATCACTTGCGCGCAGACGCGGTCGGGACTTGGCCGCCGAGCGGATCGTCGTCGTGCCGATGGGCGGCATCACGAACATCGGCAAGTTTTGCGTGGCGCTGGGCCCGCGAGGGCTGGGGGTCCGTCTCGCGGGCCTCTGCGACGCGGCCGAGGAGCCGTATGTCACGCGCAACCTGCACCGCATGGGATGCGACAGTGCGCTGACTCGCGAAGAAGCGGAGGCGCTCGGCTTTTTCGTGTGCGAAGCCGACCTGGAGGACGAGCTGATCCGCGCCTTGGGTACGGCCGCCGTCGAGCGCGTCCTCGAGTGCGAAGGCGAGCTGGCGTCCTTCCGCAGGTTTCAGGATCAGCCGGCGCAACGAGGGCGCAGCACGCACGCACAACTTCGACGCTTCATGGGCACCCGTGCGCGACGAAAGATCCGCTATGGATCCTTGTTGGCAGACGCCCTGCAGCTCGAGCGCGTGCCCCGAGCGCTCGACCTCGTGCTCACCTACCACCGAACGTGAACAGCGCCGCTTCCAACAGCTCCAGCGCCAGGCTCACCTCGGCCGCGCCGATGTCGAGCGCCGGCACGAAACGCAGCCGCTGAGGCCGAACCGGATTGACCAGCAGCCCAGGCTGCGTCCTGCTCGCGCGCGCCATCAATCTCGACGCCAGCCGCGGCGCCGGGTCGGCGCCGGGCAGTTCCAGCGCCAGCAGCAGGCCCCGTCCTTGGACGGGCGGGCTGCCGAGGCGGCGCGCGAGGGCGTCGAGCCCGCCGCGCAACTGCGTGCCGCGCTCGCGCACCTCGCGCATGAAGCCGGGGGCGGTGACGGCGTCCAGCACCGCCAGCGCCACGGCGCACATCAACGGATTGCCGCAGTAGGTGCCGCCCTGGTCGCCCGGTTCGAAGCAGCAGACCGCCTCGCGCGCCAGCAGCGCTCCGATCGGCACACCGCCGCCCAGGCCCTTGCCCAGCGTCATGACATCCGGCTTCACGCCGGCGGCCTCGAAACCCCAGAGCGTGCCGGTCCGTCCGACGCCGGTCTGCACCTCGTCGAACATCAGCAGCAGCCCGCGCTCGTCGCACAGTGCGCGCAGTTCCCGCAGGAAGGATGGCGTCGCCTCGATCACGCCGGCTTCGCCCTGGATGGGCTCGAGCATCACCGCCACCGTGTTCGCGCCGACGAGCGCGCGCACGCTGTCGAGATCGTTCAGCCGCGCCTTCGGAAAACCCGGCACCTGCGGCGCGAACAAGCGGTCGAAGCCGGGCTTGCCGCTGGCGCTCATCGTCGCCAGCGTGCGGCCGTGGAACGCGTTCTCGAACGTGACGATCTCGAAGGCGCCGCCGCAGTGCACCTGACCGAACTTGCGCGCGAGCTTGATCGCGCCTTCGTTGGCCTCGGCGCCGCTGCTCGTGAAGAAGACGCGGTCCAGCCCCGTCAGCAATGCCAGGCGCGACGCGAGCTCCGCCGCGCGGTCGTTGAAGAAGCCCGGACCGGGCTGCAGCAGCCGCCGGCTCTGCGCGGCCAGCGCCGCGCCGATCTGCGGCGGCGCATGCCCCAGCGTGTTGACGGCCCAGCCCTGCACCAGGTCCAGGTAGCGCCGTCCTTCGCTGTCCCATAGCCAGCTGCCGCGGCCCTGGGTGAAGACGGCTTCGGGGCGGCGCGCGACGTTCATCAGCGCGTCGAGCTTCGGCGCGGAGGTCTGCAGGGCAAGGGTCATCATCGGTCCTTCGTGGTGGGTGACACGAAGGCCTTCGAAGACTCACCGCGGGCGAATAGCGTCCCAGGAACGACAAAGGCCGCGAGGTGAGTCTCGCGGCCTTCTTCGGGTGTGAACGGCTGGCGGTCCAGCCCGGGCGCTACGAAACCTCCAACCAGGGGCGTCGAAGGAGTCGTCGCAGGGCACGTTGGGCGTTCACGGGGCGAGCATATCCGCAAAACGGCCGTTCGCCAACGTCGTCGACGCCACCGGGCATCCGTAGCGCCGCGTACGCTTGCACACAGTCATGAGACGCGGGCGCGGGCAAACTCGAACCTTGCGTTGCGCCAATTGCACCGGTGTTTCCATCGCCTGCTTGTTCGGCGGCGAATGACGCCGCCGGCCACGCCTCACCTTTACAGACCTTATCGATGGCTGCTTCATCGCGGAAATCAGATTCCAATCGGAGACCTTCCATGCCCGCCGGTTCCAGTTCAAAACTCCGTGACGTCAATTCCGATGCGCAAGAGGTGTCGTCGTCGAAGGCGCCTGTGGTGCGCGCCATCGACGTCGGTTTCGGCCTGGTCAAGCTGACCGTGCGCAAGGCCGGCGGCATCGACATCATCAACTTCCCGTCGATGGCCATCCCCGCCGATGCGAGCGCCGTGCGCACGCTGGGCACGCGCAAGCGCGACACCTTCGACGTCCCCGTGAATGGGGCGAACTACGAAGTCGGACGCGACGTCGGCCTGGCGCAGGCCGGCGGCACCTTCGGCCGGGACGTGACCGACGAGTTCTACCGCGGCGCGATCTACGAGGCGCTGACGAAGGGCGCCCTTCGTTACATGCTCGAGGCAGGCGACTCGGTGGTCGATGTGCTCGTGCTGGGCTTGCCGGTCAACCAATACAACGACAGCAAGCGGCGCGACTATCTGCGCTCGCATTACGAAGGCGAGATCCCGGTCGGCGACGGCAAGACGATCACAGTCCGCAAGGTGCTGGTGCAGGCGCAGCCGATGGGCGGTTACGCCGCGCTCGACGACCACCTCGAATCGCTCAACGACGTGATCGGCAAGACGCCGGGTGCGCTGAAGCCGCTGGCCAGCGGCGAAGCCCTCGACGATCTCTCGGTGCTGATGATCGACCCGGGCGAGCACACGCTCGACTGGCTCCTGATCCAGCAGGGCAGCATCAACCCGCACGCCAGCGGCGCGGCGTCTGACGCCGGTCGGCACCGCGTGGTGCGTTCGGTGCTCGAATCGCTGGTGGCCGAGGTCGGCCGGCCGCTGGGGCCGGCGGTGATGCCGCGCATCAACGACGCGCTGCGCAGCGACAGCCCGGTGAAGCTGGCCGGCGTCGCGCATGATCTGCGGCACTTCGAGCCGGTCATCATGACGGTGGTCGAGGATTGCATCAACCGGATGGTCGACGGTCTGCGCGATGCGCACGAGATCATCGATCTCATGGTGCTGGTGGGCGGCCACCCCGAGCGCTATCGCGATGTTCTGACGAAGCGATTCCCGGCGATTCCGGTGTTCATCATGCCGGAGTCGATGTCGGCCAATGTGCGCGGCTTCCAGATGATCGGCGAGGCCGTCGCGGAGGAATCAGCGTCCGGCGCCTGACCCGGCGCGGCGTACGCGACGAATCATGGCCGTGCTTCACCTGCAGTTCGACATCGACGGCGAGGTGTACCCGGAACTGCACGACCTGCTGGCGGCGATCGGAAACGGCGTGGCGCGCGAGGAGCGGCTGCGCCAGCTCGCCGCGGTCGGCCTGATCTGGGAGCGAACGCGTCTGCGGGCCCAGGCCGACATCCTGGAACCGATGCCGGCTTCGATGACGGTGGGCGCGCCGGCGACGCCGGCCGCCTCCGCGCCTGTGCGCCAATTCCCGGTGCTGACCGATGTGGTCGAGCCTGGCGAGGTCGCCGGCCCAATCTCCGGCCCGAATCAGGCCGTCGCGTTGCATGGCGCCGCAGACGGCAGCCGCACCGGCGCCAACGACCCGGTCCACGACTTGCCCGAGGAGCGCCGCCAGGCGCACCGTTCGCGCCTCAAGCGCATGAAGGAAAAGGGCCTGTTCAGGAACGAATGACGCTGTACGACGAATGACGTTGTACGTTCTGCCGCTTGTCGTCTCGTCTTCAATCGCCGAAGGCGCGCTGAAACCGCGCCGCGACCTCGCGCAGCCGCTCGACGGGCTCGTTGGCGAACACCAGCCGCAGGAAGCTGCCGGTGTCTTCGACGCCCCAGTTCTCCATCGACGTGGCGGCCACGCCCACCGCCATCAGCCGCCGTGACGCCTCGGCGCCGCTGAGGCCGCGCGAACGGAAATCGATCAGCAGCGACCATCCGCCGTGCGCCGGGATCACGTCGAACCGCGGGCGCAGCGTGTCGACGAGCAGGTCGTGGCGAGCCTGCCAGGTGGCCACGCAAGCGGCGATGCCGTCGTCATCGGACTCCAACGCGACCGCGACCGCCTGCTGCGCGATGCCGACCGGGCACACCACATTGGAGATGGACACCCGCCCGATGGCTTCGGCGGCCGGCAACGGGCACACCACCCAGCCGACGCGCCAGCCGATCATGCGGTACTCCTTGGACGCCGCGCCGACCGTCACGGTGCGCTCGCGCATGCCGGGAAAGTGCAGCGGGTTGCACCGCGCGGCACCCGCGAAGACGATGCGTTCCATCGCGCTGTCGTGGATCATCCATGCGTTGGCGGCCACGCAGGCCTCGCAGATCGCGGCCCACTCCTTCGGGCTGAACACCGCGCCCGAAGGCATCGACGGGCTCATCATCAGAAAGGCCCGCGTTCGCGGCGAAACGGCATCGTGCAGCGATGCCGGGTCGAGCCGCCAGCCGTGCGCCCCGGGAATCATCCGAACGTAGCGCGGCACGCCGCCGGCCAGCTTGACGCGATTGATCAGGCCGACGTAGGTCGGGCTGGTGAGCACGACCTCGTCGCCGGGTTCGGTCAGCGCCAGCAGCACGTTGAGGATGCCGTTGAGCCCGCCGGCCGAGATGAAGCACTGCCGGCGCCAGTCGTAGTGGCCCGCCGGCAGTGCGCCGTTGCGCTCGACTAGAGCCGCGGCGGCACGGCGCAGGCGATCGTGGCCGAAGAACGGCAGGTAGCTGTTCGCATCGTCATCGCGCACCTGCGCCTCGGTGGTGTCGAGCGCGAGCTGCGGCGGCGCCAGGTCGGTGTCCAGGTTCTCGAGTCGCAACAGGCCGGAATCGTGCAGCGCGTCGGCTGCGTCGCCCATGCGCTCGACGCCGATCGGCGTCATCGAGGCCGATCGAGCGCCCAGCGGGGGCGTGGGGGTGGTCGACGATGTCATGACGCGCCTCCTTGAGCGATCGAGGCGCACCCATCGCGTGCGCTCGATTTAATATATTAACTGGAGGGCATCATGTCAAAGAGCGCGCAGCCGATCGCCGGGTCGATCGCCCGGGCCCTTGAGAAACGCATCATCGAGGGCCTTCATACGCAAGCCGTCCCGCTGCGGCAGGCGGAGCTGGCCGCGGAGTTCGGGGCCAGCCACATCCCGGTGCGCGAGGCGCTGGCCATGCTGGCGGAAAAGGGCATGGTGCGGATCGTCCCGAATCGAGGTGCCATGACGGTGCCGCTGAGCGCAAGCCATTGCCGCGAGCTGGCCGAGATGCGGGTCGCGCTGGAAGTGATCGCGCTGCGGCATTCCGTCCCGCGGCTGACGCCAGGGCGGCTGGCGGAGGCGAAATCGGCGCTGGATGCGGGCCGCCGCGCCCGCACGCTGACGCGGCGTGCGCGATGCAACTGGGACTTCCATCGTGCCTTGTATGCGCAGGCGGAGCGGCCGTTTCTGCTCGATCAGATGGAGAGTCTGTGGCGGCACGCCGACCGCTATCTCCGCTTCGCGTGGTCGAAGGCGCACCACGAGCAGCGCTCCGATCAGGAGCACGACGGCATCTTCGAAGCCTGTGCGGCGCACGACGTGAAGCTGGCCTGCCGCTTGACGCGCGAGCACATCATCGCGGCGGCTTCGAGCGTGCAGACGTTGCTGGAGCAGGAGGCGGTGCGCGAAGCGTCCGCGCCGTCGCCCCGTCAAACTTGGTGACGAGACTGCCTTCGCCCGCTGCTTCCGGCGGCCTGGCCGGCTCGACCCTGTCGCGAGTGCAGCGTCGAGATGTCCGACACGACGCGCGACCACTCCTCCTCGGTGAGGAGTTGCTCCGCGTACCCGCGCAAGAGGGTCTCCTCTTCTTCCATCTGGCGCAACAGGCCGTCGTGGTAGCTGACCAGCAGCGCCCGGCAGTCGCTGCAGGCGGCTTCGTGACCCTCGCCGATTGCATCCAGCGAGGCCTTGGCGTCGAGCAGTTCGGCGTCGCTGCGCGCGCGCTCCAGGCTCAATTTGGCCAATTGGCGATCCGCCGGTGCCGAGCGGCCGCTCATCGCCTGCAACATGGCGACGCCCTTGGGCCGATGGGACGCTCGATCGAAGGCCTGCAGCGTGTCGATCAACCGGCGAAGGCGCGTTTGCGACGCTCCTGGCCTGCACCAGTTGCCGTCGCTGGCGCCCAGGATGACCGCCATCGAGGCCAGCAGCCGACGCATATGGGCATGCTCGGACTCGAGAATGGCCCACGCAGTCCTTGCCGCCAACATCGCTGTCTCCCGGCCGCGCACTGAACGCGGCACGTTGAATATGCGCGGTCCGCGCTTGCGAAGCAACCGACCGCCGCGCGCTCTGGACACCCGCAGACACGGGGCGTAGCATCGGTTCCCCCTTGATACAAGGGTCGGGTTTCGTCAACGAAGTCCAACGGAGGTTCGGATGAGCTATCACCTGGAAGGTCGTCTGCTCGAGGTCTGCAACTGCCGCGTCCTGTGTCCTTGCTGGATCGGCGAGGATCCCGATTTCGGAACCTGCGACACCATCATCGCCTGGCGCGTCGACAAGGGCAGCGTCGATGGGGTCGACGTCGGCGGCAACACGATTGCTGCGGTCGCGCATGTGCCGGGCAACATCCTGGAAGGCAATTGGACAGCCGCGATCTTCGTCGACGACAACGCCTCGAAGGCGCAGGAAGATGCGCTGCTCAGCGTCTACACCGGGAAGGCCGGCGGCCCGGTCGCCGACTTGGCCAAGCTGATTGGCACCGTGGTGTCGGTGGAGCGAGCGCCGATCCGGTTCGACATCCAGGGCGGCAAGGGCACGCTCGAGATCGGCAAGGACTACTACGCGGAGCTCGAGCCCTATGTGAGCGCGATGGGCAAGACGACCACCTTGACCGACACCGTGTTCTCGACCGTGCCCGGCGCACCGGTGTTCGTCGGCAAGGCGCCGACCTACCGCTCGAAGAATGCGGCGATCGGCATCGACGTCGACATCAAGAACCACAACGCGTTGCAGAGCACCTTCGTGTTCGACGCCTGAAGCTCGGCGGCGGCGCCGCCGCCGTTGTCCGTTGTCCGTTGTCCCGCGCCGCCCGAGGTTCGTTTCGTGCACGACCAGTCGCGTCACCGACGCGTGTTCCTGCCGGTGCTGGCCGGCGTGGTCGCGCTCGCCTGGGCGGCGTTGTGGGCACTGGCGCGCAGCCCGTACGGGCGCTACGTCGACCACGGCGACTGGAGCGCATCGGGCCCGGCGGCCGCGCTGTGCCGCGTCGTCCCCGCCGGCCTGTACGTCGTGCCGGCGGCGCTCTCCGCGGCGGCCTGGATCCTGATGATCGCTGCGATGATGCTGCCGAGCACGCTGCCGCTGTTCGATGCGTTCGACCGGGTCACCGCGGCGCGCCCCGATCGACACCGGTTGCTGGCCCTGCTGGCGCTGGGCTATCTTGCCGCATGGGGCGGCTTCGGCGTGCTCGCGCACGGGCTGCATGCGCTGCTGCTGTCCGGCGTGGCGAGCGTGCCGGCGCTGGCGTTGCACAGCTGGTGGATCGGCGTCGCGACGATCGCCGTGGCCGGCGCGTTCCAGTTCAGCGCGCTGAAGCAGCGCTGCCTCGAGAAGTGCCGCACGCCGCGCAGCTTCGTGATCGAGCACTGGCGCGGTCGCCACCCTGCCGGCCACGCGTTCGCGCTCGGTGCCCACCACGGCCTGTTCTGCGTCGGCTGCTGCTGGGCATTGATGCTGCTGATGTTCGCGGTCGGCGCCGGCAGCCTGGGCTGGATGCTGGTGCTCGCCGCGCTGATGGCGATCGAGAAGAACTTTGCCTGGGGGCGCCGGCTGAGCGCGCCGCTCGGCGTGGCGCTGCTCGCCTGGGCCGCGCTGCTGGTGGTGTTCCATGCCTGAGTCGCTGCGCACCCTGTCGCTCACCGGCGCGGCGATGCTCGCGTTCGCGGCCAATTCGCTGCTGTGCCGCCTCGCGCTGCAGCACGCGAGCATCGATGCGGCGAGCTTCTCCAGCCTGCGCGTGGCCTCGGGCGCCGTGATGCTGGCGCTGCTGCTGCGTTTGCGTGCCGACCGTTCGGTGCGAGCGCCGGCGGATTGGCTCGCCGCTGCGATGCTGTTCGCGTATGTCGCGTTCTTCTCGTTCGCGTATCTCACGCTCAGCGCCGGTACCGGCGCGTTGATCCTCTTCGGCGCGGTGCAGATGACGATGTTCGGCGCCGGTCTTCGCGCCGGCGAGGCGTTCAGGCCGATGGCCTGGTTCGGCCTCGTGCTGGCAGTCGCCGGGCTCGTGTATCTCGTGTCGCCGGGGATCACGGCGCCCGCGCCCGCAGGCGCCGCGATGATGGCGGCCGCCGGCGTGGCATGGGGCATCTACTCGCTGCGCGGCCGCGGGTTGACCGATCCGTTGGCGGCGACCGCCGGCAACTTCCTGCGCGCCGTCCCGATGGCGCTGGCGGTGAGCGCGCTGCTGCTGCCGCGCTCGCACGTCGAACCGACCGGTGTCGCGCTGGCGATGGCCTCCGGTGCGCTGACCTCGGGCGTCGGCTACGTCATCTGGTACGCGGCGCTGAAGGGCCTCACGGCGATGCGCGCGGCGACGGTGCAGCTGTCGGTGCCGCCGATCGCCGCGTTCGGCGGCGTGCTGCTGTTGTCCGAGGCGATCACGCCGCGCCTTGCGACGGCGTCGGTGGCCATCCTCGGTGGCATCGCGCTGGTGCTGGCCAGTCGGCCGCAGCGCCCGAGCCCGGGTGCGGCGCGGCGCGCGTAGGCGCCGGCCGAACTGTTGCCGGTCTAACGCTGCATCGTCGAGGCCGCACGCCACGGCCGGGCACTGCCGCGCGGGTTGGGTGCTTTCGTGCGGCGCCACCACAGCCAGAGGCCGCTGCCCAGCAGCAGCGTCGGCACGAGGCCGAACACGCTCCACAGCACGCGCGCCGCGAAGCCCAGCGCCTCGCCGCTGTGCAGCGGAAACACCCAGTCCAGCAGCCGATTGCCGACGGGCGCTTGCAGCGGGTCGTACCGCGCCGCGACCTGGCCGTCGGCGCCGAGTCGAACGCGGGTGCTTCCGGTGTCGGCACGCGGCTCCGCGCGCTGCAGCAAACGCACTTCGGCCTGCGCGGCGTTTTCCGCGGGCAGGGTCAGGCGCGACCACTGCGCATCGGGGAACTCGCGCAACGCGCGCCGCACCAGCTCGTCGGGAGCAAGCCCGGCGAGAGCTTGGCCGGTCGCGATCGGAGCAGCGGCCATCTTCGGCAACTTCGTGGGTAACCTCGTGGGCAACTTCGGCAGCGTCTGCGTGGGCAGCACCGTGACGACGAGCGCGCGAGCCTGGTCGTCGAAGACCAGCGCCGCACCGGTGATCGTCAGCACCAGGCACAGCGGCGCGAGCCACATGCCGGTCGCGCGATGAATGTCGAACCACAGGCGCGCCTTCGAGGCCGTCGCCTTGACGCCCAGCACCCGGCGCCAGGCCGTGAGACCTCCGCCGCGCGGCCAGGCCAGCACGACACCGCTGAGGGCCAGGCCGAACAGCACGATGCCGCCGATGCCGACGACGATGTGCCCGCGCTCGCCGCTCAGCAACTTGCTGTGCAGCTCGTACAGCATCACGGCCGCGTGCGCACTATCCAGGCGCAGCGCGCCGCGGTCCCGCGAGCCGAGGTAGCGGCCGCAGGCGGGGTCGATGAAGTGCTCGCGCCGCCACCCCGTGGCCGCATCGCGCCGCTCCCACACCTGGTACGCGGCGCCGTCGCGCTGCGGCGCGACGACGATCGCGGGCCGCGCCTGCGGCGCGTTGCGCGCCAGCAGCGCCAGCACGTCGGCGACGGGTTGGCGTGATGGCGCGCAGGCCGCATCCGTGGCGAACCAGCGCGGGTTCAGCGCCGCATCGATCTCGGCCTGCCACACCATCAGCGAGCCGGTGAGTCCCAGCAGCGCCAGCAGCAGCCCGGCCAGCAGCGCGACCCAGCGGTGAGCGAGGACCAGCAGCTTGCGCATCGCCATGCTCAGAAGCTGCGCCGCCAGCTCAGCGTGAGCGTGCGCCCGCGGCCGGCGTAGTAGTCGTCGTTGGTGCCGGAGTAGTTGGCCTGGCTGTAGTAGGTGAGGTACTGGCGGTTCAGCAGGTTCTCGACGCCCATACCCAGATCGCCCCATGGCGACGCCCAGCGTGCCGCCAGGTCCACCACCGTATAGCCGTCGAAGTTCTCTTCGAGGCTGGTGCCGCCCGAGGTCACGCCGGCATTGACGTGGCGCGGCAGGTAGCGCGACGCGGTGAGCTGCGCGCTCATCGACGGGGCGAACGCCCACTGGCCGGAGACGATGAGCTTGTCCGGCCCCTGCGAGCGCGCGCCCAGGTCGAGATCGAGCGGCTGGCCCGCGGCGCTCGCGGTGCGCCCGCGGGTGCGTGCGTAGGTGGCGTTCAGGCGCAGCTCGCGCAGCGCCTGCCACTCGCCGCTGAACTCGAAGCCCTTGACGACGATGGGCACGCGCTGCACGGTGCCGATGCCGTTGCTGACGACGATCTGGCTGCCCAGGTCGGAGCGCGAGTCGTAGACCGATGCCGACAGGCTGCCGGCCTGGCCGCGCCAGGCCACGCCGACTTCGCGGTTCTTCGTGACGATGGGCTGCAGGTCCACCAGGTTGTCGACCGACTGGCCGGCGGTCTTGACCGCCCGCAGGATCAGCCCGGCATCCGGCGGGCCGAAGCCTTCGTTGTACGAGGCGAACGCCGACCAGCCGCTCGCGCCGAAACGCCACACCGAGCCCAGGCTCTTGACGAGCTCGTGCGCGCTGCGCTCGCCGCCGGCCACTTCCCGGTTGCCGTAATAGGCCAGCGTGCGGTAGGTGTCCACCGCGAGCCGCGTGTGCTCGTCGCGCAGGCCGCCGCGCACCGTGAGGTCGCCCCACTCGTATTCCAGCTGCATGAACGGCGCGAGGCTGCGGAACTTCAGCGGTGGCACCCAGACACGATCGGTCTGCGTGAGCCGCTGCGACGAGTTGTCGTCGAGCAGGTCCAGGCCGCCGGTGAACTCCAGGCCGCGCAAGCCCAGGTCCGGTCGCACCCAGCTCGTGCGCAGGCCCCACTTGTCGGCGACGACCTCGCTCTGGTCGACGAGCGTGCCGACCGGCGCAATGGCAGCGTCCTGGAACGTGGTGATCACGCCGCCGCTGTAGCGCGCGGCGAAGTCCTGCTTGAAGAGCTGCAGCGTCGCGAAGCCGCCGGCCAGATCGGCATGGGTCCATTCGATGCTGGCCGAGCGTACGTCGTTGCGCGGCGGGTCCCACGCCAGCGTGCCGCGCTGCGCGGTCGTCGGAATGCCGGCGCTGCGGTCGCCGGCGACATCGACCCAGTCGTCGAAGCCGCGCGCATGGAATTTGTTGAACATCAGCTGCACGCGCTGCGGCCCGAAGTCCTTGCCCAGCTTGATGAACAGATCGTTCGCCTGGTGCAGCGACTCGGTCGCCAGGTGCGCGCCGTCGCCGTCGATGCCGATGTCCTGCAGCCGCGTGCCGACGTAGCCGAGCAGATCGAAGCCCGCATCGCCGCCGCTCTTGTGCTCGAGCATGTAGCCCGCTTTCCACGCGGCGGTGTCGCCGTGCAGCTGGCTGCCGTACTTCAGCTCCACGGTCTGGCGCGTGCCTTCCTGCGTGGGGCGGCGCGTGATCGTGTTGACGATGCCGCCGGTGGCGCCCATGCCCTGCACCGCCGAGGCACCGCTGACGACCTCGACGCGCTCGACGATCATCGGATCGGCGAAGTAGCCTTCGCGCCCGCCGAAGCGCAGCGGGTTGGTCTGCGGGATGCCGTCGAGCAACAGCAGCGCATTGCGCCCGCGCAAGCCTTCGCCGAAATTCGACAGCTTCTGCCGCGCCGGTGCGTAGCCCGGCACCTGGATCGCGAGCAGCTGGCTCGGGTCTTCGCTGACCAGGCCCTGGCGCTCGATCTCGTCGCGCGAGATCACGCTGATCGCGCCGGGAATCTTCTCCACGGCCTTGGCGCCGCGCGTCGCGGTGACCACCACCTTCGACAGCGTGTGGGCGGCGCCGTCCGCCGCATCGCCTGCCGTCGTCGGCGCTGCTTCGGTGCTGGATTGGGCCCTGACGCACGTGATGCTCAACAAGGCTGCAGCTGCCAGCGTGCAGCGTCTCCAGCGGGTCGATTGAATTCGGGGAAGGTGCGGCAGTTCAGGACGGCTCTTGGCGCGAAGCATGCAGGTCTCTACGAGCCCGTCGCATGGAGCGACGGGCTTGGGGATCGATTCGGAGGCTGGCGGAGGCTGGCGGCGGATCTCTCGCGCGACGTGAGACGAACCTCGAGGTGCGTCCAGTGTGCGAAGAGTGGGTCGATTCTAATGCGAATAATTCTCAACGCCGCGGACAGGTTCGGAGAGACGGCACTCGAAGAGAGGGTTGGTCGCATCCCTCGCTCTCCGACAAGGCGTCTAGACTGCAGCGAGTCCGATGTGTGGATGGGTCTGCGAATGCATACGCCAGAGGCAGCCGAATCCATCGCGAAGACGATCCTGATCGTCGACGACGTGCCAGCCAACCTCGAGGTGGTGAGCCGGCATCTGGAGAACCATGGCTATCACGCCGTAGTCGCGCAAAGCGGGCAGGAGGGCGTCGAGCGCGCCGAACGGGTCCGGCCGAACCTGATCCTGCTGGACGTGCTGATGCCCGGCATCGACGGCTTCGAGACCTGCCGGCGCCTGAAGGCGAACACGAGCACGCGCGACATCCCGGTGATCTTCATGACCGCGCTGACCGACGCGGCCGACAAGCTCACCGGCTTCGAGGTGGGCGCAGTCGACTACGTGACCAAGCCGCTCGACGGAGCCGAGGTGCTCGCGCGCATCGATACCCATCTGTCGCTGTACGCGCTGCGCCGCGAGCTGGAACGGCAGAACGCGCAGCTCCGGCAGGAGATCGCCGCCCGCAAGCAGACGCAGGAGGCGCTGCAGCGCTCCAACACCGAGCTCGAGCAACTCGCCTACGTCGCCTCGCACGACATGCAGGAGCCGCTGCGCATGGTCGCCAGCTACCTGCAGCTGGTGGCGCAGCGCTATCAGGGCAAGCTCGACGCGGACGCCGACGAGTTCATCGGCTTCGCGGTCGACGGCGCCAAGCGCATGCAGGCCCTGATCAACGACATGCTGGCCTACTCGCGCGTCGGCACCAAGGCGCGGCCGTTCGCGCCCACCGACTGCGAGGCCACGGTCGACATGGCGATCTTCGACCTGCGCGTGGCGATCGCCGAAAGCGGCGCACGCGTGACCCGCGGCCCGCTGCCGGTCGTGATGGCCGATGGCCCGCAGCTCGCCCAGCTGTTCCGCAACCTGCTCGGCAACGCAATCAAGTTCCGCGGCACGGAGCCGCCGCAGGTGCACATCGACGCCGAAGCGGCGGACGGCGGCTGGTGCTTCGCGGTGCGCGACAACGGCATCGGCATCGCGCCCGAGTATTTCGATCGCATCTTCGTGCTGTTCCAGCGCCTGCACGCTCGTCGCGAGTACGCCGGCACCGGCATCGGCCTGGCGCTGTGCAAGAAGATCGTCGAGCGCCACGGCGGGCGCATCTGGGTGGAATCGAGTCCGTCGGCGGGATCGGTGTTCAGGTTCACGATCCCAAGGCGGGACGAAGGATCGTGAGCGGTTCGTGAGCGGTTCGTGAGCAGGTCGTGAGCAGGTCGCGAGCAGTCGTGAGCAGTCGTGAGCAGGTCGTGAGGACCGAGGAGGGGCCATGAAGAGAGCAGCGAGACCGGCGGCAGCGCTGATCGCGTCGATCGCCATGGTGGCATCGGCCGCAGCATGGGCGGACGATGCCAACCCGCCCGCCACCCCGAAGCGGGAGCCCTACAAATCGGCCGTCAGCGGCGCCAACATCGTGCCGCCCCGGGTCGCGCCGCCGTGCAAGCCCGGCCGCTGCCCGTTCGCAGGCCAGACCGTGACGATGCTAATCGTGAAGGAGCCGAACGGCGGCGCGCTCGGCGAGCTGAAGGCTGAGTTCGAAGCCGCCACCGGCGCCAGGCTGAACCTCGTGCAGATGTCCCACCAGGACCTCTTTCCGAACTTCCTGTCCGACCTGACCAATCGGACCGGCAAATACGACGCTGCGTATGCCGGTGCCTGGTGGCTCGGTGAGCTGGTGGCCGGCGGCTACATCGTGTCCTACGACAAGTACTACGGGGACCCGCGATTCCCGAAGTGGAGCGTCGGCGACGTGTTGCCCGCGCCGCGCAGCCTGCTCTCGTATGCGGGCAGGAAGTACATGGTGGCCAACGATCACGACGGGCAGGTCATGTACTACCGCCGCGACCTGCTCGCGGATCCGCAGCATCAGGCCGCCTTCAAGCAGCAATACGGCTACCCGCTGGGCGTGCCGAAGACCTGGGCGCAGTTCGCGCAGGTGGCCGAGTACTTCAACGGCAAGGACCTCAACGGCGACGGCGTGCCCGATCACGGCCTGTGCATGCACCTGAAGGTCGGGGCCCAGGGCATGTTCCATTTCATGTCGTTCTCGGCGCCCTTCGTGATCGGGCCGGACAACCCGACGATGTACTGGTTCGATCCACAGACGATGAAGCCGCTGATCGAAAGCCCCGGGCATGTGCGCGCGCTCTCGGCGCTCGTCGGCCTGGTCCGGTTCGGGCCGAAGGACATGTTGAACTGGGACCTCGGCCAGAGCTGGGACCACTTCCTCGCGGGGCGCGCCGCGCTGACCTTCACCTGGGGCGACCTGGGCGCGCTGGCGCAGGACGCGACCAGCAAGGTCAAGGGCCGGATCGGATCGGCGCCGCTGCCCGGCACCTCGGAGTACTACAGCATCGCGCGCCACCAGTGGGTCGCCACCGCGCAGCCGAACGTGATCGGCAACACCACCGGTGGCTCGTGGGCCGGCGTGATCTCGAAGTACTCGAAAGCGCCGGAAGCCACCTACTACCTGCTCGCGCTGATGGCCACCGGGGCCAAGTCGCAGGTGTATGCGGTACGCGGCTGGGACGGCATCGACCCGGGCCGCAGGTTTCACTTTCTGCCGCCCGACGGCACCGGCCACATCGACGTCTACCTGAATGCCGGCTGGAACGAAACCGACGTCCGCGACTACCTGCACGCCTACTTCGCGACCTTCAGCAACCGGCTGCAGTTCCCTTATCTGCGCATTCCCGGCGCCTACAGCTACTGGCAGGCGCTCGACGTCCACCTCGCCGAAGCGGTGGCCGGTCAGCTGAGTCCGGAGATGGCCTTGAGGGCGACCGCGGTCGACTTCGAGGAGATCACGCTGCAACTCGGGCGGGATCGGCAGCGCCGCGCGTACCGGGCTTCGTTGGGCTTCTCGCCGAGCACGGAAACCGGCCGGCGCCCATGAGAATCTCTCGCGAGTCGCAGGCCCGGCCGGGGCGTCGCTGGCTTCTCGTCGTGTGCCTGTCCTGGCTCGCCGTGCTGTGGGTAGTGGCCGCTGCGAACGCTGCGCCTGCCGATCCCAAGGCTGCTCAGCAGGCGGCGTCCGACGTGCAACAGTACGGGAGCTCCGCGGTCACCGTGGTCAAGCCCGGCGACCTGGTCCCGCCGCGGCTGATGCCGGCCTGCCGACCCGGCCGCTGCCCGTACGCCGGGCAGACCGTGACCGTGCTGCTGCCCAAGAGCGTGATCGCGGTGGCCGTCAAGGAGCTGAAGGACGAGTACGAAGCCGCCACCGGCGCGACGCTGCAGATCGTCCAGGTCGCATCGCTGGACCTGTTCGACAACTTCTATTCCGACGTGGCCCACGGCGTCGGCAAGTACGACGCGCTGATCGCCAGCGCCTGGTGGCTGGGCGAGCTGGTCGCCGGCAACCACATCATTGCGTACGACCGGTACTACAACGACCCGCGCTTCCCGAAATGGGACATCGGCGAGGTGCTGCCCGCGCCGCGCAGCCTGCTCTCGTACGGCGGCAAGAAATACATGGTCGCCAACGACCACGACGGCCAGGTCCTGTACTACCGCCGCGACCTGCTGGCCGACCCGCAGCACCGCAAGGCGTTCCGGCAGAAGTACGGCTACGCGCTGGACGTGCCCAGAGCCTGGGGCCAGTTCCGCGACATCGCCGAGTACTTCAACGGGCGCGACCTCAACGGCGACGGCGTGATCGGCCACGGCGTCACCATCGCGCTGAAGGCCGGCAACCAGGGCATGTTCCATTTCATGTCGCTGTCGGCGCCGTTCGTGATCGGGCCCGACAACCCGAAGCTCTACTGGTTCGACCCGCAAAGCATGAAGCCGCTGATCGAAAGCCCTGGCCATGTGCGCGCGCTCGAACGGCTGATCGAGCTGGTGCGGTTCGGGCCGCGCGAGATGCTGGGCTGGCAGTCCGGCCAGAGCTGGGATTACTTTCTCGCGGGGCATGCCGCGCTGACGTTCAGCTGGGGTGATCTCGGCGCGCTGGCGCAGCAGCAGGGCAGCAAGGTCAAGGGCCGGATAGGCGTGGCCCACCTGCCCGGCACCCGCGAGTACTTCAGCGTCGCGCACGGCAAGTGGATGAAGGGCGACCCGGTCAACCGCGTCGGCAACACGACCGGCGGCTCGTGGGCCGGCGTGATCTCCAGGTACTCGAAGGCGCCCGAAGCCACCTACTACCTGCTCGCGCTGATGGCGACCCGCGAGAAATCGACGGTCTACGCCGCGCGCGGCTGGGACGGCATCGACCCCGGGCGCCGCTTTCACTTCCTGCCGCCCGACGGCAACGCGAAGATCGACGACTACCTGCGCGCCCACTGGAACGAGGCCGACGTGCGCGACTACCTGCACGCCTACTTCGACAACTTCAGCAACCCGCAACAGCTGCCGTACCTGCGCATTCCCGGCACGTACAGCTATCTGCAGGCGCTCAACCTGCATCTGGCGGAGGCGGTCAACGGCCAGGCGACGGCCGAGGGCGCGCTGAAGGCCGCGGCGCTGGACTTCGAGGAGATCACGCTGCGCCTGGGGCGCGCCCCGCAGCGGCGTGCGTATCGGACGTCGCTGGGACTGCCATGAAGGCTCCGGGGGTCGGCGGCAAACTGACGTTGGCCTTCGCTGCGCTGGTCGCCGTCACGCTGCTGGTGGTGCTGCTGGCGTTCGTCGCGGGGCGCAACGCGATCGACGACATCAACCTCACCGAGGAAGTCCGCGCCCCGGCCTGGATCGCATCGGAGCAGGCGCAGGCCAGCCTCTTGAAGATGCAGCTGCACGTGCGCGGCTATCTGGTCCTCAGCGACCGGCTCGACGTCGAGCAGTACCACGTCGCCCGCCGCGAGTTCGAGAAGAGCCTGGCCGCCTTGCAGGCCATGTCCGGGAGCTGGCCCGAAGCCGACGAGGCGCGCTGGGTCGGCGAGCTGGCGCAGACCTACACGCGCTGGGCCAGGCTGCCGCAGCAGTTGTTCGACCTGCACGACGATCCGCTGAAGAACCGCCCGGCGCTGCGCGTCGCGCGGGTCGAGCTGCAGGCGCTGCGGGTGCGCATCCTCGACGAGATCGACGCGATCATCGGCCTGCAGAAGACACGCGAGCTCGTGCCGCAGTACCGTGAGCAGGTGGGGGCGCAGGCGGGCGAGCAGATGGCCGACCTGCTGGCGTTCCAGACCTCGTTCGACGCGATGACGACCAACCTGATGGCCTACGGTGCGTCGGGCGAGCTCAATTTCAAGCTCGCGTACGGCCCGCAGCTGGCCACCAACGCCACGATCTGGAATGCGCTGTGGGCCAAGCGCCAGCAGTTCTCGGCGGCCCAGCGCGCCCGGCTCGATGCGGTGGCCCGCTATCGCGCCCAGGTCGCGGAGCGCGCGTTGCAGCTCGTGGGCATCGTCAACGGCGAGCATGCCTACGAAGACCTGTTTCTGTATCGCACCGAGGTCGCGCCCCAGGCCGAAGCCATGATCGGGCTGCTGGCCAAGGTGACGTCGGGCCAGCAGGCGCAGCTCAAGGGCGAGCTGGCGCGCGCGCGGCAGAGCCTGCGCAATGCGCGGGCGCAAACCGTGATCGGCGGCCTGGTGGCCGTCGCGCTCGGCATTGCGCTGGCGTTCGTGCTTCGCCGCACCATCGTCGGGCCGGTGCAGCGGCTGACCGGCGTGGCGGGGCGTGTGGCCGGTGGCGACCTGTCGGCACGCGCGGCCGTCGAATCGCACGACGAGATCGGCGTGCTCGCCGCGAGCATCAACACGATGACGCAGCGGCTGGCGCAGATCATCGCGCACCTGGAAACCGTGTTCGCCGACGCGCAGCGCGCGAAGGACGCCGCGGTGGTGGCCAACCGCGCCAAGAGCACCTTCCTCGCGACGATGAGCCACGAGCTGCGCACGCCGCTGAACGCGATCCTCGGCTTCGCGCAGATCCTGCGCGCCGATCGCAAGCTGAGCGAAAGCCAGGCCCGCGGCGTCGCGATCATCCTGCAAGGCGGCGAACAGCTGCTGACGCTGATCAACGACATCCTGGACCTCTCGAGGATCGAGGCCGGCAAGGTCGACCTGGACTCGGCGCCGGTCGACCTGGCGGGGTTCCTGCGCGTGATCACGGACATCATCAAGTTCAAGGCCGAGGACAAGGGCCTGCGGTTCGTCTTCGACGGCGCGCCCGAGGTCGCGCACGCGGTGCACGTCGACGAGAAGCGCCTGCGCCAGGTGCTGCTGAACCTGTTGAGCAACGCGGTGAAGTTCACCGCGCAAGGTCAGGTGACCCTGCGGGTGCAGACGCTGAGCGCGGACGCTGAGCGCGTGCGCCTGCGCTTCGAGGTGGAGGACAGCGGCATCGGCATCCCGCCCGGTCAGTTGCAGGCCATCTTCGAGCCCTTCGAGCAAAGTGCCGACGTGCAGCGCCGCTTCGGCGGCACCGGGCTGGGTTTGTCGATCAGCCGCCAGCTGATCCGGCTGATGGGCAGCGACATCCACGTCGAGAGCCGCGAGAAGCTCGGCAGCCGCTTCTGGTTCGATCTCGATCTGCCGACTGGCAAGCTCGAAGCGCGGCGCGAGACGCTGCCGCATGCGGCGCAAGTGACCGGCTATCGCGGCACGCGCAAGACAGTGCTGGTGGTCGACGATGTCGAGGCCAACCGGAAAGTGCTGGTCGAGTTCCTGTCGCCGCTGGGCTTCAAGGTACTCGAGGCCGACAGCGGCGAGGCGTGCCTGCAGGTGGCGCAAGCCCTTCGGCCGGACCTGGTCGCGATGGACAGCGTGATGCCCGCGATGGATGGCCTGGAAGCGACGCGGCGGCTGCGCCAGCTGCCGTCGCTGGACAGCGTGCCCGTGATCGCGATCTCGGCCAGCGCTTCCGCGGTCGACGAACAACGAAGCTTGGCGGGCGGCGCGAATGCGTTCGTGCCGAAGCCGGTCGACCTGCCGCAGCTGCTGCGGGAAGTCGGCCGCCTGCTGCGCCTGGTGTGGATCACCGACGCGCCGCCGCCCGCGCCTGCCGGTGCCCCGAACGACTCGGCGCAACCGCTGGTCCCGCCGCCGGCCGACGAGATGGAAATCCTCTATCGGCTGGCCCAGATCGGCAACATGCGCAGCATCCGCGATCGGGCCGAGCACCTGGCCGCGCTCGGCGTGCCCTACGGCCCGTTCGCGAACCGCCTGCGCGATCTGGCGGATCGCTTTCAGTCCCAGGCCATTCTCGAGCTGGTGACAAAGTTCAGGGACCGCGAAGCGCGAGGTCTATAGTCGAAAGAGCGATTCGCAGGCGACCAGGAGACACGCCATGCCGAGCCTAGACGCACCCAGGGCCATCGAGATCCTGATGGTCGAGGACAACCCCGGCGACGTGCGGCTCACGCGCGAGGCGCTGAAGGGCGGCAAGGTGCTGAACCAGCTGCATGTCGTCGAAGACGGTGTCGCCGCGCTGGACTTCCTGTACCGTCGTCCGCCGCACGAGGACGCACCGCGGCCCGACGTGATCCTGCTCGACCTGAACCTGCCGAAGATGGACGGCCGCGAGGTCCTGTCGAAGATCAAGTCGGACGATGCGCTCAAGGTCATCCCGGTGGTCGTGCTGACCACGTCGCAGGCCGAGGAGGACGTGCTGCGTGCCTACCGGCTCAGCGCGAACTGCTACGTGACCAAGCCGGTCGACCTGCATCAGTTCAATCGCATCGTGCAGGCCATCGAAGAGTTCTGGCTCACCATCGTGAGTCTGCCGCCCAGATGAGGCCGCGATGGACCATCCAAAGATCAAGGTTCTGCTGATCGAAGACAACCCCGGCGACGCCAGGCTGATCAACCTGATGCTGGGCGACGCTCGCGGCAAGGGCCTGGAGCTCGAGCTGACCTGGGCCCGGGATCTCCCGGCCGGCATCGAGCAGCTGCGCGCCATCAGCCCCGACATCGTGCTGCTCGACCTCGGCCTGCCCGGCAGCAGCGGGCTCGAGACGCTGCACCGGCTCTTCGCGCAGGAACCCAAGGTGCCGACGCTGGTCGTCCTGAGTGCGCTGACGGACGAGGAGGTCGCCGTGCAGGCGCTGCAGTCCGGTGCGCAGGACTACCTCGTGAAGGGCCAGGTCAACAGCGCGATGCTGCTGCGCGCGATCCGCTATGCGATCGGGCGCAGCCAGGCCGAGGAGGCCTTGCGCCAGGCGCACGACGAGCTGATCGCGGCCAAGGAGAAGGCGGAAGTCGCCAACCGCGCCAAGAGCGTGTTCCTGGCCAACATGAGCCACGATTTTCGGACGCCGCTGAACGGCATCCTGGGCTTCTCGCAGCTCCTGCAGCTCGAGGAGTCGCTGACGCCCCAGCAGCTCAACCACGTCAACGTGATCCGCCAAAGCGGCGAGCACCTGCTGATGCTGATCAACGACATCCTCGACCTTGCCAAGATCGAGGCGGGCAAGCTCGAGCTGCTGCTGTTCGATGTCGACCTGCGGGCCTTCCTGCAGGGCATTGCCGACATCATCCGCGTCAAGGCCGAGCAGAAGCCGGGCGTGACCTTCGTCTGCCGGTTCGCGGCCGACCTGCCGCAGACCGTACGGATCGACGACACGCGGCTGCGCCAGGTGCTGCTCAACCTGCTGGACAACGCGGTCAAGTTCACCGACCGCGGCGCGGTCACGCTGCAGGTGGATCGCCTGCCGCCGACGGGCCTGCGCATCCAGGTCCACGATTCCGGTGTCGGCATGAGCGAGGCGCAGTTGCAGTGCATCTTCAAGCCGTTCGAACAGGTCGGCGATGCGTGGCGGCGCAGCGCCGGCACCGGCCTGGGACTGGTCACCAGCCGCGAGCTCGTGCGCCTGATGGGCAGCGACATCCAGGTCCGCAGCCGCCCCGGCGAGGGCAGCTCGTTCTTCTTCGACCTGAACGTGCCGGCCCTGCATCCTGCGGGCGCCGGGCGCGATCACGCATGATCACGCCCGGTCGGACCCGCCCGCGGCGGGGAACGTCACGGCGATGAAGACGCCGGCGTTGTCGCCGCTGCGGATGCTGACGCGGCCACCCAGCATCTGCACGCGCTCCTGCAGCCCGATGAGTCCGAGCGACTTGGGGTTGCGCTCGGCCGCCGGGTCGAAGCCCTTGCCGTCGTCGCGCACCGTCAGCGAGTAGCCGTCGGGCTGCTGGGTCAGCACGACCTCGACCCGGTGCGCCTGCGCATGCCGCGCAACGTTGGTCAGCGACTCCTGGACGATGCGAAAGACCATGGTGGTCTGGTCGGGGTCGAGATTCAGCTGGGTCTCGCTCATCTGCAACTCGCACCGGATGCCGCTGCGCTCGACGAACTCGCTGACCAGCCATTCGAGCGCAGGACCGATGCCCATGTCGAGCACCGCGGGGCGCAGGCTCGCGACCAGGTCGCGCTGAACGCGGATGACCGAATCGACCAGCACCAGCATGCTCGCGGCCCGCTCGGCAATGCCAGGGTTGTCCTGCCCGAACCGCATGCGCAGCGCCGCCACCTCGAGGCGCAGCGCGGACAGGATCTGCCCGAGCTCGTCATGCAGCTCGCGGGCGATGTACTTGCGCTCTTCCTCGCGCGCCGCCTCGCGCCGAAGCGTGAAGTCGCGCACCAGCTGCTCGGCGCGCTTGCGCTCGGTCACCTCGCGCGCGATGCCGAGCACGCTGGTCACGCGGCCGCCGTCGTCCATCTCCGGCACGTGGCGGACCTCGAAGAAGCGCTCGCCGTCCGGCCCGGTCCACGGCAGCTCCACCAGCGCCGGCGCGACTTCGTCGACCACGCGCTGCAAGGCACCTTCCACCAGGCCCTGCCGATCGAGCCCGAGCGCGCGCAGGGTCTTGCCGGGGAACGCGTGTGCGGGCATCCCGAACACGCGCGCGACCGCCGGGTTCACGTAGAGGCAGCGCCCGCGCCGGTCGAAGCGCACCACCATGTCAGGGAGGTTCTCGAGCAGGGTGGTCAGCTGGCGCTGCGTGTCCATCATCTCGGACACGTCGCGGCCGATCGCCAGCACGCTGACGACATGGCCGTTCACGTCGCGTTCAGCCACCAGGCGGAACTGGATGCTCGCGTGGCGCAACACGACGTCGACCGACGCGTCGTGGCCGGTGGCGAGCACCTCGCGGATCTGTTGCTCGTAATGCAGAGCTTGCTCTGCCGGCATCTCGGCGAGCTCGGTCGGCCGGTGGCCCAGCAAGGACTTCGGCGCCGCACCCAGCTCGCGCGCGAGCGCCGGGTTCGCGTAGGTCCTGCGGCATTCGCGGTCGTAGCGCTCCACCAGGTCGGGCGCATGCTCCACCAGCGCCCGGAACTCCTGCTCGCGCAGGCGCAGCGCCGCCTCGGCCTGCTTGCGCACGGTGATGTCGGCGAACACCGCGACGCCGCCGCGCGCGACGCCGTCCTGGTCGGTCAGCGGCCGGGCCGCCGCGCTCAGCCAGCGACCATCGGGCGGTGCCGGGTCGCGAACGAACAGTTCGACGTTGTCGCACGACTCGCCGCGAATGGCCCGCGCGAGCGGCCAGTCCGCGGCCGAGTAGCGCGTGGTCCGGTCGGGCAGATAGAGCTCGCAACGCTCGGCCAGGCTGCGGGTATCGTCCCGCGCGAGACCGGCGCCGAAGATCTTCTCGGCCATCGGGTTCGCGAGGATCAGCCTGCCGCGCGCGTCGGCCACGACCACGCCGTCGGCCATGCTGTCGAGCACGGAGCGCAGGATCGACGTCTGCCGTTGCAGGTCTTCCTCGGCGCGTTTGCGCTCGTTGACTTCGGCATGCAGCGCGTCGACTGCGGTGGCCAGCTCGGCGGTGCGCTCGATCACGCGCGTTTCGAGCTTGTCGTGCGCCTGGCGCAGGGCTTCCTCGGCGTCGCTGCGGCCGATCGCATAACGGATCGCGCGGATCAGCAAGGCGCTGTCGACCTGGCCCTTCACGAGATAGTCCTGCGCGCCCGAGCGCAGCGCCTGCACCGCGACGCCCTCGTCGGTAAGGCCGCTCAGCACGACCAGCGTCGGCACGCGCGTGCCGGCGCGCAACCGCTCCAGCGTGTCCAGGCCGGTGCTTTCGGGCAGGCCGAGATCGAGCAGCACGACATCGACGCCGCCCGAGCGGATCTGCGCGATGCCGTCGGTCAGGTTGTCGACCCAGTTGAACCGGCAGCTGAACGCCTTCGCCTCGGCGAGCATGAGCTCGATCAGCCGGGCATCGGCCGGGTTGTCCTCGATCAACAGGACCCTGATCGGTTCTTGCATCATGTGGTCACGTGGGTGGGGCCGCGCGGTTCGACGAACCGTTCGACAGTCTGCACACGACCTTGCGGGCCACCCAATGGTGCTTGCCCAGGGGACGGGTCGCTCGAGCCCCTGGGTCGCTCGCCATCCCGCAGGCACGAAAATCTATCGTGCCAGCCTCTGGAACAGGTTCGTGATACCCGCGATTTCGGAGGGAACGAGACCGGCGGCCAGGACGGTGAGTGCGCCGGTGACACGCGTGAAGCCCGGATGCCAGATCGTCCAGCTGACGATCGGAAGCGAATCCTTGCGCAGGTCGTAGGACGTCGTCACCGAAGCCCCATCCAGGCTGGCCCATTCGGCGATAGCCGCCGCCTCTCCGGTGCCGTCCGTCCGGCACACGGCCGCGCGGCCATCCTCTGAAAGTGCGAGCAGCGCCGTGGTGCCGTCTTCAGCATTGGCTTGCAGGACATGGTCGAACGTCGAGAGCTGGCGCAGCAGCAAGCGATGCACGCGCCGACCGCGGATGCTCGTCATCGCCTTCACATAGGCGCTCGCGATGGCGGCCAGGGCGTTTCGTTCGATGGGCATGACAGGGGACGATATTCAGTGGCTAGGATCGATCGGCCGCATCCGTGAGATGCGCCGCGTACCAAGCGAGCGAACGGTTGTAGCGAGGCAAATAGCGCGACAGCGCGGAAAGGCTGACGGCAACGGCTTCGCGCTCACGCCCCAGATCGACCAGCGCAAGGGCCAGAAAGGCGCGCACCGCGCCGCTCAGCTCATCGTCCGCCGACCCGAGCTCGGCCGTGAGCATGTCGGCTGCCCGCGCCGGGTCGCCGAGGTTGCGCAGCGAGCTCGCCATCTGGATCACCGCCCTGCGGCGCCGCAGGCCCGTCAGACCCGCGGCGAGGGCCGCCCCATACAGCGGCACTGCGCGCTCGGGGTGACCCGTCGAGTCTTGCGCGGAGCCACGTTCGAAGAGAGCGATCGGACTGCCCGGAGGCAGCTCGGCGAGCACGACGTCCAGCTGGGCGACAAACGCTTCAGGCTCCTGGTCGTCCAGCGTTTCCCAAAGTGCCGCGACCTGTGCTTCCCATGATGTATCGGCTTTGTCCATGGACCGAGTCTAGACGCCGCTCGACGCCGCCAGGCCTTCAGGCTCGCACCACGGGATCTCGCGCCAGCGCGAGGCCCAGTCCGATCGTCGGTCGACCCGCGCCCGGTGGAAAACGACTTGATGTGGACGAAGATCTCCTGGCCACCTCTCAACGGCTCGATGAAGCCGAAGCCGCGTTCATCGTTCCAGGACTTGAGCTTCCCGTCGAATCGCATGAGCATGGCTTGCGAGGCGGCTAGAACCATAGGTCGCGAATGCAGCGCCCGTCGCGTGGCAGGTCTTCCCAGGTGCTGAGTCCGTCGAAGTGATCGATCGGCAGATGCGCGATCGGTTCTGGTTCCGTCAGGCGAAGGTTGACCGCGATTCGCCGGCGACCTTCCGCATCGGGCTCGAGTGAACGCCAGTAGGCGACACAACCGCAATCCGGGCAGAAGTGAAACCCTAGCGACTCGCCGCGTACGTAGGCTTTGGTGGCACCCGAGACCTCGACGCCTTCACCCTCGTAGCCGTATGCCCACAGGGTGCCATACCGGCGACATGCCGTGCAGCTGCACGCCGTCGCCGACTCCGGCATGCCCTGGAGCCGCCATTGAACAGATCCGCAGTGACATGAACCCTGGAGCATGCTCGGTTCTCGCTGGAGGTTTGTTGAGGGTCGGTCAGGTGCCACTCTTGCCCAAGGCCTTGAGCATGTTGACGCCTGTCACCCCATAGCCGAGCGACTGGTACAGCGCCTGGGCTCCAGGGTTGTGGCCGAAGACGTGCAGGCCAATGCTTGACAAGCCGAGGCTTCGCACGATGGGCTCCAATGCTTCGAAAGCCGCCCGAGCGTGGCCACGACGCCTGAATTCGGGCGCGATTTCAACGTCATAGACGAATGCCGACCGAATGCCGTTCTTCTCGATCACGGCAAACCATATGACGCCAACGGTCGGGCCGTCTGGATCATCCTTGATCTCGAAGAGATGGTTGTCCGGAGTCGCCAGGCCTTGCGGAAGGGAATTCGCGAAGTCCGCGCGCGAACGGGCGACTGCGTCGTCCGCGGGCCAGCGCCCGGCGGCGACGTTGTCTTCGGCATATCCGACGATGGCGGATTCTTGGTAAGCCGCAAAGGCTTCTTGCCTCATCGGTACGAGAGCGGTCATATGCTCGAGCTCGGACGTTGGAAGACGGATGGCCCAGTTGAGCCACTGTTCCTGCCCATCCGGGGATCGCCTCGACTCGAGCCTCGCGAAACGGGTGCGCAACCACTCGAGGGACGGAGGCGGCGCATTCTCGTGCTCGTAGATCGCCGGATCGCTGAGGACCACGAACATGTCTTCCGCGTGTTCGGCGGTCTGTGGCTCAAGCCTGAGATTGGCGATCTCGATGACCTGCATGAGCGCGGTTGGTTAGGCCTCGGGTTCGTTGCAAACCACTTCGATGTTGTGCCCGTCCGGACCGATGACGAAAGCCGCATAGTAGTTCGCGTGGTAGTGCGGGCGCAGACCGGGTGCGCCATTGTCTTTGCCACCCGCCTCCAGAGCTGCGCGATAGAACGCTTCGACCTGCTGGCGATTCTCGGCCATGAATGCCAAGTGAAGATGCGCCGGCTTCTCCTCGGTCTGGTAGATGCACAATGAAGCCTTGCCCTTTGGACTGAGCTCGACACCATACGTCGGCAGCCCATACTCCGCGACAACAGCTACGCCGAGTGGTTCGAGTGCCTTGAGGAAAAACGCCTTGCTCGCCGCATAGTCGCTGACTCCGAATTTGACGTGGTCAAACATGAGTTCTCCTGAAGTGTGGGCCTGCGAGGCCTGACGTTTGACACGAGGGGCGAGCGACACAGGTGAAGCCATGATGGTGCACGTCCCCTCTAGAGGGTTAGGCCGCTCTTTCACGATGAGAGTGCTCGACAGCGCCTATGCCGCAGCGATAGCCTCGATTTCGAGGAGCCACTTCTCGTCGAAGATGCCAGCGATGATGACCGTGAGTGCCGGGGCGTGCGTTCCCAGCGCTTCCTGACGGGCCTCTCGGTTCGCGATGGCGTGCTCGCGAGAGGACAGGAAGGTTGTGACCTTGACCAGGTTGTTGATCGACATCCCTGCCGCCTCAAGCTGCGCGAGCACGTTTGCCCACACAAGCCTGGCCTGCGCGCGGAAGCCCTCGGGAACCTCACCGTTGACGGACTCGGGAATCTGGCCGCTGATGAACAGGAAGCGTTGCACACCCTGTACTTCGAGTGCTTGCGAGTAGCCGCCAGCCGCAGCCGGTGCTGCAGGGGAATTGATCGGCGCGGAGTTCATGCGCAGATGGTACCGAGGGTCAACCGCTTGAGCGGCCCAATCTAACGAGACGGTGCAAAAACGCAGCCATGGTTCCGAGGCCATGTCTTCGGGGGTCCTCGCTTGAAGGGTTAGGCCGCAGCTTCATGGACCGCCTTGTAGATGACTTTAAACCGCTCGCATGCTACTGGCATGATCTGGCTTGGCTCACGACCGATGCGAGCGCACTCCCGGCCGAAGGATGCCCAATGAACCCGACGCCAATACTCCAGCGAACCATCGCCTTCGCCCTCAGTGGCAGCGAACTCGGCACTGACCTGCTCGAATGGCACTACCTCGACTCCTAAGGTTTCGATAACGCACATGGGTTTTCCACTCCAGTCAGTGACGACGCTGAGGGTACCCGCCTCCGGCAGTGAGGCGCCTTCGCTCTCATACGACCAGACAAGACCGGCGGTTGCACGCTTGACGCCCGCGAGTACAAGCTCCGCCAGCGCGTTGGCGCTGAGTTCGTTGTCATCGAAATGGAAAGCCTCGAAAAACTGAGCAGAGCGATCTGCCCCAACCTGCGCGCAGAAGTTTTGCCAGAATTTGGCGATGCTTGGTGGGATGCTCATGGGTTTGCTGCGGCCTAACGTTTGACATGAGCGGCAGACTCAAGTGGGCGAAGCCCGCTTGTGGCTATCCGCTCGATGGGGGGTTCGGCCCCGGGCTTTGGTGGTGATCTGTTGGCGAGCCCAACTCTGCTCCTTGTCTGAGGAGGAATGTAGACGTACTTCTCTTGATCTCGACTCTTGCGCCTTCGATCCCGCCAGTCGCAACTGCCACAGTCGCAGCAACTCAAGTAATCGCAGGCGCCTGCGAGCTCGTGGATGGTTGGCACATGGCACCCGCCGTCACAGGGAAGATCACAACCTCCATGGCACGGGATGTCGCAACCAATGTCGCAGAAGCCCCTCTGTGAATGGAGGCGACCGACCGCCGCACACTGACGGCGCCTGTGCACTACGCCGCACCGGTGAGTTCGCTTCTGCAGCATAGACAGACCGCCGAAGATGCCGTGTCGCTGGATTGCGCGATACCCAAGCGTCGAGCAGCTTGCTCTGCCAGTATGGACTCGGTACGCGCAGCAAAAGCCCTTGTATGGCGAGACGAACCGCTGGTACGAGCGAATCAAAATGAGAGCGGCGCGACGCATGTTCTTCGGGGCCTAACGTTGGACATGAGCGGCGACCGTAGGCGTGCGAAGCATGCCGGAGGGCGTTCGCTCGATGGACGGGTTAGGCGTTGCCGGTGACAACTAGGCCTCTACCCAATAGCAAGACGAAGGCGAGAGTTGCCAGCGCGCTCGCACTTAGCCAACCGTAGCCGCTCGCGGACGAAACAGAAGGTGCACCCAACGACAAACGACGTGACGGCGCGCCGGCGAGTACCAAAAGACCAATCGCAGATCCGAAGCTCTCGAGTGCGGCGCCACGAACGGTGCTGGCGTTTGTACCGACGAACAGTAGCGCCGCTGCACAGGACACGAGACCCGCAGCGACATAGGAGGCCGCCAGCGAGGCGCCTCGCGCCGTATACCTGGATGTTGCCTGAAGGGCGAACCCATAGACAAGTAGACCAAGAGAGCCGAGGGCAGCGCGTCCAACCCAGGGCGGGTTGACCGATAGCACCCGCAAGGGATACGCGAAGTCGCTTTCGTTGGAGGCCGCCGAATCGAGCATGCAACCGGCGAGCCAGAAGAAGTTGAATGCAAAAGTGAGTGCCAGCAAATAGCGCACGTTGGTGGACCAGTCGCGCCGTTCCAGGAGAGTGAACGCTACGAGGCCCAGCAGCAGATTTGCGATTGGTCCAGCCAAGTCTGTGATCACGCCAGCATGTTCGCAATGGAAGTAGACAGAGGTCAGGAGGGCGATTCGACCACCTTCCGCAAGACATGCGGCTCCGTGACCCAGCACTTCGTGCGACGTGCAAGCGATGACAAACGCGAGCGCAGCGATGGCGATTGCGTTGAGCAGAGTTGGTGGTGTCGCCGAGGATCGCATGCGACGCCTAACGTTTGACATGAGGGGCAGACGCAAGTGGGCGAAGCCCGCTTTTGGCTGTCCGCTCGATGGAGGGGTTAGCCGCCCACCGGGACGAAGCGGCGGAAAGGTCGGAGCCGCGCAACAGGCTACGGCCGAGGGCTGACAGTACTGAGCAAGGACTGGCGGGGATTTGGACGGACATGGGCGACTACGCAGCTTTGGCGCAACCGCCCGGCTTGTAGATGCGCTGCGTGGAAGCCGGATTGTTGACGAGCTTTGCCAAAGACCGGGTTGGCCGCGCAACGAGCTCTCCGCCACAGTTCGGGCACTTGCCGTCGAGCACGCTTGTGGCGCAGGTCTCGCAGAACGTGCACTCGAAGGAGCAAATGCGCGCACCAGCGAACTCGGCCGGAAGGTCTTTGTCGCAGCACTCGCAACTCGGTCTCATTTGAAGCACGGTGATCTCCGGTTTTGTGGGCGGCTAACTTTGGACATGAGCGGACGCCCTCCGGCATGCGAAGCATGCCGGAGGCCGTCCGCTCGATGGACGGGTTAGATACCGTCTTGAATGTCAAGGCGTGCCGCCATGAAGTTGGGGTTGAACGGTGTGCCGGACTTCAGGATGCCATAGATCAGATGCACGAGCTTGTGCATGCTGGC